>SMFF01000289.1_pt1 | contig 10342 bp, 11 predicted proteins | sample 2456181 | NCBI WGS metagenome assembly SMFF01 (sample SAMN10132611, study PRJNA489261) | soil metagenome | isolation source: day120 antibiotic-loamy sand soil ammended with raw manure from dairy cow... | place: USA | collected 2015-04-01
ATGCCGATGGTTGTGAGCAAGCTGTTTACCCCTCTCGTCTTAACTTCAGCTGCCATTTGCTGTAGAATTCCGCCCGCCGTAAGTGCTGTGTACAGGCGTTTGCCCGCAACCCTTATCTGTCATCAGTTATCAGGTTGCCCCCACCAGATTCGGGCCCGCGCTTGCACTCATCCCTATTTCCGGCATCCCAGGTCCGTGAGGATGACCGTTCCGCTACCGTCGGAACAGACTGATGAGGGTAGTTATTGTGCTTGAAGCCTATCGCAAACACGTAGAAGAACGCGCGGCACAAGGCATCGTGCCTCAGCCGCTGAATGCCGAACAAACCGCTGGTCTGGTAGATCTGCTGAAAAATCCACCGGCTGGCGAGCAAGAGTTCCTGCTTGACCTGTTAACCAACCGCGTCCCACCGGGCGTTGATGAAGCAGCCTACGTCAAGGCTGGCTTTCTTTCCGCCGTCGCCAAAGGCGAAGCTACTTCCCCGCTGCTGACTAAGTTGCGCGCTGTTGAACTGCTCGGCACCATGCAAGGCGGCTATAACATCGCCACCCTGGTGGAACTGCTCGATAATGACGAATTGGCTGCCGCTGCCGCTAAAGAACTCAAGCACACGCTGCTGATGTTCGATGCTTTCCACGACGTTGCTGAGCGCGCCAAGAACGGCAACAAACACGCGCAGAGCGTTCTGCAGTCCTGGGCTGATGGCGAATGGTTCACTAGCAGACCAGCTGTCCCAGAAAAAGTCAGCCTGACCGTATTCAAAGTCACAGGCGAGACCAACACTGACGATCTGTCCCCAGCACCTGATGCCTGGTCGCGCCCGGACATTCCACTGCACGCGCTGGCCATGCTGAAAATGGAGCGCGATGGTATTGAGCCTGTTGAGCAAGGCGCCATCGGCCCACTGACGCAAATCGAAGCCATGAAAGCCAAAGGTCTGCCAGTTGCCTATGTTGGTGACGTGGTAGGTACCGGCTCTTCACGCAAATCCGCCACCAACTCGGTGCTGTGGTTCTTCGGTGACGATATCCCTTACGTGCCGAACAAGCGCGCAGGTGGCTTTTGCTTTGGCTCCAAAATTGCTCCGATCTTCTACAACACCATGGAAGATGCTGGCGCGCTGCCCATCGAATTCAACTGTGACGATCTGCACATGGGCGACGCCATCGACGTCTACCCTTATGAGGGCAAGGTCTGCAAGCACGGCACCGATGAGGTCATTACCACCTTCGAACTGAAGACACAGGTACTGCTTGATGAAGTCCGTGCTGGCGGCCGAATCCCGCTGATTATCGGTCGTGGCCTGACTGACAAGGCCCGCGCTGAGCTTGGTCTGCCCCAGGCTGACCTGTTCCGCAAGCCCGACGTTCCAGCAGCAAGCACCAAGGGCTTCACCCTGGCGCAGAAAATGGTTGGTAAGGCCTGCGGCGTAGAAGGCGTACGTCCGGGTACTTATTGCGAGCCGAAGATGACCACCGTTGGCTCCCAGGACACCACTGGCCCAATGACCCGTGACGAGCTGAAAGACTTGGCTTGCCTTGGCTTCTCCGCAGATCTGGTGATGCAATCCTTCTGTCACACAGCGGCTTACCCCAAGCCGATTGACGTGGACACTCATCACACTCTGCCGGACTTTATCCATAACCGTGGCGGCGTTGCGCTGCGTCCGGGCGACGGAATCATCCACAGCTGGCTGAACCGCATGCTGCTACCCGATACCGTCGGTACTGGTGGCGACTCGCACACGCGTTTCCCCATGGGTATCTCCTTCCCCGCAGGTTCTGGTCTGGTCGCCTTTGCTGCCGCCACCGGTGTTATGCCGCTGGATATGCCAGAATCCGTACTAGTACGCTTTAAGGGTAAAATGCAGCCGGGTATCACCCTGCGCGATCTGGTTCACGCCATCCCTTACTACGCTATTCAGGAAGGCCTGCTAACGGTTGAGAAGAAAGGCAAGAAGAACGTCTTCTCCGGTCGGATCCTTGAGATCGAAGGTCTGAGCGGTTTGACGGTAGAACAGGCGTTCGAGCTGTCCGACGCTTCTGCTGAGCGTTCTGCAGCAGGTTGCGCGATCAAACTGCCAGAAGAAGTCATCGCCGAGTACCTGAACTCCAATATCACCCTGCTTCGCTGGATGATTGCTGAAGGCTACGACGATGCCCGTACGCTGGAGCGCCGCGCACAAGCGATGGAAGCTTGGCTGGCAAACCCTGAGCTGATGAGCGCTGATGCTGATGCTGAGTACGCAGCGGTAATCGAGATCGACCTGGCTGACATCAAAGAGCCAATCCTCTGTGCTCCTAACGATCCGGACGATGCTCGTCTGCTGTCTGAAGTGACTGGTCGCAAAATCGATGAGGTATTTATCGGTTCTTGCATGACCAACATTGGCCACTTCCGCGCCGCTGGTAAGCTGCTCGAGAAGAATACCGCACCTCTGCCAACTCGTTTATGGCTGGCACCGCCGACTAAAATGGATCAGTACCAGCTAACCGAAGAAGGCTACTACGGTATCTACGGTAAAGCTGGTGCGCGCATGGAGATGCCTGGCTGCTCATTGTGCATGGGTAACCAAGCACGTATTGCTGCCAAGTCGACAGCGGTTTCCACCTCCACACGGAACTTCCCGAACCGTCTGGGCGATGGTGCTGACGTCTTCCTGGCTTCGGCCGAGCTGGCTTCGGTTGCTGCCATTATGGGGCGCCTGCCAACCGTTGAAGAGTACATGGACTACGCTGCCGATCTCGACAGCATGGCCAGCGAAGTTTATCGCTACATGAACTTCAACGAAATCGAGTCGTACCAGAAAGCTGCGGCCAGTATTCCCCTGACCCAGCTCTGATTACCTCTCATCATAAAAAACCCTGCCTCGTGCAGGGTTTTTTTATCTCAGCCAGTTAATTCCTGCCGATCTGCTCAACAGCTGATCAATAGCAGCTTATAAATCCAGCTGGCCCTGAACAGCCGCCTGGCGCTGTTTATTATTCAGCGGCTCACCCTTAGTCGGATCATAGACCACAGCACCCCGATATAGCCGCGCCGGCTGAGTATAAGGATGAAGCTCGATATGCTTTTCATTCTGTATATGCCAAGTCTTGATGCCGGCAGCCATGAGCACATCGGCAATCAGCGAGCGATGACAACGCCACCAAAGCACCTCAGCACACATGATTGCCGTGCGCCGTCTGGCTGCCATTATACAAAGCTGGTTGAGCGCACTAGTAAATTCAACGCTGGCCAAATGATCGGCATAACCGCGAAATGACGCATTGCGCCACGCAGTGTTGGGCGAATCCGCAGGCGTTTGTCGGCGCCCTCCTAAGCTTTCGAACCAGCTGTAATCGATGTACACATTGTTCAAACTAGCGCGCAAAGCGTCCTGGCCAAATTGCGGCAAGCGCCTGGAACCCGGGAAACGGCGCACATCTGCGACCGCTTCAATGCCGTAATATTTCAACACGCCAATGAACTCGTCAATCGAGCGTGTCGAGTGACCTATCGTCCAGATCTCCTCCGGTTTTACTGCGCTCATGGTATTTTTGTCAGAGCTTCTTCTTTGTGCATAGCTACATGATCAGTTTTATCACTGTTGATCTCATACTGAGGATGCTCCTTGCTTGCTCTGCGCATATGGCCTTTATAGGTTGTATCTGCTGTATGTATTTTGCTGATAACCCCGCTGACCCGCCCAGCTTCGGAGTTCCAGCTGACGTGATCGTTGAGTTGGAATTTGCTGCTCATAGCTCCTCCATGGACACTTGGGTTTATACGTCGTACAGCATATGACCTAAGACTTTATGAAAGGTTTAGGCATTTTAATGACAAGATCAACCGGCGAGTACCTGGTGTTTATGAAGTTAAATATGGATTCGATATAGTAATAACCTTATCGCTGTCATACCCATTAACTTAGCTGTACTTAAGTTGGCTATAGCACATTAATCCGTGCCAAGTATCATTAACGATGTAATCAGCCGCCCGGTGCGGCTCCTATTTCCTGCAAACAATCGGTATTCAGATAAAGGACGCACTGCAATGGCTATTTCCTTACAGGACCTCACTTCCCCCCACGGCATGTGTTTTGGCTGCGGTAGCAATAATACTGAAGGGTTGCAGCTAAAAAGCTATTGGAATACAGAGGGCAGCCAAGTCGTTGCCAGCATCTTACCTGATGCCAAATACTGCGGCTGGCCGGAATTGGTATATGGCGGCTTTATAGCCATGCTGGTCGACTGCCACTCAAACCGAACGGCGATGGCTCATCATTATCGGGCAGAGGAACGCGAGCCCGGCAGCCAGCCGTTTATTGAATGTGTTACCGGGCATCTGGGTATTAAGTACATAAAGCCTACACCCATGGGCCAAGAGTTGACTCTACGCGCCTGGGTCGAAGGGCCGGTAGGACGGAAAAGCCAGATTATTTGTGAGGTTTATGCCAACGATGTGCTTACCGCAATAGGTGATTCTATCTTTGTACGTGTTGATACTTCACGACTGGCCGATCAAGCCCATGTCCGCTAGTTTCTAACATGAAAGTATCGCTATTCAGCGGCCTCAGCCTTGTCGCCGCTAGAACGCATTTGTGCATAGCCTCGCTGCGTAATCAGCACCAAATGCACGCTAGTTGCATACACCTGCCCACTCACTTTTAAAGATTCTATCCACTGTCTATGTTCAGCTGACGACAGGTAGAAGTAGTCCTGCCCCTCACATAACCGGGGACTAGCTGCTTTGAAAGCTCGAAAACTAGTGCCCTTAGCAACATCGTTCAGTTCATCAAGCTGGCGAAAACTAAAGGTATTTAGGCCAGCGTAACGGATAGGTACAAGCGACATTTTCAGACTCCAATCTCACCTGCTGGTCACGGTTAAAAATCTCAGCACATTATACCTGAGCGGCCCAGCTCCCGTGACATTCAGCAGAACTCACATCGTAACGTCGTACTTTTGGCCCTAGTACCAATCAGGTATTGATAAGTACTGATAGCTAATATTGGATACAGTGGACTTTATCCCCTTGTAGAATGCAAAACAGCCGGTGCGTTACTCCGCCACCGGCTGCTGTTCAAGCACTATGCATTAGTACGGGCAGTTGCCGCGATACTCAGATATTTTACGGTCAGATGTATGGTTTGGACCACACAGGAACTGGCTATAACGGGTGTCATTATCCAGAAAACGCTTCATCCAAGAAACGCCCAGACGGCTGAGTACGGCGTTATTAGTCCCTCCACCATTGCCGCAATAGTGCGAGCCACCGCTAATTTCAACATAGGCTTTTTCAATGTTGTTAGGCAACTGATTGTAAAATGGTGAGGCGTGACTACGCACAGGTGCAATAACATCTGATTGACAGGCGAAAATCATAGTTGGTGCCTGAACCCCACGAAAACTGCTGGTGTCCCAGGGTGCCAGTGGAATAGCAGCTTTAATACGCCCTTCGCTGGCTACCCGCAAAGTGCCTCCTCCGCCCATTGACCAGCCAATGACACCTAATCGACCGGTATCAATCATCCCATTCACAGCACTACCTCGTTTAGTATTCTGGGCGACCAAATAATCCAGCGCGCTGTTAATCTGCCGTGCCCGGCTCGGTGGCTGGTCGAAGCCGCTGTTTGTATCAATAGTCATGACTACAAACCCATGGGAAGCCAGCATCGGGCCCCACCAGTCGATGGATGACTCTGCTGAAACAAACCCAGGAATCACGACTACAGCCGCCATAGTGCCCGTAGTACCGGTAGGATAGTGGATAGTTCCGCCGCCAAACCCGCTGGTTAGTCTTGATACGTTGCTGGTGCGAGTACTGTAAGGGCCGCTTCTGGCTTCCAGTGCCGCTACGGTTGGCGCTGGCCCTCGCATATAGGATTCACCTGCACCATCCGCAGGAGGATCAGCCGGAGGGTTGGCTGCCATAGTGGTGGCAGAAAACAGCAGTGCACTGGCTGCAAACATCGAGACTAACAAACCAGATAATTTTTTATTATTCATCACAATCTCCATAAGCAGAAATATTCTTATTAACTTCATCTGCAGCCTATATTTCATCAATATAGTTGCTATAAAACCAGTTACTAGCAAACAGAGATCGCAGTATTTTATGTACTGATTGTGTAGTCAATATCAACTATGCGATTCCACCCTTAAGGGTTACAAGAAAAGTATTTAATATTGTTTTATAAGGCACTTAATACATGATTCACATAAATACCGATTTTATCAGTTTATGAAATACCCATTATGGGTTAAGCCCTATTGAGCAGCACTTTGATATCAAAAGGCTGCTTTTTCGCTCATGGCTGAGCTGACGCTAGGTAAGGATGCATCTGTTACCATGCTGATTACGTTCAATGAAGGGCTTAGCATGCCGCAATCAGATAAGACGCTTGCTGACGTCAGTACTGTGACTTTAGGTCACTATCAGCGTAACGCCGAAGCGTTTCGTGACGGTACCCAGGGGCATGATGTGAGCCAGAATATTGCTGCATTGTTGCGCCATATAACAGCTGAACCGCCCCTGAGTATTCTGGATTTTGGCTGTGGGCCGGGACGCGACTTAATAACTTTTACAGCTATGGGACACCACGCGATAGGCCTGGATGGCTGCGCCGAGTTTGTCGAGATGGCCATAACAGGCAGTGGTTGCGAGGTATGGCAGCAGGACTTTCTCAAGCTGCAGCTGCCTGATCAACGATTCGATGGCATATTCGCCAATGCCAGCCTGTTCCACATTCCCTGCCAGGAGTTGCCACTCATATTGCAACAGCTGCATGCGACTCTCAAACCTGGCGGTGTGCTATTCAGTTCCATCCCCCACGGCCATGATGAGGAAGGCTGGAACGGCCAGCGCTACGCTGTCTACCACCGACCGGAATCGTGGCAGACACTGCTGAGTAGCGCAGGCTTTGTCGAGCTGGAACACTTCTTTCGGCCAACTGGTTTACCGCGTAGCCAACAGCCTTGGTTCGCTAGTGTCTGGCGACGCCAGTAAAACCAAGCAAAGTGTATCCTGCATAGGATTGACCGCGTCCTTACTACAATGGATCATTTTCAGATATCTCAATTGACGGACATAAAGCATGCTTGAACAACTGGGTTGGATGCCGGAGAACTTTGCTGTATCAGATTCTGTACTGAGTCTGCTGGCGAGCTCAGCGATCCTAATGGTCACTGTATTTATTTTACGCGCCCTAGCGAAGCGCTTTATCCAGCGCACAGTTCAGTCTCCGGAGCTACGCGGAAAGTGGTTGATCAATTCGCGCAACGGCTTTCTGTTATTGCTATTGCTCGGGCTGGTCATGATCTGGGGCGAGGAGCTACGCACCCTGGCGCTGTCTATTGTTGCTATAGCTGTGGCCTTCGTGGTGGCAACCAAGGAATTAATCCTTTGTTTCACCGGCTCGATTCTCAAGAGTGGCTCCCGATCATTTGCGTTGGGCGACCGGATTCAGGTAAAGGATTTTCGTGGTGATGTCATTGACCAGAGTCTGCTCGCGACAACCATCCTGGAAGTCGGACCCGGTAAGCATCTGCATCAGCGCACCGGCCGCCGGATTGTTATTCCCAATGCGTTATTTGTTTCCGAACCGGTGATCAACGAAAGCTTTACTACCCATTACGACTTCCACGTATTTACCGTACCTTTTAAGCGTGATGATAACTGGCAAGCGGCTCAACAAGCCCTGCTGACCGCAGCCAACCACCATTGCGAGCCCTACCTGGATTTGGTACGTCGTTATATGAGTAAGATTGGCAACCAGCGAGGCCTGACGATGCCCTCCGTTGAACCGCGGGTCACCATCCAGGTTCCAGCTGCCGGTGAAATCCACTTGACGGTCCGGCTACCTGCCAAGTCCGGTGAACGTAATTTCATCGAGCAAGCGATTCTGACGGAGGTGTTTTCTGAAAACGATTTCTCCCTACCCCGGAAAAATCAGGTTGTTGATCGTGAAGTAATGGATAGCAGCGTTACCCAGCCTCCCCTGCCCTCAGGCAAGCCTCATGTATAAATACGTTCTGGTTCTACACATAGTGTCCGCCACTATCTGGACGGGTGGGCATCTGGTTCTTGCTCTGGCGTTGCTGCCGCAGATTCTTCGCGAGCGCTCTGTAGCCAAGCTACTGGCATTTGAGTCAGCCTACGAAAAACTGGGTATGTCAGCCTTGGTAGTACAGGTGATATCCGGGCTATGGATGGCGTACACACTGATCCCTCAGGTGTCGGTCTGGTTTACCGGTGACAGCTTCGTTGCCCGCCTTATTCTCCTGAAGCTGACTTTGCTTGCGCTCACTGTGATAGTGGCTCTGGATGCACGTCTGCGTGTGATTCCCGCTTTGACTGCCGAAACGCTGCCCAGCATGGCACTACGGGTTCGCCTGATCACTTTATTAAGTGTGGCCTTTGTGGTGGTTGGCGCTACTTTTCGTACGGGGGCTTGGTGGTAGCCTGCAACAACAGCTGTAGAAAGCCAAAGGGGAGCTAAGTTAGCTCCCCTTAATGAAGGCTTCAGAGCCTTATACTAAAGTGGTGTTGTCCTGTTTTGCTTCGCGGTAATCACGCACTACCCCGCGAGTAATGACGCCCAGCATCACCAAAGTGATAACAGGCCAAATCAAAATATAAGATCCGTAAATAATTGTTTCCATGTTGTTCCCCTTACTCAAAAAGGCGCAGGCAAGAATCGCCTACGCCTGAAATATGTTCACTTTATTGTTGTCGCGGCGGGCTGGTTATAATTACCAACGCGCTCCTGAATACTATTGAAGTCAAAACGCTCATTGCTAGCCAGACTGATACCAATACATACCAGCGTGCTTACGCCATAGGCCGTCAGCGACGACAGCAGTACATGGTAGTCACGCAGTTGGCCGATCCCGAACCAGCCAATAATCAGCGTGCCCATTATAAATACCACTACGCCAACGCGCTTGCCCAGGAACCCGAAGGCCATCAGACCGACCACTACACCTGCGCCCACCGAGGCGGCAAGCTCCAGGCCAAGACCGTAGTGCCGACAAATCGGAGTCTGCTGTCGAGGATAATGAGCCGATAACCAAAATAAAAAACAACACAATAAACACGGGCGACAGATAAGTAGAAACCATCTGCGGGATGAGGTTGTTCACTTCCCCATTCAAGGGTTCGACGCCCAGCGAGAGGGCCATCAACCCAATCATACCCAAGCCAATCACTATGGCTCCGTAACTGATAGTCGCCGTGAGAAAAGTTGACTTGATCTGCGATTCATCCACCGCAAACAGCCGCTGAGAGATAGTCTGATTACCGATGGCATAGGCCAGTACAGCGACGAAGTACGGCGCGCCCTGATGCAGAAACGCCTCTTGAGAAAAAATATTGGCTTGTTCCGCTGTGAGGTTTGCCAGGCTATCCACCATCACGGACGGGCCACCTATAGCAAATAGCACCGCGGGAATAATGACCACAGCGATAAGCATCATCGCCATTAGCTGCCCGAAATCAGTAAACACTGAGGCTCGGAACCCTGAATGCAGGGTGTAACTAAGCACGCCAATTCCAGCCATCACCACACCCGCCTGAAATGACAGTGGCGACAGTACTGACACTAATGCGCCGGCAGCGGTCAGGTTAACCATCAGACTAATAACACTGCCCAGAATATTCGATACGGCCAACATCAACTGACTGGACGTACCATGCCGGGCATGAATCAACTCACCCAGCGTATGCGCATTAGGCGCCAGCTCACGAAACCGTCGACCAAAGGGGTAGATGAACAGAATCATCAGAGCCCCCCAAAACCCATAATGGATAGGTCCCGATACACCGTAGGTAAAGCCGGACTCAGCAGCCGCATAAAATGATGCCGCCCAGACCCAAGTAGCGGTCATGCTCGCTGCACCCATACCAAAACCAATGCGCTGATTGGAAACCATAAAACCATCAGCATCAGCCCGATCGTGCTTGATCATTCTGGACATCAGAAAGGTGCCGCCATAGAAGGCAACTAACAGCAGTACCACAGCTGGCGTAGACAACTGAAATAACTCGGAATTCACCACGTGACCTCAAAGCTTATGACGAGCAGTGCCGATCCGACCTTCAAGCCGGGCGTCACCGAAACGCATTATTAAAATTAGGAGTGTGCCAGCTGCAAAAAACAACAGGCGAGCTAAAGTGCCGGGCAAAAGCCGCTAAGAATAGCCTTGGTAAGCTGAGTGGTTACATGGCATTAGGTGAGCTGTAGCGGTCAACGCTAGAGTTTGTGTAGATTTTTCGATCATTGGTATTTTTATTCCCCGCGACGCTGTTGAGCTTTTGACTGGCTTTACAACACTCCACGAGCATTGCTTGCACCATTTAT
>SMFF01000213.1_pt1 | contig 10335 bp, 6 predicted proteins | sample 2456181 | NCBI WGS metagenome assembly SMFF01 (sample SAMN10132611, study PRJNA489261) | soil metagenome | isolation source: day120 antibiotic-loamy sand soil ammended with raw manure from dairy cow... | place: USA | collected 2015-04-01
AATCCGTCCAATGCGTCGCGCCGCGCGCAATCCGCGCGCAGCAGCGCAATGTACGCAAACGGTGGCAGTCCCGAGGCAAGCCGGTCGCCGAGTTCCAGCGCCGCCGCAGCGTCGTAGCCGCCCTTGAGCAACGTCACCAGCAACGGGTGTTCGGGCTCGTGGGTTTGCAGCCACACCGCGCCCGGCTTGTCGGCGCGCCCCGCGCGGCCTGCGACCTGCACGATCAGTTGCGAGAGCCTTTCCCCGGCGTGGAAATCGACACTGTGCAGGCCTTCGTCCACGCCCACGATCGCGACGGTGGTGAGGTTCGGCAGATCGTGGCCCTTCGCGAGAATCTGCGTGCCGACCAGGATCGCTGGCTTGCCTTCCGCAAGCTTGTCGAAAATTTTCGCGAACGCATCACGCCGGCGGGTGCTCTCGCGATCGATGCGCAAGACGGGAATGTCCGGATAACGCGCGGCGAGGGCTTCCTCCAGTCGTTCGGTACCCTGACCTTGCGGAATCAGCGCATCGGCATGGCAATTCGGACAGGCTTCGGGCGCGCGTTCACTGTGCCCGCAATGATGGCAAAGCAGTTGTCGTCGCCCGCGGTACAGCGTCAACGGTTTTTCGCAACGCGGGCACGCCGCGTGCCAGCCGCACGCATGACAAAGCAACACCGGCGCATAGCCACGGCGATTCTTGAAAACCAGCGCCTGTTCGCCACGCGCGACGCAAGCGTCCAGCGCATCCAGCAACACGGGCGACAGGCCATGCGCAAGTTTCAATCCGCGCAAATCCAGCACGTGCACGGGCGAGGGCGGTCGCGCATGGGCACGATGGTGCAGGCGCAGACGCACGTAGCGCCCGCCTTCCACGTTCGCCAGCGTTTCCAGCGAAGGCGTGGCGCTGCCCAGCACGATCGGCACCCCCAGCGATTGCGCACGCATCAGCGCAAAGTCGCGCGCGTGATAGCGAAAGCTCTCCTGTTGCTTGTACGAGGCATCGTGTTCCTCGTCCACCACGATCAGACCGGCCTTGGGCAGCGGCGCGAACACGGCCGAGCGCGTGCCCAGCACGATGGCTGCGTCGCCGGAACGCGCGTCCAGCCATGCACGCGCACGTTCGCCCTCGGCGAGGTTGGAATGCAGCACCGCGATGCGCGCATCGAAGCGTGCGCGCAACCGGCGCAGCGCCTGCGGCACCAATCCTATTTCCGGTACCAACCACAGCGCCTGCCGGCCTTGCTGCAACACGCGCTCGGTCAGCCGCAGGTAGATTTCGGTCTTGCCACTGCCGGTGACGCCCTGCAACAGAAAGGGATGGAAGCCGCCGCCGGCGGACAGGACGGTGGCGAGCGCGTCGGCTTGCTCGTCGTTCAGCACCGGCGCGGCGCCATCGCGCGGTTGCGGCGAGCCGGCGTGAAGCTGCGTGCGCTCGATCAGCTCCGCCGCGGCGAGCCGGCGTGCCGCCGCGCGCCAGCCCGGCAGCAAGGTATCGAGTTCGCTGGCGGAAAGGGCGACGTCCGCCAATGTTTCCAGCAATGCGGCCGAACCGCCCCGCCGGCTGCGTGCATCGCGTGCCGCCGTACCGGCCGCGGTAAGTTGCCAAGCTTCCTCGGCGAAGTCGGAGGGCGCGCGACCCTCGCGCAAACCCAACGGCAGGGCGCCAAAGATCACTTCGCCGATGGCGCCGCACCAGTAATCCGCGGCGCGCCGCAGGTTCGAAAGCAACTCCGGATCGAGCAACGGCTCGTCGTCCAGCACCGCATCGATATACTTCAGTTGCTGTCCGGTGACATCGGCTTCCGTCCCGAATTCGAGGACGACGCCAGTGCGGTGCGCGTGTCCGAACGGCACCCGTACCCGCGATCCCGCGCGCACTGTCGACGAGTCCGACCGGTAACTGAAAGTCTGGGGCAACGGTACCGGCAGCGCGACGCGCACGATGCAGGCCGACGAATCCGGTCGCGACGGTTCGGTCATGACTTACCGACGTTTGTTGTCATCGCGTGCAGGAATAGCGGGTAAACCGGTGACGTATTGGCAAATTTTTTCTTATCCACAAACGCTGTGGATAAGGTTGTGGAACACCGGCGAGCAAGCGCCGCCAAGGCTCGCCGGATCGGCCCCGCGCACGGGTTGGCGATTTTTTCGACAACTGAATTTTCGTTTTTACTATCAACAGCATGGCCGTCGGAGTCGGGTGAAATCCGGGTGGATACCGGCATCAGGAAGCGGCGGCGGGCACGGTTTTGCGGCTGTGCACAACGAGCGCCGGAGCCCCGCTGGAGGCCGTCGCGCGCCCCAAGTGACATCATGCGCCCGTCAGGCTGATCAATACGGCGAATACCGAGCCGAATCCCATCATGATGAGATAGCAGAAGCCGAGCGACCAGTACTTCAGGTTGGTCATGAACCAGCCTTGCCGGTACACCCGCTTCTGCATCAGCCACAGGTACACGAACATCCAGATCCATGCGGCAGCGGTGAGAAGGTACAGCGGAACCTTGAGCCAGCCGGCGTGCGGCAGCAGCGTATGGCGCAACACCGCGATGCCTACCAATACCAGCATTGACAGCATCAGGAACGCGTGGCTGTGCATGGCCACGATCAGGTGCTCCATGTACAGCCGCTTCTTGAAGATGTAAAAGATCTTCAGCAGCAGCGCGAACAGCGGCAGCAGCAGGAACAACACCGTGGGCGCGGCGGAAAACAAGCCCAGCGTGAACTTGCGGCGGGCGATCTGCTGATCGGCGAAACTGCCCTCGTTCATCGCATGCAGTTGCTGCTGGGCGTTGCCGATCGAATCGTTCAGCCAATCCACCGCCACATCGGGCAACCAGCCCACCTTGAGCGGTTTGGTGTCGCGGTTCCAGAACACCTTGTTGTTGATCACGATGTTGCCTTCGGAGAAGGCGCCGTGATCCGACGACACCGGCGCCGGCACCGCCTTTGGCGTGCGTGTCACCGAGACGCTCGGACCAGCCGAGCCGGTGGAAATGCGCACGGCTTCCTTCGGCACGCTCGTGAAGCCGGAGCGCACGGTCAACTGGATCGCGAAGAACGCCACGATCGCGAGGAAGAACACCAGCCTGAACGGCGTCACGTAACGCGCGCGTTTTCCCTCGAAGTAATCCAGCGTGAGTTTGCCCGGCCGCAGGTACAATGGCCCGAGCGTGCGGAACAGCCGCTCGTCGACGTTCAATATGCTGTCTGCGACATCGGACATGACGCTGCCGAAATGCCGCACCAGCCCCTGGATCGGCTGGCCGCACGCGTAGCAATACCTGCCGTACAGCGGCGCACCGCAGTTCTCGCACTTGCCGGTCGAGGGCGCCGGCGGCGATGCTGCGGGTTCGGCGGGTGGCGTCGTTTCGTGTGACATCGGGTCTTCCGCAATGCCCCAGATTCTAGCCTTGGATCGTGCGCGTTTCGCGCGCGAGCTGCGTGCGACGATCAAGCTGGCGCTGCCGCTGATCGCCGGGCAGTTGTCCGCGGTCGGGATGAGTGCCGTCGACGTGGCACTGGCCGGCCATTACAACGCACACACGCTCGCCGCGGTCGCAGTGGGCGCCAACGTGTGGGTGCTGGGGCTGGTGAGCGCGGTCGGGGTGATGATGGCCTTGTCGCCTTCGGTCGCGCAATTGGACGGTGCCGGGCGGCAGCGGGAAATCGGGCCGCTGTTCCGGCAGGCATTGTGGCTGGCGGCGGTGCTGTCGGTGCTGCTGTGGTTCGGCGCGCGCCATTCGGGTCCATTGCTGAACCTGATCGGCGTCGATCCGGCGCTCACCGACGACGTGCAGGCGTTCCTGCACGCCCTGAGCTGGGGCGCGCCGGGCCTGTGCGGTTATTTCGCGTTGCGCGGCTTGTGCGAAGGTTCGAGCTGGACGCGGCCGACGATGGTGTTCGGCGTGTTCGGGCTCGCGGTACTGGTGCCGCTGGACTGGATCATGATCTACGGCAAGTTCGGCTTTCCCGCGATGGGCGCCGAAGGCGCGGGTATCGCCAACGCGCTGGCGCTGTGGCTGCAATTGCTGGCGTTTCTCGCGTACCTGAAGTTCGGCCAGCGTTTTCGCAGCCTCGACCTGTTCGTGCGGATGGAACGTCCCGACTGGCACGCGATCCGGCACCTCCTGTGGATCGGCGTGCCGATGGCGGTGACGCTGCTGATGGAAGCCGGGCTGTTCGTGATATCGGCGCTGCTGATCAGCCGGCTCGGCACGGTCGCGATCGATGGCCACCAGATCGCGATCAACGTCGCGTCGGTCACCTTCATGTTGCCGCTGGGGTTGGCGCTGGCGGTGACGGTGCGGGTCGGCAACGCCGCCGGGCGCGGCGACGCGCACGCGGTGCGCTATGCGGGATTCGCCGGTATCGCGCTGACGCTGGCGACCCAGGCGCTGTCGGCCACGCTGATGCTGGCGATTCCGCATGCGATCGCGCACATCTATTCGGGCGATCCGCGCGTGATCGCGCTGGCCGCGCAACTCCTGATCCTGGCCGGCATCTTCCAGTTTTCCGATGGCATCCAGGTGGTGGCGAACGGTGCGCTGCGCGGCTTGAAGGACACCCGGATGCCGATGCTGATCACCGCCGTCGCGTATTGGGGGATCGGCATGCCGACGGGCGCGTGGCTGGCGTTCGGCGCCGGCCATGGCGTCCGTGGCATGTGGGTGGGACTGATCGCCGGCCTAACCGCGGCGGCGGTATTGCTGGCCGCCCGCTGGACCGTGCAGACGCGCGACGATCGCTGGCGGCGGTTTGCGGTCGCATCGTCGCCGATCGACTGACAATCGCATTCTCCCCCCCAAGCGCTTCGCGTGACGCAAACCGCCCACGCGGCTACGCTTGGGCAACCGCTTCATCCATCCGGAAACCATCGTCATGAACAACCCACCACGACGCGGCTTCGCGGGCTTCATGCGTGCGCTCGGACGCGGCATCAACGTCACGCGGCTGGTGATCATCAACGTGGTGTTCTTCGGCATCCTGCTCCTGGTCCTGGGGCTGATGTTTCGCGGCGCGCCCAAGGTCGGGCCGGATACGGTGCTGCTGCTGAAGCCCGAAGGCCAACTGGTCGAACAGTTCAGCGTCGACGCATTGGCGCGCGCGGCGGCGCGCGCCTCGGGACAACCGGTGGGGCAGGTGCAGGTGCGCGATCTGGTCGCGGCGATCGATCACGCGGCGCACGATGCGCGCATCACCCGCATCCTGATCGATCCATCCAACCTGCAGTTCGGCGGCATGGGCGCGCTGGAAGAAGTCGGCGCGGCGCTGGATCGTTTCCGCGCATCGGGCAAACCGGTGGTCGCGTGGGGCACGCAATTCAACCAGATGCAGTACCTGCTCGCGGCCCACGCCAACGAGGTGCTGCTCGACCCCGCGGGGTCCATCTCGGTCAGTGGGCTTTCCGATTACCGCAGTTACTACAAGGGCCTGCTGGACAAGCTCGGCATCAGCGCGCACCTGTTCCGGGTTGGCGAATTCAAGTCGGCGGCGGAACCGTTCATTCTCGACGGTCCCTCGCCGGCGTCATTGGAAGCCGACAAGTACTGGATGGGCGGCCTGTGGAACACCTGGCTGGACAAGGTCGGCAAGCTGCGGCCCCTCGATCCCGCCACGCTCGGCCAGCAGATCGACAACCTGCCCGCCGAAATTCCAGCGGCCAGGGGCGATGTCGCGCAACTCGCGCTGAAATTGCATTGGGTGGATGGCCTCGCCACGCGCGAAGACGTCGTGCGGACGATGCAGAAGCACGGCGTCGCGACTGCCAACGGCACGGGCTTCCGCGCGGTGGATCTGGATCACTACCTGCCGCAAACGGTGGATGTCGGCCTCGGCAAGCCGCAGGTCGCGGTGATCGTGGCCGAGGGCGACATCGTGTCCGGGCGGCAGGCCGCAGGCAAGATCGGTGGCGAATCGACCGCCGCGCTGATCCGTGCGGCACGTGCCGATCGCAACGTGCGCGCGATCGTGTTGCGCGTGGATTCGCCCGGCGGCGAGGCGTTCGCGGCCGAGCAGATTCGCCGGGAAGTGGTGTTGGCCGAAAAAGCGGGCAAGCCGGTGATCGTGTCGATGGGCGATCTGGCCGCAAGCGGCGGCTACTGGATTTCGATGAACGCCAATCGCATTTTCGCCGAGCCCGACACCATCACCGGTTCCATCGGCATCTTCGGCTTGTATTTCACTGCATCCGACGGACTGGCCAAGCTCGGCATCAACACGGCAGGCCAAGGCACGACGCCGCTCGCAGGGGCGATGGACCCGCGCCGTCCGCTCGACCCCGCGCTGGGTGCGATGATCCAGAGCACCATCGACCGCGGTTACCGGCAGTTCGTCGGCAACGTCGCCGATGCGCGCGGCAAGAGCTACGCCGAGATCGACGCGATCGCGCAAGGCCGCGTGTGGTCTGGCGCGCAGGCGCTGCAACGGGGACTGGTCGATGAGCTGGGCGGGCTGCACGACGCGATCGCCTACGCCGCGAAGCATGCAAAGCTCGGCGACCATTTCGCGGTGCGTTATTTCCAGCCGCCGGTCAGTTTGTGGCAACGCTTCCTGATGGGCGCCGGCGACAGCGCCTCGGCGCGCATGCTGACGGCGTTGGGACTGAGGGTTCCGGAGGCGTGGCTGATCGCGGTTCCGAAACTGTTGCCGGAATGGTCGTGGCTGCAGCACGCCGTGCCCGGCAAACCAGTGCAATACGCCTATTGTTTCTGTCGGCTGCAGTGACCGGTTCGTCGCAAACCCATGCGACGGCCGCGATGACGGCATAGCGGCCGTTCCCGTTGCGTCGGCGGCGGTGGCGTGCCTTGCCGGTTTCGTCGCCGTCCGTCCTCCGGTCATACCGCTTGCTGCCATCGCGGAGACGGTTGTGGCGAAACGGCGAGGGTGTGGGTTCAGCGCGCGATCGTTGCGCGCCGAAGCGTGTCCGATGCGCGACTGGCGCAGGAGCGCTTGTCGTAGGTCCTGGTCGACACGCAGGACAGCGGCAATCCGCCGGATTCGCCGCCGGCAAATGGACGTCCAAACGCTTGCAGAGCCGTGGCGACGCCGTCAAGCTGCATGTTCCCGAGGAGAGTCAACATGCCAGGCAAGACCCGTCCGCCGCGCGGCGTCACGAAAAAAACCGCGCGCGCGACAACCGCCAGCAAACCGGAAGCGCCCGCGTCGAAGCCCGATCTCGCCGCGGTGCGCGCCGAGATCGACGGCATCGACCACCAGATACAGGCGCTGATCGCGCGCCGCGCACATTGGGCGCACGAAGTCGGCCGCGCCAAGGGCAAGCTCGCCGCGGCGGTGGATTATTACCGGCCGGAACGCGAAGCGCAGGTATTGCGGCGGGTGGTCGATCGCAATGGTGGGCCGCTGGCCGACGACGTGCTGGTGCGGCTGTTCCGCGAAATCATGTCGGCGTGCCTCGCCCAGCAGGAACCCTTGAAGATCGGTTATCTCGGCCCGGAAGGCACGTTTTCGCAGCAGGCGGTGTTCAAGCATTTCGGGCATTCGGTCAAGGGATTCCCGCTGGCCAGCATCGCCGAAGTGTTCGACGAAGTCGCCGAAGGCCGTGCCGATTTCGGGGTGGTGCCCGTCGAGAATTCCGGACAGGGTACGATCCAGTCGACGCTGGATTTGTTCCTCGGCTCGCCGCTGAAAATCTGTGGCGAAGTGGAATTGCACGTGCACCAGTACCTGCTGTCGCGCAGTGGCCATCTCGAGGATATCGAACGCGTGTATTCCCACGGCCAGTCGCTGGCGCAGTGCCGCGGCTGGTTGCGCCAGAACCTGCCGCGCGTCGAGTTGGAAGCGGTATCCAGCAACGCCGAAGCCGCGCGCCGCGCGCGCAAGGCCGACGACGTGGCAGCGATCGCCGGCGAAAGCGCGGCGCACGTGTATGGATTGCAGGTGGTGGCCGGCCCGATCGAGGATCGTCCCGACAACACCACGCGGTTCCTCGTGCTCGGCCGTGCGCTGTTCCCGCCGTCCGGCAACGATCGCACGTCGCTGCTGGTGTTCGTGCGCGACCAGCCGGGCGCGCTGTACCGCGTGCTGGAACCGCTGGCGCGGCATGGCGTCAGCATGAACCGCATCGAGTCGCGCCCGGCGCACACCGGCAAGTGGCAGTACGCGTTCTTCATCGATGTCAACGGCCACGTGGACGAACCGCCGCTGCGCGACGCGTTGGCGGAGCTGGGTGATTTCGCCTCGCAGGTGACGGTGCTGGGTTCATATCCCGTTGCGATAACCTGAAACTCGGGGCATGTTCGTGCGGTCCCACGTTCATTGCCATGAACGAGAACGCGCCATGCGACGCCTTTGCCTGTTGCTGGTCCTGCCCATCCTTGCAGGTGCATGGCCTGCGCTGGCGCGCGCGGACTCCTATGCGGACGCGTTGTCGCAATGCCTGATCCGATCGACCACACCCGCGGACCAGAAAACCGTGCTGCGCTGGGCGTTCGCGACCATGGCGCTGGACCCGGACGTCGCGCCGCTGAGTGCCATCACCCCCTCGCAACGCGCGTCGATCAACCAGAAGGCCGGTGCGCTGGTGACGGACCTGCTGGCGCGTGCGTGCAATCAGCCCGCGCAACAGGCGCTGATGTTTGAAGGGCCGGGCGCGGCGCGCACCGCGTTCGAAGCCTGGGCGCGCTGGGCGATCACCAATCTCGCGAGTGAGCCGCACGTGATGCAAGGCGCGGGCGCGCTGCTGCAATACATCGACCTCGGCAAGCTGATGTCGCTGATTCCGTTGCAGGGTTTTCCGCCGGCGGGCGGCAGCACACATTGAACGCAGGTTGGGCTGGTGCCGGCCTCATCGGCGGAAGCCCAACGTCTTCCGCACGATCATGTTGGGCTTCACTACATTCAGCCCAGCCTAGGCGCTACTTGCGGCGCTTCTCACGCCGCCACGCGATGCAGCGCCGTCCACGCAGCCGGTTCCGGCCACCCCGGTTCGGCATGGCCGGCGACCACGCGCTGCCGATCGATGCTGTCGATTTGCGGCGCCACTTCATGCAGGAGCCGCAGCGGGAAGTCGCGCAAGCCGGTACCGGACTGGCTCGATCGCACGTTTCCGGGAATGAACCTGCAAGGCAGGTCGCCTGACCAAGCTCCCCAGGTCGATAACGGATTCGCAATCCTTGCCCGGTTAGGTTAAGGCGTTCCCCGTCGCGCGTCCGAGGCCAGCCATGTCCCTGCACGAAAGCATCCTGGAGACGATCGGCGGCACGCCGATCATCAAGCTGCACCGCCTCGCGCCGCCCCATGTGGCGCTGTACGCCAAGGTCGAATCGTTCAACCCCGGCGGCTCGGTCAAGGATCGCCTCGCCATCGCGATCGTCCTCGATGCGGAACAGCGGGGCAGCCTCAAGGCTGGCCAGACCGTGGTCGAGGCGACCTCCGGCAATACCGGCGTCGCGCTGGCGATGGTGTGCGCCGCGCGCGGTTATCCGTTCGTCGCGGTGATGTCGGATTCGTTCTCGATCGAGCGGCGCAAGCTGATGCGTGCGTACGGCGCGAAGGTGATCCTGACGCCTGCCGCCGAGCGCGGCACCGGCATGGTGCGCAAGGCCGAGGAGCTTGCCGCAAAGCATGGCTGGTTCCTCGCGCGTCAATTCGAGAATGAAGCCAATCCGGCGTACCACCGCAGCACCACCGGCCCGGGCGCAGAGAGCGCTTGATCCCAGGCCTGCCCGATCGTGTCCGGGCTGTCACATCGAATTCCGGTCAGTCCCAGAAGTTTGGCGAACTCGGCATAAGGCACATCCGGGATCATCTGCGAGTCTTCGAACTTGGGCTCACCGCCCATCGCCCGCTGCTCCCAGGTCACCTGATTGAGGTCCTGGTTGTTGAAGACGCAGAAGATCAGCGGACCATCGGACAACCGGTCCAGATAGCGCTTCACAGTGATCATCTCGGCCATCCCATTCATCTGGAACACGCCATCGCCGACGACGGCGATCACCGGCCGGTCCGGGTGAGCGAGCTTGGCGCTGATCGCATAGGGGGTCCCGGGACCCATGGTCGCGAGATTCCCAGCCAGCGAGGCCGCCATGCCGCGCCGCAGCCGCAAATGCCGCGCCCACCAGTTGGCGACCGACCCCGCGTCGGTGGTGACGACGGCGTTGTCGGGCAAGCGCTTGGAGAGCTCGTGGACCACCAGTTCGGGATTGAGCGGGTTGGCCTTGTCGTGCGCCCGGTCGTCGAGAACCCGCCACCAGGTCTCCACTTCGCTTTCGATCTTGCGGCGCCAGGATCGATCTTTCTTGCGGTTCAGCAACGGAATCAGTTCGGCCAGAGTGTCTTTGGAGTCGCCGATTAGGTTGGCCTGTACCGGGTAGCGCACCCCGATCATCCG
>SMFF01000651.1_pt1 | contig 10302 bp, 10 predicted proteins | sample 2456181 | NCBI WGS metagenome assembly SMFF01 (sample SAMN10132611, study PRJNA489261) | soil metagenome | isolation source: day120 antibiotic-loamy sand soil ammended with raw manure from dairy cow... | place: USA | collected 2015-04-01
CCGGCGTCACCCCTGCACAGCCCGTGCTGCAGCCCGCGCGGCAGCCGGCAGCGCTGCACGCACGCGCTCGAGCGCCGCGTCGTCGTGCGCGGCCGTGAGGAACCACGCCTCGAACACGCTCGGGGGCGCCGCGACGCCCGCCTCGAGCAGCGCGTGGAAGAAGGGCGGATACCGCCATGCCTCCTGCGCCTTCGCGTCGGCGTAGTCGCGCACCGGCCCCTCACGGAAGGCGATCGAGAACAGGCTGCCGGCGCGCGGGATCACGTGGGCGACCCCCTCGGCAGCGAGCGCCTCGGAGACCCAGCCGACCACGGCATCCGCGGCACGGTCCACGTGAGCATAGACGGCGGCATCGGCGAGGCGAAGCGTCGTGAGGCCCGCGACCACGGCGAGCGGGTTCCCCGAGAGGGTGCCTGCCTGGTACACCGCGCCGAGCGGCGCCAGCTGATCGAGCAGAGCGGCGCGACCGCCGAGCGCGGCGAGCGGCATGCCGCCGCCGATGACCTTGCCGAAGGTGAAGAGGTCGGGCGCCCAGCCCTCGTCGGCACCCTCGAGCCCCCACCAGCCGGCCGGTCCGACGCGGAAACCCGTGAGCACCTCGTCGAGGATGAGCAGCGCCCCCTCGGCGTGCGCGAGCTCGAGCAGCGCACGGTTGAAGCCCGGTTCGGGCGCGAGCACGCCCGCGTTCCCGCCGGCCGCCTCGGTGATGACGGCCGCGATGCGACCCGGATGCGCTGCGAACGCCGTGCGCACCGCCTCGAGGTCGTTGTACGGCAGCACGAGGGTCTGAGCCGCGATGGGTGCGGGAACCCCGGCCGAGCCGGGCAGCCCCTGCGTGGCGACGCCGGATCCCGCCTCGGCGAGCAGCCCATCGGAGTGGCCGTGATAGTGGCCGGCGAACTTGATCACGAGATCGCGCCCGGTCGCGCCCCGCGCGAGACGGATCGCGGTCATCGTCGCCTCGGTGCCCGTCGACACGAGCCGCACCTTCTCGACGCCGCTCGCGGGCCCGAGCCGATCGCGCACGAGCTCGGCGAGCTCCGTCTCGGCGGGCGTCGAAGCGCCGAACGAGAGTCCCCGCGCGGCGGCGTGCTGCACGGCCGCCACGACCTCCGGATGCGCGTGCCCCAGCAGCGCCGGGCCCCACGACGCCACGAGGTCGACGTACTCGCGCCCCGCGACATCCGTCACCGTCGCCCCGCGCGCCGACACCACGAAGCGCGGCGTGCCCCCGACGGAGCCGTAGGCGCGCACGGGCGAGTTCACACCGCCGGGCAGCGCGGCCTGCGCCCGCGCGAAGGCGGCCTCGTTCGAGACGGGCGAGCTCACGCGCGCGCCCAGCGCTCGGCGGCCTCGATCGCGAAGTAGCTCAGTACGACCTCGGCCCCCGCCCGCACGATCGAGGTGAGCGACTCGTCGACCGCGCGATCGCGGTCGATCCAGCCGTTCGCCGCTGCGGCCTCGATCATCGCGTACTCCCCCGACACCTGATACGCCCACACCGGCACCGGCGAGGCGGCTGCGGCATCCGCGAGCACGTCGAGGTAGCTCATGGCGGGCTTCACCATCACGATGTCGGCGCCCTCCGCCACATCCAGCGCGACCTCGCGGGCGCCCTCGCGACGATTGGCGGGGTCGAGCTGATACGTGCGTCGGTCACCCTGCAGCGACGACTGCACGGCCTCGCGGAACGGCCCGTAGAAGGCGGATGCGTACTTGGCCGCATAGGCGAGGGTCGGCACCTCGTGCGCCCCCGCGGCATCCAGCGCCGCACGCACCGCCGCGACCTGACCGTCCATCATCCCCGAGAGCCCGACGAGCTGCGAGCCGGCCTCGGCCTGCGCGATCGCCATCTCGCGATAGCGCACGAGCGTCGCATCGTTGTCGACCCGGCCGGTGTCGTCGAGCACGCCGCAATGGCCGTGATCGGTGAACTCGTCGAGGCACAGGTCGGTCTGCACGACGAGGGCCTCACCCACCTCCCTCGCGGCGATGCGGGTCGCGACGTTGAGGATGCCGTCGCGCTCGGTCGCCCCGGAGCCCACGGCATCCTTGTGCTGCGGAACCCCGAAGAGCATGACGCCGCCGATGCCCGCCTCCGCCGCCCGCTGCAGTTCGACGCGGAACGAGTCGAGCGAGTGCTGCACGACGCCCGGCATGGATGCGATGGGGCGCGGCTCGTCGACCCCCTCTGCCACGAACATCGGCAGCACGAGCTGCGCGGCCTCCACGCGAGTCTGCTGCGTGAGGCGACGCCAGGCCGCGCTCTGCCGGAGGCGACGCGGGCGGATCACGGGCGCGCCGTTCATCCGGCCTCCGCATACTCGATGAGCGCTTCGATGAGCGACTCGGTGCTGCGTTCCTCGGCGATCACGTGCACGGGCAGCCCGGCGGCACGCGTGTCGAAGGCGGTACGTGGGCCGATGCACGCGACGACGGTCTCCTTCGGCAGCGGCGCGAGCTGCTCGGCCACCTGTCGGGCGACCGAGCCCGAGGTCACCAGCACGGCGCGGATGCGCCCGGATGCCACGTCGCGCGCCACATCCGGCGACACCGGCACGCCGACCGTGCGATAGGCCGTCACGAACTCCACGTCGAAGCCGAGCTTGGTGAGCCCGGCCACGAGCGTCGGGTCGGAGAGGTCGGACTGCGGCACGAGCACGCGACCGGCGGCGGCCGGGTCGGGCCACTCCTTGACGAGCCCGCGCGCCGAGTTGTCGGAGGTCGGCACGAAGTCGACGCGGTACCCCGCGAGCTGCAACGCGGATGCCGTCGTCTCGCCCACGGCCGCGATCCGGGTGTTCTCCGGCACCTTCACGCGCTGTCCGTTGAGCACGTCGACGGTCGTGGCGCTCGTCACGACGAGCCACGAGAACTGGCCGTCCTGCAGCTCGTGCAGGGCGTTCGCGAGGGTCGTCGGGTCGTCGCTCGAAGCGAAGTTGATGAGCGGTGCGATCACCGGGATGCCGCCGTGGCCGCGCAGGGCCGCCGCGACCGAGTCGCCCCACTTGCCGCCGCGTGGCACGAGCACGCGCCAGCCCGAGAGCGGCTTGGTCGGTTTCGTGCCGGGCGCGTTCACGGGCGGCCTCCTCCGAGCGGGGCGAGGTCGGCGGCGCCGGCCGCGAGCAGCTCGTCGGCCACCCGTGCGGCGAGCTCGCCGGCGGGGTCGCGTGCGTCCTCGGGATACAGGGCGTGGGATGCGGTCAACTGCGCCGAGCCGTCGAGCGCGTAGACCCGCGCCGAGAGGAACAGCAGTCCGTCGTCGAACAGCGCCGTCGCGCCGAGCGGGGCCGCGCATCCGGCCTCGAGCCGCGCGAGCACGCCGCGCTCGGCCTCCGCGGCGAGCCTGCTGGGCTTGTGCTCGAGCTTCGCCACGAGCTTCTCGTCGCCCGTGCGGGTCTCGACCGCGAGCGCACCCTGGGCGGGCGCGGTCGGCCACGAGGTGAGACTCAGCACCTCGGTGGCGGCGTCGAGGCGACCGAGGCGCTCGAGGCCCGCGGCGGCGAGCACGATCGCGTCGAGTCGACGCTCCGGGTCGTCGCTGTCGAGGCGACCGAGCCGGGTGTCGATGTTGCCGCGGATGTCGACCACTTCGAGGTCGGCGCGGCGGCTCAGCAGCTGGGCGCGGCGGCGCGGAGACCCCGTACCGACCCGTGCGCCTTCGGGAAGGCTGTCGAGGTCGCGACCGGCCGAGGTGCAGAGGGCATCGCGCGCGTCGGCCCGCTTCGGCACGGCGGCCACGGTGAGCCCCGGCAGCGGCGTCGTCGGGAGGTCCTTGTAGGAGTGCACGACGGCGTCGACCTCACCCGCGAGCAGCGCCTCGCGCAGCGCCGCGGCGAACACGCCGGCGCCCCCGAGGTCGGCGAGCGGCGCATTCGAGCGGTCACCCTCGCTCTCGATCGCCACGAGCTCGGCGCCGAGCCGCGCAGCGATCGCGCCTGCCTGTGCCATCGCGAGGGCGCTGCCCCGCGTTCCCAGCCGCAGTGCGCTCACGGTGCCACCCCCGCGATCGCCGGCTTGAAGCCCGCACGCACGTTCTCGCAGCATCCGGGGCGACACACGTCGAACCACGGCCCGTACTCGGTGAGCGCCGGACGCTCGGCCGTCGCCGTGCCGTTCACGCGCTCCATCACGAGATCGACGAGTCCCGCGACATAGGCGGGATGCGTGCCGGGCGTCGGGGTGCGCACCGCGATGAGCCCGTGTTGCTCGGCGGTCTCCACGGCCTCGGTGTCGAGGTCCCAGAGCACCTCCATGTGATCCGACACGAAGCCGAGCGGAACGATCACGACCGCGGTGACCCCCTCATCCGCGAGACCCGCGATGACGTCGTTGACGTCGGGCTCGAGCCAGGGCTGGGTGGGCGGGCCTGAACGGCTCTGGTACACGAGCTGCCACGGCACGGCGGAGCCGAGCTCGCGCATGACGGCCTCGCCGACCGCGAGGTGCTGCGCCGCGTAGGCGCCGCCCGGGCCGTAGTCGACCCGACGGTCGCCGGAACGCAGCGCGTCATCCGTGGGAATGGAATGCGTCGCGAAGAGCACGCGGATGCCGCCCTCCGCGATGCCGCGCTCGGCCAGCCCCGCGAGCGCCTCGCGCAGCCCCTCGACGAACGGCGTCACGAAGCCGGGGTGGTCGAAGAACTGCCGCACCTTGTCGATGCGCAGCTCGCCGGTGAGCCCGGTCTGCTCGAGCGCCATGGCGAAGTCCTCGCGGTACTGCCGGCAGCTCGAGAAGCTCGAGTAGGCGCTCGTGGCGAGGCCGAGCAGGGTGCGGAAGCCGCGCGCGTGGGCCTCCTCGAGTGCCTCGGCGAGGTAGGGCTGCCAGTTGCGGTTGCCCCAGATAACGGGCAGGTCGATGCCGCGCGAGGCGAGCTCGGCCTCGAGCGCGGCCGTGAGCTCGCGGTTCTGCTGGTTGATGGGGCTCACGCCGCCGAAGTGGCGGTAGTGGTGCGCCACCTCCTCGAGCCGTTCGTCGGGGATGCCGCGCCCGCGCGTCACGTTGCGCAGGAACGGGATGACGTCGTCCTGCCCCTCAGGTCCGCCGAAGCCCGCGAGCACGATGGCGTCGTACGCCACGGGCTGCTCGACGTGCTCCGGCCCCTGCTGCGCCGCGGGGGTCGCGGCGAGCACCGCCGGCGCGCCGACTCCGTTGGTGATCGTCATCCGAGCACCTCGGCCACCTCGTCGACGCCGATGCGGCGACCTGTGAAGAACGGCACCTCTTCGCGGATGTGCAGGCGCGCCTCGGTCTTGCGCAGGTGCCGCATGAGATCGACCGTGTCGACCACATCATCCGCCTCGAGTGCGAGCACCCACTCGTAGTCGCCGAGCGCGAAGTTCGCGACCGTGTTCGCCTGCACGCTCGGATGCTGCGCACCCTTGCGTCCGTGGTCGGAGAGCATCGCGCTGCGCTGCTCGTCGGGCAGCAGGTACCAGTCGTAGCTGCGCACGAAGGGGTAGATCGTGAGCCAGCCCTTGGGCGGGAGGCCGCGCAGGAACGCGGGCACGTGACCGCGGGAGAACTCCGCAGGCCGGTGCGTGCCGAGCACGTTCCAGGTCGGCAGCAGGGCTGCGATCGCCGGAACGCGGCGCAGCACGCGCAGGGCCGCCTGCAGCGCCTCGGCCGTGTCGCCCGTCAGCCACACCATGAGGTCGGCATCCGCGCGCAGTCCGGAGGCGTCGTAGAGGCCGCGCACGGTCACGCCGCTCGCCTCGACGGCGGCCACGGCATCCGCCAATCCGACCGTGTCGACCGGTCCGCGCGACGCGGGGTCGCGACGCCACACCGCCCACAGGGTGAAGCCGGTGGGCTCGCTATCGGGTGAGACGGAGGGCGAGGACGTCACCCGTCTATCCTCCCCCCATCACCCGCAGGGAGCTAATCGAGGGTCAGTCGTCGCCGCCGAAGATGGCCCACGCCACGAGCCCGACCGCGATGATCGCGACGGCCGCACCGCCCACGATCCAGGGCACGGGGTTCTTCTCGTAGGCGACCTTCGCCTTCTCGACGAGCTCGCCCGTGCGCTTGGGCACGTTGAACTTGTCCTCGGCGAAGATGTCCTTCTGGATGGATGCGATGGATTCAGTGGGCACGGGCGGGATGCCGCGCATGAGGATGCGATAGCCGACGAGTCCGAGGATCACCGCGACGAGCAGCAGCACGCCCGCCACGATGAGCGCGGCCGCCCACGCCGGCAACACGGCGCTGAGCCCGATGATCGCGAGCGTCAACAGCACGCCGATGAAGAAGAGGAAGACGATCACGGCGCCGAGCAGGAGCCCTGCTCCGGTGCCGATCGCCTTGAGCTTCTCGACCAGTTCGGTCTTGACGAGCTCGATCTCGCGGTGCACGAGCGTCTGCACCTGCTCGGGCAAGCTCGCGAGCAACTCGAACAGCGAGCGCTTGCGCGGCTTCGGTTCTGCTGCGGGGTCGGTCATCGCGCGCCGCTCAGGAGCTGGAACCCGACGACTTCTTCGAGCCGCTCGCGGGCTTCTTGGCGGTCGACCGCGAGCCCGAGGAACTCGAACTCGACGAACTGCGGCGCGTGCTCGTCTTGGTGCTGTCGCGGCCCGACACCTGCGCGGCCACCTTCTTGGCGCCGTCGGCGACGAACTCCACGACCTCGGGCGCCTTGTCCTTCACGAAGTCCTGCACGGTGTCGACCTGGCGCTGCACGACAGGCGCGTTCCAGAACTGGGATGCCGTCGCCTTGATCTGCTCGTAGCGCTCGCGTCCCGCGCGTGTGCCGAGCACGTATCCCACGCCGAGTCCGGCGAGGAAGAGGATCTTGCCTTTCATGGTGCTCCGTTCTCCGCGACCCGCTGGCGCGGTGGGGTGACCTGGGCTCCGATCCAGACTAACCCTCGCCCCCCTCGACCGAGGAGGGGATTGCGTCGATCACCGAACGGGCGTATGGGACGACGGCGGCGAGACCGGTGCCGGATTCAGCCTCCCCCACCCGACGCATTCCGTCAATGGCATGTGCGGGGTCGCTGCGGCGTCCGGTGCGCTCCCAGCGCACGGTCGCGGTGTCGACCGGATGCGGCAGCGGGGTCGCGAGCAGCGCCTCCGCATCGCGCCGCGCGAGTTCGGGCGTCACCTCGACACCGTCGTCGTACGAGAGCCGCACGAGCTGCAGCGGGGTCGCCTCGGCGAGCCATCGCCACTTCGCGGAGAGATGGGTGAGGGCGCGCGCCGCCACCCCGGGAGCACCCTGCGCGACGAGCACGCCCGAGCCGCGCGGCGCATCCGCGAGTTCGGGCGCATCGAGAGCGAGAGTCACGACCGTCACCCGGGTGCGCGGCGCATCGACCCCGAGCGGTGCCGCCATGACGACCTCGCCCCGGAGTCGTTCGCCCGTGCTCGTGGTCACGCCGTCGGCGTCGGCGGCGACCACCTCGGTGCCGGTGCGGACCTCGACGCCGAAGCGGTCGAGATCGTGCACGAGCGCGTCGACGAGACGGAACAGTCCGCCCCGCAGCGAGGCGACGAGAGAGCCGGCCGGGGCCTTCGCCCGCCGGGCCCGCACGGCCGCGGCGAGGCTGCCCGCGCTCAGCATGAGAGCACGCAGCCCGGGTGCGACCTGCTCCACCTGCACCTCGGCGGGCGAGGTCGAATGCACACCCCGCACGACGGGGGCGACGAGGCCGTCGAGCACTCCGCGCCCCATCCGGCGCAGCACGAGCTGCTCGACGGTCTCCGCACGCGCCGCGACGAGACCCGGCAGCAGATTGTCGAGCTGGGCGCGCAGGGCGGCCCGCATGCCGATCGCCTCGATCACGTCGCGCGCGAGGGGCACCCCGGGGATGCCGAGCAGGCTCGTGGCCGGAAGCGGCACGGCGCTGCCGTCGGCGCGATGCAGCCAGGCCGGCGCCTCGACGGGCGTCACGATGTCGTCGTGCAGCCCCAGGGCGCGCAGCAGGCGCGGGATGTCGTCACCCCGTTGCGCGTACGCCTCGGCCCCGGCATCGAGCTGGATGCCGGCAACGGCATGCGACGTCAATTGGCCGCCGAGTCGGTCCGAGCTCTCCAGGAGCACGACCTCGCGGCCCGCGAGCACGAGTTCGCGCGCCGCGACGAGGCCGGCGACCCCGCCGCCCACGACGATCGCGCGGTCAGGAGCGGGCATGCACGAACTCCACCACGCGGGTGAGCACCTCGGGGTCGGTCTCGGGCGGCACCCCGTGCCCGAGATTGACGATGTGCGCGGGGGCCGCGAGGCCGCGGTCGAGCACGTCCTCGACGTGCGCCTGCAGCACCGCCCAGGGCGCCGCGAGCAGGGCCGGATCGATGTTGCCCTGGAGCGGCACGCCGCCGCCCAGCCGCGCGCTCGCCTCGTCGAGGGGGATCCGCCAGTCGACGCCCACGGCATCCACCCCGAGCCCCGGCAGCAGGTCGAGCACCTCACCGCTGCCCACGCCGAAGTGCAGCTTGGGCACCTCGAGGCCGCGAAGGGCGTCGAGGGCGCGCTTCGAATGCGGCGCCACCCGTCGCTGGTAGTCGCGGCGCGACAGCGAGCCGATCCACGAGTCGAACAGCTGTGCGGCGCTCGCCCCCGCCTCCACCTGCGCGCGCAGGAAGGCGCCCGTCACGTCGGCGCACCAGTTGAGCAGCGCCGCCCAGGCGTGCGGGTCGCTGTACATGAGCGAGCGGGCCCGCAGCTGATCCTTCGAGGGCCCGCCCTCCACGAGGTAGGAGGCGAGAGTGAACGGCGCGCCTCCGAAGGCGATGAGCGGTGTGCTGCCGAGTTCGGCCACGGTCAGGCGCACCGCCTCGGAGATCGGCGCGAGCGCATCCGGATCGATCGGTCGCAGCCGCAGCACGTCGGACGCCGTGCGGATCGGCTCGTCGAGCACGGGACCGCGGCCCGGCACGATGCGCACGTCGACGCCCGCGAGCAGCACCGGCACGACGATGTCGCTGAACAGGATCGCGGCGTCCACCCCGTGTCGGCGCACGGGCTGCAGCGTGATCTCGGCCGCGAGCGCGGGGGTGAGGCAGGCCTCGAGCATGTCGGTGCCCTCGCGGGCGGCGCGGTACTCCGGCAGCGAGCGGCCCGCCTGACGCATGAACCACACGGGTGTGCGCTCGGTGCGCTCGCCGCGCACGGCCCGCACGAAGTCGGATGCCGCGGTGCGGCCGTCGGTGAGGGGATGCGAGGCGGGAAGCACCCGTCCATCCTCGCATCGCGATCCTCGGGGGACACTCGGAAGCCGCTCGTTACGATGGAGCACGTGCTGTTCTGTCTGACGGCGAACCACGGCAACGCCGACTTCGAGCTCCTCGACCGGATCTCGCACACCTCAGCGCCCGCGGCATCCCGTCGGCTCGCCGCCCTCGAGTTCGTGCGCGGCGCTGTCGTGCTCGCGACGTGCAACCGCTTCGAGGTGTACCTCGACCTCGACCGCCGATGCACACCTGGGCGAGAGCGCCGTGCGGCACCTGTTCGCCGTGACGGCGGGCCTCGAGTCGATGGTCGTGGGCGAGGAGGAGATCGCGGGCCAGGTGCAGCGCGCGGCGCAGGATGCCCGCGCAGCCGGCACGGTCAGCGCGCCGCTGGATCGGCTGTTCCAGCAGGCGGCGCGCACCTCGCGCACCGTGCGCGGCGTGGCCGATCAGAGCCGCGCCGATCGCAGCGTCGCGCGGCTCGCCCTCGACCTCGCCTCGGCGCGCATCCCCGACTGGTCGCAGGCCCGCGTGCTGATCGTCGGCACGGGCCGCTACGCGGCGACGACGATCGCCTCGCTGCAGGCCCGCGGCGCACGCGCGTTGCGGACGTACTCCGCGACCGGCCGGGCCGCGATGTTCGCGGCCAAGTACGGCGTGCGGGCCGAGAACGAGCTCGGTGCCGCCCTCGCCGACGCCGATGTCGTCATCACCTGCACCTCGCGCTACACGATCGCGCCCTCCGACATCCCCGCGGGTCACCGCCTGCTCGTGATCGACCTGGGCCTGCCCCGCAACGTCGACCCCCAGGTAGGTGAGCTGCCCGACGTCGAGCTCATCGACCTCGAGCTGCTCGCGCTGCACGCACCGGTTCCCGAGCTCGCGGGTCCCGCGCACGCCCTCGTCGGGGATGCCGCGGCCGGCTTCGCCGCGGATGCTGCGGCCGCGCCCGCGATCGTCGCACTGCGGCGGCACGTGGATGCGCTGCTCGAGTCCGAGATCGCCCGGGCCCGCGCCCGCGGCGACGACGGCGCTGTCGAATCGGCGCTCCGTCACTTCGCCGGCGTGCTCGTGCACGGTCCGTCCGAGCGGGCGCGCGAGCTCGCCACGCAGGGGCGGCTCGAGGAGTTCGCG
>SMFF01000215.1_pt1 | contig 10288 bp, 7 predicted proteins | sample 2456181 | NCBI WGS metagenome assembly SMFF01 (sample SAMN10132611, study PRJNA489261) | soil metagenome | isolation source: day120 antibiotic-loamy sand soil ammended with raw manure from dairy cow... | place: USA | collected 2015-04-01
CCTGCGACCGCGACGACTCCCGCGAGCAGCGCGAGCTGCCCCGCCGGCACCACCATCCCGAGCGGTGCGATCGTGGCCAGCGCCCCGATGGTCGGGATGCTCGCGAGCGTGCCGAGGGCCAGCCCGCCGACGACCGCGACCGCCGAGACGATGGCCGCCTCCGACTGCACCATGGCGGCCACGCCGAGGCGCGACATGCCGATCGAGCGCAGCAGACCGATCTCGCGCGTGCGCTCGACGATGCTCAGCGCCAACGTGTTCGCGATGCCGAGTACGGCGATCACCATGGCGAGGGCGAGCAGCACCGTGACGAGGCCGAAGATCTGATCGACGGTGCGCGTGCGGCCGGCGATGACCGCGGCCTGGTCGCGGACCTGCGCCGTGGGGTGGTCGGCGAGCGCCGCATCCAGCGCAGAGGTCAACTCCGCCGAGCTCACCCCTGGGGCGGCGAGCACGAAGATGCTCGCATCCGTGTCCTCGGTGTACAGCTCGGCGTAGGTGTCGAGCGACACGAAGAAGTCGGTCTGCAACGCCTGCGCCGAGCCGTCCGCGATCACGCCCACGATCGGCAGCAGGCGTTCCCCGGTGCGGGCGAAGGTCATCGGCAGGCGATCGCCGATGCCGATCTTCCGCTCGGTCGCCACGCGCTCGGCGATGATGACGCCGCCATCGGCCAGGTCCGCGACGGCGCCGCTGGTCATCCGGAGCCCAGCGACCCGCTGGATAGCGTCGGGGTCGACCGCGGTTAACGCGCTCGTCATCGCGCCGTCCTTCCAATGCCCGTACTTCAGCCGGGTCGCGAGGCCGACCTGCGGCACCGCGCGCACCTCGTCGAAGACGGTCGCGTGCACGCCCCCGAGCATCTCCTGGCCGGCGCTCTCGATCACGACGTCTGCCGAGACCACCTCGCGGTACTGCTCGGCGGTGGCCGCCTTCACCGACGCGCCCACGATCGACACGAAGCTCATGAGCGCCAGGCCGAAGGCGAGAGCGATGACGGTGGATGCCGTGCGTCGGGGCGCGCGCAACGCGGCGTCCCGGGCGAGGCGGCCCGCAACGGTTCCCCTCCCCGCGCGACCGACGAGAGCCACGAGCGGGCGGGCGACGAGCGGCGCGATCATCACCACGCCCACCAGGGCGAGCAGCAGGCCGACGCCCAGCGTCAGCATCGGGGCTCCTGTCGCGGAGAGAGCGGCGAGTGTCGCACCGACCCCGAGGGTCGCTGCTCCCCCGATGATCCTCCCTCGGCCGAGAGCACGGGACTCGGCCGCGTGCGCGCGCAGTGCCGCGAGTGGTGAGACCGCCGCGGCTCGACGGGCGGGCCCGACTGCCGACACGACCGTCACCATCACCCCCACGAGCCCCGCGATCAGGATGGTGCGCGGCTCGACGACGAGGTCGCCATCGGGGATGAGCACCCCGGCGGTGCGGGCGAGCCCGCGCAGCCCGATGGCCCCGACGATCCCCAGCAGGATCCCGCCGAGGGATGCGACCAGTCCTACGACGAGCGCTTCGATGAGCACGGATGCGAGAACCTGCCCGCCGGTCGCGCCCGCGGCTCGCACGACGGCCAGCTCACGGGTGCGTTGCGAGATCACGATCGCGAAGGTATTGGCGATGAGGAACGCCCCGATGATGAGCGCGGCGACGCTGATCGCCAGCAGCACGATCTGCAGCATCTCGAGATTGGCCGACGCCTGTTCGGCTCCCGCCGTCGCGAGGTCCTGCGCGCTGGCGACCTGGATGGAGGGGCCGAGCAGTTCGGCGAGTTCGGTCTGCAGCGCAGCCGCGGGCAGCTCGGAGGTCACCAGGATCTCGGAGATGCCGTCGTCGAGCCCGAGGATCTGCTGTGCCCCCGCGCGCGTGGTGAGAGCGATCGAGCCGACAGGTGGGCCATCCTCGGAGCCGAATCCGACGAGACCGACGATGCGTGCGGTCGCGCTGCGGTCGCCCACGATGGTGACGGTGTCGCCGAGCTCGAGCCCGAGGTTCTCGGCCGATGCCCGGTCGAGCGCGAGCTCGTCCGTGCGCGCCGGCGCGCTGCCGGCCAGCAGCGGCGACGACCCGATCGGCTCGTCCACCCAGGTCGACAGCCGGACCGCGCCGAGGTCCGTTGATCCGAGCTGCAGCCGGGCGGGCCCCGCCGCAACCGGCACGGCCTCCGTGACGGCGGCGACGCGCGTCACCTGCTCGAGCACGGCGGGCGCGAGCGGATCGCGCTCCACCTCGACCCCCATGCCGGAGTCGAACGCCGTCGCGGTTCGGATCGTGACATCCGCACCTGCCGTGGCGGTGGCGAACTGCTCGTCGAAGAGGCGCTGCGCGGTGTCGTTGAGCACGAGGCTCCCCGCGACGAAGCCCACGCCGAGCACGACGGCGAGCACCGTGAGCGCCAAGCGGATGCGGTGGGCGGCCACCTGCGCGAAGGCGAAGCGGATCATGCGGCCACCTCCACCTGGTCGAACCGCGCCATGCGGGAGAGCACGACGTCGGCAGACGGGCCGTCGATCGCGTCGACCACGCGCCCGTCGGAGAGGAACTCGACGCGATCGGCGTAGGCCGCGGCGGCGGGGTCATGCGTGACCATCACGATGGTCTGGCCGAACTCGCGGGCCGCGCGCCGCAGGAACTCGAGCAGCGCCTGGCTGGTGCGCGAGTCGAGGGCGCCCGTCGGCTCATCGGCGAAGACGACGGCGGGTCGGGTGGCCAGCGCTCGGGCGACGGCCACCCGCTGCTGCTGCCCGCCGGAGAGCTCGGCCGGGCGGTGCGTCAGGCGGTCGGCGATTCCGAGGGTGTCGGCCAGCTCGGCGATCCACGCGGCGTCGGGTGTGCGTGCGCCGAGGCGCAGCGGCAGCTCGATGTTCTCGCGCGCGGTGAGCGCCGGCACGAGGTTGTACGACTGGAAGATGAAGCCCAGCTGCGACCTGCGCAACAGGGTGCGCTGCTTCTCGCTGAGCCCGGTGATGTCGAGCTCGCCGAGGTGGATGCTGCCGGAGTCGACGGTGTCGAGACCGGCCATCGCATGCATGAGCGTCGACTTTCCGGAGCCCGAGGGGCCCATGATGGCGGTGAATCGACCGCGCCCGATCTCGAGGCTCGCGCCGTCGAGCGCGCGCACGGTGGTGGGGCCGGTGCCGTAGGTCTTCACGATTCCGACGGCTCGGATGGCGGGGTGTGTCATGGTCATGTCCTTTCAGAACGCCTGGCTGTTCAGGTGCCGGCGATAGTTCTCCGGCGTCCACGACGCCGACATCTTGGTGTGGAGGGTCGCGCCGAGCCGCGCGTAGAAGCGCTGGCCCGCATGGTTGTCGAGACGTACGCCCCAGACGACGAGCAGGTCGTCTCGAGCCGCGATCCGCGCGACGCCGGACATGAGGCGACCGCCGACGCCTGCATCCCGGTGGCCGGCTCGCACATAGAGGTCGTCGAGGGCGAGCAGCTCCCGCCCGCTCCACAGGTGGAGCCGGCGGACGGTCGAGGCGAACCCGATCGGTTCGTCGGACTGTGTGGCGAGCAGCACCGTGACGTCGGGGCGCGCGAGCAACTCTCGCCAACCCTCGACAACGACCTGGACATCGGCTGACGAGCCTTCGTGCGCGGCGAGTTCGCGCACCATCTCGTCGAGCGCTTCGGCGTCGGTGACCCGAGCCTCGCGTAGCTGGAGCATGGTGGTTCCTTACGGTGTAATGAGATGAGCGTACGCTGTATAGGTACGGCGTACATCCTGAACCGTACGGTGTACACTGTCAAGTGGGAGGTACGAATTTGTCCGAGAAGCTCTCTCAGCGGGTGATCGCGGAGGCCGCGCTTGCCGCGATCGACCGCGACGGCGTCGACGGTCTGAGCATGCGCAAGCTCGCTCAGGAGCTCGGCTCCTCGCCGATGTCCGTCTACACCTACTTCGCGGATCGAGACGCGCTCCTGGACGGCGTCACCCAACTGCTCCTCGCGCGCATCGAGACGCCACCCGAGGATCTGCACTGGCGGGATGCGATGCGCTTCATCATGAGGTCGGTGCGCGAGGTCGCTCTCACCCATCCGAAGGTGGCGCCGCTCATCGCGCGCTTCCCTCCGCGGACTCCCGACGCGCTCGCCTTCGTCGAGGCCGGCTTCCGATCGTTCCGTCGTGCAGGCTTCGACGAGCGGAGCACGGCGCGCTGTTATCGGGCGCTCGCGGCATACTCCATGGGAACGCTCGACATCGAGCTCGGCGGGTACTTCTCGCCCGACGCCTCCGACGGCCCTCCAACCGGGCGCGTGGAGATCGCTGGCGCCACGGCCGAGAGGCTCCTGCCGCTGGTCACCGAGATCGGCCCGACCCTGAGCGCCCAGGACGATGCAGCGGAGTTCGAGTATGGGCTCGAGTTGCTGCTCGACGGGTTCGCGACGGCAATGGCGCGGTCGGGCAAGGCAGTCTGAACCCGCTGCGCGACGCGCACTCAGCAACGTCCGGAAACCTCGCCGCTGGCATCCGGGTTGGTGGCCTATCGTCGCGCCGCATGCGTACCAGTAGCCGCATCACCCTCGCCCTCGCCCTGTGCCTGGCGCCTCTGGCACTGTTCGGATGCGCCCAGACGCCGGTCGACTCGGCGCCCGACCGCATCTCGCCTCCCACCCCCAGCCCGACCAGCCCGACGCCGACCCCCGCTGCCGATGACGCCGTGGTGCCCTCGTGCCCGAAGGCCACCGTCACGGTCTCGGACTCGGCCGAGCTCGACGACGCGCTCCACGACGCACGGCCCGGCGACGTCATCCGGATGGCCGACGGCCGCTACGACGACCGCTTCAGGATCGACCGGTCGGGCACCGCCGAGGAGCCGATCTGGCTGTGCGGCTCGGCGCGCGCCGTGCTCGACGGCGGCAATCCGAAGAAGGGGATCGTGCTGGCCCTCGACGGGGTGGAGCACTGGCGGCTCATCGGGTTCGGCGTCGAGAACGGCCAGAAGGGCGTCATGGTCGACGCCGGCACCGACACGGTGCTGGGCGGCCTCACGGTGCGCCGCATCGGCGACGAGGCCATCCACCTGCGCTCCGGCAGCGTCGACAACCTCGTCGTGGGGTCGACGATCTCCGACACCGGTCTGCGCACCGCCAAGTTCGGCGAGGGCATCTACGTCGGCACCGCCGAGAGCAACTGGTGCGACGTGAGCGACTGCGAGCCCGACCGCAGCGACCGCAACCGCCTCGTGGGCAACACGATCACCCGCACCACCGCGGAGGCCATCGACATCAAGGAGGGCACCTCCGGCGGCGTCGTGGAGGGCAACACTTTCGACGGGTCGGACCTCGTGGCGGCGACCGCCGACTCCTGGGTCGACGTGAAGGGCAACGACTGGACCATCGTCGGCAACACCGGCACGACCTCGCCGAAGGACGGCTTCCAGACCCACGAGATCGTCGACGGGTGGGGCACCGGCAACCGCTTCACCGGCAACGTCGCCCACGTCGACGGGCCCGGCTACGGCATCGCGGTGACCCCCGCGCTGGGCAACGTGGTCGCGTGCGATAACACGGCATCCGGGGCTGTCAAGGGGGTCAGCAACATCACCTGCACCGAATGAGAAAGGTCTCATCCCCAAGCGTCGGATTCGCGGCTTGACCTGGGTTTTTCCGCATTCCGATCCTGGCGGCAATGTGAACGCGGCATGAGAGCGTCCTGAGAGCCGCGACCTCCGGCGGCGGCCGTGCTTACGGTCGCCGAGTCCAGATCTCGACAGACCGGAGGGCCCCATGCTGATGGTGCAGAACGAGCTCGACTGGTCGTTCCAGGATTGGTGGAACGCCGTCGTCGAGGCGCTCGGCAGCGTCTTCGCTCAGCTCGGCGAGTGGCTGGCGGTGGTCGAACCATTCATGCCCGTCGCCGTCGCCGGCGTCATCGTGTGGGGCCTGTGGTTCATCCGCTTCGTGATGTCGCGCGGTGCGCGCCCGATCGTCACCGACTTCCGCACGAGCGTCTCGATCGTGGTGCCCTCATTCCACGAGGACCCCGGCATCCTGCTCGACTGCCTCGACACCTGGCGTGCGGAGCGGCCCGACGAGATCATCATCGTGCTCGACGTGGCCGATCTCGAAGCGCACGACCGCATCGTCGCCCTGGGCGACCCCATCGTGCGCCCCGTGCTCTACGAACACGTGGGCAAGCGCTCCGCTCTCGGCGTGGGGCTGAGGCTCGCGAGCTCCGAACTCGTGGCGCTCGTCGACTCCGACACGCGCTGGACGCCCGGGATGCTCGAGGCCGTTCAGATGCCGTTCGCGGATGCACGGGTCGGCGGGGTGAGCACGCAGCAGAACGTCTTCGAACGCGAGACGAGCGTGTGGCGCCGCATCGCGGACTGGATGGTCAACCTGCGCTACTTCGACTACGTGCCCGCGATGGGTCGCGTGGGCGCCGTGCCCTGCCTCTCCGGACGCACCGCGGTGTACCGGCGCGCGGCCGTGATGCCCGTGCTCGACCAGCTCGAGAACGAGTACTTCCTGGGTCGCCGCTGCATCGCCGGCGACGACGGGCGGCTCACCTGGCTCGTGCTCGCCCAGGGCTACCGCACCGTGCACCAGAGCTCGGCCAAGGCGCTCTCGATGTTCCCCTCGACCTTCCGCGCCTTCGTCAAGCAGCGGGTGCGCTGGAGCCGCAACTCGTTCCGCTGCTACCTCACCGCGATCCGGATGGGGTGGTTGCGCCGCCAGCCGATCATCACGCAACTCACGGTGCTGCAGATCCTGCTCACCCCGGTGACGATGGGGATGAGCCTCGCCTACCTGATCTTCTCGCGCCTCGAGTACACGGTGATCGGCGCGGCGCTCGCCGTGGCGTGGGTCGTGGTGGGGCGCGGCGTGCGCGGCTTCTCGCACTTGCGCCAGCATCCGCGTGACCTGCTGCTGCTGCCGCTCATGACTCTCACGGTGATCCTCGTGGCACTGCCGATCAAGCTCTTCGCCTTCGTGACGATGAACAAGCAGGGGTGGCTGACCCGTCGGGCCGGCCAGACCGGGGGCGACGGTCAGGACTCCGCCTCGCTCGGGCGTGCGGGGCGCCGGCCCGAGGCGGTGACGGCATGAGAACCGGGAACAAGGTGCTCGTGTCGGTGATCGCGCTCGGCGCCGCCGGGGCCGTCGCGTGGTCGCTCGTCACCTTCGGCGACCCCGCCCAGCACACGGACACCTCGCGCGAGACGACGCCCACCGCCGAGACCGCCAGCGACCCGTACCCCGGAGACGCGGCCGCCGAGACCGCACTCGCCGCACAGGAGGCGGAACGGCTCGTGGCGGTGAAGACGGCCGCCTCGGCCGGAGTCTCTGCCGCGCTGGACACCTCCAGGCCGTTCCGCGTCGCGACCGAGGCGCGCTCGACCCTCGTGCTGCCGGCCCGCTCGGCGCCCTACACGCTCGCCGAACTCGCGCAGTCGGCACCCGCCACCCTCAGCACCGACGGCGCAGACGGCGCGTACGTGCTGCATGAGCACCTCGCCGTCATGGCTCAGGCGAAGCTCACGATCGGGGCGGGCGAGAAGCTGCTGCTCGCGGGCGACTCCACGGGCTTCAGCTCGATCGTGGCGCTCGGAGGTTCGATCGCCGTCCAGGGCACCGCGGCGAGCCCCGCATCGCTCACGAGCTGGGATGCGAGCACCGGCACCCCGGACGAGGCCACCGCCGACGGGCGACCCTACCTGCGCGTGGTGGGCGGCGATCTGCGCATCGCCGACGCCCAGTTCGCGGCGCTCGGGTTCTGGAGCGGTGCCACGAGCGGCATCGCCTACGAAGGCGAACGCGCCGCCGACCTCGTGCCGACGCCCGCCGGAGCGGGCGCCGACGGTGTGCCCCTCATGCAGCTCAGCGAGGCACCGGCCGCGGCGACCCGTCTGGCGGTCAGCTCGACCGAGATCGACGGCAACGCCGTCGGCATCACGATCTCCGAGGCGTCGGCGCCCACGCTCATGAGCGTCACCGTCACGGGCAGCCTCGCCGACGGCATCGTGCTCGACCGCGACGTGACGGGGGCCGCCCTCACACGGGTGACCGCATCCGACAACGCCCGAGACGGCGTGGTGGTCGGACGGGGCAGCGAGACGGCGACCGTCAATCGGGCGACCATCGAGTACAACGGTCGCAACGGGGTGCTGCTCGACGGCCGGGCTCGCGCCGACGGACCGACCACCGAGGGCGCGGATGCGTCGACCGGGTCGTCGGTCGTGGGCAGTGACATCCGTGACAACCCGCGCAGCGGCATCGACGTCGTCGGCGGATCGCACATCCGGCTGAGCAACAACACCGTGAGCGGCGGAAGCATGGGCATCGTGCTCGACGACGGCCCGAGCGGCGTCGCGGTGCGCAACAACGAGATCGACGGCGTCGAGCAGCACGGCATCTCGATTCGAGACGACGCGGACGAGGTGACCGTCGCGTCCAACGACATCGAGCGGGCGCAGACCGGCGTCTATGTGCGCAACGCCGCGGCGACCGTGCGCGACAACACGGTGACCGACGCGACGGTGCACGGCATCACGCTCACCGGCCAGCTCGCCGGCACGAGCGCCACCGGCAACGAGCTCACCGGCACCGGCCCGGCGGCGATCGACAGCGATCGGGCGATCGACGCGCACGTCGAGGGCAACCTCGTCGACGGCTGGGCCGCGAGCCGCAGCCTCGCCCAGATCGTCGCGACCGTCATGCAACCGCTCACGATCGTGTGGCTGCTGGTGACCCTGATCGTCGCCGCCGCGCTCGTGACGCGCCTCGGCGCGGGCCGCAAGCGCAACGACCCCCTGCGCGAGCGCCGCCCGCTGCAGTCCATGAGCCGGGGCATCGTGCCCCGCACCGAGGTGGGCCCTCCGGCGCCGAGCGTGCCGACGAGCGCGGCCACCTCGAACGACCACCCGAACCTGTCCGAACAACGAGAGGAAGCATTGCGATGACGAGCACGACGACTCCGCCCCGGATCACGGTGTTGGGAACCGGATACCTGGGCGCGACGCACGCGGTCTGCATGGCCAAGCTGGGCATCGAGGTGCTCGGTGTCGACGTCGACGAACGCAAGATCGCCGAGCTCGCCGCCGGACGCGTGCCCTTCTACGAGCCCGGGCTCGCGGAGGAGTTGAGCACCGCGCTGGAGTCCGGACGCCTGCGGTTCACGACCGACTTCGACGAGGCCGCGCGCTTCGGCGACGTGCACTTCGTGTGCGTCGGCACCCCGCAGGAGCAGGGGTCGGATGCCGCCGACCTGCGCTACGTCGACAGCGCCATGACCGAGCTGGCCTCGCGCATCCACAAGCACGCCCTCATCGTGGGCAAGTCCACGGTGCCGGTGGGCACCGCGGCGCGCCTCGCGCAGCTCGTGACCGAGGTCGCACCGCAGGATGCCGAGGTGGAGCTCGCCTGGAATCCCGAGTTCCTGCGCGAGGGCTTCGCGGTCGACGACACCCTGCACCCCGACCGGCTCGTGTTCGGGGTGGAGTCGGAGTGGGCCGAGCACCTGCTCGAAGACGTCTTCCGGCCCATCATCGACGCCGAGACCCCGGTGATCGTGGCCGACCTCGCGACGGCCGAGCTCGTGAAGGTGGCCGCGAACTCGTTCCTCGCCACCAAGATCTCCTACATCAACGCCATGGCGGAGGTGTGCGAGGCGGCGGGAGCGGATGTCGACGTTCTCGCGACCGCGTTGTCGCACGATGGACGCATCGGGGGTCGCTTCCTCAAGCCGGGTCTCGGATTCGGCGGCGGCTGCCTGCCCAAGGACATCCGCGCGTTCCGCCACCGCGCCGCGCAGCTGGGCGTGGGTCAGGCCGTCGCGTTCCTCGAGGAGGTCGACGCCATCAACCAGCGGCGCCGCACCCGCACGGTCGAGCTCGTGCGGGAACTCGCCGGGGGAGATCTGCGCGGGGTGCGCGTGGCGGCTCTCGGTGCGGCGTTCAAGCCCGACTCCGACGACGTGCGCGACGCGCCGGCGCTCGACGTGGCGCGGATGCTCTACCTCGAGGGTGCGGAGGTCGCGGTGTACGACCCCAAGGCCAACGAGAACGCGCACCGCGCCTACCCCGACCTCGTCTACGTCGATTCGCTCGGCGAGGCGGCGCACGACGCGGAGGTCGTCGTGCTGCTCACCGAGTGGGACGAGTTCCGGCACGCCGACCCGGCCCTCCTCGGCTACGTCGTGGCGGAGCGTCGGGTGGTCGACGCCCGGCACGCGCTCGATGCCGAGGCCTACCGGCAGGCGGGCTGGGAGTATCGGGCCCTCGGCCACCCGGCGGTGGCATCCGTGCGCGAGACGAGCCTCGCACCCAGTTGAGGGCAGTCG
>SMFF01000218.1_pt1 | contig 10267 bp, 13 predicted proteins | sample 2456181 | NCBI WGS metagenome assembly SMFF01 (sample SAMN10132611, study PRJNA489261) | soil metagenome | isolation source: day120 antibiotic-loamy sand soil ammended with raw manure from dairy cow... | place: USA | collected 2015-04-01
GCTCATCGTCACCCAGGGCGACCAGGACCGTTCTGTCCCCGTCGCGAGTACCCGGTCGTGGGCAGAAGCGATGGGCAAACTCACCTCGGCGCACGACTATATAGAAATGCCGGACCACGACCATGGAACCGTCATTCCAGACAGCATGCCGGCCATCTTCAGCTTCTTCGCTTCGAACACGCGGAAGTGAGGGCAACGGGGACGAACGCCGCTAGTGGAGGCTAAACAGCGCGACCACAGAGGTCTTGTGTCGCCAAGCCCCAAAAGATGACTGTCGCGAGACCGTGACTTCGCTCGACGAAGGTTCTAGGTCACGAATTCCGAGCGCACCACGGTCTGGTTCCACATCTTGTTGAGCGCCAAGCAGGCTTGCGTAAAATTCTTGGAGGATGCGTGAAGGTCTCTTTTTTCACGATATCGTCCGGTGCAGCCGTATTGGCCGCATCGCTGACCTGGCAATCGGCCGCAGCCCAGTCATCATCGCCCCGTCCGGAGCCGCTTGTCGCCTGGACCCCGAAAATGACGCCGATGCGGCCGTGGACGGAGCCCAACCGCCCCTGGTGGAAGTTGGAGGACGTTCGGGCGCTGCATAAAGGCGAGCAAGACTGGGACCAGCCCGTCATTCGGAACAAGGATCAGGTTGCCGACTGGCACCAGCTGGCGCCCGGCCACAAGACGCCCAACCTCGCCTATTCCGACAACCGCACGGCCATCATCGTGTGGGAGGGCAAACTGCGTGTAAGCATGGACGGTTACGAGCCCTTTACCGCGACCAAGGGTTTCGAGATCGACGTGCCGCTGCGTGTGCCCTTCACCCTGGAGTCCATAGGCTCGGAGCCCGCACTCTATTTCCAGCTCAACGATGCGAGCGACATGCCGCTGTATCCAGTCAAAACGACGCCGGAAAAGCCGGCGCCGGTTGCCGGCTGGGAATATGAACCGCGCACGATCCCCGGTCCTCCGGGCGGCTTCGATGACGCGAACCGCCCCTATCTCGATTATTTCGGCGAGGTCGTGAACGGAGACAAGCGCGCCACTGCTTTCATCGCGGACCAGCACCTGTTCGTGAACAATATCCGCGGTCGGGCCACGCCCACGCCTCCGCCCTCCAACCTCGGGCACTTTCATATCGGCTACGATGAGTTCTGGTTCGTGATGGAAGGCAACGTCACCCTCCAGGTCGAAGGCGAGCCGGTCTTCACCGCATCGGCCGGCGATATCGTTTACGCGCCCCAGGGCCACTGGCACCGTGCGAGCTTCGGCGGACCGGTCGGGCAGATGGGCACGCGCGTGGCGATGAACCCTTACCCGAACGGTGCGCACGGCTACACGCGGGAATCCGGCGGACGGCAGTAGAATACGACGAGAGTGCGCCCTTGAGATGGCACCTCGTCAGGAAGGTGGCAGCATGTAGCCATGCCGGTCCATGCTGGTTTCAGGTGCGAGGACGCAGGTTTCGCAATTGGGCCAATAACGTTCGGGGACTCGTCCGCTCACCGGGTTTTTGTAATTGAACCACATCGGAAGAATGTCCGGCCACTCGAGGTGCTCACCGGGACCGCCGGCGAAACCCTCTTCCCGTTCACCCAGGTCCTTGTTCCAGATATCCGGCGGGTTGGCTGCCAAGGCCGGACTGATCGCTCTCGATGATCCGGTCGGACGCGGCGTTACGGGGCGATCGGGCGGTGCAAGCTTGGCCCAGCCCAGCTTGTAGCCGGCGGAATCCACGTAGTGCTCGTCGATCGAAATGCTCCACAGTTTCCAAACACCGTTCTCGAGCACCGCCTGATTATTTGGATAGGTAGAACTGTTGATGATCGCTCGGTTGGGATCGCCCGACGACAGCAACTGGAACAGCCGCGTGCGCATCGAAGCCGATCGGCCATCGGGCGCAACCAGTATCACCGGTTGGATCAGACCATGCAACACGAGCGAAAGTCGTGGACCGGGCCGCCCCGGACTGGTGCGCCGGGAAATGCGCTCGGGCCCTATGTAAAAGCCGGCGTACGGCACTTCCTTCGCACCCTTCTGCGCGAAGATGGAGCCGAGCTCCGGCCACTGGGCATCGTCGAGATATGCGCCATAAGCGGTGAGCAAATTCAAAGCCCCGTCATAGGCCCTGACGAGATTGAGCTTCCGTTTGGCCTCCGCGACACGCGCCGCCGTATTGCCTGACGGCGCCGCGGTTCGCTCCAGCCGTGCCGGCAGCAGCCAATGTTTTGCCACCACGGTTGCGTTCGCTGGGTAACTGACCGGGCGACCGGTGGCCGGGTTGCCGATGAGAAACGCGGGCACCCCGTTTTCCCCTTTGTCGGCAGCCGGCAGCGGGCGGCTGGGCGCGAATTTCGCCGCTGGAGGCTGATCGATGATCCGGCTCTTGCCCCAGCCGAGATTGTAATCGCTCTTGAAGACCGGGAAGATACGCATCTCGTGGATGCGCCACTTGCCATCATCGCCCTTTACCATGCGGTTGCTGAAGACGCTTACCGTCCAAAAGGCCTTCCCGGTATTCACTTCTGCGAGCGTTCCGAGATCGATACCGCGAATGTGAGCTTCTCGGCCATCGGCAGAGACTGCTACGATCTCGCTGAGTTGCTGGTGATCGTTAAACTGGCCTCTTTGAAGGCCTTGGGGCCCGTCGCGCTCGAGCGCGAGGCGGATGTTGGCAGGACCATCGTAGACTCCCACGCCGCCAACTTCGAATACGCCATCGTCGGTGAAGAGATCGGTGACGTCCTCCCACATCTTGCGATCGATGTAATAGCCATAAGCATTCTGAAGGTTGCGGACTGCATCCTGCGCGCTCAATGCATCGATCCGTGCTTCCAACTCGCCGAGCGTCGCGGTGGTTTTCGGCGCCGGACCCTCCGCTGGCGGTATCGGCACGCCCGTTTCCTCGGGCGTGAAATGTGAAGGGATGATTGGTTGGGTCGGGCCGACATTGGTCCACCCAGTGTCATAGGGCCCGGCATATTGCGGGTAATAGTGCAGCCTGGAAATCTTCCAGACGCCGTTTTCTTTGACGTATTCGTTCTCGAGAATGCCACCTTCCCAGCGTGCTTCGTCACCGCCCCCTAGCATGAAGAAGCCGTGCCACCGCACTTTCACCACGGCGCCATCCGCCGAGAGGTTCGCCAGCGGACGATCGAAGGACATCATATTGATGTGGCCATCCGGCAGGCCAAGCTTTCCGCCACCGAATCTGGCCATGTTATACTGCGTTACAGCGGCGCGGCCGGAGATCGTATCCTCTCCCCAGATCATCTGCGCGTCCCGGGTGAACAGACCTCCCAGATCGTCCCACAAGCCGAACTGCGCATAATGCGTGTAGTTGTGTTGCAGGTTGCTCGCGGCGCGAAGCGCCTCCGCCCGCTCTACGTCCCGCGCCAGGATGTCGATCTGCGTCGGCGATTTCGGGCTCTGGCTGGCTGCCGGAACGGTCGACGTGACGAGCAACGCACAGAGCACCGCCGGAAGGAAGCTGCCACGAAACCAGACCATGTCGTTCACCCCCCAACAGCTTCATCTGCGGAAGCGGCGACGAGCCAATGCGCGGAACCCCTCGTCGGCGCGCCAGACGGGAATTTTGCCCGTTCGCCTCGCCTCACCAGGTAGTCTTCAATGCTGCGCGCAGGTGCAAGATCGCGTCACGGACATTCCGCTGGACGGAAATCCCAGATGTCTCGGTCCGGAGGTTAAGAGGAAACTGTGCCGCTTACTGGACTCGAACCAGTGACCCTATCATTACGAAATCAGGGCAGTAGTTCTAGGATTTTTGATGTATTACTTACAAATCGTAAGCCGTGCAAGCCACATTTTTTATCCTAACCCAAACCATACCCAAAGTGATCGTAGGTACGGTTTTCGACTTTTTCCTTGCTAACGATCTTTCGTTCGGTCGAATCTGGAAATCTCACCCACGCTCTACCCAACTTGCCCGCCCAAGTTCGCAGTACCTACGGACAGCGTTCCGGCTCAAGCCGCGCTCCGGTCGATCAGCTCGAAAGCCGCCTTCGGATTGGCCGCAACCATACCCAGCAAAGTCCGTGCTGCCGCGTCAGACGTACGCCTACCCTGCTCCTAATCGCGAAGCGTACCCGCCCCGATACGAATGAGCTCTGCGAACGTCGGCGCTTGACGGAGCATAGCGCAGCCGGAAGCGTTCCATTCGAGACAAAAGTTAGGACTCTCCGGCCTCCTGCGATATGGCCACATCGTGATTTTCGATCGGAACAATGTCAAAATCAGTGGCGGCGGCCAGCGTGCGATGATGTTCGCACATGGGTTCGGTTGCGATCAACACATGTGGGAGGCCGTGGCACCCGCTTTTGAGGCCGACTTCCGGGTAATCCTGTTCGATCATGTTGGCGCCGGGGGGTCGGACCTCTCTGCCTACGATTCGCACAAGTACGGCACGTTGAGGGGCTATGCCGATGACGTCGTTGAAATTGGAGAAGCCTTGCAGCTGAATGGCGCGGTGTTCGTCGGCCATTCCGTAAGTGCGATGATCGGCGCGCTTGCCACACTCAAGGCACCCGGGATGTTCAGGGATCTGGTGATGGTCGGCCCTTCGCCGCGCTACCTTGACGATCAGGATTACGCGGGCGGTTTCTCCTCGAGCCAGATCGAGGAACTGCTCGAATTTCTCGCTGACAACCACCTCGGCTGGTCCGCGGCGATGGCGCCAGCGATCATGGGAAATCCGGACCGTCCCGAACTCGGCGAGCGGTTGACGAACAGCTTTTGCAACACTGATCCGCGGATCGCGCGTGAATTTGCACGGGTCACGTTTCTGTCCGACAACCGCCGCGACCTTCCAGCGATCACGGCTCGAACGCTGGTTCTTCAGTGCAGGGACGACATCATCGCGCCCCAATCCGTGGGCGAGTACGTGCGCGATCATATCCCGGACAGCGAATATGGCCTCCTCGACGCAACCGGGCACTGTCCGAACCTCAGTGCGCCAGAGGAAGTGACGGCGGCGATCCGCGCCTTTGTCTGACCCTGCAACCGAAGATTTCGCCGACCTCTACGACGAGGCGCCGTGCGGCTATCTTTCTCTGTCGCCCGACGCGCGCATCGTCAAAGCGAACAGGACGGTGGCGCAGTGGCTTGGGCGTTCGGTCGGCGATCTCGTCGGCAAGTCCCTGCACGAATTTCTCAGCTTCGGCGGACGGATCGCTTACGAAACGCATCTTGCGCCGCTGCTGCGCCTGCAGGGCACTGTCGACGAGGTGGCACTGGATATCCTGCACGCGGACGGATCGAAAATCCCGATCATCGCCAACGGCGCGGAGAAGCGAGCGCCCGACGGCACGCACCTGTTCACCCGGCTGACGCTGCTGAAAGCGGTTGAGAGGCGGGCCTACGAACGTGGCCTCCAGGCCTCGCTGGCAAAAGCGGAGGCCGCCTTTCTGGAGGAGCAGGACGCAGCGGTCCTGCGCGAGCAGTTCATCGCCGTTCTAGGGCACGATCTGCGCAACCCGTTGGCGGCGATAACCGCGGGCATCCGTATGCTGCAAGGCCGCGAACGGTTGAGCGACCGGGGAAATCGGGTCGTCGCCGAGATGCTCGCCGCCATTTCGCGGGCATCGGGTCTGATCGACAACGTCCTTGATTTTGCGCGCAACAGGCTTGGCAACGGCTTTGCGGTCCAGCGCAACAGCGAAAAGCCGCTCACGCCCGTGCTTCAGCAAGTGGTTTCCGAAATGCGGGCGATCGCACCCGAACGCGCAATCGAGGCTGAATTCACGATCGGGGAGCCGGTGAACTGCGACCGGCCGAAGCTCGGCCAGCTTTTGGGCAATCTGCTGGCAAACGCGGTAACCCATGGCGCGCCGGATTTGCCGATCCGGGTGCGGGGAGAGACGACGAACACAGAGTTTCTGCTTTCGGTCAGCAACGGCGGCGCGCCGATCGATCCCCAAACCCAAGATCAGTTGTTTCAGCCGTTCTTCCGTGGAGAGGTTCGTCAGAGCCAGAACGGGCTGGGTTTGGGCCTGTTCATCGTCAGCGAGATCGCCAAGGCACATGGTGGCTCGATCGAAGTGACGTCTTCTGAAAAAGAGACGCGTTTCGTTTTCAGCATGCCATTAACTGCCGGAGACTGACGCTCGCTGAACGCCAATATCTATTTGTTTTGCGTGTTATTGAGTGCTCTGCCTGCCCCCTGCTTCTGAGAAGGTTGAGCGGCGTTGATCTTGGGCTTGTCCGCTTTCGGTTTACGGATTTCGCGGCTCGATCTCTTTTGGCCTTTAGCCATCTATCTCTCCAAATGTTGGTGATTGAATTTCGACAGGCCGACTATTTGTTTGCAAACTGTCCAGCCTTCGCGCCCAGGTGCTCGACCGCGTAGGCCCGAGCTGCGCCGGTAGTGGTGAAGTTCTGCTCTATCAGCGTGCTTAGAACCCAGGGGAAATCCTGGCTGTTGCGCCGGGTTTCACGCACTGTGAGCTGCACTTGACCGTCTTCGCTCTTGGTAATCAGGAATGGTTTGACGGATGAGGTGGACATAAACTTCCTTCCATTATGACCCAATGGCATGCTGCGAGTCAGCGCGCCGGATGAGAGATGAGACGTCCGAGCTCCGCTTCGACGCGGTCGCGGCCCTGAATGCTGGAGATTGCCAGTTCGATCGGTCGCGCCTCTAAATGGTCGTTTGGCGCCTCAAGGAACGCCGCAGCGCGTTCGGCACCGAGCAGGAGCAACGCAAGTTGCGTGATCTCCCGTCCTCGACGCTGTGCGGCACCAGGCGCCTCCGGCAACGCACCTTCGTCATTTTCAGCGGCAAAGCTTGTCGATCCGCTCACGAGGGCACGGACAGGCGCATTTTCCAGTGCGTGGGGCTCGACTGCCATGACCACGTCCCACGCACGACTCGCAGTCCTACGGGTAGCGTGATGCATGCGTCCGATCCGAGCTGCGGTTAGACAAGCAGCCCCGTGGTGCGCGGACGTCAGAACCCCCGCAGGAGTGCGGTCGGTCCGCATCTGCAAGCATTGATGATCGGAATAATGCCGATTGAAGCCCATCTGGCCGTCTCCTCGTCGTAAGCGGGAGCACAGCGTGTCTCTCAGCCGCGGGCGCTTACATAGGAAAACGGCCTGCGATGTTCGCTATGTGGGGTTAGCCTCGGTCGATTGTAAGCTCGCGTTCCCTTTCTGCTGCACATGAAGCAAAAAAGGGGGAGGAAGTTACGGCGTCCAGGAGGGGAAAAGCCTCGTGTGCTCTTCTGCGTGCCTCTCTGCCTTCTCGCGACGCGCGGTTTCGCGATCATGGACCACTTTGCGCGCGCGATCAGCCATGTCCCGCCATGCCGCTTCCGAACGCAGCGCGCGGCGACGAACATTTTCCAGCGGCGTGGCTTCGGCTTCACGCGCCGCTTCGTCGGCTCGGGCCGTATAGAACTCATATGTCAGAGTCATTGTGATCCTTACGTCGCGGAACGGATAAATCACCCGAGCGGCCACGCTGCGACCGCCCGAGCGCCCGGCAAATCAGCCGGCGGACAGGTTGACCGCACTGGATTTACCGTTTTTGCCGGTTTCCACTTCGTAGTTGAGCCGCTGCTCCTCATTCAGCGTCTGCATTCCCGCCGCCTGGACGGCTGAAATATGCACGAAGCTATCCGACGTGCCGTCGTCCGGTTGGATGAAGCCGTACCCTCTGTCGGCGTTGAAAAATTTAACTGTACCTGCGGGCATGGTGGTTTCCTTTCGAGAAACTGATTCTCGGCCGCGACGTGCGGACGCGAGGCTTCGCGTGGTCGTCAATCGAAAGGAAGTCGCCGTCTGGGTGATGCCGGACGCTCCTCAAGAGCGGCTGGGCATCGTCAAAAGCCGATATCCGTCGCAAAATTCGACGTCAGCGTGGACGCTATATCATGAATATCGCAGATCACCTATTCCATTGCTTCCTTGCTCGAGATTCACTCGTTTTCCTAATTTGAAAATGCCATAGCTGGCGCCCACATACTTTGTACGAGCGTGGAGGCTCCTGTGATTGCTAAGTCGGATCAGTTTTACGTCGAATGCGGCCTTCATGGCGCCCGCATAATGAGCACTAGGCTGGATCTTACGCCCAATTGTCTAGACGGTGAGATTGACGCAAACATTCAGCGTTTGAAGGATGATTTGGACGTCTGCGCGCGCGAGATGAAGCGCCGCGTTGGAGAACTACGGCAACGCGGCGCGTTCCGACAAACGTCGCGCCACAGCTCCTAAATTGATCGCATCAGCACGGGGAAGCGGAAGCTCCGATTTCACCACCTTGATTTATTTGGCCGTGCCGTTTGGTGGCCCTTGGTCAAAGCTTTGCAGCCGCCGCAGCTTAGGATTTGGCGACGGCGAGTGACAACGGATTTGTGAAGGTCGAAAAGGAAATCAGGAGACGAGCCGCACGTCTCTGCCAATCGACCTAGGTCACGGCTCCCCCAACGGGCTCAAAACGTTGTTGATCGCCAAATGGGCGCGTTGCTAAAAAAGTGCACCGCGACTCGGAATACCGGCATGGCACAGCGGCTGGATACCCACACATATCGTCTGCAACTGACCGAAGACGGCCAGGGCGAGGCTCGTTCGATTGAGTTCGACGCGTTCGGTTCCGAGATAGCTCTGGACATGGCGTTCAAATTCTGTGGTTCACGGCCTGCCACATTGTTCGAAGACGATCGCAAACTCGCCGACATCCAGTACGCCAAGGGCTTCTGGCACATCACCTAGCTGGAACGTTCGCGAGACCAATCGCTTTGCCTTATTGGCGCGTAGTTCCGCGTTCGGTACGCTGGCCTTGATTTGCCCGCGAGATGTCGCCTCAACTCATTGGAACCGACTCCATGCTGTGAATATCACGCGACTGCCGCATGGAAAGCCGGCGCAACCCAGCGCCGATCGTATCCACGTGTGGCAAAGCGTGAGCGGTGGTTTTGAATGGAGCGGGATGATCCTTCGGGACAAGCTTGTGGTGTTTGGTCGCAAGACTGCTGGCCATGCAAGTCGGACAAGCGCGGAAGCCGATGGCATCGCTTGGGCGGAAAGCCATGGCGCTGCCTATCTCGTTATTGAATCCACTAGCTGAGCGTTCGCCAATCCTCCCATTGCCAGCGTTGCGCCGGGCGCCGCAGCCTGGGCAAGGCAAGTTCCCGCTTCCCTTCCTCGTTCAGAGCCGCGGACCTGACGCTCACCCAACAATGTCCAAAGTAGGCGCGCCCCCTAACCAGTCAGCTTTTCCTCCCGAACATTCTTTCTTTGGATCGTGGCGGACAATTCGCCCACTCCATGCCCACTTCAGCTGCTGGCGGGCAACAGGTCCATTCGAACAAGCTCGTCGAAGACACGACGTGCAGCCAGAGGGCTGTTCCGGTTGTAAGGCAGGACCGGGCCGTTCAGAATAGCAACCGCAATGCGCCGCACTATCACGGCATCATTTTCCGAGAGGCCCTTATACGGATCGATCCGCCTCAACATGCGCTCTAACGCAACCAATGTCGTCAACGAAGTACCAGCTCACCACAGCTTCGCGATAGAATCCGATGCCATCCCACTTCCAAAGTGTCCGCAAGCCATCTCACGACGTCAGAGGCTGAGATGCATTCGTCTTGAGCTTCTCCGCCTTTGGCTTGCGGATCTCTCGGTTCGATCTCTTTTGGCCTGTGGCCATCGTATCTCCCGAATTTCGCACGGAGTACGAAGCCGGCAGCTATTTGCTCGCAAATTCTCCGGCCTTGGCCCCCACGGGGGGCTTACCGCGGCCGATTGTAAGGGATTCCAAACATCGAGCCTCTCGGATCTATCCGCCCCATTTCCAGTGCGACCGATGGGGACTTCAGGGAACCAAAGTCGTGAAGAGGTACACCGCGAAGATCACAAGGTGGACAACGCCCTGAAGAATTGTCGTTCGTCCCGTCCCGAGCGTCAGGGTTGATACTATGAGGGTCAGAAACAGCAGGACTGAACTCTTCGTGTCGAGACCCAGCGAAACCGGCAGTCCTGCAAGGAGCGACAGTGCCGCCACTGCGGGGATGGTGAGGCCGATGGTCGCAAGCGCCGACCCCAAACCGAGATTGAGGCTTGTCTGAAGGCGGTTTGCGAGTGCCGCCCTCAACGCAGCGACGCTCTCCGGAAGAAGCACCAGCGCTGCGATGATTACGCCGACAATCGCGATCGGAGCGCCCGCTGCAGCGACGGCGTTTTCAATCGGCGGGGCGAGTGTCTTGGCCAACAGGACCACCGCCGCCAGGCAAGCAATCAGCAAGATCGCGGAGAACACC
>SMFF01000219.1_pt1 | contig 10252 bp, 8 predicted proteins | sample 2456181 | NCBI WGS metagenome assembly SMFF01 (sample SAMN10132611, study PRJNA489261) | soil metagenome | isolation source: day120 antibiotic-loamy sand soil ammended with raw manure from dairy cow... | place: USA | collected 2015-04-01
CGTGATCCGTGAAACATTCACGCCCGCAAGGCGTGCAGCGACGGTGTTGGCGCCGACAGCTTGCGCGTGGTGACCGAACGCGGTGCGGTTAAGTACCACCCACAGGATCGCAAAAACCGCGAGCTCGAGGACGACCGGCATCGGCACACCAGCCACATCCCCGCGAGCAATCTGAGTGAAGCCCCCTGAGGACAAGGTGATTGGAGTGCCGTTCGAATACCAGAAATTGATTCCGAGTACGAATGTCGATGTCGCGAGCGTTGCGACAATGGCCGTAACCCTGAGCGCCGAAACGAGCAGGCCGTTTGCCAGACCGACGGCCGCAGCACACAGGAGGGCAAGGCATACAGCGACGGGCGCCGGTAGTCCGGAGCGTTCCATCAAGCCGACTGCGAGAATGCCGCTCAATCCGAGCACGTTGCCGAAGCTGAGATCAAACTGACCAGCAACGAGCACCATCGTGAGACCCGCCGCGACAATCGCGAGCAGGGCGCTCTGGTTAAGCACGTTGATGAGGTTGCGCTCAGTGAGGAAGGCGTTGGGACTCAGAATTCCGAATATCGCAATCATCATCACGAGAACCAGCAGTGTGCCGTATCGCGCGAAGAACGACAGCACCCGATGATTCTGTGAGATGCGCGGCCCATCGTCCTTCGCGCCTGTGGGGGCCGCCGCGGTTGTCGGAGCCTCCTCCATTGAGGTATCAGTAATAGTCACTTTTAGTCCTTCCAAGTCACGCATAGCAAAGGCCGAGCATGTTAGCGACGGTGATGTCTTCACCGGCAAGGTCTCCGACGATGGCTCCCTGTGACATGACGGCCACGCGGTCACACTCCAGAAGCTCCTCAAACTCAGACGACACGACGATGACCGACATTCCGGCCCGAACGATTTCGCGGATTCGCGCATAGATATCGGATCGTGCACCGACATCCACCCCGCGGGTGGGTTCATCAAGTACGAGAATCAAGGGCTTAGTTTGAAGCCAACGGCCGATCACAACCTTCTGTTGGTTGCCGCCACTCAGTGCCTGGATAGGCTGGCGGGTTCCGTCGGCCCTCATGACGACACCCAGCTCGCCCGCGGCCACGGCGGCATCCCGGTCAGCTCGACTCTGTGAGATGAATGGCATCCATCGTCCTGCACGCTGCGACCAGCTAGCGGCGTAAAGGTTGCTAGTGATTGAAGCCTGGAGAAAGAGAGCCTCTGCTCGCCGCTCTTCTGGCACGTAAGCGATACGCGCCTTCTTTGCGTCGCGAACGCTCTGAGGAGAGTACGACTCACCAAACAGAGTCAACTCACCTGAGTCGGGTTGGTCAGCCCCGAAGATAATGCGCGCGAGTTCAGTGCGGCCGGCGCCGACCAGGCCGGCGATACCTAGCATTTCACCTTGACGCAGTTCGAGAGAGGCCCCATTGACACTTTTGCCACGGCGGATGTTATTCACTTTCAACACCACCGAGGCGTGGCTGAGGCTTTGTGTCCCTTTACCGGCGCCTGGGGTTATCGCCCTGCCGACAATTCCTAGAATGAGCCGTTCGCGCGTGATCTCGGCCTTCTCCAGGTTGGCGGAGACTGCGCCATCGCGAAACACTGTGACCCGGTCGCAAATCTCGATGACCTCATCGAGCCGATGGCTGATGAAGACCACGGCAACGCCATCGGCAGCAAGGTCTCTGCAGACCCTGAGGAGTCGCGCCGACTCGTCCGCGTCGAGCGAGCCGGTTGGCTCATCCATCACGATGAACCGACTGTCATTCATCAACGCCCGCGCGATGCTGACGAGCCATTGCTGGTGGGTCGTGAGTTCTCCGGCTAGCTTGTCGAGGGGGAAGGAAATGCCGATTCGCTCGGCAACCCGCTTCACTCGTGCGGGAATGCGATGGAAGTTACCAACCAATTTCCGATCCTGGCCCTGTGCGCCCAGAAGGATGTTCTGAGAGGCGGTGAAGTTGCGCACGAGGTTTAGTTCCTGATGGATGAACGCGAAAGCGAGCTTTGCCGCTGCCGCGGGATTGGGAATGACGGTCGGATTCCCCTCCACACGAATTTCGCCCGAGTCGGGCGCCTCGAGCCCGGCCAGGCTGCGCACGAGCGTCGACTTGCCCGCGCCATTTGCCCCCACGAGTCCGTGAACTTCACCCTCGTGGAAGGTGAGGCTCACGCCTTTCAGGGCTTGGATCGCACCATAACTCTTGACGAGCCCAGCCACCTCGATGGTGGGAATACGTGCCTCGACAGAAATCGTCATGATCCAAGCCCTCTCAGGTGTGCTGACCGTGTGGATTAGTAGAGCGTCGGGTTGGTCGCGAGGAACTCCTCGACGTTGTCGATCGTGACGAGGGTGAGTTCACCCGCGACCATCTGCGGCACCTCGACCGAGTCGGGGTCATCGAGGTACTTGAACAACAGATCCACGAGATCCGCACCCTGCTTGGGGCTATCAACCCACGTGGTCGCGGTCAGCTCACCGTTCTGGACCAGGGTGACAGCGGGCTCTGTGCCGTTGATGCCATAGGTGAGGATGTCGGTGCGACCAAGGTCACGCAGCGCAGCGGCCACCCCCGTGGCAGGGTCGTCGAAGCAGGACCAGATCGCGAGTGGGCCATCGCCGCCAGCCGGGTGAGCCGCAGCCCACGCGGATGCGGCCGCCTGAGCGGACTCGACCTGACCGGGTATGGTGATCTGCTGCTTCGTCTCGGTGATGCCAGTGCCTTCGAGCACCTTGTCGAGGTTCGCCTCGCGGAGCTGGCACGGCAGACCGGGACGGTAGCCGAGGCTGAGCATTTCACCTTCACCGCCCATATCGTCCACCATTTGCTGTGACACCAGGTCACCGGCGACATCGCCCGCGAACTGAACGCCGTCAGCAGTACCACCACCCCAGGTCGCCACGGGCACGTTTGCCTCGATTGCCGATGCGACCCCGGCCGCCAGGGCGTCCGAGGGGAAGACGCTTACGAGAAGCGCGTCTGCACCAGTCGTGACGAGGTTAATCATCGCCGCGTTCATCTCATCGACGCTGCCGTGGGCGTCTACGACCTGCACTTCCCAGCCGTTTTCCTCTGCGAAGGCAGCACCGCCGTCGAGCGCCGCGTTCGAAAACACATCGCTGCCGCTGAACTGGACAATGCCGAGGAGTTGCTTCTGCTCGCCGTCCGCGCCGTCAGCGGTCGAACAGGCGACCAGGCCCGACAGTGCGACAAGCGAGACAACGGTCGCGGCCGTCGCTGCATAGGTGCGTTTCATTGTTACCTCCTTGTAACTAAGAGCCTTGCTCGGTCTCTTGGTGACGGATCCTTGCGGGTCGGATGCCCACAATGCCGAATCCTTCTGGCGACATCATTGCGCTCGCCTGCACCAAATGTCAACCCTAATGGATCCATTGGTTCGAGATCCGTGCGTTACGGCACGTGAATTACCGGGAATAGCCCTTTACTGGATCCATTGGAGCCAGTAGTGTCGACTAAAGCGATTGGACCTCATCGCTACCGACACGAAGGAGTGACCCCAATGACAACGAGCCTCTTGCCGATCAACGGCATCAAAATGTATGTTGACGACACAGGTGAGCCAGATCTCCCAGTCGTCCTCTGCTTGCATTCCCTCTTCTTGGACTCACGCATGTTCGACGAATTTGTCACGCGCGCGGCCGGAAGGTATCGAGTCATCCGGCCGGACTTCCGGGGCCAGGGTCGCACCGACCTCAGCACCAACGACATCATCACGATGGACGAGGACGCCGACGACATGTTCGCGCTCATCGAACTGCTGGGGCTCACGAACATCAACCTCATTGCACAGTCGATGGGAGGTGACGTGGCAGTCAGGCTTGCCGGTCGCCGCCCGGAACTCTTCCGGTCGCTCGTCATGGCGGGCTCGTCCGCCAGAAATGAGCCGGACGGGCAGCGCGAGCAGTTTCTGGACTGGGTTGGCAGAGCCGGCGAACAGGGCTTTATCAACGACAGCCTCGACGACACGATGAAGATCATGTTCGGGCCGACGAGCCACAACACCACCGACCCGAAACGCCGCGCAACAGTGGAATTGTGGCGTGATCGCATTGGCGCGACGCCCCGCTACCTCTATCCGGCAATGGCAGGCGTCATTCTTCGCGAGAGCGTGGTGCACCTTCTCCCGAGCATCACCTGCCCCGCTCTGATCTTCTCCGGAACGGAAGACACAGCCCGGCCACCCGAGTGGGCGAAAGAGGTCGCTGACGGAATTCCCAATTCCCAACTCGTGACAATCGAGGGGGCCGGGCACAGCCCGACTCTCGAAGTTCCAGACACTGTTTACCCGATGATCCTGGACTTCTTCGCGACTCACAATCCGTAGTCGGCGAACACCGATCTGCGGTGCGGAAGGTGGAAATCCGTTAGCCTCCGCACCGCGTCACGTGCCAACACCTAATTGGGGGAGAATTAACCCATGAGCGCGTTCATGAGTACCGATCTGGGACCGGAGAAAGCGCCCAACGTTGCGAGTCGTCGCATCGCAGACCTTCTCAAGACGGCGATCTTGGACGGCGAACTCCGCCCAGGTTCGCGGATCCGCCAGGAAGAGGTCGCCGCTCAGTTCGGCGCGAGTCGGTTGCCGGTGCGCGAGGCTCTCCGCACCCTCCAATCCGACGGCCTCGTCATGCTCCGCGCCAACCATGGCGCATGGGTAACTCGCCTCAACATGCAGGAGTGCCTCGAGATCTACCTGATCCGCGAACATCTCGAGCCACTTCTGATCGCAGACAGCATCGAGAACATCACCCAACCCGAGATCGACGACCTCCTTGAGCGAGCGAACCGCCTAAATCACGCCCAAGACATCGGCGAGTACTTTCGTCTCGACCGTGAGTTTCACCTGGAAACGTACCGAGCGTCCCGGATGCCATACCTGCATTCCATGGTCGAGCGCCTCTGGAACGTGACCCAACCATATCGATCGGCCTACACACGACTCGTTGAGGAGCAGGAATCACGGTGGATCCTCGACGCCGAGCATGGACTTCTCGCGGAGGCCGTGAAGAGGCGCAACGCAGAGGATGCGTGTCAGATCATCAAGACCCATATCCGCCGGACTCGTATCAAGCTTGCTGACCATCCCGAGATCTTCGAAGCTATCGAGTCACCTTAACCAGGCAGAGCGCCAGATCTCGATACATCGGCCGGAAGGGCCGACTACTCGATCTGATTCGGTTCAGAGCGATGCTCTGAACCGAATCACTCCCACTCGATGGTGCCCGGCGGCTTCGACGTGACGTCGAGCACCACCCGGTTGACCCCGTCGACCTCGTTGGTGATGCGACCCGAGATGCGAGCAAGCACGTCATAGGGCAGGCGCGTCCAGTCGGCGGTCATGGCGTCTTCCGACGACACCGGTCGCAGCACAATGGGGTGCCCGTAGGTGCGCCCATCGCCCTGCACGCCCACCGAGCGCACGTCGGCGAGCAGCACGACCGGGCACTGCCAGATCTCGTTGTCGAGGCCGGCGGCCGTCAATTCGGCGCGAGCGATCGCATCCGCTTGCCGCAGCAGGTCGAGGCGTTCTTTGGTGACGGCGCCGACGATCCGGATGCCCAGCCCAGGCCCCGGGAACGGCTGGCGGCCCACAATGACCTCCGGCAGGCCGAGCTCGCGCCCGATTGCACGCACCTCATCTTTGAACAGGGCGCGCAGCGGTTCGACGAGCTCGAACTGCAGGTCTTCTGGTAGTCCGCCCACATTGTGGTGGCTCTTGATGTTGGCGGTGCCGCTTCCGCCACCCGACTCGACGACATCCGGGTACAGGGTGCCCTGCACCAGGAAGCGCACCGGGTCTCCCTCATGCTCGAACTCTGTGACCAGGTCGACCTGCGCCTGCTCGAAGGTGCGGATGAACTCGCGCCCGATGATCTTGCGCTTCGTCTCGGGGTCGCTGACACCGTCGAGCGCATCGAGAAACTGCTTCTCGGCGTCGATGGTGATCAGCCGAACGCCGGTCGCCGTGACATAGTCTTCTTCAACCTGGCGACGCTCATCCTGCCGCAGCAGCCCGTGGTCGACGAATACGCAGGTGAGCTGGTCGCCGACCGCCTCGTGCACGAGCGCGGCAGCCACTGCCGAGTCGACACCGCCCGACAGTCCGCAGATGACCCGGCCGGTGCCGACCTGGGCTCGGATGCGTGCCACCTGTTCGGCGATCACATTGCCGGGGTTCCACTTCGATTCGATGCCGGCGGCGCGGTGCAGGAAGTTCTCGAGCACTCGCTGACCGTGCTCGGTGTGCTTCACCTCGGGGTGCCACTGCACTCCGTACAGCTTGCGTTCGTCGTTCGCGAACGCGGCAACCGGAGTGGATGCGCTCGACGCCAGCACCTCGAACCCCTCTGGCGCTTTCGAAACAGAGTCGCCGTGGCTCATCCACGCCGTCTGCTGGTGGGGGGAGCCTGCCAGCAGCGTTCCGCCGTCGCCGGCGAGCACCACCGGGGTCGACCCGTACTCGCGCAGCCCCGTCTGCGACACTTCGCCGCCGAGCTGCGTAGCCATCACCTGAAAGCCGTAACAGATTCCGAGCGTCGGAACCCCGAGCTGCAGGATGCCCTCATCCAGTGCCGGAGACACCGGGTCGTACACGCTCGACGGTCCGCCGCTCAGCACGATGCCTGCCGGGTTCTTCTCGGCCACTTCTGCGGCGGTGATGGTGTGCGGAACAATCTCGGAGTAGACCCCCGCCTCGCGCACGCGGCGCGCGATCAGCTGCGCGTACTGGGCACCGAAGTCGACGACGAGTACCGGGCGCTGATCGGTCTCGCTCACGCGGTGGCCTCCGCATTGGCTTCTTCGGAAGGCTCTGCCTCGAGGCGGGCGAGCTCAGTCTCGACCGAACGGGGAACGCTGCGCTCGAAGAAGAACGACAGCAGTGGGATCACGCCACCGAGCGCGATGAAGAGAAAGCGCAGGAACGACCAGCGCATCAGCCGCCACAGTACAAAGTCACAGGCCAGATAGAGCACGTACAGCCATCCGTGCACGATGAGCAGCACTGTCGACAGGTTGATGCCCGTGATCTCGAGCTGCGGGGTGAGCCCGAGGAAACCGGATGTGCCACCCAGTTCGATATCGGAGTGGAACCCGTAGCGGAACACCATCATCAGAACCAGCAGCAGCAGGAAGATTCCCGTGATGATGGATGCGACCTTATAGACGGCGACCGTCTTGCGGATGCGGGGGATGTCGGAGACCTGGGGGCCAAAAGTCATGGGCCCAGTTTACGGGGCCGAAGTGTGTACTTCCTTCTCCCAGGCATCCTTCACCAGCCGGTACCAGAGGAACACCGCGAAACCCGCGAAGATAACCCACTCCGCCGCGTAGAAGATGTTGAGCCAGTTGATCTGTACCTCGTCGATGGGTGGCGGAGAGTAGATCGGCTCCAACCCCTCCGCAGCATCGGATGCGACGAGGAAACCCCCGTACACGCCCCCCTCATCGACTGTCGGCCACAGGTTCACCAGCGCCGGGGCCGACACAGCGCTGAGCGCGCCGCTGCGATAGTCGGTCTGCTGTGGCGACTCGCTCGGCAGGTACCGGCCGGTCATGGTGATCTCTTCGCCCGCATCCATTCTTCTTGCGGCAGCGGATGCGACGCCCTCCTCCGCCGCCCAGCCGACCGCGGCCGCAAGGCCCGCACCGTCCGCGACGAAGTGACCAACGACCCAGTAGCCGAGCTCACCGTCGTTGACGCGCTCACTGAAGACGTAGAACTCCTCGGGCACGAAGTAACCGCTGACGGTAACCAGCTGGCCGGCGACCGCTTCGGACACGGGAGACTGCGGTTGCGTGGCCGACTCGATGGGCACGGCCGTCTCGGTCACCTGCTGAGTCACGGCGCCGCTGGCCACACTGCGCTCCAACTGCCACTGCCCCAGGGCGGCGAACGCACCGGCCACTGCGAGCGCCAGGATGAGTGCCGCGATCCACTGCGGCCGTACCGCTACCCGCCACATGCTCACCACAGGAGCCTATCCACTCGAGCCTGAGTGCTCGCGCGAGTCATCCTCCCCCGAGCGGGTGAAGCTTGACCGGCGCTCGGCAGGAATACCAGCGCTCAGCGGGCCGATACTGCTCAACTCGGCAGCGTCACGGTGTCGGGGGCCTCCAGCCGCGCCCGGTCGGCCGCTTCGTCGTCGGGCTGCTCCTGGCTAGCGCGTTCGGCCGCGACCCTGCGCAGGTAGTGGTTCACTTCGCTGTCGACGCGCGCGTCGTCCCAGCCCAGAACATCCGCCATCAGCCGCGCAGCGACGGGAGCCGCCGATACGCCGCGGTCCCACGCCTCGATCGAGATGCGGGTGCGGCGGGCAAGCACGTCTTCCAGGTGCAGGGCTCCCTCATGCGAGGCCGCGTAGACGATCTCCGCCTCGATGTAGTCGTCTGCCCCCGGCAGCGGGGTGTTGAGCGACGGGTTGGCGCGAATGAGGTCGAGCAGTTCATCGGTGAGCGTTCCGTAGCGGTTCAGCAGGTGCTCGATGCGGAACTTGTGCACCTTGAATGCCCGTGCGATCTTCGAGCGCTTGTTCCACGCGGCCTGGTATCCCTCAGCGCCGAGCAGGGCGATGTTCTCGGTGGTGGATGCCGGCACCTTCCCGTCGAGGGCGGCGGATGCCTCGTCGATGGCATCCTTCGCCATCACCCGGTAGGTGGTCCACTTGCCGCCGGCGACCACCACGAGGCCGGGAACGGTGTGCGCCACGATGTGCTCGCGCGACAGCTTGGACGTCTCATCGGATTCGCCTGCCAGCAACGGCCGCAACCCTGCGTACACGCCCTCGACATCCTCGCGCGTCAACGGCACGGCTAGCACCTTGTTGACGTGCTCAAGCAGGTAGTCGATGTCTGCAGCGGTCGCCGCCGGGTGGGCCTTGTCGAGGTTCCACTTGGTGTCGGTCGTGCCGATCAGCCAGTGTCGGCCCCATGGGATCACGAAGAGAACGCTCTTCTCGGTGCGCAGCAGCAGCCCGAGTTTTGACTGGAAGCGGTCGCGCGGAACCACCAGGTGGATGCCCTTCGACGCCCGAACCTTGAACTGGCCGCGCTCGCCCACCATGGCCTGCGTGTCATCCGTCCACACACCTGTCGCGTTGACGACCTGCCTGGCCTTGATCTCGAACTTCTCGCCCGTCAGCAGGTCGTGCGCTTTCACGCCGACCACGCGCTGCCCGACCTTGAGGAAGCCCTCCACCCGCACGCGGCTGGCCACGCGAGCGCCGTACGACGACGCAGTGCGGGCCAGGCTCGAGACGTACCGCGCGTCATCCACCTGGGCGTCGTAGTACGCGATGCCGCCCACCAGCACATCGTTCTTGAGGCTCGGGATGGCTCGCTGCACCTGCCGCTTACTGAGGTGCCTGTGGTGCGGAACCCCCGGCGGGTGACCGCCCGTGTGGCTGAAGATGTCGTACAGCAGCATGCCGACGCCCACGTAGAAGCGCTCGAAGAATCTGCCCTTGAGGGGGTAGAGGAACCGCACGGGCTTCACGAGGTGCGGGGCCAGCCGCTGCAGCAGAAGGCCGCGCTCGATGAGTGCTTCGCGCACCAACCGGAAGTCGAGCTGTTCGAGGTACCGGATTCCGCCGTGCACCAGTTTCGACGACCGGCTCGACGTACCCGAGCCCCAGTCACGCGCCTCCACCAGCCCAACACTGAGCCCGCGCGTGACCGCATCGAGGGCAGTGCCGGTGCCCACGATTCCTCCGCCGATCACCAGGATGTCGAGCTCCTTGGACCTCAGCCCGTCGATGGCCTCAGCGCGCTCCTCCATTCCCAGCTTCGAGGAGTGCGACACAGTCTTGCGCGTGATCATCGGATGCTCCGCCCTGCGTGAATTCGAATAGGTGCCTACCTGGATGCGTAAGGGGCCACCACGACGTCGACCCGCTGGAACTCTTTGAGGTCGGAGTAGCCGGTGGTGGCCATCGATCGGCGGAGGGCGCCCACCAGGTTGGACGTGCCATCAGCCGTCGATGACGGGCCGAACAGTATCTGCTCGAGCGGCGCCACAGAGTCGACCTGCACGCGGTTGCCGCGGGGCAGCTCGGCGTGGTGCGCCTCCGCACCCCAGTGGTAGCCGCCGCCCGGAACATCCGTCGCCCGCGCCAGGCTCGAACCCAGCATGACGGCGTCTGCGCCCATCGCGATCGCCTTGACAATGTCGCCGGAGGTGCCGAGGCCGCCGTCGGCGATGACGTGCACGTAGCGTCCGCCCGACTCGTCCATGTAGTCGC
>SMFF01000220.1_pt1 | contig 10248 bp, 9 predicted proteins | sample 2456181 | NCBI WGS metagenome assembly SMFF01 (sample SAMN10132611, study PRJNA489261) | soil metagenome | isolation source: day120 antibiotic-loamy sand soil ammended with raw manure from dairy cow... | place: USA | collected 2015-04-01
GCCGCCGGATCCATACCGATCAGCGGTCCTCGCATGCTTCACCTTCGGGCCCCTCAGAGGCTGACTCGGGGAAAGGATCGGCTTCGGTCGGCAGGCCGCTCGGATCACTCGGAATAAACCGGGGCACGGACCGGCTTGCGTAATCCCGCAAGGCCTGGATCAGCGTACGCTCATCGGCAGACAAGGCCCGGTCGCGGCGGGTGATCACTCCCATCACGTAGGGCACATAGCGATCAACGGACTTAAAGACGACGTCGGCTTGCGGCATGACCGTGGCGGTAAGCGGGTCGACCAAGGCAAGCCCTACACCGGCACGCACCAGCATCAGCGCATTCATCGAGGACGAGGTCTCGATGTGGCGGCGTTGCGGTGTGGCCAGGCCGGGGCGCAGCAGCGCGGTAGACAGGCGGTGACGCAAGCCCGACCGATTGGACAAAGTGATAACTGTATTGTTGCCCAGCGCATCGAGCTTGACCGTCGGCGAGGCGGCCAACGGATGGTCGACCGGCATGGCAAGCAGATAGGGAGCCTGACCCGACCACTGCAAGGTGCACCGGCCCAGATCGACCGGCAGGCTGACGACGCCGATGTCGGCCCGGCCGTCACTGATGGTCTGGACGGCCTCTTCGGAGTCCATCGTATCGATGTAGAGCTTATGCTCGAATACCGGGGCGGTGCCTTCCAGTTCGCCGACCACCGACGCCACCAGCGTAGCCCCCAGGGAATAGGTTGCTGCAATGCGCATGGGCTTGGCCTGCCCGCGCGCAATCTCGCGTGAACGGAGGTCCAATTGCTGGATGCTGGCCAGGACCGTGCGAACCTCTTCGTAGAACTGCCGCCCCTGGTCGGTCAGCGTGACCTGGGGCCTGCTACGAGTAAACAGCGTGAACCCGAGCTCTTGCTCAAGATCCTGGATCTGCCGGCTGACCATAGGCTGGGATCGATCCAGTAATCGACCCGCCGCCGTCACACTACCCGCCGAGTACACGGCTGCGAAGGCTTCCAGCTGGCGGATTTCCATGAAGGGCACCGATAGGTAACTGCATAGCCGGTGAACTATGCATATAAGGGATATGTTGTTGCAAAGTATACCGTTATTGAATTTATAACTGCTGCTTTACCCCGAAGCAGTTTTCCGGAGCCGGAAATGCGCCGCTGCGCACATCGCTTGCGTACTGCTCGACCGCCGTACGTATGACAGCGCCGACATCGGCGAACTGGCGGGCGAACTTCGGGATGCGATCACCGCTTAAGCCCAGGATGTCCTCGGTTACCAGGATTTGTCCGTCGCAGGCCGGCGTGGCGCCTATGCCGATGGTAGGGATGGCCAGCGCTTCAGTAATGCGGCGCCCCAGGCCCTCGGCTATCCCTTCCAGAACCACCCCGAACGCCCCCGCCTGCTCGTGCGCGACGGCATCGCGGAGAATCACCTCTGCCGATTCGTCCGTCATGCCTTGGGCCTTGAACCCGCCCATCGTATTGACGTACTGGGGCATCAGGCCGACATGTGCCAGCACGGGGATGCCGCGATCAACCAGGAAGCGCGTGGTGTCGGCCATGACCGCGCCGCCCTCGAGCTTGACGCCATCCGCGCCGCTGGCCGCCAGCATGCGGGCGGCATTGGCAAATGCCTGCTGGGGCGACTCCTGGTAACTGCCAAAGGGCATATCGACGATGATGCAGGCATGACTGGTGGAACGTACGACAGCGGCGGCGTGCGCCGCGAGCTGGTCTGCGCTGATCGACAGCGTGTCCGGCAATCCGTAACCGACCATGGCAGTGGAGTCGCCGATCAAAATCATGTCGAGCACGGGATCAAGCAAACGTGCGAAGGGCGCGGTGTAAGCCGTCAGTGCGGCGATTTTTTCCTGCCCTTTACGGGCCATCAACTGCGGCACGCTGATCCGCTTTATCTCGGCATGAACACTCATTTTTATCTCTCCACAAATAACAGAATAGCGCTATCGCGTGACAGGCAGTGACGCTTTACCGCAGTGCAACAACCGTATAATCGGTTAGATTGAGGAAAACGACAACTCGCCGATGTCCGCATCGGCCTTGTACGCAGTCAGCATTTCGGAGGGCACCCATGTCTGGCAATCCACGCACACTCTCTTTCCATGACGGCCGCAGCGCCCCGCAATTGGGCTTTGGCGTCTGGCAAGTGGAAAACGACGTCACACCCGCGGTCGTTCAAAAAGCACTCGAACTCGGATATCGATCCATAGACACCGCAGCCATCTACGGCAACGAAGAAGGCGTCGGAAAAGGCATCGCCCAAGCGGGCATAGACCGCAGCGAACTGTTCATTGCCACCAAAGTCTGGAACGACAAGCACGGTCACGACAGCACAAAGGCATCGTTTGAAGAAAGTCTGGAGCGCCTGGGCCTGGATTACGTCGACCTGTACCTGATTCACTGGCCGGTACCCAAGGTCGACAAATTCGTCGACGCCTGGGAATGCATGATCCAGCTTCGCGACGAAGGCAGGGCCAAATCCATTGGCGTCTGCAACTTCAACGTCAACCATCTTGAGAAGCTGCTGGACAAAACGGGCGTGCTACCGGTCGTCAACCAGATCGAGCTGCACCCGCGCTTCCAGCAGGCCGCCCTGCGCGAGTTCCATGCCGAGCACGACATCATCACCGAAGCCTGGAGCCCATTGGGTCAAAACCGTCTTTGGGAAGAGCCCGAACTGTTGCGTATCGCAAAGAAGCATGGCCGCTCTGTGGCGCAGGTGATGCTGCGTTGGCACGTCCAGCTGGGCAATATGGTGCTGACCAAATCGGTCACACAAAGCCGCATGCAGGAAAACGCCAGCATTTTCGATTTCGTGCTCGACGACACCGACATGCAGGCTATTGCCGAGCTGGACCAGCCCGATGGGCGCGTGGGGCCAGATCCGGACCTCTTCCGCGACATCAAGCGTTAACTACTCAGACCGCCCGTCTGGCAGGCCCGCTCAATAAGGCCGCCAGGGCAGGCGCACATGCAAACACCGCAAACAAGGCCAGCGCGGCGTGACGGGCTCCGGGTACGCCGCCGGGCTCGGTAAAGCCGGCGCTGTTGGCAACCATCCCCGCCAGGGCCGCGCCCATTGCCATGGCATAGAGCTGCAGCGTTGTGATGGCCGCCGAGGCGATGTTTTCCTGACCTTTGGGCGCGGACCGGAACACGCGCGTCAAGAGGTTAGGCCAGCATAGGCCCACCCCCAGACCCACGCCCAACAGCGGCACGATCAGCCAATAAGCGCCGCCACCATCTTGCGACAAGGCCAGCAGCGGCATCAGGCCCGCGAGCATCAACAGGGCCGCGGTTGAAACAAGAGGCCCAGCAAGTATCAGGCGATTCACCATGCGGTCCGAGCGCCCGGAACTGATGAAGGAGCCGGCCGTCCAGCCTGCCGACATCAGGGCGGCCCAGTAGCCGGCCACCAGCGGGCTTTTGCCGTGGATAAGCTGCAGGAAGTAGGGGATGTAGATCTCGGTCGTTACGCCTATGCTAAGCAGGCAAATACAGGCGTACAGGCTGCCCAGGGCCGTACGGGGCGAGTACGAACCTGTAGGGAAAAGCCGCGTGTCGGCGTGCTTGTCGGCGTAGGCGATAAAAGCCGTCATGCCAATGCCGGCCGCAATGCCGGCCAGGTTCCAAACCCAGTATTCCGACAGACTGGCGACAGACACCAACAGCACCGACAGCGCCAGCAGCGAAATCTTGCCCAAGGGCGCGCGCACGCGCGCCCCGCCCGAGGCCATGGCCGGCCCCACCTGCGTGAACACCAGCAAGGCCAGGCCGGCCGCCAGCGGCAGCACCGCCCAGAAGGCCCAACGCCAATGCCCGGTCTGCGCAAAGACCCCGCCAATTGCTGGCCCAGCCAATGTGGCAATGCCCCACATGCTGGACACCAGCACCATGGCGCGGGACCACAGGCGCTCTTCGAACATCACCCGCACCGCGGAATAGCACAGGCCCAACAACAGTCCGCCGCCAAGGCCCTGGATGGTACGCCCCACCAGCATCCATGGCATCGTTGGAGCAACAGCGCACACCATCGTGCCGCAAACAAATATGGCGATCGTGACCAGGAAGCTGCGCCGCAGCCCAAAAAAATCCATGGCCTTGGGCGACAGTGCCGAGCCGAGGATGGACGCGACGACGAACAGCGTGGTGTTCCAGGCGTAGTACTCCAGGCCGCCGATATCTTGCACGACCGAAGGGAGAATAGTGGTAACAATGTAGACATTGACGGCGTGTAGGGCTACACCCCCGGCCAAAGCCAAGGAACGCAAGCCATTGCGTCCCCATAGAAGCTCCGACCACGATCCCGAATGTTTCCTGTGCATACCCGTTACCACTGACAATGACACGCCCTATGCGGGCATTTTTCGGAAGGATACGGCAAGGCGGTTCCATCCGTTGATCGCGACGATCAATAAAGTCAGATCCACGAGTTCCTGATCACTGAAATGCGGCCGCACTGCTTGCCACACCTGGTCGGGCACATGGTTCTGGGCAATCAGTGTAAGCGACTCGGTCCATTCCAGCGCGGCCCGCTCCCGATCCGTAAAGAACGGCGCTTCGCGCCATGCCACCAAGGTATCAAGGCGCCTGTCCGTCTCGCCACGCTTGCGGGCGTCGGTGGCATGCATATCGGCGCAGTAGGCGCAGCCATTGATTTGCGAGGCACGCAGCCTTACCAGCTCGGCCAGCGGTTTCTCGATGCCTGATTTGTCGACAGCTTTTTCCAGGCCCAGCATGGCTTGGTAAGCCGCCGGCCCAGTCTTGGCAAAGTCCAGACGTAGTTCCATTTCTTGCTCCTTAACGTTGCGGTAAACAAAATGTCAGATCGACATGACGCAGTGTAGGAAGTAGACTGGCACCTGAAAATAGCCATTTTTGTATATTTACAGGTAGCCACTTTGGATATCCATCTAACCGTGCACGCTGGCAGCGATCTGACTGGTCAAATCTATCGCCAGATCCGTAGTGGCATCCTGGAAGGAAGGTTGGCATCGCGCGAAAGGTTGCCTTCGTCCCGGTTGCTGGCAGCCCAGTTGGGCGTGTCGCGCAAGACCACGCTTGATGTCTATGAACGCCTGATGGCAGAGGGCTTTCTGTATGCGCGCAGCGGCTCGGGAACCTTCGTGGCCGACGCCATGACGGGGCTGCCATCAAGGAAGACCAAGCCTGTCGCCACGCGTGCCATGCCCAGTCCGGTATGGCGCAGCTTGCCCGAACCAATAGTCATGCGTCGGCCCGGGCCGGCGCTCGCCATGGACTTCGCCGGCGGTGTCACCGACAAGAGCCGCTTTCCCGCCGCCAGTTGGCGCCGCAGCCTGTTGCATGCATTGCGCCAACAACTGCGCGATGGCAGCGGCTACCGCGAGCCGGGTGGCGACCCATCCCTCCGGCTGGCGATCTCCCGCTACCTCGGCTTCAGTCGGGCGCTAGTCTGCTCATGGCAAGAAGTCATCGTGACACAAGGCGCACAGCAGGCGCTGGATCTCCTGGCTCGCGTCATGATCCAGCCCGGAGACGTCGTTGCTGTGGAAGACCCGTGCTATCCACCGGCCAGGGCCAGCTTTATCGCCCAGGGCGCCCGCGTCGTTCCTGTTCCGGTTGACGAGCAAGGCTTGATTGTTGAGCGGCTACCGGGCAAGGCACGGCTGGTTTATGTCACGCCATCGCACCAATTTCCCCTGGGCATGCCCATGGGCGTTGAACGTCGGCTGCAATTGCTGGAATGGGCCAAGCGTCGGGATGCCGTAATCATCGAAGACGACTACGACGGCGAGTTTCGTTTCGAAGGCCGACCGCTGGAACCACTGAAGTCACTCGATCCCGCAGGGCTGGTCGCCTATGTCGGCACGTTTTCAAAAACCATCTTCCCCGAGTTGCGCATGGGCTATATGCTGGCGCCCGCCAGCCTTGCACCGGCCTTGCTTAAAGCCAAGCAGATCGTCGACTGGCATGGCTGCACCCTTACCCAGGCGGCCCTTGCGCACTTCATGCTCGGCGGAGAGTTCGCGCGCCACCTGCGCCGTATGCACAAGCTGTATACCGCAAGAAGACAAACCCTCCTGAAGCATTTACAAGGCCCCTTGGCCGCGTGGTTCCAGCCACCCAAGCAGGCGGCGGGCATCCATATGGGCGCCCGCTTCAGCCGGCCCGTGGCGGAAGACGCCTTGAGGATGGCGGCGGAGCAAGCGTCTATCGGACTGCATGGTCTATCGCAGTTTTATATCGAGCGGCCCGCAGAACCGGGCTTGCTGTTCGGCTACGGCAATATCGAAGTCCACGAGATCGAGAAAGCATTGGACATACTGGCCGGCATCCTGCCTCAATCGCTGCGCTAGTGCTCGCGCGTCGGCTCAATAGTGCGGCGGGCGCTCGTGCGTGTAGGCGTCAGCGGCCCCACTGTCGTCGGCTACTTCGCCCAGGCGTTTTACCAAGGCCGTACACAAGGCCTTAAGGTCGCTCAACTGCTTCTGTTGCTGATACACCTGTTCGTTCAGCGTTTGCACCAGGTCTTCCTGCGCCGTCAGCTTCAACTCGATTTCGACCAGACGTTCTTCCAGTGTCACAATACATTTTTCCTTGGGGGATGACGATGAACGCCGAACCGACTGCAAGCTCGCAGCTCGCCCTGTTTGCCGCTTACCATGGCTGGGCAAACGCCGTCTTGTTAAGCCATGTCGGCAAGGTGTCGGACGAGCAATATCGTGCGCCCGCCGGCCTGTTCTTCGAGTCGATACACGGAACGCTGAACCACCTGCTTGTCGGCGACCGCAGCTGGTATGGGCGCTTCATCGGCAAACCAGAATCCTACACCAACCTAGCCATGGAGCTGGTAGCAGACCGCGATGCACTTGCCCAGCAGCTTATGGATCGCCACTTATTGTGGCAAGCGCTGATCGACAACACGCCAGCCGTCATAGCTTCCGGCAACCTGCAATACCGAACCACTGCGGGCGCCACCGCAAGCACACCGTGGATGGGCACCCTGATGCACGTTTTCAATCATGCCACTCATCACCGCGGCCAGATAAGCGCGGCGCTGACCAGCATGGGCTTCCTCTGCCCCGAGCTGGACATGATCTTCTACCTGCGACAGGCGCGCACGCCTGTCGCGGGGTCGACCAGCTCTTAGTTCAGCAAGCTGCGCAATACGTATTGCATGATGCCGCCATGCCGGTAGTAGGCGGCTTCACTGGGGGTGTCGATACGCAGCAAGGCGTCGAACTCTTTGGCGCCCGCCCTGACCTTCACCGTCGCTGGAATACCGCCATCATTCAGTGCGGACACGCCGATGATGTCGAAGGTCTCTTCCCCGGTCAGCCCCAGTACCTGCGCGTCTTGCCCCTCCTGGTATTGCAGTGGCAAGACGCCCATGCCCAGCAAGTTGGAGCGGTGGATACGCTCGTATGATTCGGCGATGACTGCCCGCACACCCAGCAACACGGTCCCCTTGGCGGCCCAGTCGCGCGATGATCCAGACCCGTATTCCTTGCCGGCAAGTATCACCAGCGGCGTGCCGGCTGCGAGATAGGATCGCGAGGCATCAAAGATGGACGTAACGGGCGCGTCAGGCTGCGTAAAGTCGCGCGTGTAGCCGCCCTCGGTACCCGGAGCCAGTTGATTGCGCAATCGCACGTTGGCAAATGTGCCTCGGATCATGACCTCGTGGTTGCCGCGGCGCGACCCATACGAGTTGAAGTCCGGCTGTGCCACGCCATGCTCCATTAAATAGGCTGCAGCGGGCGAGTTCTTGGCAATGGATCCTGCAGGGCTGATGTGGTCGGTGGTGACCGAATCGCCCAACTTGGCCAGCACGCGCGCGCCGGCGATGTCGGTGACCGGCTCGGGCGCATGCGGCATGCCAACGAAATACGGCGGCTTGCGCACGTAGGTCGAACCCGCATCCCATTCAAAAATATCGCCATCCGGCGTAGGCAGTTGTTGCCAGCGCTCGTCACCGGCGAATACATCGGCGTAGCCGGTTTTGAACATATCGGAAACGATGGACGACTCGACCACAGACGCGACTTCGGCGGAAGAAGGCCAGATGTCGCGCAGATAGACCGGCTGACCGTCCTTGCCGGTGCCCAGGGGCTCTTTGAACATGTCGATGTCCATGGTGCCGGCCAGCGCATAGGCAACCACCAGGGGTGGTGACATCAGGTAGTTCATCTTGACTTCGGCGTGGATACGGCCTTCGAAGTTGCGGTTGCCCGACAGTACCGACACAACTGCCAGATCGTTACTGTTCACAGCCTGGCTGACTTCGGGAATCAGCGGGCCCGAGTTGCCTATGCAAGTCGTACAGCCGTACCCGACCAGATTGAAGCCCAATGCTTCCAGGTAAGGGGTCAGGCCGGCCTTCTCGTAGTAGTCGGTGACGACGCGGGACCCAGGCGCCAGGCTGGTCTTGACCCAAGGCTTGCGGTTAAGGCCTTTCTCGACCGCCTTCTTGGCCAGCAGAGCCGCCGCGATCATGACGGTGGGATTGGACGTATTGGTACACGAAGTGATGGCGGCAATAACCACCGACCCGTGATCCACCTGGCCCTTGCTGCCATCGGGAAAGGCGATGGCAGCGGGATTTCTTGCCCGTCCAGCACCCGCCGACGGTTCGTCCATATGGTCGGTGGGCAACTCGGAGCGCTTGTCGGAGTCTTCATAGGCAGGAGGGTCGGACGCCGGGAAGGACTCGGCGACTGCCTTGTCGTAACCCTGGGGCTTTTGCTTCGGCTCGCCTATCAACGTCGTCAAGGCGGCACGGAATGAGTCTCGCGAGTCGGTCAGCGCGATGCGGTCCTGTGGCCGCTTGGGACCAGCGATGGACGGCACCACCGTGGACAGGTCCAGCTCCAGCTTTTCGGAAAACCGCGGCTCGGCTTGCGGATCGTGCCACATGCCTTGCGCCTTGGCGTAAGCTTCAACCAAGGCGATTTGCTCGGCAGAGCGGCCGGTAAGTTCGAGATAGCGCAGCGTGACATCATCAATGGGGAAGATGGAAATCGTGGAGCCGTATTCCGGGCTCATGTTGCCGATGGTCGCGCGATTGGCCAGCGGCACTGCCGCCACGCCCGGCCCGTAAAATTCAACGAACTTTCCGACCACGCGGTGCTGGCGCAGCCTTTCGGTAATGGTCAGCACCAGGTCGGTGGCCGTGGCGCCTTCCGGCAACGAGCCCGTAAGCTTGAAGCCCACCACGCGAGGAATCAGCATGGAAATGGGCTGGCCCAGCATGGCCGCCTCGGCCTCGATACCGCCCACGCCCCAGGCAACGACGCCCAAACCATTGACCATAGGAGTATGCGAGTCGGTCCCGACACAGGTATCGGGGTAAGCCGCCGTGATGCCCTCGCCCGGCTGCGTAAACACCACGCGCGAAAGATGCTCCAGGTTGACCTGGTGCACAATGCCGGTCCCCGGGGGCACAACCTTGAAGTCATCAAAGGCATTCTGGCCCCAGCGCAGGAACTGGTAACGCTCTATATTGCGGCCATATTCGATGTCGACGTTGCGCTGGAAAGATTGATTGGTGCCAAACGCATCCACAATAACCGAGTGGTCGATAACCAGCTCAACCGGCGCCAGCGGGTTGATGCGACTGGGATCGCCGCCCAAATCCTGCATGGCTTCGCGCATGGCTGCCAAGTCGACAACTGCCGGCACACCGGTAAAGTCTTGCAGGACCACGCGCGCAGGCGTGAATGCGATTTCTCGATTGGGTTCCGCATTGGCATCCCAACCGGCCAGGGCCCGTATGTCGTCCGCCGTGATGTCGGAGCCGTTTTCGGTACGCAGGAGATTCTCGAGGAGGATCTTGAGGCTGTAAGGAAGGCTCGCTACGTCCAGGCCGGCCTTTGCTACGGCGTCCAGACGGTATATTTCATAAGACTTCCCTGCAACGTCCAAGACGCTTTTAGCGCCGAACGAATCGATACTGGCCATAACGGAATCCTCCTGTGTATTGGGCATACCCGACTACTGGTGAGATTCCCACCATATCACGATCGAGACTGGTGATAAAGAATGGGCTTACTGTTCTTTGGTGATGTTGTTATTGGTTTCTTAAGAAGGCGCGCACGGGCAGGTGGCGGGGCGGCTTAATGGTCACGGTCCGGCATTGCCGGACTTCCCGGCTATCAGCGCGGATCAGGGCGGCCGCGAAACTCGGCGGATGGATAGCCCCCCGGGCTATCCAAAGCGCTCGCCTCAAACAGTCGCGGCCTTGCCTCC
>SMFF01000264.1_pt1 | contig 10241 bp, 9 predicted proteins | sample 2456181 | NCBI WGS metagenome assembly SMFF01 (sample SAMN10132611, study PRJNA489261) | soil metagenome | isolation source: day120 antibiotic-loamy sand soil ammended with raw manure from dairy cow... | place: USA | collected 2015-04-01
CTCCTATATATCTTGATTCAGAGTGGTCATCTGTTCCTCAAACAGGTTCTGGTGCCGGTTCTTTCATTTGGTGCATTTCTTCCCCCCCTAAGGACTCTTGCTCTTCTACGACTGAGTATAGTACCGATACGCCGGATAATTTTATGGCCTGCTGCGCCCACTCCCGAAGTGTGCCTGCTGAAGCTGTCGGTTGGGCGCTCGCGGTTTCTGCCACTGTCGCAACCCACCGTAATGGTAGATTTTTATTTTTCTGTAAAAGGTTTGAGGGCGGGGGGGTTTGTTTGGGGCTTAAAAAGCTGGCACATAAGGCCTCGAGTTTAGAAAGCGCCGTATTAGCGAGCTCAAAAACGATCGACCGGCCGGAGTGGGTTGGGAGTTTTGCGGATAATATCCCAAGCCTGCCTAGAAGAGCGCCGAACAGGAGGGGGTCCTCAACTACTGGCCTGCCGTTATACGTATACCTTAGTGACGTTACCCCCTCTAACTGTCTGTAACAAATCCCGAGCTCCTCTAAAAAGTTACTTAGCTTCTTAAAGTCCCAACCGTATGTGCCGTGGGCATAGTTACTTGTAAAATTAAAAATCAGTTTATCCAATACGCCCAAAAACTCACTCCCGTAGAGCCGGACAGGATACTTTTTGGGGCCCATTATTGAAAAGATTCTGCCGGTTCCTCTAATAAGAATTCGACCATCCTCTAGCATTGCAAATTCGCCCCAACGGAACATTAAAATAAAAAGTGGGGCAATGCTTGATAGCTTGCGCTTGCGCCCGGCCCCTATATGCTTCTTAAATAAGTGGCTCCAGTCCCCCTTAGCGGTGAGCCACCTTTGAATTACGTTCAGGGGAAGCCTGTCAGAGAATGAGAAAGCTTCCGCAAGGCTCTGCAAGTTTATCCCGAACAGTCGGCGCGCGGGGCCCAGTCGGGCCACGTAGTCGCTCGTTGAGGCCGCAAAAGCGCTAAAGTCTCTGGTGATCATTAAAAACCCTAAACGTAAAAGTTTTGTATGGTTGTGGTGGTTTGTTATTGCCTCCTGTACTTGAGTGCCCACGGCGCCGGTTGAGCTACTTCCAAACAGGTAGTTTATGTCTCGTAAAAGGAGTCTCGTGTTTATTTCTAAATGCCCACCTGCACCCACCCAGCCTAGCGGTCTGATACGAAGGGCGCTGACTAGGTGAAACCGAGAAGTTACATCTAGAGAGCCTCGAAGTATTAAGCGGTCTATTAGTGCGTAGGCGGACTGACCTAAACCGCTTGATGGGGGTTGGTTCGTCTTCTCGATGGGGGGTAGGGCCTTCGCACCCTCCTTGCCTAGTTCCGTATGTTGTAGTTCTGTCAATAAAGGTTGCGCTACCCGGACCCGGTTTTGTGTAGGGGTACCTACCCCCCCTAGTGGGTGCTGGAAAGGTACTACAGCCCCGTTTATGGGCAGGGATAGGTTTGCGGGGTCTTGTATGCGTTGGTAAAACCTTGCTGAGTTTTCAAATGTCCTTATGGCATACGTTTTTAACGGTTGGGTTTTGGCAAAATTTGCGTCTAAGTTGGCCACGCCCACCAGAGGTAGGGCACTTAGGTAGTCTGCCCCTTTCGGTAAACTTTTTGCTCAGTTGCTGCGCTCCTCGCCTGTGTATGCAGTTGCAATGGCATCAAAGAACTGGGCCGTATTGTGCAGTAAGGCCCCTCAGGGGCCGCAGGTTGAGCTAATCTCCGTACGTACTGTGGTGTCTGCCCTAGTTGGTACGTACTCAAATTGCGTTAGTAAGGTCTGAACCAAGGGCACATTAAGTTTTAGGTACCCGGCGTCTTGGGGGGTGGGCCGACGGGACTGGCTGCCTGTAAGATAGCCCAACCTGGCCTGAACGTGTTCACATGCCCCCATTGTTTCAGCGGACAAAAGTTCTCGTAACGCTTTAGCAGTCGCAGTAGCGTCTGGGCGAGGGGTTAATAGGGAGGCCGTAGGGGCAAGAAGGCCTGCGGCTTTTGTAACCATAAGCCCAATAAGTTCATTTATGCCCAACCTACCGGCATTTTGGCCTAACAAATCTTTTAGTGGAATTACAAGGTCAAGAGCTTGGTCTACCGACCAGGGCCTTGAGGTTAGTAATCAGTTGACTAAAGGTTCTGACCGGTTTATGTTCTGTAGGCCGTAAAGTTCTCCCGAACCGCAAACCTTCTCCAAGGCACTAATGTACTGGAAGTACTCCTCCTGAGGGGTTTCCGTAGGCCTATTTGACTTACAGTAAAGCCCTCTTAAGCTCGGGCCGGATATGGCCCCGTGCGGCACTCTTGGTTCAAAAATAGCCCCCAGCCGTTCAACGGTTTCTTCCTCTACCGCCGCCTGGCCAGACGTAAGGTAGGCTTGGGTCAGTATAGAGGGCTCAGTTCAGAAGCTTCAGGCAGAAGTGTTGGTAAGTAATTTTTGATCAATGTGCACTATGGCTCTTGGGGACGCACTTTCTGCCCCTCACGTTATTGAACCCATATCCGTTAAGTATAGTAAAAGCTCAGGCGAAATAGTCCCCGCTAGTGGTGCTGGGTCTTGGCCCCCTACCCTTAACCGATTTTTTATAAGCTCAGTTAGTTCGGCCAGTTCTGGGATCCCAAAGGGCTGAACTATCTGTGTAGCGCCTACGTGAAGTTCGTCGACTTTTCTAAAGAGTGCTTGCAGCTGGCTGGGGTCTGTTGTTGATTTACTACTGTCGAGAGTTTGTTTTAATTCCTGAGGTAAATCCTCCCATACATTGGTTTGGTTGTATGGGGAGGCTAAGATGGCGGAAGCGGAGGCGGAATTGAGACGTATGCCGTACCGTAATAAGTTTGGCAGAAGGTAGAAGTCGTAGTCTTCTAGGAATCCGCTGTGGTTTAGGTATCCTACAGTATACTTATTTAGTACGAGGCTGTTTCTTCGTACAGTTGCAAGCAGGTCCGCAGGCACTCTTTGGTTGGTATGTTTAGCAACCGTAAGTAATGCTTGGGCGTCCAGCACTATTTCCCAACCAGACTCCCAAACAGCAGTAAGGGATTGGCCAGGCCTTAGCACCATTTCCGCTAATGGTATCCATAGATGACCATGGCCACCCCTTGCCGAAGCCATTTGTGCATGCTGCGAGCGCAAACAGGCCTCTGCCCCAACCAGGCCGCCAGTGTGGGCACTTTGCGCAGTGTGCAGTAAGTACAGCATTCTCTGGGTTAGTGGGAGTATTCCTGAGGCAAGATGGTCGTGAGTTAAAAGGTCGCTGTTGTAAAAAGCTAATATGTCGGCACGGCTCAGCTCTAAGGGCAGTAAGTCCCTTAGGTCCTGGGTACCCTTTTCTTGATACAGGCTGGGTACATAAAAGTCATCAAACATTTTAGCCGTAATGGTCTTATGGTAATTCTCCGAACTATCGAATACTGCTATTTCGGAAGTTTTAAGCGGGAGGACCATCACAACCTCGTCTGAGGGTAAGTTCTGGAACGGGGTCTCCCCTGCGAGGCCTGTGTGTGCTAAGTTGCTTGCTGCGGTTTCGTTTAAATCGAAGGGCGTTAGCCTTTCTAACCCTAGATTTTTACTGAACTGCTTGTACGCACTCACTGGGAGCTCTAAAGAGCCCGGTACTGACGGCTCAGTTTGGTCAGTAGTGGGGGGGGCCTGCTGTCTCAACAGGGTAGGGGTCGGCGCGTAAGGGGGGTACGTTATGTGCATATTTTCTCAGAAGTGGCGTACCCCTCTTCGGAGGTTTGACCCAAGGGTAAGACTGCGTCATGGGGCTATGCCGGCCGCTATGGTATCTCAGATCGCGGTAAGTGCGCTTTGGCCTCCGACGGTGACCGACGATCCTACATATATTCGGCTAATATTATCGAAGCGTGCTAGGCGCTCTACCCTTGTCTCAAATTTTTGCTCATCCGAGTAGTACTCCCATACAGGTTTGTGAAATAGTAGGCCACCAAGCCTTCCTGCCCCCTCTAGATCTGATAAAAGTCAGCCCGCTAGGCCTGGCCTGCTGTCTCAGAACTTGTCTAACGTCTCGTAGTGCAACTCTACCCCGTGGGCGTGGCCAGGATCGAACAGCGGGTTACGTAAAAATGTTATTATGTAATCGATAAAAATAGTTCCACCACTCAATGACCAAAAGGTTGTTCCTTTCGGTGTTTTTGGCATACGGCTGTTAGCAGACTTATTTAAGTCAAAGAGCTCTTCTGACAGCTCTAAAGTTTCCGCCTTTACTGTGTCGAAGGGGGGCGTTGGGGCAGCTTGGCTCAGGTTTCATCGTTCGTCCGGGGTTAGGCCCGGAGGGGTCTGTTCTGTCAGTGCGCGAAGGTCGGCGCCGGTTAGGGTCTCGTCAAAAAGCATATTTTTCCCAAAATTTGCCTGCCCTCTTGGCGTTAAGAAGTGTCTGAAAGGGTTTTGTTGCAACCGGCGGTAAGTTAATGTTTTTTGAGTAGTCAGGTTGCTAGGGTAGGTTTGGTTGTTCAGGCCGTATAGGGCCTGCCACTCCCTAACCCACCCACTGTCTTCAAATTCAAAATTTTTTTCTTTCCAGTTGCTTAAATCTTGCATTATGGCCGGGTTGTTGTCTATATCGGCCAAGTATTGCCGTTCGGTATCCAACGGGTGGGCGATTCGTGCGCGGGGCGCACCGTACGCAGGTGATCAGCTCTCTATCGTTATGCCTAGCAAATCGTCATCTAGGCTATCTACGCCCAGTATGCCAAACTCAAAATACTTTTCTCCAGATTTATACTTACCTAACATCTCGTTTCAAGTATTGCTGTCTACGCCAACAAGCTGTAGCCTGGCACTGTCTTGGGTCTCGACAGTAAGTTGTGAAAATACTTCAGCAACTGTGTTTGACATGGGCATCAGCATCTGAACTTCTTGTGCTAGACCTCTTTGGTAGAGGTGCTGACCCTCCCCAACCCTATCGGATAAAAGTCCCGTAAGGTACTCTTGCCCGTACCTATAGGCCAAGTCCCTATTAATAGTCACGCTAGTGTCGATTTCCGGGCGAAGTAAGCAAAACCACTCGTAGGTGTCAAGCTCAAAGTCTAACTCGGCTGCCTGACTTAGTGCGGCCACTCACTCTTGATTTAACTTACTAACGCCCTCGCCGCCGACATCCTCGACCTTAGCGCCGTTTGCGAATTCTGCTACCGGTACGGAGTCCGGTAAGCATGTCTGCTCTGCTAAAGCCGTCGGGCTATTTAAGCTAAGGGGCGGAGGGTTGCCTTCTGGGGGTTCAATGCCCAAGCCGTCTAGGCTAATCTGTGTACAAGCCTCTACTGCTCCCAGCTCAAGCGTACCAAATACCACTGCCGGCACTAGGCCCAACAGTACTATTCAAAACACTAGGTTGTAGAAAAGCCCTAGAGTCCTGCTAGTTAACTCCACTGTCTGAGTTTTGTAACTACTTCCGTACAGAAAGCGCGTTAGGTGCAAAAAGGTGTAGGCACCTGCAAGGTAAAAGCCTATAAACATGGCTCATGGCAGGTAAGCATCGTGCTGTGCGGCAGCTACGAGAGTGAAATACTCACCGGGGAATCCTGCAAACAAAGGCATGCCCATATTTGCAAGCGATAAGATGACCCAAAAAATACTAAGTTTGGGGTTTAGGCTTGCAAGTCCTCTCAAACGGACCGTATCTCTAAATTCGCTGAATGCGTAAAAGTAACCGATAATTAAGAACATGCCTGTAGCTATTAAGCCGTGGCTTAGCATAGTAAAGACAAACGCTTCTATACCTACAAACTCTCCAGTAAATAGTCCTATGAGGCCAAAATTCATATGTGCAATAGAGGTGTACGCTACATACCTCTTTAAGTCTTGCTGGCGCACTGCGGCTACGGTACTGTACAAATACCCCAGTAGGGCTAAAAAGACCAGTACTGGCGAAAGTAGCAGCATTTCGGCCGGAAATAGTGTATACCCAAATCTAAAAATTCCATACCCACCAACTTTTAGGACCAGGGCAGCAAGAATTACGGAACCTACAGTAGGTGCTTCGACGTGGGCTACTATCAGCCATGGGTGGAATGGTACCATAGGGACTTTAAACGCAAACCCCAGAAGGATGCTTACCAGAAGAGCTACTTTTGTCGGTGTTGTCAGTAGTCCCTGCTCTATTAAGTATTTAACTTCAACAAAGTCGGTAGTTCCAAAAACGCTAAAGAAGTATACGACCACTGCCCATAAAAAGACGGAACCGGCAAGTGTGAAGATCACTAAGTAGTTCACTGCCCTTTTATTCTCCTTTTTGCTGCCACGGACGCCTAAGTACAGCATTAATGGTATGAGGGTGTACTCAAATAACAGGAAGAAGTAAAATAAACTTTTTACGAAAAAGCAAAGACAGAGGGCAACTAACATACTAGGCAGAATTACTGCGTAGAAGTAAGTCCCCTCTAGCCTCGCTTCGAAGTAGTCCGACTCTGCTAGGAACATAAAAATCATACTGGCTACGAGCATGGTAAGTCACCCCATCCAAAGAGAAACGGCGTCGAAAAAAAATGTTGCTGTAAAAAAATTATAGACGGAGGTTTGTCACTTATTAGGCATGCTGCGGGAAGCGGCCGGCTCAAGACTTTCTGCGCACGTCCCTGACCCTAGCCCATATAGCTCCGATATAGTTACTGTAGGGGCAGAGGCCGTATCGAAAAAGTTTCCTGCCTCTACTGTCTCCCAAAGTCCTACAATACTTTGCTCCCTTAGGTTGATTGTCAGCACATGTTTATACACTGCGGTTGCCGTACTTAGGTAGCCCTCAAACGTTGTCGGGGTAGGGTTTAGGTTAAAATTTGCTACCGTCAGGCCCGCTGGGCCTAAGATGTGCTCTAGTCTTAACAAGATCAGCAGGCCTAGAAAGACGAACTGGCACCAAATGGAGATCTGGGAGTAGGCTAGCAGTACTGCCCTTTCCTTACTTTTTTCTGACGGGCCGTCCGTCTCGCAACGGTTTTGTACTGGTCCGGAGTCAGAAACGTTTCCGATAAATGATATAAGTTTTCAAAAAATTATTACAGAGATTGCGCCTCACCAGTCGGGGTTGCTCTGGTGTGCGAGGTACTCCAAAAGTCCTGCCCTGCTTCATGCTGTCACCGGACCTAGGTGGGTTAGTATGTCGGTAATGTTAAATCACAGTAGGAAAACTCCTAAAAGCATTACCGAATGGGCGATCTGTCAGGAAATTGCTATTACTGCCGGTCAGTATACTTTGGAGCAGAAGTTGGTCGTTTTAATTTTTAGCTGTTGTAGAAAGTTTTGCATTCCTAGTTTCTAAAAGCAACCTCCGGACCAAACACGGCCGGGAAGTTAAACATATGCTTGAATAGCTCAGTGTCTTCAAACCCCTTTACTCAAGTAGGGGTTGCGGTTATGTGCGCAAAAAGGGTTGAGGGGGTATAGTCTATGAACGATTTTCAGGTTTGGAAATTTATGCCCCAAAAGTTATTAATGTTGCCCCGAATGCGCAGCACGCGGGCTTCTAGTAGCGAAAAAAAATACTCAAAGTACCCGCCCATAGGGAAATCTCTTCTTAGCGGGAAGCCTCAGAAAGAGTAGTCTCCAATTATTCTTCTCAACTCCCTGTGGCCATGGTAGTGCAAGCCTAGCATGTCTGTAACTTCCCGTTCTGCACTTAGCGCCGAAAAGTGTACTGTAGAAATAGATACTATGGGAGTAAATAAGTCTGTCGCAGTTCGTACTTTTAAGACTTTTGATGACAGTGGGTCCCTGTAGATGTACGAACAGACAAATCTTTTAAAGTACTGCGGTCGGTCGTAGACTGCTAAGTCTAAGAACATTGAGTAGTTTAGGTTTGAGTACTTTGACAGTACGTAATTAAACTCTGGAATAGACCGGGGGTTGACGTCTACAATAATTTGAGCCCCAAAACCTAAAGCCATTTCTAATAGGCCAAAGTCTTGAAAGAGGGCAATTTTCTCTGGTAGTTCTGCGATAAAGCTGTGCATCGACATTGTTGCGACTACGTATTGTTCAAACATAAACATTCCAAAATTTAAAATGTCGATTTGTTCTGGCAACATTGTTTGGATTATTAAGCTAGAACCTAGAAGCATTAAGTGCTAGGTTTCGCAGATGAACTTCATTGAATAGGAGAGTTTCCTCTAAGGCGAACATTCTAAAGTAAACTGAAATACCTAGGTAAAAATACAGTAAGCCCAGTACAAGAGGTAAGAAAACTCGCCAACATAGGAACATAAGTTGGTCATACCTATACCGCGGAAGTGCGGCTCTTACCATGATAATCATATACACTATAAAGACTATCTTGCATAAAAAAAATACTGGACCGTTGGCCCAACCTCCCAAAAATAGAATAGCGTACAGGGTCGACATCATAAGGATGTTATTGTACTCTGCCAAATAAAACATCGTAAAAAGCATTGAAGAGTACTCAACGTTGAACCCAGAAACCAGTTCCGCCTCTGCTTCAGGAAAGTCAAAAGGGGTGCGGTTCGTTTCTGCAAGGATTAAAACAAAAAAAATTGTCGCATTGGGTAAAAAAGTTCAAATATTTCAACAGGCCTCTGCCTGCGCGTTCACGATGCTAAAAAAACTAAAACTACCTGTTAATATTGCAATTGGGGCGATCGTTAATAAAAATACCACCTCATACGATATAAGTTGCGCAATTGCTCGCAGGGCTCCCATCATCGCATACCTACTAAAACTCCCCCACCCGGCCAAAACTACGCCAAAACTTCCCAATGTTGTAATTGCGGTAAATACTAAAAATCCTAAGTCGTTATCTGCGTAATTAGACCCATCGTCTGTTAATGGCAATACTAACCACGCCAAGAACGAAGGCACCAATGCCATAAAAGGCGCCTTTTCGTAAACCGTTGCTATAGAAACCCAGGGCCTTATTCCCTCTTTGGCCATCAGCTTTAAGCCGTCTGCCAAAGGTTGTAAAACGCCCCAGAAACCCACCGCGTTCGGTCCCCGCCGTCTTTGCATTGCTGCAAGAACTTTTCGCTCATACAGTGTTATATAAGCAACAGGGACAAGAGTTTGCAAAAGTACTATAATAAACAAACCTCCAGATAATAACTCCGCATACGTGCACAAGAACATTCCTTTCATTTTTTTCTAACCTTAATAAAAAAACAAAAACTAAAATATTACGTTTTAAGACAAAAACCCCCCATTTTGGGGGGTCGGCTACTGTGTAGATAGGGGAAAGAAGTTACCACAGTTTCTTAGTAATTTTTTTCTAACCTTAACAAAAAAACAAAAACTAAAATACTGTGTCCTAAGATAAAAACACCCAGGGGGGGTCGGCTATTTTTAGATGAAGAAAGTAAATGCTGCAGTTTTCTAACACTACAACACTCTCCGCCTTTCTGCAGGGTTTGCCCTACCTGCATTTTCGCCTAAAAGGGGCGATATCTTTAGTTCCCGACCCAACACCCCATTAGCTATTTTTAGATGAAGAAAGGAAATGCTGCAGTTTTCCAACACTACAACACTCTCCGCCTTTCTGCAGGGTTTGCCCTACCTGCATTTTCGCCTAAAAGGGGCGATATCTTTAGTTCCCGACCCAACACCCGGGGTATATCCTTATCCTGGGGGGGGAGGTCTCCGCTCTATCCCGCTTTGCGCTTACCGGTAACTCTTATTCAACCAAGTAATTATTGCCCCTCAACATAGCCCGTCTGGCATTGGTGCAGATCCGTAAGCAAACATCGCCCGATCTCTTTCAAACTTACACCGGTATTTTTTTGACTAAAGGCTGGGGGTTACTAGGTTGTTTTAACACCAATGCCGTATCCTCTATGGGGCTCGAACCCATACTAACGCCGTGAAAGGGCGGTATCCTACCGTTAGATGAAGAGGACTTTATGTGTCTATCAGTACAAGTTCGCGACAAGTTTCTGTTTTACTAAGTCGTGTTGTCTTCTCGGAATAGGCCGTTAGGTATTGGTGCAGGCCCTTAATTAGAAACCTTGCTTTGTTAATTTTGAACTGATGCCAGTACCCCTTACCCTAGGGTTGGGCGTTTCTGCTCCGCAGGCATCAGTACCTTATCCTCTATGGGGTTCGAACCCATATAAACGCCGTGAAAGGGCGGTATCCTACCATTAGATGAAGAGGACTTGTGTCTTTATTGAAAGGCTCTTAAGTTGCGCAGTAGCAAGCTTTATCCTCTATGGGGTTCGAACCCATATAAACGCCGTGAAAGGGCGGTATCCTACCATTAGATGAAGAGGACTTGTGTCTTTATTGGTCTAAGGCTTGC
>SMFF01000371.1_pt1 | contig 10237 bp, 8 predicted proteins | sample 2456181 | NCBI WGS metagenome assembly SMFF01 (sample SAMN10132611, study PRJNA489261) | soil metagenome | isolation source: day120 antibiotic-loamy sand soil ammended with raw manure from dairy cow... | place: USA | collected 2015-04-01
CACCCGAGCCGTATACGAGAAGCGCCCGGCCGAGCGCGCGCTCGGGGTACTGCTTCAGCGCGGTGAGGATGTTGTCGGCCGCGCCGCGCGAGTTGTAGTCGCCCTCGGGCGGCATGTGCACGAGCACCGCGGAGCCGTCGATCCCGTGCCAGCGGAAGGTGCGGTGCGGGAAGACGGTGGCCTTGTTCCAGGCGAGCTTGATGGTCATGAAACGGTCCATGCCGGCTCCCCGCAGGATCTGCGGCAGGTTGCCCGAGTAGCCGAAGGTGTCGGGCAGCCAGCAGATGCGCAGCTGCTCGTCGCTCAGCCCGAACTCCTCCTGCAGGAACCGCCGCCCGACGACCGCCTGCCGCACGAGCGCCTCGCCCGAGGGCAGGTTGGTGTCAGGCTCGACCCAGAACGAGCCCTGCAGTTCGAGACGTCCGCTCGCCGCCGCGGCCTTGATCCGCTCGTAGAGCGCCGGCTGGTGCTGCTTCATCCAGGCGAGCTGCTGGGGTTGGCTCGTGCCGTAGACGTAGCCCGGGCGGCGTTCGATCGTGTTGAGGGCGCGCGTGTAGGTGCGGGCGGCCTTGCGCCGCGTCTCGCGCAGCGGCCACAGCCACGCCATGTCGAGGTGGCCGTGCCCCACCGCCGAGAACGTGAAGTCGGATGCTGCGGGCCTCGCGAGCGGTTCGGCGAGCTCCGCGCGCGCCCCCGCGGCATCCCCTTGCCGGAATCGCCGCCAGGCGGCATCGAGCGCCGAGCGCAGCCCCTGCTCGAGGGCGGGATCCTCGGTCGCCCCGGCGAGCACGACAAGGGTGAGGTAGTCGTAGTAGAGCCCGAAGACGGTGTCGTCGCGCGTCGCGAGCTGGGCGCCGTGGAAGACGCCTTTGCCCACCTCGTAGAGGATGAACCCGTTGTAGGCGACGTCGGCGTAGAGCTCGACGCGTGTGCCCGCCGCGAGCGGATCGCCGACCGGCCGGTAGCGCCCACCGGCGTGCGGCAGGTCGCCTTGCTGGAACACCGTCGAGACCGAGTCGATGATGCCGCCCTCGGCGTCGAAGACGAGGCCCTCGCCCCGGATGCCGAGCAGCACGACCGCGCCGTCGGCATCCGCGGGCACCTCGCCTGTGAGCCGCAGCCAGGCGCACTCGTGCACCCCGCCGAACGCCGCGCCTGGACGGATGGGCGCGAACGCTGCGCGGTCCAGCTCGCCGAAGGGGATCGGCTCGGCCGAGCGCGCGACCTCCGCCTCGAGTCGGGCGACGGGCGTGTAGATGCGGCCGCGGATACGCGTGAGTCGTCGGAACTCGCCCGGCTGCTGCGCCCGGAGGCCGAGGAGGAACGAGAAGAAGCCCGCCATCGGGTCGAGTCTAGGCGCGTGTCGCGATGCCGGTTTCGTGACCCGTACCGTCCGTGGCGGCTCGCTCCTCAACCGGCTCGGCAGTCAGCGGGTTGAGGAGCGCCGCGCGCAGCGCGACGCGTCTCGAAACCGGCGCCCCGCGGGCGAGCCCCGGGCTATCGTTCCCGTGTGAGCACTGGGCGACGTGGGGGCACCGGGCGGGTCACCATCTCCGACATCGCCGAGCGCGCCGGGGTGTCGATCGGCGCCGTGTCGTTCGCGCTCAACGGGCGCAAGGGCGTCTCCGACGAGACCCGGGCCCGCATCCTGCGCGTCGCCGACGAGCTCGGCTGGGCGCCGTCGACGGCAGCGCGCTCGCTCGCCGAGGCGAAGACCGAGACCTTCGGGCTCGTGCTCGCGCGCGACCCGCACAACCTGGGGGTCGAGTCGTTCTACATGGAGTTCTTCGCCGGCCTCGAGGTGGAGCTGTCGAAGCGCGGCTACAGCCTGCTGCTGCAGGTGGTGGCCACCCCCGACGACGCCCTCGAGACCCTGCGCAAATGGCATCGAACGCGGCGGGTCGACGGGGTCGTGCTCACCGACCTCACGAGCGACGACCCGCGCGCGGTCTTCGCGCGCGACGCGGGCCTGCCCGCGGTCGTGGTGGGCGATCCGAGCGTCGCGGGCGGCCTCACGAGCGTGTGGACGGATGACGCGGCCTCGATGCGCGAGGCCGTGCGGCACCTCGCGCATCTCGGGCACCGTCGCATCGCGCGCGTGTCGGGACTCGACGCACTCGCGCACACCGGCATCCGCGACGCCGCGTTCGCCGAGGAGACGGCGGCGATCGGCATCGAGGGCACGCTGCTGAGCACCGACTACACGCCCGAGCTGGGGGAGCGGGTGACGCGCGACGCGCTCACGAGCGCGAGAGCGCCGACCGCGTTCATCTACGACAACGACGTCATGGCGGTCGCCGGTCTCACGGTGGCGATGGAACTGGGCCTCGGGGTGCCGGCGGATGTGTCGATCGTCGCCTGGGACGACTCGGTGCTGTGCGAGCACACCCTGCCGAAGCTCACCGCCCTGAGCCACGACGTCGTGGCCTTCGGCGCCCATGTCGCCCGTCGGCTCTTCGACGTGGTCGAAGGCGCCGACCCTGCGGCGTTCCTCGACTCGACGCCGCGCCTGGTCATCCGCGGCTCCACCGCCGAACTCGGATAACAGATTCATAAAGCGCTTTACTTAAAGCGCTTTAGTTCCTACTCTCCTGAACATCCCCCACCGGCGCGGGACGGATCCTGCGCCGTGCACCACCTGGGGTCCAGATACAAGGGAGTATTCGCATGGCATCACGCAAGGCATTCATCGGCCTTGTCGCGGGGGCGGCGACGGCGGCACTGCTGCTGACGTCGTGCTCCGGCGGCGGAGGCGACGGCGCATCGAACACGCTCGACGGCGACGTGAAAGGCGAGGTGACCTTCGTCACCTGGCGCACCGACCTCATCCAGGACGGCACCTTCGACAAGTACGCAGCCGAGTTCACCAAGAAGTACCCGGATGCCTCGGTGAAGTTCGAGGGCATCACCGACTACGAGGGCGAGATGCGCACGCGCCTCTCGACCACCAACTATGGCGACGTGCTCGGCATCCCGAACAGCGTGCTGCCCGACCAGTTCGGCGACTTCTTCGAGCCGCTCGGCGACACCTCCGACCTGGCCGCCGACTACCGATTCCTCGCGCCGAAGAGCTTCGAGGGCGTGCAGTACGGCATCGCGCTCGGTGGCAACGCCAACGGCCTCATCTACAACACCGACGTGTTCGAGCAGGCCGGCGTTGCCTCGGTCCCGAAGACGGCCGACGAGTTCCTCGATGCGATGAAGGCGATTCACGACAAGACCGAGGCCATCCCGTACTACACGAACTACAAGGACGGCTGGCCGCTCAGCCAGTGGTCGGGCAACATCGGCGCCATCACGGGCGACCCTGACGCGCAGAACGCGATGGCCGAAGACGACGCGCCCTGGACCGAAGGCAAAGACATCTACGCGATCGATTCGCTCATCTTCGACGTCGTGGCCGGCGGCTACACCGAGGCCGACCCGCTCACGACCAACTGGGAGCAGTCGAAGGTCGACTTCGCCACCGGCAAGATCGCCACGATGGCGCTCGGCTCGTGGGCGATCTCGCAGATGCAGGCGGCGGCCACCGACAACGGGATCGACCCGTCGGTCGTGGGCTACATGACCTTCCCGGCCACGACCGACGACGGCACGCAGTACGCGATCGTCGGCGGCGACTACAACCTCGGCATCAACAAGCACTCGAAGGTGAAGGCCGCGGCGAAGGCCTGGATCGACTGGCTCATCGAAGACTCCGGCTTCACCGAGACCCAGGGCATGGTGTCGCCGCTGCTCGACAAGCCGCTGCCCGACAACCTCGCCGGGCTCAGCGAGGAGGGAGTCGAACTGCTCGAGCTCAACCCCGCTCCGGCCGGCAAGGAGGCGCTGTTCAACAACATCGCCGACGAGTCGCAGATCGACATCTGGGGCAACATCTACCGGCAGAAGCTCGTCGACATCGCGCGCGGCGCCGCTGACGGCGACAAGGCGTCGTACTTCGACGACCTCAACAAGCGCTGGGCCGACGCCCGCGCGCAACAGGGCTGATGGTCGTCACGAGCGACGCACCTCCGCGCGCGCTCCGGCGTCGCGGCCGGCGGGGATCCCTTTCCGGGGTCCCCGCCGGGCGGGGGGTGCTCGCCAAGTTCACCCCGTACCTCTTCCTCCTGGCGGCTGTCGGACTGCTCCTGCTGCTCACCTATCTGCCAGCCGCGAACATGCTCTGGTACTCGCTCACCGACTGGGACGGCCTCGACCTCGACAAGCAGTTCGTGGGCCTCGACAACTACGTAGAGGTGTTCACCAACCCGCAGATCTTCAGCGTGTTCGGCGTGAGCCTGTACTACTTCGTGGGCTCGTTCCTGCAGATGGCGATCGCCCTCTACTTCGCAGCGCTCCTGAGCTACCGGACGCGCTTCTCGAACTTCTTCCGCGGCATCCTGTTTTTCCCGTACCTCATCAATGGCGTCGCGATCGGCTTCGTCTTCCTCTACCTCTTCCAGCCGGGCGGCACGCTCGACACGGTGCTGAGCTGGGTGGGGCTCTCCGACCCGCCGCACTGGCTGGGCGACCCAGCCATCGCCAACTACTCGCTCGCGGCCACCTCGGTGTGGCGCTACACGGGCCTCAACTTCGTGCTGTTCCTCGGCGCGATCCAGTCGATCCCAGGCGAGCTGTACGAGGCGGCCGAGATCGACGGCGCCAACCGCTGGCAGCAGTTCTGGGCGCTCACCTTCCCCGGCATCCGACGCATCATCGGGCTGAGCTTCATCCTCGCGATCGCCGGCAGCCTCTCGGTGTTCGAGGTGCCCTTTATCATGACGGGCGGTGCCAACGGCACCTCCACCTTCGTGATCCAGACGCTGCAGACGGCCTTCAACTTCCGCCAGGTGGGACTCGCATCCGCGATGGCGATCGTGCTGCTCGTGATCGTCCTCGTCGTCACCTTCGTGCAGCGCAAGCTCTTCCCCGACGAGAAGGTCGACCTGACATGACCACTGCCAACCCCACGCGTGCGCGGGCAGCGGCCGCCGCATCCGGAACCGTGAAGTACGTGTCGCTCATGATCGGAGCGCTCGCAGCGATCATCCCGCTCTCGGTGCTCTTCATCGCGAGCTTCAAGACGTCGAGCGAGTTCGGCCAGACGGGCCCGTTCGACCTGCCGGCCAACTGGTTCAACTTCGCCAACTACGTCGAGGCCTTCCAGAAGGGCGGCATGATCGAGGGCTTCGTGAACACGAGCATCATCCTGGCGATCTCGCTCGCCGGAACGATCGTGATCGGCAGCATGGCCGCCTACGCGATCGATCGGTTCCGCTTCCGCGGCAACCGGCTCGTGGTGGCGCTGTTCCTCATCGCGACGCTCATCCCGGGAGTCACGAGCCAGGTGGCGACGTTCCAGATCATCAACGGGCTCGGCCTCTACAACTCGATGGCGGCCCTGATTCTGCTGTTCATGGGCACCGACATCATCTCGATCTACATCTTCATCCAGTTCATGCAGTCGATCCCGACCTCGATCGACGAGGCCGCCATGCTCGACGGCGCCAACCGCTGGACCATCTACTGGCGCGTGATCCTGCCGATGCTGCGGCCGGCGATCGCGACGGTGGTCATCGTGAAAGGCATCGCCATCTACAACGAGTTCTATCTGCCGTTCCTGTACTGGCCGTCGCAGGGGGTGATCTCGACCTCGCTGTTCCGCTTCAAGGGTCCGTTCGGCGCGCACTGGGAGATCATCGCCGCCGGAACGGTGCTCGTGATCGTGCCGACCCTCCTCGCGTTCGTGTTCCTGCAGCGCTTCATCTACCGCGGGCTCGCGTCGGGGGCCGTCAAGTGAGGGCGCGCGAGCTGCACAGCGGGTGGACGGTGCAGGCAGTGGGCGGGCCCGTGCCCGCGTCGTTCCCGGATGCGGCGGTGCCGGCGGTCGTGCCGGGTGTCGTTCACCAAGCGCTGCTGAGCGCGGGGCTCATCCCCGACCCGTACCTTGACGACAACGAGTCGGCGCTCGCCTGGATCGGGCTCGTGGACTGGACGTACGAGCTGCGCTTCGACGCGACGGCCGAGGAGCTCGCCGCCGACCGGCTCGAGCTCGCCTTCGACGGTCTCGACACGGTGGCGACGGTCTCGCTCAACGGCGAGATGCTCACCGAGGTCGCCAACCAGCACCGTCGGTATCGGATCGACGTGACGGGGCTGGTTCAGGCATCCGGCAACCACCTCGTCGTGGCGTTCCGCAGCCCGGTGCGCTACGCCAACGCGCAGAGCCTCAAGCTCGGTGCCCGCCCGCGGCCGTACCCGATGCCGTTCGAGGCGATCCGCAAGGCGGCCTGCAACTTCGGCTGGGACTGGGGCATCGCCACCTTCACGAGCGGCGTCTGGCGGCCCGTGCGACTCGAGGCGTGGTCGACCGCACGGCTCGCCGAGGTGCGCGTCGCGGCCTCGCCGACCGGTGACGGGGGTGTCGTGACGGCCGAGGTCGAGGTGGTGCGGGCATCCGACGCCGAGCTCACGGTCGAGCTCGAGGTCGCAGGCGTCACCGCGGATACCGTGCTCGCCCCCGGCGAGACACGCGCTTCGGTGCGTCTCGAACTGGCATCCGCCCGGCGCTGGTGGCCGGTCGGCTACGGCGAGCAGCCGTTGTACGAGGCCAGTGTGCGGCTGCGACGTGGGCACCTGGAGCGCGCGTCGCTCGACGAGACCACCCGGCGCGTCGGCTTCCGCACCCTGCGCTGGAACACCGAACCCGACGCGGCCGGCCGCCCCTTCGAGTTGATCGTCAACGAGCAGCCGGTATGGGTGAAGGGCGTCAATTGGATCCCCGACGACGCGCTCTTCCCGCGCGTCGACCACGCCCGCTACGAGCGTCGGCTGCGGCAGGCGGCATCCGCGGGTGTCAACCTCGTGCGCGTGTGGGGCGGTGGCATCTACGAAGACGACCACTTCTACGATCTCGCCGACGAGCTGGGCCTGCTCACCTGGCAGGACTTCCTGTTCGCCTGCGCCGCCTACCCTGAGGAGGAGCCGCTGCGTTCCGAGGTGGAAGCCGAGGCGCGTGACAACGTGGCGCGACTGGCCCACCACGCGTCCCTCGCGCTGTTCAACGGCAACAACGAGAACCTGTGGGGGCGTGAGGACTGGGGCTGGGAGACCCGTCTCGACGGGGCGACGTGGGGTGCGCTGTATTACTACGAACTGTTGCCCGCCGTGATCGCCGAGCTTGCGCCGCACGTGCCGTACACGCCCGGTAGTCCGTTCAGCGTCGACGCCGACCGTCATCCGAACGACGAGACCGACGGCTCGACCCACCTGTGGGAGCAGTGGAACCGGCAGGGGTGGCACACCTACCGCGAGCACGCGCCGCGGTTCGTCGCCGAGTTCGGCTGGCAGGGCCCGCCCACCTGGGCGACCCTCACGCGCGCCCTCTCCGACGACCCGCTGACGCCCGAGTCGCCCGGCATGCTTGTGCACCAGAAGGCCAGCGAGGGCAACCAGAAACTCGTCGACGGGCTGCTGCCGCACTACCGCGTGCCGCGCGACATGGAGGCCTGGCACTGGGCGATGCAGCTGAACCAGGCGAACGCCGTCGCGTGTGCGCTCGAGCACTTCCGTTCCCAGGCACCGCACACGGCGGGCGCGATCGTGTGGCAGCTCAACGACTGCTGGCCGGTGACCTCGTGGGCGGCGATCGACGGCGACGGACGCGAGAAGCCCCTGTACTTCGCCCTCAAGAACTCGTTCGCGCCGCGCGTCATCACGATCCAGCCGCGCGACGGCGAGCTCGTGGCGGTGCTCGGCAACGACACCGCGCACGGATGGGAGGGCGAGCTCGTCGTCGCGCGGCGCGACTTCATGGGCGAGCGGCTCGCGACCGAGACGATCCCCGTGTCGCTCGCCCCGCGCTCGTCGGCGACCGTGCGGATCCCGGATGCCGTGGCGGCGACCGCGGATGCGGCATCCGAACTGCTCGTGGCGGGTGTCGGTGAGGTGCGCGGCCTGTGGCTCTTCACCGAGCCGCGGGCCTCGGCGCTGCCGGCCGCGCGGCGGTGACGGTGACCGCCGAGACGCTGCTGCGCGACGCGACGCTGCTCGTCGACAAGGTGCACCCCGACGCGAGCGTCGACAGCGGGCTCGTGACGTTGCTGCCGGGCGAGTCGCACACCTTCCGAGTGCGCGGTGTCGGGGCGGTGGATGCGGCCATGTTCGCCGACCCGCGGGTGCTGCGCACGGGCAACCAGCTGGTGGGGTCGTGACCGCGACCTTCGCCGGAGCCCCCGTGTGCGGCATGACGTGGGGGTGGGTCGGCACACGCGGCACGTGGGGAACGCCCGAGGCGGAGCGCTCGATGCGGCTCATGGCCGAGCACGATGTCACGTGGACGGCGATCGCCTACGCAGCCGTGCAGGCCACCCCGTTCTCGACCGAGATCCCGTTCGACGCCGAGCCGACGGTCACCGACGAGGAGATCGTCTGGGCGATTCGCGAGGTGCACTCCCTCGGGCTGCGGGTGTGTCTCAAGCCCGTCGTCAACGTCGCCGATGGCACCTGGCGCGCGCACATCGGCTTCTTCGACTGGGATGTGCCGGGCGAGCCCAGCTGGAGCGACTGGTTCGCCTCCTACCGCCGCTTTATCCTGCACGCGGCGCGGATCGCCGAGGCGGAGGGGTGCGCCATGCTGTGCGTCGGATGCGAGATGGTGCGCGCCGACGGGCAGGAGGCGCACTGGCGAACCCTCATCGCGGAGGTGCGCGAGGTGTACTCGGGGCTCGTCACCTACAACTGCGACAAGTACCAGGAGGACCACGTCACCTGGTGGGACGCGGTCGATGTCATCTCGTCGAGCCGTTCTTCTTCATGGAGGCGGGGTGCCCCTCGCGCGAGGGCTCCGCGATGCTGCCCAACGACTGGGCGTTGCCGGGGCTGCCGTCGAGCGCCGAGCAGCTGCGGTACTACGAGGAGATGTTCCGCGCCGTGCGCGGGCGGCCGTGGGTGCAGGGGCTCATGCTGTGGGACTGGCCCGCACGCTTGTACCCTGAGCAGGACGCGGCGGCGAACGACGACTACTGCCCCTACGGCAAGCCCGCAGCGGCGTTTATGGCCGCGCAGTACCGCGTCTGGAGCAAGGAGCACGCCTGATGACCGACGCCGCATCCACCGTTCTCGCGCTGGATGCGGGTCAGACCGGGGTGAAGACGCGGTTGACCCGCCCGGGCGCCGCCCCCGTCGAGCGGACCTTCGCCGGTGTGCGCACCGACCAGCCGCTGTTGCCGCAGCTCGCCGCTGTCGCGCGAGAGGCGGGCGGTGGCGCGCCGCTCGAGGTGCTCGCGGCGGGGGTGTCGGGGCTCACGAGCGTCGAGCACGACGCGGGGGAGCTGCGCGCCCTGCTGCACGACGTCGCCCCCGGGCGGGTGCTGCTCGCCCACGACTCGGTCACCTCCTACCTCGGCACCCTCGGCGACCAGCACGGCGTCGTGGTGGCGAGCGGAACCGGCTCGATCATTCTGGCGGTCGGGCCGGCGGGGGTCGCACGTGTCGACGGCTGGGGCTACCTGATGGGGGACGCCGGCAGCGGGTACTGGCTGGGGCGTGCCGCGCTCGACGCCGTCATGCGGGCCCACGACGGCCGCGGGCCGGCGACCGCGCTCACCGAGGTCGTCAGCTCACGGTGGCCCGAGCTGGAAGACGCCTACGTGCAGTTGCAGTCCGACCCGGCGAAGGTCAGCGTGATCGCGTGGTTCGCCGAGGCGGTCGCGGCGCGCGCGGCCACGGATGAGGTGGCTGCGCGCCTCTGTCGCGAGGCGGCAGAAGAGCTCGCCCTCTCGGTCGTGACCGCGCTGCGGCGGGCTGGAGCGGATGCCGCTCCGGTCGTCAGCGCGATCGGGGGCGTGTTCCGGGGTTCACTCGTACGCGAGACGTTCGAGGAGGCGGTTCGCGCCGTGCACCCCGAGGTGCGCTTCGAGGCGCCGCACGGCACAGGACTCGACGGCGCCGCGGCGCTCGCCGACTTGCCGGCCCCGCATCCGCTCTCGGCTCTGGTGTCGTCGGCCGGCTGACCTGCGAGTACCCCACGCCGGTTGAGGAGCCGCCGGGGTGTCTCCCACCGCTGGTGGAGGAGCCCGCGGGGGTGTCTCCCACCGCTGGTTGAGGAGCCCGCGGGAGGCATGTGACCCCGCTGGTTGAGGAGCCCGCCGACGGCGGGCGTCTCGAAACCCGCCCCACGCACCCGTCGGCTGTTGCGGCGCAGCCCTCAGCTCGGCACGGCAGTCAGGCGCTGAGGAGTCGTTGCAGTGCGGGG
>SMFF01000222.1_pt1 | contig 10229 bp, 9 predicted proteins | sample 2456181 | NCBI WGS metagenome assembly SMFF01 (sample SAMN10132611, study PRJNA489261) | soil metagenome | isolation source: day120 antibiotic-loamy sand soil ammended with raw manure from dairy cow... | place: USA | collected 2015-04-01
ATCTGAGCCCGCGTCATGGCCTGCGGCACCTGAGAGACACCTTCGATATAGGGAATTGCCGATGCGGACACCAGGGGCCAGTTGCCTTCGTTCAAGGGCATGTCGGTGCCTTCCCAACTGACGCGTGTCGAACCCTTGCGTCCGGCATGGCCCAACTGTATGCCCAGCTTGGCGTCCGTGTTGTCGTGTACGAAATCGACGATGCGCTTGAAGGCGAGCATTTGCTGATCGTTCCACAGCCCTGGGCATCCCGGGGTGATGCGGGCCTCCGGCGACACGCAAGTCATTTCGACCATAACCATACCGGCCCCGCCCATCGCACGGCCGCCCAGATGGACCAGATGGAAGTCGCCAGGCACGCCGTCGACGCTGGAGTACATCGCCATGGGGGAGACCATGATGCGGTTTTTCAACTGTACGCTGCGCGCTTTATAAGGAGTGAGCATGGGCGGCACGGGGTGCAGTCCACCTGTAGCGACGCCGGCGCGCTCGGCCATCCACTTCTCGTAGCCTTCCAGCCACTGGGAATCGCGCAGCCGCAGGTTTTCGTGCGAAATTCGCTGGGAGCGTGTCAGCAACGAATAGGCGAACTGTTCGGGCTCGAAATCAGCATAGCGCTCGACGTTCTCGAACCACTCGGTGGAGTTGCGGGCGGCATTTTGAATCTTCAGGACCTCCACGCTGCGGACATCCTGATAGTGGTCCAGCGCCGCCGACAGATCGTCGGGATGCGCCTGTATGGAGCGGTGCAGCTCGATGGCATCTTCCAGAGCCAGCTTGGTTCCCGACCCGATGGAAAAGTGCGCGGTATGGGCGGCGTCGCCCATCAGGACAACGGGCACTTGCTGGCCATTGGGCAGCGCTTGTTTGTGCACCCAGGTATCGCAGATAACGCGCGGGAAGCGGATCCAGATGGCGGAGCCTCGCAGATGGCCGGCATTGGAGATCAGGGCATTGCCATCCAGCCAGGGTGCGAACAACTGCTCGCAATAGGCGATGCCGTCTTCCTGGCTCATGGTGTCCAGCCCCGCCGCCCGCCAAGTTTCGTCGCGGGTTTCGACAATGAAGGTCGCCATGCCAGGTTCGAACTGATAGGCGTGCGCCTGGAACCAGCCATGCTCGGTCTGCACAAAGGCAAAGGTGAACGCGTCGAAAGTCTTGTGTGTGCCCAGCCACACAAACCGGCACTCGCGGGTGTCGATGTCGGGCTTGTAGGTATCGGCGTAACGGGTGCGCACACGGCTGTTCAGGCCATCCGAGGCGATGACCAGATCGGCCTGGTATTTGCGGGCGATTTCCTGGTCATCGGTCACGTCGGTTTCGAAGACCAGATCGACGCCTACCTGCTCGCAACGCGCCTGCAGGATGTTAAGCAGCTTCTTGCGGCCTATGCCGATGAACCCATGGCCGCTACTGCGCAGGCTGCGCCCCTTGTAGTGGATTTCGATGTCGTCCCAGTGATTGAAAGCCGCGCTGATCTGCTCGGCAGACACGGGGTCGGCTTCCTTCAGGTTCTCGAGCGTGGCATCAGAGAACACCACGCCCCAGCCAAAGGTGTCGTAGGGACGATTGCGCTCGACGACGGTAACCGTATTGGAAGGGTCTGCCAGTTTCATCAGCAGACCAAAATACAAGCCCGCCGGACCGCCACCTATGCATGCAATTTTCATTTTCTCTCCGTTGGACCCGACTTGCCGCCGCCATTTACTTTAGGTTTAAACTATATAACCAAAAAAAAGCCGGCGCAAGGACTTTTCGAAACGACGAGACTAAGGGGTTTCCCGCGCCGGGCTAGCGAGACAGGCCGTATATGGCCTGCAATAAACCGACACGTGACTGGCCAATGACTGCACCGCGCCAATCGTCGTGATCCGGATAAAAGGCAGCGCGGTGCGCCGCCTTCAGTTGCTTGCGCAGCGCGGCATCGGCCTGCGGGTGCGCGGCCAGCCAGCGATCCGCCCGCAAGGCCAGGAACACCTGGTCCATCGGCACGGTGCCATACTCGAGCGCCAGGAAAGTCAGTTCGGGTATGTCGGCGCACTCTTCCAGCAATGCCTGCATGCCCGTGCCGGCGATATCCACCGTGCTGGAGTCCGGGTCGGACACGGCCACCACGTCGGAGCCCCACCATACACACGCCCTGTCATACTCGGGCTGCCCCTTCTGCACAAATATCTTCTCAGCGTGCCCATAAGGCCCAAGGCCGGTGTGATAGTCGATCCAGGCTATACGTTGCCGACCGCGCCCATACTGCCCGATAATGTGGCGCAGGGTACGGTTGCTCCAGCTCGGTTCCTGTCCCCCGTAGAACAAGCCATCCGGATGGCTGTGCTGGCCCATCATCATGCCTTCGCGGTAGGCCTGCTCGCCCTCTTTGCGCCTGAACTCTTGTATGGCGGCGTCGTTTTCGGGCCCGGGCGGCCAGCTTTCTGGAATCAGCAAGGGGTGCAGGCTGCGATAATGCGGGTTGTCGCGCAAGGGCTTGCCGAAATCGCAAAAGTTGCGATTCAGGTCGATGTTGTCTTCGTTGGTACGATGTCCCCACGAGAATCCGTAGGGGTTCACGGCATGCACCAGCAAGATACCCACACCCGCCGCAGCGGCCTTGTCCAGCAGTGCGGCATCGTGCAACAGTGCGACCTGGCAACCCGAACCGCAATAGCCTTCTTCGCCGTGCATGGCCGAGGTCAACACCAGCAAGGCAGGCGCGTCTGCGGGGCCGAAGTAAGCGGTGTCCATCGACAGTGTTTCGCCCCCTGCCCCCTTGCTTACCGGATTGACAAAGGATTGCAACTGGCAAGCGCGTTCGCGCCCCGCAGCCACAAAGCGCTCGCGCGCGTCAGCATAGCTGCGACCGAAATACTGTCCGAACATTGTTGTACTCCGTCATCGGGAAAAGGCAATTTACCACTAACATCTGATTGAAGATTAAACTATCTTTGCTTTTATATCCTGGGGTTACACACCGAACGTCATGAGCGATACTCTTTCGACCACCAGAATGCTGTCCGACATTCCCGATCTGGAAAGCCGCACCGTACCCGAAGACCACCATGATCTTCGCCTATGGCTGCGCATGCTGACATGCTGCAACCTCATCGAAAGCGATATCCGCACACGTCTGCGCACCGAGTATCAGACGACCTTGCCGCGCTTTGATCTCATGGCGCAATTGCTGCGCGTGCCAGGCGGGATGAAAATGAGCGAGCTGTCCCAACACATGATGGTCACCAACGGCAACATCACCGGCATCACCGACCAACTCGAACGCGAGGGCTTGGTCGAGCGTGTAAAGGTGGCAACGGACAGACGCAGCTCGTTAATTCGGTTGACCAGCAAAGGCAAGCGCACTTTCAAGAAGATGGCCCAATCACACGAGCAGTGGGTGCAATCGATGTTCAGTGGCGTGTCGGAAAAAAGCCGGGCAGCGCTGTTTGAAGCCCTGGGCGAATTGAAGCTCGTGACGCAGGCCCGGATGGCCAGGCGCGACACCAGGGCCTAGGCTAGAATCAAAGCTTTCCCCAACCGCTGAACCGCTGCCATGGCCGTCAACCTGTACATCCCTCCCGAGTCCCAGATATTTCCCGTTGCGGGCATCGAAATCGGCATCGCCGAAGCCGGCATACGCAAAGCCAATCGCCGCGACCTGACCGTGTTTCGGCTGGCCGCAGGCAGCAGCGTAGCGGGCGTGTTTACGCGCAATCGGTTTCGGGCCGCGCCGGTGCAGGTGTGCGAAGCCCATTTGGCTGCCGATCGCGGCATCCGGGCCCTGGTCATCAACACCGGCAATGCCAACGCAGGCACTGGCCAAAGCGGACTGGAGATCGCTCGCCAGACCTGCACCGCACTGGCCTCCTTATTGGACATAGAAGCCGAACAGGTCTTGCCGTTTTCAACCGGCGTCATCCTCGAGCCCTTGCCCCTGGATCGTCTCGTTGCCGCCCTGCCCACCGCTATTCGCGGCACCGCGGCCGACAACTGGTTCGCAGCAGCACACAGCATCATGACCACCGACACGCAGCCCAAGATTGTTTCGCAGCGGGTGGCTATCGGTAATCAAACCATTACCATCACCGGTATCAGCAAAGGCGCGGGCATGATACGGCCCAACATGGCCACCATGCTGGGTTTCCTGGCCACCGACGCCGGCATCGCGCCAGACCTGCTCAAACGCATGGCCGGGAGCATCGCCGACCGCTCGTTCAACCGGATTACCGTAGACGGCGACACCTCGACCAATGACTCCTTCATTATGGCGGCTACCGGCGCCAGCCCGCTGCGCATTGAGTCCGAATCCGACCCGCAGTACGAACCCCTGTATCGGGCGCTGACGGACGCCGCCGCCGAACTTGCCCAGAAAATCGTGCGTGACGCCGAGGGCGCTACCAAATTCATTACTGTACGGGTCGAGCAGGCCCTCAATACCGAAGAGGCCCTGAAGGTGGCCTACGCCGTGGCCCAGTCGCCCCTCGTAAAGACCGCCTTTTTCGCCTCCGACCCCAACCTGGGCCGCATCCTTTGCGCCGTCGGCTATGCCGGCATCGACGACCTGGATGTCAGCCGCACCAAACTGTGGCTGGGCGACGTACTGGTTGCCAGTCGGGGCGAACGTCACCCCGACTACCAGGAAGCCGACGGCCAGCGCGTCATGAAAGAGCCCGAAATTACGGTGCGCATCGCTCTGGGCCGCGGCGACGTCACCGAAACCGTCTATACCTGCGATTTTTCTCACGAATACGTCAGCATCAACGCGGATTACCGCTCCTGAGAGCGGCAAGCCCTTGACTTCCCACAACATTCGCGCCAAGCCCAACTTGACCGCAGCCACGCTCGCGCGCTAGAATCATGAGCTTGGCATTTGGCCAAGATTTATTATTTAGGAACTCCCACATGTACGCGGTCATAAAAACCGGCGGCAAACAGTATCGTGTTGCTGCAGGTCAAAAACTAAAGATAGAACAGATACCGGCAGACATTGGGCAAGAAATTACGCTAGACCAGGTACTTTCGGTTGGCGAAGGCGAGCAGCTACAAATTGGCGCGCCTTTGGTTACCGGGGCCGTGGTCACAGCAACCGTTCTTGCGCAAGGCCGCCACGACAAAATCAAGATCTTCAAGATGCGCCGGCGCAAGCATTACCAAAAGCGCCAGGGCCATCGTCAGAACTACACCGAAGTTCGCATCGACGCCATCACGGCCTAACGATCAACGACGGTTTGAATAGCAGGAGCTAAACATGGCACAGAAAAAAGGCGGCGGCTCTACGCGCAACGGTCGCGACTCAGAATCGAAGCGACTTGGTGTAAAAACCTACGGTGGCCAGCTGATCTCGGCCGGTTCCATCATCGTGCGCCAGCGTGGCACCCAGTTCCACCCGGGCGTCAACGTGGGCATCGGCAAGGATCACACCTTGTTCTCGCTGGTTGACGGCACGGTCAAGTTTGCCATCAAGGGCGCCCTTAACAAGCGTACCGTTTCGGTTGTTGCCGCCGAGTAATCTCAGCCTGGCACACCAGCAAAAAGCCCTGCCATAAAGGCAGGGTTTTTTGTTTTAGAATACCTACATCATGCAAAAGGCAGTCCCATGAAATTCGTCGACGAAGCCACCATCGAAGTCATTGCCGGCAAGGGCGGCAATGGCGCGGCCAGCTTTCGCCGCGAAAAATTCATACCGAAGGGCGGCCCTGACGGCGGCGACGGCGGACGCGGCGGCAGCATTTACGCTATAGCCGACCGCAACATCAATACACTGATCGACTTCCGCTACGCCCGTCTGCATCGGGGCAAAAATGGCGAAAACGGCCGCGGCTCCGACCAATACGGCGCCGCTGCGCCCGACATCACCTTGCGAGTGCCGGTGGGCACCACCATTCTGGATGCCGAAACGGGCGAGCAGCTGTTCGACCTGGACCGCCATAACGAAAAAGTCACCCTGGCGGCTGGCGGAGCCGGCGGGCTGGGCAACCTGCACTTCAAGTCCAGCACCAACCGGGCACCGCGGCAAACTACCCCGGGTCAAGAAGGCGAACAGCGCAAGCTACGGCTAGAGCTCAAGGTATTGGCCGATGTCGGCCTGCTGGGCATGCCCAACGCCGGCAAGTCCACGCTGATCAGCAAGGTCTCCAACGCCAAGCCCAAGATTGCCGACTATCCCTTCACCACCCTGCACCCTAATTTGGGTGTGGTGCGCACATCGCCATCGCACAGTTTTGTCATTGCCGACATTCCCGGCCTGATCGAAGGCGCGTCCGAAGGAGCCGGACTGGGTCACTTGTTCTTGCGTCACCTTTCGCGCACACGCGTGTTGCTGCACATACTGGATGTCTCTTCAGCCGATCCCGACGTCGATCCGGTCGAGCAAGCCGTGGCCGATGCCAAGGCCATCGTCGAAGAGCTGCGCCTGTACGACGCCGATCTTTACGAAAAACCCCGTTGGCTGGTGCTGAACAAACTTGATATGGTCAACGACCCGCAAGACGTCCAGAAAAGGATATGCGCAGCACTGGACTGGACTGGCCCCGTCTTTACGATTTCGGCGCTTACCGGCGAAGGCACCCAGGATCTCACCTGGCACTTGCAAGAATGGCTGGACGCCGAACGCCAGCAAGCCAACATCGAGCAAGACAAGGCCGACGGCAGCTATGTGGCGGAAGACCCGCGTTTCGACGATACTCGTTCCGACGCCGAATAACCCTAACGCACCGCAATCTCGCTCATGGCCGCTACACAATCCACGGCACCTGCCGTCTCGCACGCTAAACGCCTGGTCGTCAAGGTGGGCTCTTCGCTGGTCACCAACGAGGGCAAGGGCATAGACGTTCAGGCCGTAGAGCAATGGGCCAGCCAAATCGCCCAACTGCATGCCGGGGGCAAACAGATGGTGCTGGTGTCCAGCGGGGCCATCGCGGAAGGTATGGCGCGCCTGGGATGGCCGCGCCGGCCCAACGCCATGCACGAACTGCAGGCTGCGGCCGCAGTAGGCCAGATGGGACTGATCCAGGCCTACGAAGCCGCCTTTGCCCGCCATGGCATACGGACGGCGCAAATCCTCCTGACTCACGAAGACCTGGCCGATCGGCGCCGTTACCTCAATGCCCGAAGCACGCTGTACACGCTGCTCGGCCTGGGCGTGGTGCCCATCGTGAACGAGAACGACACCGTCGTCACCGATGAGATCCGCCTGGGCGACAACGATACCCTGGGTGCCCTGGTTACCAATCTTATCGAAGCCGAGGCCATGGTCATCCTGACCGATCAGACCGGCCTGTTCAGCGCCGATCCGCGCCGCGATCCGGACGCCACCTTCATTGCCCTGGGCCAGGCCGGCGACCCCGCCCTGGAAGCCATGGCGGGCGGCTCGGGCAGCAGCATAGGGACGGGCGGCATGCTGACTAAAGTGCTTGCTGCCAAACGGGCCGCCAACAGCGGCGGCCATACGGTCATTGCCTCGGGGCGCGAACCCAACGTGCTGCTCAGACTGGCCGCCGGCGAGTCCATCGGCACCGAACTACGCGCCATCCTGCCAGTGCGTTCAGCGCGCAAGCGGTGGCTGGCCAACCACCTGCGCCTGCGCGGCCGCGTAACGCTGGATGCGGGGGCAGTGCGCGCACTGACTCAAGGCCATAGAAGCCTGCTGGCCATCGGCGTGGTTGCCGTTGAGGGCGAGTTTGACCGGGGCGATGTCGTCGCCTGTGTGGACCAGCACGGCGTAGAGTGCGGGCGCGGCCTGATCAATTATTCGGCCGCCGACACCCGGCGCATCATGCGACAACCCAGCCAGCGCATTGCTGACATCCTGGGCAGCATGTCGGATCCCGAACTGATGCATCGCGACAACATGGTGTTCCTGCGTACCCAGACCAGCGCTACCGCAGCTACTGCTGAGCAGTAATAAACAGCGTCTCTTTGACTTCTTCCATGACCACACAGCTTTTGGTCTGTGTAACGCCGGGAAGCCGCAACAGGATGTCGCCCAACAGGCTGCGATACTGGCTGATTTCCTTGATGCGCGCCTTGACCAGATAATCGAAGTCGCCCGAGACCAGATGGCATTCCTGCACCTGAGGTATGCATAAAATTTCGCGACGGAAGTCGTCAAAACTGCGATCCGACTTGCTGGACATGGAAACTTCCACAAACACCAGCAAGCCTGCGTCCAGCGCCTGAGGCGAAACACGGGCGTGATAGCCCATGATGACGCCATCGCGCTCCAGCCGTTTCACCCGTTCGATGCAAGGGGTGACAGTAAGGCCCACGCTTTCAGCCAGCTCGGTCATGGACATGCGGCCGTCGCGCTGCAGCAGGTCGAGAATATGCCGGTCGAGCTTATCAAGCACCGCCACCGGCGTTCGTTGTATGCGCATTTTTCCCGCCAATTAATCGATCGATGACTGGGCCGTGAGGCCGGTTCAGTGATTATTACTGATTTAGCGCATGGCCGCCGCCTCTACCAGAAAAATGGCCTGAAAAACACGATTCTTTAGGCAAAATGACTGCATCACCTCGTCTACCATCACGTAAACAGGATACGGATAGCACAACAGCATGAAAATTATTGTATTGGGGGCTGGCGCTGTAGGAGTAAGCAGCGCCTATCATCTTGCCCGTCTCGGCAATGAAGTCACGGTGCTGGAGCGCCTGGAAGGGCCGGCACTGGAGACCAGCTATGCCAATGCAGGGCAGATTTCCTATGGCTACTCGTCGCCCTGGGCGGCCCCCGGCGTACCGCTCAAGGCCATCAAATGGATGTTCGCCAAGCATCCGCCCCTGTCGATCCGACCGGACGGCAGCCTTTACCAGCTTTGGTGGATGTTGCAGATGTGGCGCAACTGCGATGCACGCCGCTACGCCGTCAACAAAGAGCGCATGCTGCGCTTGTCCAGCTACAGCCGCAGGTGCCTGGACAGCCTGCGCGACGAACTGGGCATCCAGTACGAAGGCCGCCGCCAGGGTACTTTGCAGGTGTTTCGCGAACAGAAGCAGCTGGACGCCGTGGCCCAGGACATACAGGTACTGAAAGAGGCCGGCATCCACTACGAGTTGCTGGCGCGCCAGGACCTTGCGCGCGTAGAGCCAGCCCTGGCCCGAACCGCCGACAAGCTGGTCGGCGGCCTGCGCCTGCCCGATGACGAAACCGGCGACTGCAATGTCTTCACCACCCGTTTGGCGGCCGAAGCCGAACGCCTGGGTGTGGAGTTTCGCTACGGCGTCACCGTGCAGCAATTGGTGATGCAAGGGGGACGGGTGGCTGGCGTGGTGGTGGATGGCCAGATTTTGACCGCCGATGCCTATGTCGTTGCGCTGGGCAGTTGGTCGCGACCCTTGCTGAAAGGCGCGCTGAGCCTGCCGGTATACCCCTTGAAGGGGTATTCGATTACCGTGCCGATTGCCGACGAACAATGCGCCCCGGTTTCGACCCTGCTGGACGAGACCTACAAAATTGCCATTACCCGCTTCGATCAACGCATACGCGTGGGCGGCATGGCTGAAATTGGCGGCTACGACAAAACCCTGAACCCAAAGCGGCGCGAGACGCTGGAGATGGTGTTGGGGGATTTGTTCCCGGGTAGCTATTCGACTGAGGAACTGACATTCTGGACCGGGCTGCGCCCCAAGACTCCTGACAGCACGCCTATTGTGGGCGCAACCAGCGTACCGAACCTGTACCTGAACACAGGCCATGGCACCCTGGGATGGACGATGGCCTGCGGTAGCGGACAACTGATAGCCGACATTGTGTCGGGCCGGCCGACGGCCATACGCAGTGATGATTTATCCATAGGCCGCTATGCCTGACACGGGGCTCAACCAGTAAACATGTAGCCCCATTTGTGCACCGACTGCAAGGGGATGCTGGCGCCCTGCTGTGCACATTTACGACGCAGACGACTGACGGTTACCCCCAGCGTGCGCGGCCGCGCCGTTGCTTGGCCGTCGGCGTAAGCGGAATTTAGAGCAGCGACCAAGGCGCCATGCCTGGCACTTTTTTCTGGGGAGGCCAGTAGCGCCGTAATAAATGCGCGCTCGCCCGTGGTAAGCGAGATGCGCTTGCCCTCGGGACTGACCAGCACCCAACCCTGCTCTTGAAGCGACCATGCACTGGCCGGCTGGCTGCTTTCGAGCGGCTGAGGCGCCACCGTGGCAGCGCGCGCCAGCAGCCGGAACACGATCGCCGCCAACAAGGCCGACGATGCCTCTTGCGGGCAATAGGCGTCGGCACCGTTATGCAG
>SMFF01000225.1_pt1 | contig 10115 bp, 8 predicted proteins | sample 2456181 | NCBI WGS metagenome assembly SMFF01 (sample SAMN10132611, study PRJNA489261) | soil metagenome | isolation source: day120 antibiotic-loamy sand soil ammended with raw manure from dairy cow... | place: USA | collected 2015-04-01
ATCCCACCGTCGTGACCACGGCATCCGTCGCCCCCGTTCCGCGCAGCGCACTCGGCAGCAGGCGGCCGAGCACCGTTCCGGGATCGACGAGGCCGCGGGCGAGGTGCGCGGGGATCTCGAGGCGCTCCATGAGCGCGGTGTCCCACTCACCCGTGCCCACCTCGACGAGGCCCGTCGTGGAGGCGTTGGTGCGCTCGGCGACCTGGCGTCCCGTGAGCCAGAAGGCGAGCAGATCGGGGATGAGCAGGAAGGTGTCGGCCCGCTCGAGCGCGCCCGCGAGCCGGTCGGCGGTGAGCTGGAAGAGGGTGTTGAACGGCAGGTGCTGCAGGCCGTTGCGCGCATAGAGCTCGGCTGCCGACACGCGCTCGTGCACGACGTCGACGGCCGCGAGGTTGCGGTCGTCGCGGTACGAGTACGGCTCGCCCAGCATCCGTCCCTCGCGCAGCAGCGCGTAATCGACGGCCCACGAGTCGATGCCGATCGAGACGAGACCGGGGGAGCGGCGCACGGCATCCGCGAGTCCCTCGACGATGTTCCGGTACAGCTCGGTGACCGACCAGTGCAGGCCGTCGGGGGTGCGCACGGGGGCGTTCGGGAAGCGCGCGACCTCCTCGAGACGCAGCTCGCCATCCGTGACGTGGCCGAGGATCACGCGCCCGCTCGTGGCGCCGAGGTCGACGGCGGCGACGGTGCCGTGGCGCGGAGGTGCGGGGGGTGACGGCGGTGTCATGGTTGTCTCCTTTTCGCGAGCGCTACCCGTTTCGGCGAGCGCTGCCGGTAGACCGGTAGCGCTCGCGGATTCGGGTAGCGCTCGCGGGTGGGCGGGGGCTAGCGCAGGAACGCGGCGGCGACGCCTGCGTCGACCGGGATGTGCAGGCCGGTCGTGTGTGAGAAGTCGGGCCCGGTGATGGCGGCGACCGCGTTCGCGACGTTCTCGGGCAGCACCTCGCGCTTGAGGATCGTGCGCTGCGCGTAGAACTCGCCGAGCTTCTCCTCGGGGATGCCGTAGGTCTTGGCGCGGTTCGCTCCCCACCCGGAGGCGAAGATGCCGGAGCCGCGCACCACGCCATCCGGGTTGATGCCGTTCACCCGCACGCCGTACTCACCGAGCTCGACCGCGAGCAGCCGCACCTGGTGGGCCTGATCGGCCTTCGTCGCCGAGTAGGCGATGTTGTTGGGGCCCGCGAACACCGAGTTCTTGGAGGCGATGTAGACGATGTCGCCGCCGAGGCCCTGCTCGATGAGCACGCGGGCTGCGGCCTTCGACACCAAGAAGCTGCCCTTGGCCATGATGTCGTGCTGGAGGTCCCAGTCCTGCTCGGTGGTCTCGAGCAGCGGCTTGCTGAGGCTCACGCCGGCGTTGTTGACGACGAGGTCGACGCCGCCGAAGGCGAGCACGGCATCCCGGATGGCGGCCTCCACCTGGGCGGCATCCGTCACGTTCACCTGCACGCCCACCGCGACGTCCGAGTTCCCCAACTCGGATGCCGCGGCCTGCGCCTTCTCGAGGTCGAGGTCGGCGACCACCACGCACGCCCCCTCGGCCGCGAGTCGCGTCGCGATGGCCTTGCCGATGCCCGACGCGGCACCCGTCACGAACGCCACCCGTGTCGCGTGGGACTTCGGCTTCGGCATCCGCTGGAGTTTGGCCTCCTCGAGCGCCCAGTACTCGATGCGGAACTTCTCGGCATCCGAGATGGGCGTGTAGGAGGAGATGGACTCGGCGCCGCGCATGACGTTGATGGCGTTGAGGTAGAACTCGCCAGCCACGCGCGCGGTCTGCTTGGTCGCACCGAAGCTGAACATGCCGACGCCCGGCACCAGAACGATCGCCGGGTCGGCGCCGCGCATCGCGGGCCACCCCCCGCTGGTTGAGCTTGTCGAAACCGCGTGCTTCTCGTAGTACGCGGTGTAGTCGGCGCGGTAGGTCTCGTGCAGTTCCTTCAGGCGCGCGATGGAATCCTCGACGGAGGCGTCGGCCGGCAGGTCGAGCAGCAGCGGCTTGACCTTGGTGCGCAGGAAGTGGTCGGGGCAGCTCGTGCCGAGTGCCGCGAGGGCGGGCGCCTTCTCGGAGGCGAGGAAGTCGAGCACGCGCGGGTCGTCGCTGAAGTGGCCGACCATCGGCTTGTCGTGGGAGGCGATGCCCCGGATGGTGGGGAACAGCGCGGCGGCCTTGTCACGGCGGGCGGCATCCGGAAGCGCCGCGTTCTTCTCGACGGTCGCGCCGAACGGATGCTTCGTACCGTGCTCGTCGAGGTAGGCCTGCGCGGTCTCGATGATCCAGAGGCTGTTCCTCTCGGTCTCCTCGCTCGTGTCGCCCCACGCGGTGATGCCGTGGCCGCCGAGGATGCAGCCGATCGCAGCGGGGTTCTCGCGCTTGATCGCGGCGATGTCGAGGCCGAGCTGGAAGCCGGGGCGACGCCAGGGCACCCACACGACTTTGTCGCCGAAGGCCTGCTTCGTGAGCTTCTCGCCGTCTTTCGCCGTGGCGAAGGCGATGCCCGAGTCGGGGTGCAGGTGGTCGACGTGAGCGGCGTCGACGAGACCGTGCATGGCCGTGTCGATGCTCGGCGCCGCCCCGCCCGTGCCGAAGAGGCAGTAGTCGAACGCCGCGACCATCTCGTCCTCGCGCTCCACGCCGGGATAGACGTCGACGAGCGCGCGCATCCGGTCGAGGCGCAGCACGGCGAGCCCTTTCTCGGTGAGCGTGCCGAGGTCGCCGCCCGAGCCCTTGACCCAGAGCAACTCGACGGGCTCGCCGGTGACGGGATCCGTGGCCGTGCCCTTGGCGGAGGTGTTGCCGCCCGCATAGTTGGTGTTGGCCGGGTCGGCCCCCAGGCGGTTGCTGCGTGCGATGAGTTCGGCGGGGCTGGACGTCGTCGTCATGAGGGTCCTCTGCTGGCGGTTCCGGTGCATGAGTGAATCGTTTCAAAGAGTAGCCGGGCGAGCACGCGGGCGCAAGGCCGCCCGCCGAGGTCGGCGGCGGTCAGTCGGGGCGGTCAGCTCGCTCGCGGGTTCCCTTGACGGATCGCAGTCTCCGGTTCTAGGGTGACTGAACACCATCTGAAACGATTCATCACGCGTTCAGGTGGCGTCCACAGCCCGCACACCACGGAGACGATGATGTCCGACACCCCCGAGCCCGCGCCGCCCGGCGCGCCCGCCGTGCTCGAGCTCAGCCGAATCGCGAAGGCCTTCGGTGCCGTCGTGGCGCTGACCAACGGCACGCTCCGCCTCGAGCGCGGCAGCATCCACGCCCTCGTCGGCGAGAACGGGGCGGGCAAGTCCACGCTCGTCAAGATCGTCGCGGGCCTCTACCAGCGCGACGCCGGGGAACTGCTGCTCGACGGCGAGAGCGTCGACTTCACGAGCACGGCACAGGCGAAGGATGCCGGAATCGCCGTCATCTACCAGGAGCCGACCCTGTTCCCCGACCTCTCCGTCACCGAGAACATCTTCATGGGGCGTCAGCCACGTGGTGCGCTCGGGGTGATCGACCGTCGTGCCATGAAAGCCGAGGCGCTCGCCCTCTTCGAACGGCTCGGCGTGCGCATCGATCCCGACCGTCCGACGCTCGGTCTCTCGATCGCCGACCAACAGATCATCGAGATCGCGAAGGCCATCTCGCTCGACGCCAAGGTGCTCATCATGGACGAGCCCACGGCCGCGCTCTCCGGTGTCGAGGTCGAGCGGCTCTTCGCGGTGGCGCGCGGCCTGCGCGACGAAGGCCGCGCGATCCTCTTCATCTCGCACCGCTTCGAGGAGGTCTTCGCCCTCTGCGACACCGTCACTGTCATGCGCGACGGGGCCTACATCGCCACGAGTCCCATCGGCGACACGACCGTGGCCGAGATCGTGCGGCAGATGGTGGGCCGCGACGTCACGACGCTGTTCCCCAAGCAGGAGGTGCCCATCGGCGACGTCGTGCTCGAGGTCGCGGGACTCACCCAGCCCGGCGTGTTCACGGATGTCAGCTTCGTCGCGCGCTCCGGCGAGATCGTTGCGCTCGCCGGGCTCGTGGGCGCCGGCCGCAGCGAGATCGCGCGCGCCGTCTTCGGCGTCGACCCCTACGCATCCGGAACGGTGCGCGTCGGCGGACGCGCCCTGCCCAAGCGCAATCCGTCTGCCGCGATGGCAGCGGGCGTCGCCTTGGTCCCCGAGGATCGCCGCCAGCAGGGACTCGTGCTCGACTCGAGCGTCGCACGCAACGCGACCCTCGCCATCCGGCGCGCCCTCGCACGCCTCGGGCTCATCACGAACGCCGCCGAGAACGCGAGCGCCCGCATCTGGGCGAGTCGCCTCGAGGTGAAGACCGCCGCCCTCGACACCGAGGTGGGCACGCTCTCGGGCGGGAACCAGCAGAAGGTCGTGCTCGCGAAGTGGCTCGCCACCAACCCCCGCGTGCTCTTCGTCGACGAGCCGACGCGCGGCATCGACGTCGGCACCAAGGCCGAGGTGCACCGACTCCTATCGGAACTCGCGGGCCAGGGCATGGCGATCGTCATGATCTCGTCGGAGCTGCCCGAAGTGCTCGGCATGGCCGACCGTGTGCTCGTCGTGCACGAGGGGCGCATCACCGCCGACATCCCCCGTGCGGATGCGACGGCCGAGTCGGTCATGTTCGCCGCCACCCACGCGGCCGGGGAGGCGGCATGACGCGCATCGGCCACCTGCTCAAAGCGCGCGAGACCGGCATCCTGCTCGCCCTCGCGCTCGTGATCGCCGCCACGACCATCAAGAACCCGGCCTTCCTGTTCTCCACCGACGGATGGCGCGACCTGCTGCTGACGCCGTCGATTCTCATGCTCGTCGCGGTCGGGCAGGCGATCGTCATCATCACGCGCAACGTCGACCTCTCCGTCGGCTCGGTTGTGGGTCTGAGCGCCTACCTCACGGGTCGCGTCTTCATCGACCTGCCGGGGATTCCCTGGCCGCTCGTGTTCCTCATCGGTCTCGGCTTCGGCGCGCTGCTCGGGCTCGTCAACGGTGCGCTCGTCGCCTTCGCCAAGGTGCCGTCGCTGGTGATCACCCTCGGCACGCTCTACATCTACCGCGGCATCAACGTCTCGTGGACGGGCTCCGACCGGATCAACTCCTCCGACATGCCGCGCGAGTTTCTCGCGCTCGGCACGAGCTCGCTCGCGGGCATCCCGTATCTCACGATCCTCGCCCTCATCGTGCTCGTGATCGCCGGTTGGTTCCTGCGCACCCAGCGCGCCGGGCGCGAGTTCTACGCGATCGGCTCCGACCCCGCCGCGGCGCACCTGTACGGCCTGGGGGTCACCCGCCGGGTGCTCGCGGCGTTCATCGTCTGCGGTGCTCTCGCCGGGCTGGCAGGCGTGCTCTATGCGGCGCGCTATGGCACGGTCAACTCGCAAGCCGGATCCGGCTGGGAACTGGATGCGGTGGGCGCTGCCGTCATCGGCGGCGTCGCGATCTTCGGCGGCTCCGGCACCGTGTGGGGCGCCGCCATCGGCGCCTACCTGCTGCTCACCATCAACCGCGCGCTCCCCGTGATCGGCGTGCAGGACTTCTGGCAGCGCGCCGTCGTCGGTGTGCTCATCCTCGGGGCGATCGTGCTCGACCGCGTGCTCGCGGTGAGACAGAGCAGGCGTCTCACGGAGGCGAGGAACCAATGACCGCCGACATCCAGCACGCCCCGGATCTCCCGCACGCCCCGGGCACCCGCAGCTACCGCGACTGGGCGCATCCGCTCTGGCGTCGGCTGCTGTTCACCCGCGAGGCGGCGATCATCGCCCTGCTCGTGATCGTGTACGTGGTCGCGGCGCTCTCGGTGCGCAACTTCGCGGCGCCCATCACGATCACCTACCTGCTGCTCGACGTCGCGGCGATCCTGTTCATCGCGCTGCCCATGACGCTCGTGATCATCACGGGCGAGATCGACCTCTCGGTCGCGAGCATCGTGGGCCTCTCGAGTGTCACCCTCGGCACGCTGCATCAGGCCGGGATGCCGATCGAAGCGGCCGGTGCCGTCGCGATCCTCGTGGGTGCGGTCGCGGGCGCCATCAACGGCTTCTTCATCACGGTCGTGGGGCTGCCCTCGCTCGCGGTCACGATCGGCACGCTCGCGCTGTTCCGCGGGCTCGCCGTCGGACTGCTCGGAACGACAGCCGTCACCGACTTCACCGAGTTCTGGACCGACCTGGCCAAGTCGAAGATCCCCGGCACTCCGGTGCCGAGCGTCATGGTGCTCTTCGTGGTGCTCGCGATCGTGTTCGCCGTGCTGCTGCACTTCACGCCCTTCGGCCGCGGCATCTATGCGATCGGGCTCTCGAGCGAGGCCGCACGGTTCTCGGGCGTACGGGTCGAGCGCACCAAGTTCATCCTCTTCGTGCTGAGCGGCGCCGTCTCGGCGCTCGCGGGCATCTACTACACGCTGCGCTTCGGCAGCGCGCGCGGCGACAACGCGACGGGGCTCGAGTTGAGCGTCATCGCGGCCGTGCTGCTGGGCGGGGTGTCGATCTTCGGAGGCCGGGGCAACATCCCGGGTGTCATCGCGGGCGTTCTGCTCATCGGCATCGTCGGCAGCGCCCTGCGCCTCGCCAACGTCACGAGCGACGTCATCAACATCATCACGGGGGCCCTGCTGGTGGCCTCGGTGGTGTCCACGAGCGTGCTGGCCTGGATCCATCGCAAGCGGATCGGGGCGGGCATCAAGAAGGGGCCCCCGGCGCCTGCGCAGGACTGAGGACCCCCCGACGTCGATGCAACCACATCGGCACCACCAAAGAGGAGAGAAACAATGACGTTCAGCACCAAGCGTGCGGGCGCCCTCGCGGCCCTCGCCGTGACGGTCGCCCTCGTGGCCACCGGCTGCGCCGCGAACGGCGACGGAGGCGACGGAGGAACGGGCGGCGACGGGGATGCCAACCTCGCCATCACCTTCCTGCCCAAGAACCTCGGCAACCCCTACTTCGACACCTCGTCGAAGGGTGGCAAGGCGGCCGTGGAGGAGTTCGGCGGCACCTTCGCCGAGGTCGGACCCACCGAGGCGGCGCCGGATGCCCAGGTGAGCTTCATCAACACGCTCACCCAGCAGGGCGTCGGCGGCATCGTCGTGTCGGCGAACGACCCCGAAGCCATCTGCGACGCACTCAATGAGGCTCGTGACAACGGCATCAAGGTCGTCACCTTCGACTCCGACACCAACCCCGACTGCCGCGACCTGTTCATCAACCAGGCCACCGCCGAGGGCATCGCCAAGGTGCAGGTCGACCTCGTCGCGGAGCAGATCGGCGACGAGGGCGAGATCGCCATCCTGTCGGCGACCGCCAACGCCACCAACCAGAACGCGTGGATCGACCTCATGAAGGCCGACCTCGAGGCGAACCACCCGAACATCACCCTCGTGGATGTCGTGTACGGCGACGACGACGACCAGACCTCGTTCGACAAGACGGCGGCGCTGCTTCAGACGCATCCGAACCTCAAGGGCATCGTCTCGCCCACGACGGTCGGCATCGCGGCCGCGGCACGCTACCTCTCGACGTCGGAGTACAAGGGGAAGGTCGCGCTGACGGGCTTGGGCACACCGAACCAGATGCGCGATTTCGTCGAGGACGGCACGGTCACCGCCTTCGCGCTGTGGAACCCCGAGGACCTCGGGTACCTCGCCGCCTTCGCGGCGCAGGCGCTCATCACGGGTGAGATCACCGGCGCGGAGGGCGACACCTTCGAGGCCGGCAAGCTCGGCTCGTACACGGTCGGCGAGAACGGCAGCGTGCTGCTCGGCGACCCGTACGTGTTCGACGCGGACAACATCGGCGACTTCGACTTCTGATGTCGCCTCGGGCCCGGTCGGCGGTGTCTGCCGGCCGGGCCCTCCCTTACCCGACGGTGCCCGCATCCGGCGCACCCCTGCCGACGCGGAGGACGAGATGGTCGTGAGCATCCGCGACGTCGCCCGCGAGGCCGGCGTCTCGGTGGGCACGGTGTCGAACGTGCTCAACAAGCCCGATGAGGTCTCTGCCGATTCGATCGCGCGCGTGCAGTCGGCGATCGACCGGCTCGGGTACGTGCGCAACGACGCCGCTCGCCGGCTCCGCGTCGGCGTGAGCTCGACGGTCGGCTTCGTCGTGCTCGACGGGCGCAACCCCTTCTTCAACGAGGTCGTGCGCGGCGCCGAAGATGAGGCATCCCGCCACGGCATCGCGATCCTGGTCGGCAACACCGACGAGGACCCGGCCCGCGAGCAGCTCTACCTCGACCTCTTCGAGGAGCAGCAGGTGCGGGGTGTGCTCATCTCGCCCTATGGCGACATCACGCGGCGGCTCGAGCGGCTCCGCGAGCGGCAGATCCCGGTCGTGCTCGTCGATCGGATGAACCCCGAGGGACGTTTCAGCGCCGTCGCGACCGACTCGGTCACCGGGGGCCGGATGGCGGCCGAGCATCTTCTCGCCCAGGGACGCCGACGGCTCGCCTTCGTGGGCGGACCCTTCGACATGCGTCAGGTGCGCGATCGTCTCGACGGCGCGCGCTGGGCGGTCGAGAACGCGGATGTCGTGGCGTCGCTCGAGGTGATCGCCACCGATGCGCTCTCGGTCGAGGAGGGCGCAGCGGCCGGCCGCCGCATCCTCGACCGCCCGCCGGGGCAGCGCCCGGATGCCGTGTTCGCGGCCAACGACCTCGTCGCCTTGGGCTTGCTGCAGTCCCTCTCGGCCGGTGGCTCGCTGCTCGTGCCGGGGCAGATCGCGCTCATCGGCTTCGATGACATCCCGTTCGCGGCCGCCGCCGCGGTGCCGATCTCGTCGATGCAGCAGCCCGCGCGCGCGATCGGGCAGACGGCGTTGCGCGTGCTGCTGGAAGAAGCTGGCGACCCCGCCCTCATCCCGCGCCAGACCGTGTTCCGCCCGGAGCTCGTGGCGCGCGCCTCGACCCGCCGCGCGTGAGACGGCGCCTCAGCGCGCGAACGTGAGGTGCACCGTGCCGCTCTCGGCGGTCTCCGCGGTCACCGTGTAGCCGGCTTCGAGCCCGCGCAGTTCGTCCCAGAGGCGGATGCCGCGGCCGAGCAGGATGGGCGCGATCGCCACGTGCAGGTGGTCGACGAGGCCTGCCTTCAGGAACGGGCGGATCGTCGTGGGGCCGCCGCCGATGCGCACATCTCCACCGGATGCCGCATCCGTCGCCCGCGCGAGCGCCTCCTCGGGGCTCGCCTCGAGGAAGTGGAACACGGTGCCGTTGGCGAACTCGATGCTCGGCCGCGGGGTGTGAGTGAGCACGAAGACGGGCACGTGGAACGGCGGCTCCTCGCCCCACCAGCCACGCCATCCGGGGTCGTCGCCGTGCGCGTGCAGGCCGAACATGCCGGCGCCCATGATCTCGGCGCCGAGCTCGGCGAAGTACGCCCGCGCGTAGTCGTCGTCGACCCCCGTCGTGCCCTCTCCGCTCGTGTCGTGCAGCACGCGGTCGCGGAAGGTGCGGGTGGCGACGTACGCCTCGGTGAGCCGTCCCCAGTCCTCGCCGAAGGGGTTCTCGGGGGTCTGGTCGGTCGTCGTCGCGAATCCGTCGAGCGAGATGTTGAGGTCCACGCGCACAGTCATGTCCGCGAGAGTACGCACTTTCGGGCTCCTCGAGGGGTGAAGTCGCCCCAAAGTGCGTACTCTCGCGGAGGGGTTCAGGGGTCGAGGGCTGCGAGCTGGTCTTCGAGGTGGAAGACCTCGCGCAGCTGCGGGGCGCCCTGGTCGGGGCGGGTGCCGGGGAGCGCCTCGAAGAAGTCGGCGGACTCCTCCTCCCACGCGGCGGTGCGCGGGTCGGCGGCGAGCGCGGCTGCGGATGCGGTGTCGTCATCCGTCTCGTAGTAGCCGATGAGCAGGCCGTCCTCTCGCAGGAAGAGCGAGTAGTTGCGGCGCCCGGCATCCGCGATCGCCTGCAGCATCTCGGGCCACACGGCGCGGTGCCGCTCGACGTACTCCGCCATCCGCGCGGGCTTCACCTGCAGCTGAAAGCACACCCTCGGCATGGGTCTCACCTCTCCATCGTGACCGAAACCGCGCATCCGACGCCCAAACGGCGGTTTTCAGCGTCGGATGCGCGGTCTCGCGAAGCTCAGGCTCCCCAGCCGGCCTGGGCGCCGCCGACGCGCGAGGCGGCGATCG
>SMFF01000226.1_pt1 | contig 10089 bp, 10 predicted proteins | sample 2456181 | NCBI WGS metagenome assembly SMFF01 (sample SAMN10132611, study PRJNA489261) | soil metagenome | isolation source: day120 antibiotic-loamy sand soil ammended with raw manure from dairy cow... | place: USA | collected 2015-04-01
AGAGCGGACACCGCCGCTATCGTCGATCTTCTTGTGATGGTCATGACACATCCTTTGCTGTTGTGGGTGGTGGTTGAGCGGTGATCGGGTTGCAGATCTCGGCCAGCGTCATGTCGAGCACGTCGCCGAACACTCGGCGTCGTGCGGCGCGGAATTCGGTGAGATAGGGAGTGAGCACTGCGGGGCCTTCGGCGGCCAGGCGCCCTTCGGCGGCGAGTCGCGCCATCTCCTGAAGCGCTACCGACCCCAGTCGAAACGACTCGAGCCAGGGCCTCACCTCGTCGATCAGGGCAGCGTTCGCCGTCGGTTCGGTGAGCAGCCGATCGGCAGCGTTACGCATCTGTGTAGCAAGCGTGGCCAGCTCGGCAGCAGCGGATGCGGCGTCTCCGTAGTCCTGGCCGAACGTGAACGCATCCAGCGCACGGGTGAGTATTGGCGCATCCTCGGCGGAGAGGCAGGAGAACCGCACGGTGTCGGCGAACAGGGCGAAATCGTCGAAGTCGGCCTGCCCGACCACATCGAGAAGGGCTCGACGCCAGCTCTCCTCCGGGTCGTAGCCTTCTGGGTCGCGGAGGTAGTCGGCGATGGTGGCCAGCGGGATCTTGGATGACTCGAACAGCTCCATGGCGTTGGCGATCACCCCGGTTGAGAAGCGGTAGAGGTGACGGTCGCGGCCCCGGTACGGTCCGATGTGCAGTTCATGGCCCATGGCGACATCGTTGACCGGATAGTTGTCCCAGTAGGTCGCCGGGCGCCCGGTAGCCCGAGCGAACACGGCCGCATCCGACAGGTCCAGGGTCGCCGAGCAGATGGCGCGTCCCGTCCAGAACAGGTCGATGCGCGGGTCGATGGCGCGCCCGAGCCCGCTGATGTAGTGCTCGTCTCCGTATCCCCAATACTGCGTCGGACAGACGACGAGATGGGAACCTGCGGGCAGGCGGTCGAACACCTGGGCGACTAGGTGCTGGTGGGCGTCGACCAGATCGGCGAATGCGGCCTGATCAGCCGGGTGCTGCAGCTGTTCGGGGATGTCATCGAGCAGCAGCCCGAATCGAGTCACCCCCAGTTCTGCCACTGAGCTGTACTTGTCGCAGAGCAACCTGATGTCGTCGTCGTTCGAGTACTGGATGGACAGCCCAGGAGACAGGCAGTAGACCACGTCCATATCGTGCCGATTGCAGTGCGCCACCAGCTCGGCGAGCCTGGCCAGGTCGTCTCCGGCGTAGGGTGAACGCCAATCGTGCCGCACCAGCGGATCGTCCTTCGGTGCGTAGACGAAGGTGTTCATGCCGCGCTCGGCCAGGAACTCGACCAGATTCAGGCGTTGCGCTTGGCTCCAGGGCGGTCCATAGAACCCCTCGATGACTCCGCGTACTGCGAAAGGTGGTGTGGTCATCCGGACACCGCCTTGGTGAACTGGGAGTTGGCCGCATCGCCACCGGCGATGTTGCTGCTCGCGTAGACCTCAGGGGTGATTCCCCGATCCACCAGCAATTGCACTGCCTCCGCCACGACGGCGTTCAGGATGGCCGCCCCCACCACGGTGGAGGTAGGCGAGACCTTCTTGTCGAATCCGCGGATGTCAATGGCCGCGTCACCAACGCATCCGCCGTTGTCGATGACTACGTGGGCAAGTTCGTGTATTCGGGGCCGTCCGGTCGCTCTGGCTGCCGTGGAGGTGGCGTGGTGGAGGCTGGTTATGGCGATCACCTTCACCCCCGCAGCCTTAACCTGCTGCACCATTTCGGAAGAGACGGCATTGCTGCCCGAGTTGGAGGCGACGATGAGTACATCGCCGTCGTTCATCGGATGATCGCGCAGCAGGGCTTCGGCGAGGCCGGGCAGCCGTTCCAGTGAGGTGCTCAGTGGGCCGCTGGCATGCAGCATGAGGCCCTCGAAGAGCAGCGGATTCACCCGCACCAGCCCGCCAGCCCGGTAGAAGATCTCCTCGGCGAGTATGTGGGAGTGGCCCGTTCCGAAGACGTGCACCACGTGGTCGTCCGCGAGCGCGTCGGCTACGACTTCTGCCGCCGAGCGGATCTGCGGCCACTCATCGGTGCTCAGCCGTGTGATGAGGTCTACGGCGAGCTGGAGGTAGCGTCGGCCAGGAAGCTCATGCTCGGTGTCACGGGGACCGGTGGTGCTCATGCGGTGTCTCCTGCTTTCCAAACTCGGACGAGAGGGGCGTAGTGGCTGAGGCTGTCGCTGAGCCCGAGCAGGACTGCACCGGCGAGGGCCGGAGCGTCAGCGCTGCGGAACGGGATCCCTTGGGCGGCAAGTAAGTAGTCGAGTCGGGCACGCAGCGGGGTACCGGCGTCCAATAGCCGGCCGCCCAGGGCGAGCGCGGCGTGCTGACCCGCCCAGGAAAGGCCCGCCTGTGCCGTGGTCAGTAATTCATCCGCGGCCCGTCCGACAATCGCTTTGGCGACCTGATCACCATCGGCGGCGGAGGCGAACACCCGTCTGGCGAACTGGGCGATGGCGTTCACCGGCCGATCCGTATCGTGCAGGCGCACGTGCAGACCCGCCAGCGGACCGAAGTCATGCTCGGCATAGGCAGTCATCGAGGTGGATGTTCCTCTACCGTCGTATGCGCGCAGCACGCTGGCGAGGCCTCGGCTGCCTAGCCAGAACCCGCCGCCCGCGTCACCCAGTAGATAGCCATGACCGTCGATGGTGCGCGGCGGGCCTGCCTCGGGCACCGCGAGGCAGGCGATACCTGTGCCTGCGATCAGCACTACTCCCGGGGTGGCCGTGAGGGCTCCGGCGTGCGACGTCACAGCGTCGTCGGCCAGCCACACTTCCTCGGCTCCGGTAGCTTGAGCGACCAAACGGCACAGGCGACTCGCCTCATGCTCGGCGGCCGGTGCGGTGGTTAGGCCGAGCACGACGCGGTCTGTCTGCGGGAAGCTGCCGCGCATCCATCCGGTGCTCACCGCATCCGCTACCGACTGCACGATATCGCCCTCGAGCCGGCTGACACCGTCAACCTCGATCACCTCTGGGTGGTCGGAATGAGCGAGGCGGATGCCTGATTGTCCGCCGTCGATGCCGAGTACGCGGATCATCCGGCACTCCTGGAGTGGTCAGCCGTAAATGCCGCACCGGAGATGAAGGCGGTGAGCTGGTACTTGTCACCGCGGTAGAAGCAATTCGCAACCATGATGACCCTGCCCCGACTGTCTGAATCGACCATGCGCAACCGCAGGCAAGCCTGGTCATCTGCGATGGTGAGCAACTCCCGTACTCGCGCCTCGGGAAGCACAGGCTCGATCGAGACGGTGGCGGCGCCCGGGGTGATGCGGTAGCGATTGGCCAGCAGCTCGTAGAGCGAGCCGCCCAGGTCACCCTCTGTGAGCCCCGGCACGAGCTTCTCGGGAACCCAGACGGTTTCGACCGCCATGGCGTCTGCGCCGCCGAATCGAAGACGCGTAAAGCTGACCACCGGGTCGCCCACCAGGATCTGCAGCTGTGAGGCGATGGTGTTGTCTGCGGCCGCCACCCGGAAGGCCAGCAGTCGACTGCTCGGTACCAGCCCGCGGTCACGCATATCCTGGCTGAACGAGGTGAGTCCGAGCAGCCGAGCGAACGGTTGGGGGGTCACATAGGTTCCCGAGCCGTGTTTGCGTTCGACCAGCCCTTCGCTGATGAGCGCGTCGACTGCACGCCGAATGGTCATGCGGGCGACTCCCCAGCGATCACTCAGATCGCGCTCGCTGGGCAGGCGGTCGCCCACCTGCGCCTGGGCTACCAGTTCCCTGAGCAGCGAGCGCAGGGTGTGCCTGGTCGAGTCTTCTGTGATCTCCACGCACACAGTAGAGCCCAATCCCCGTTTCGGCGCAACTGCAGAATTAGACCACTTTCGATGCGCCCTCGTACCTGACAAGCGCGAATATTAGGTAGATGCAGGGCGTGCGGAGGTCGGAACCGAACGGACTGGATAGACCAGTTGCATCTCATCATTGGTTGGCTCTGGTAGACCACTTCTGGTGAGGGATATGGTGAGCGCCATGACTGTGATCCGTTCGGCCGGTCTGGCCGATCTTCCCGGCGCGTACCGTGCCTGCCTGCAGACGGCAGACGCCGGTCGCGATGGAACCGCGATCTACCAGAACCCTGACCTACTGGGTCACGTCTACGTGGGGCCGTACATTGTCGGGCAGCCCCAGCTGTCGTTCGTGATCGCCGATGATCAGGGTGTTGCCGGCTATGTGTTGGGGGCGGCAGACACCAGGAGTTTCGAAGCGTGGGAAGAGAAACACTGGTGGCCGACGCTGAGGGAACACCTTCCTTTGCGTGACGGCGACTCTGAGGATGAGCAGCTGATTCGTCAGCTTCACCTGCCGGTTCTGGCCCCCGAGCTCGTGGTGACCGATTTTCCTGCCCACCTCCACATCGACCTGTTGCCGCGGGTGCAGGGTCGAGGCTTTGGTCGGCACATGCTCGACACACTGTTCCGGCAGCTACGTGACGAGGGTGTCGCTGGCGTTCACCTGGATGTCGGTGAAGACAACCACAACGCCATCGCCTTCTATGAGCATCTGGGGTTTGCCACTGTGGGGCGTGGCGAATCCTCCTTCTACATGGGCATGCCACTGTGATCTTCCTGCCAGAGCCGCGGGTCGCTCCGCTTCGAGGCGGGCCGGTGCTGCGATGGGGAGTGCTCGCCCCGGGTGGAATCGCTCGCGATTTCGTGAAGACCGTGTTGGCGAACACCGACCAGCGCGTGGTGGCCGTGGCCTCACGTTCGTCTCAGCGCGCTGAGCGGTTCGCTCGCGAGAACGGCATTCCGCGTAGCTACGGCGCTTACCAGCAACTGGTGGACGACCCCGAGGTCGACATCGTGTACATTGCAGCGCCGAACAGCCAGCATCGGCCGTTGGCACTCATGGCCATCGCCGCGGGCAAGCATGTTCTGATCGAGAAACCGATGGCGGTTGACGGGGTGCAGGCCCGTGAGATCGCGGATGCTGCGCGGGAGGCCGGCGTCTTCGCCATGGAGGCGATGTGGAGTCGCTTCCTGCCCCAAACGGATGTTGTTGCCCAACTGCTCGCGGGCGGCGACTTGGGCGAGCTGAGACTGGTGACCGCAGACTTCGGCGCAGACTTCTCCGATCTGCGGGGTGGCGCGGTGTTCGACCCTGCGATGGGCGGGGGTGCACTACGGGATATCGGGATCTACCCGGTCTGGTTTGCTCGCTTCGTTCTCGGTGCTCCAGAGCGGGTTCAAGCCTACGGGCAGATGACCGACACGGGCGTTGATGGGCAGGCTGCCGTGGTGCTGAGCTCTGCCGGGGGCGCGCAGGCTCTGCTGCACACGACCATGTTCGCAGACACTCCGACGGTGGCCAGTATCAGCGGAACCCGCGCCCGGGTGGAGGTGCGCAGCCCATTTCTGATGCCCGACGGTTTCGCCCTCATCGAGAACGATTCGCGGCAGGAGTGGACAGATGGTTCGGGACTGCGGCTGCGCGAGGGCCTGGCCTGGCAGACGACCGCGATTGCGCAATGTGTGGCGGATGGCTTCACCGAGTCTGCCCTGCATCCGCTGGAGACCAGCATCGGCATCCTGGAAACTCTGGACCTTCTTCGCAGCCAGGTGGAGGAACAGGGCAAGGTTGCCGCAATACACTGACAGGCACAGTAGTGACAAGCACAGTGCAGTGGGTTGGAGGAAGCGTGATCAGGTTCACTGCGGAGCGGCAGGATCGCACGTTCACGGACGCCCACGGCATCGCCATCCACTATTCGGTGTGGAGGGCGGGCAAGCCGAAGGCGATCGTGCAGTTGGCGCACGGGCTGGGCGACCACTGCCTGCGCTATGAGACTGTGGCCCAGGAACTCGTGAACGCCGGATACACCGTGTACGCCGACGACCACCGTGGTCACGGGCGTACGGGTATGCAGCAGTGGGGTGGCAACATGTCGATGCTGGGCAGGTTGGGCCCGGGTGGGATGCCGGCGACGGTGGCTGCCGTCGAGCAGTTCACCGACCTCATCCGCTCAGAGAATCCGGGCGTGCCGCTCGTGCTGCTCGGCCACAGCTGGGGGTCGATCCTTACGCAGAAGATCATCAACGAGCGTCCGGAGAACTATGACGCGGTCGTGCTGACGGGTACCGCCTACCGCACCCTGCGCCACATGAATGGTGGCGAGTTGAACGCGCGGCACAAAGAGCTGGGTCCGACCGGATACGAGTGGCTGAGCCGCGACCCGAAAGTGTCGCAGGCGTTCGCGGATGACCCGGCTGCGTTCTCTGCGCAGGCCCTCAAACTGTTCGGCCTGGTCGACAGCATCCGTCTGCTCGGAAGGCCGGCACGCAACCTGTCGAAAGATCTGCCGCTGTTGATTCAGGTGGGTAGTGACGACACGTTCGGGGGCACTCGCAGCGCTGAACTGCTGGCCGAGAGCTACCTGAAGCGTTCGGCGTTGTCTGACGTCGAATTGATCGTCTACACGGATGCTCGCCATGAGGTCTTCAACGAGACGAACGCCGCCGAGGTGATCGCCGACACGATCGAGTGGCTCGACGATCGGCTGGCAGCTGCCGATCGGTGACGGTCAGCCCTTCTGAGCTTCCGCCTCGATGATGGCGATTTCGCGCGTCGCCAGTTCGCGCGAATCGTCGACACCGTACGAGACCCGGATGCGTCGGGCAGTGGTCGAGTAGTGCACGCGCAGGTTCTGGTAGCGCACCATCCAGAACAGGCAGACGGCGGCAGCGAGCAGACCGGATGCCACGGCCAACCCGAGCCCCCAGCGCGGCCCCATGACGTTTACCACCCAGCCGGCAAGCGGCGCGCCGATGGGCGTGCCGCCCACGAAGATGGCCAGGTAGAGAGCCATCACGCGACCGCGCATCGACGGCTTCACGGTGGTCTGTATCGCCGCATTCGCGGTGGTCATGAACGAGAGCGAGGTCAGGCCGACGAGCACGAGTGATGCGGCGAATGTCTCGAAGGTGGGCATCAGCGCGGATGCCAGGCACGCCACACCGAATAGCAGCGCGGAGGAGAAGATGATGCGCATCCGCGGTCGCTCCCGCCGCGCAGACAGCAGTGCACCCGTCACCGAGCCGATCGCCATCACCGAGGTGAGCAGGCCGAACTCGCCGGCCCCCTTGTGAAACTCCACGGTGGCCATGGTGGAGATGAAGATGGAGAAGTTGAAGCCGAAGGTGCCGATGAGGCTGACCATGATCATGATCACGACGATGGACGGCCGACCCCGCACGTAGCGGAAACCGGCGAGAATCTGCCCCTTCGCGCGTGACGCTCTCGGCTGCTCGCCCAGCTCGCTCACCCGGATCACCAGCAGCGCGACAAGCGTTGCGGCGAACGTGATGGCGTTGATCAGGAACACCCAGCCGGCGCCGACAAGCACCGTAAGGCCGCCCGCAACGGCAGGTCCGATCATCCGCGCGGTGTGGAACGACACCGAGTTCAGCGATACGGCATTGGTGAGATTCTTCTTGGTGACGAGTTCTGCGACGAATGTCTGGCGGATGGGCGCGTCGATCGCGCTCGTGATTCCGAGGCCCAGGGCGAAGAGGTACACGTGCCACAGCTCGGCGACACCGAGCACGACGATGAGGCCCAGACCGATGGCGAGGGCGCCCATGAGGGCCTGGGTGAGCATGAGCATCCGTCGCACGTTGACGCGGTCGGCAATAAGGCCAGACAGCGGCATGAGGAACAGTTGCGGACCCATCTGCAGCGCCATGGTGATGCCGACGGCCGCGGCGTCGTGGTCGGTGAGCTCGGTGAGCACGATCCAGTCCTGGGCGGTGCGCTGCATCCAGGTGCCGATGTTCGAGAAGAGGGCACCCACGAACCAGACGCGGTAGTTGAATACTCCGAGCGAGCGGAACATGGCTGTCACTGGTGTGCAAGCTCCTTGAGGATCGGGACGGCGCGCTCGAGCAGGTCGCGCTTCTCAGTAGGCAGTGCTTCCAGTTGCCGGGTGAACCAGGCATCTCGGCGGCGGGTGGTTTCGGCCACGAAGTTGCGACCGGCATCCGAGAGGTCGAGCTGTACCTTGCGTGCGTCGTCCTCTGCCGTGATGCGGGTGACGAGGCCGGCAGTGACGAGCGCGTTGATGGTGCGGTTCATGCTCGGCGGCGTCACCCGTTCGTGGTCGCTGAGCGACCCGAGCGTCTGCGCGCCGTGATTGTGAAGCGTGAACAGCACGGTGCGCTGGCTTTCGGTTACCTCACCGTCGGCTTGCATGGCCCGGATGCGGCGGGCCAGCCGCTGGATGGCGAACCGCAGTTCCTGAGCGCTCGAGTCGGGGGCATGGGATGGCATGGATAGTTAGCTTAGCAAATTAGTTTGGCTAACTAAATGCGTGGAGTGGAGAATGGGGCGATGGAGCCGCCGGTCGAAAACTTCAACGACATCATCCGCGTGGTCGACCTCGCGGGGGTGCTCGGCAACGCCATCCTCGGCGGAATCGCCGCCCGCGCCGCACGGCTCGATCTGGTCGGGTTCGGCATCCTCGCCGTGCTCTCCGGCCTCGGCGGTGGGATCATCCGCGACACTCTCCTGCAGGCCGGCCCACCCGTCGCGCTCACCGACCCCTACTACCTGATCCTCGCCATTACCGGGGCCGTCATCGCCTTCCTCGTGCCCATGCGCAGTAAATGGACGCAGCGCCCGCTCATCCTGATCGACGCGCTCGCCGTCGGCTGTTGGTCGGCCGTGGGGGTGCAGAAGGCAGTGGATGCCGGCCTCGGCTGGCTGCCCGCCATCATCCTGGGCATGATCACCGCGGTCGGTGGCGGAATGGTGCGCGACGTGCTGCTCATGCGTGTGCCCTCCATCTTCGGCGGCAACACGCTGTACGCGACCAGTTCGTTCGCCGCGAGTGTCGTGACGCTGGTGCTCATCGAGTTCGGGGAGCCCGAATTCGGCGCGATCGCCGCCATCTTCGCCGGCGGCGGACTTTCGCTCCTGGCCCGGCGCTTCGGCTGGGTGCTGCCCACCGAGGTGCGCATTCCGGGGCCGCGCCTGCTCGGAAATTGGCGCCGCAAACGAGGGAAGCCGAGGCATCCGGGCAGGGACCACCCGCCCCCCCACAGACGGTTAGGCTTACCTAATAGCGCTAAACCATAGGAGTGGACGGATGCACGGCGAATACAAGGTTCCCGGCGGAAAGCTCGTGGTCGTCGACCTCGACGTGGTCGACGGAAAGATCACGAACTTCCGCCTCGCCGGCGACTTCTTCCTGGAGCCCGACGAGGCCCTGGAGCTGATCAACTCGGCCGTGAACGGGCTGCCAGAAGACAGCGACTCCGCCGCCATCGCCGCTGCCGTGCGCGGCGCGTTGCCAGAAGGCGCACTGCTGCTGGGGTTCTCGCCAGAAGCCGTCGCCGTCGCCATCCGTCGCTCGCTTGCTCGCGCCACCTCCTGGACCGACTACGACTGGCAGCTGGTGCACGGCACCGAGTACCCGCCCGTTCTGCAGATGGCGCTCGACCAGGTACTGGCAGAAGAAGTGGGAGCCGGCCGCCGCAAGCCAACCCTGCGAATCTGGGAATGGAACGAGCCCGGTGTTGTCATCGGAAGTTTCCAGTCGCTCAAGAACGAGGTCGACCTCGAGAACGCCGAAAAGTACGGCTTCCAGGTGGTGCGCCGCATCAGCGGTGGTGGGGCCATGTTCATGGAGGCCGGTGCGGTCATCACCTACTCCATCTACGCGCCCACCGACCTGGTGCAGGGCATGACCTTCGCCGACTCGTACGCCTACCTCGACGAGTGGGTCATCACCGCACTCCAGTCGCTCGGGGTCGACGCCAGCTACCAGCCGCTCAACGACATCACGAGCCCCTCGGGCAAGATCGGCGGCGCCGCCCAGAAGCGCCTCGGCAGCGGCGCCGTGCTGCACCACGTCACCATGAGCTACGACATGGACCGCGACCGCATGGTCGAAGTTCTGCGCATCGGACGCGAGAAGATGAGCGACAAGGGCACCAAGAGCGCCAACAAGAGGGTCGACCCGCTGCGTCGCCAGAGCGGCCTGGAACGCGCCGAAATCATTGAACGGATGATCGGAACCTTCACTGATCTCTACGGGCTCACCCCCAGCGAG
>SMFF01000227.1_pt1 | contig 10089 bp, 4 predicted proteins | sample 2456181 | NCBI WGS metagenome assembly SMFF01 (sample SAMN10132611, study PRJNA489261) | soil metagenome | isolation source: day120 antibiotic-loamy sand soil ammended with raw manure from dairy cow... | place: USA | collected 2015-04-01
GATACCAGCCGGTGCGCGTCCGCAAGTTAACGGCTAACGGCTTGTCGCAATTGAGGATCGATTTTTCGGGTACGCTGACAGTGAAAGGTCGATAGCAGCCCGCATTGCCGCGCACATTGGACGTCAGCATGCATTTAAGGGGATAGGTTGCATGCGCGGTCGTGTAGTTGAGCGTGCAGTTGAGGCCGCCCTGATCGAGCTGCGGCGGCGCCCCTGCAAAATCGATGTGGATGGAGTCTCCCCTGATCGTAAGCGACACGGGATAGGTCAGCCGCATACCGAACGGGTTGCTAGAAGCGCTTCCCGAATAGGTGCCGTCGGGCAAAGCGGTAATGGCTTCGCGCATGGCGCGTTCGGACCGATTTTGAAGCACCGATGCCAGCGATCTGAGATCACGCATTCCATATTCGTGAAGAAAAGCGCGCAGCCGTTCGGCGCCGATCGCGTTGGCGGACACGAATGATCTGAGGTCGCCGAGCACCTGATCGCCGTTACGGACATTTTCGCCGAGTAAGCGAACCAACGTCTCGTTGACCGCCCCCGCATCGTAAAGCTTCATCGGAGGGATCTGAAATCCCTCTTCGTACAATTCGCGCGCGCGTAGAGAATCCTTGGTGCCGCCGATATCAGAGACGTGCCCCACCGTGCCAAGCAGACCTACCAGCCGCCGCTCGACAAAAACCGGCGTGACGATTGCGATGTCGAACAGATGGCCCGCGCAGAGCCACGGGTCATTGGTCACAAGCACATCGCCCGGCACCAGCGTCTCCGCTGGATATCGCTCGAGCAGAGCTTTGACGGCACGCGGTAGAGTCAGGTTGAAAACCGGCATCGCACGCGGTGAATGAACCAGTGTCTCGCCCTCGGCATCGAGCAGTTCGCAACCGAAATCCTGCGCTTCAGCAACCACCAGCGAGAAAGCGGTTCGATGGATAGTAAGCCACATCTCCTCGGCGATGTTGACCAAGCGGCTCCACATGATCTCGAGCCCGATCGGATCGGCCTCTATCCGGCGCGCCGCCTCTTCGATCGGCAAGTCTGCAGTGATCGTGACCGCGCCGGCAGAGCTTGGAGCGATCTCGATGATCAGATTGAGTGCCTTGTCGACCACGATCCGATCGCCCGGCGCGATCACCGTGGTTGCCTCACGTTCTTCGATGATCGCCGGTCCCGCGATCACGTCGCCCGCCTCGAGCGCATAGCGATCGTAGACCCGGGCAACGTGCCAGCGATCCTCGAACCACGCCTGGCGGTCGGCTTTGCGCTTACGGCCTGCATCGTCGCCTCCCGTAGCGCCTTTCAGTGCCAGATCGGGCTCGGGCCCCACGCATCGCACGCGGAAATTGATCGCTTGGATGACGGCGTTCTCGGGGATGGGCGTATAGCGCGCGGAATAGGCTTTTTCGAACGCCGCCCGTATCGCCGCAACACTTCCGGCAGTCAGTGTTCCGGCAGGCATCGGTACGATGATTTCATGCTTCTGCCCGGCAAGGCGCATATCGGCAAACCGCTCGACGGCGACATCAGCTGGATCGACACCTGCGTCGGTCAGGTAAGAGCGCCCTTCGGCTTCCAAAATCGTGAGCAGTCGATTGATCTCGACATCGTCGAACCCATCGCAAAGTTCGGTGATATGAGAACGCGCGCTTTCGAACGAGATCGGCGCGATCAGGAACCCCAACGCTGACGCCGCCCCCGACGCGGGCGGAACAATCACCGTTCCCACACCCATAATCCGTGCGACATCGGCCGCATGCGCGGGCCCGGCGCCGCCGAACCCGACCATAGCATAGCTGCGGGGGTCCTTGCCCTTCTCGACGAGGTGGACACGGGCCGCAGCGGCCATATTCTCGACGACCATCTTATGGATGCCCCACGCCGCCGCCTCGACCGACAGGCCGAGCGGCTTTGCGACGGTTTCGATCGCGGTTCTCGCTGGCGCGGCGTCGAGCGTCATTCGCCCGCCCAGAAAGAAGGCGGGATCGTAATAGCCGAGAACCAGGTTGGCGTCGGTCACCGTAGGCTCGGTACCACCCAGCCCGTAGCAAGCCGGCCCGGGATCCGAGCCTGCTGACCGGGGCCCGACCTTGAGCAGTCCCACCTCGTCGATCGATGCGATCGACCCGCCCCCCGCACCGATCTCGATCATATCGATAACAGGCGCCTTGATCGGCAGACCCGATCCCTTGGCAAACCGGCTCACGCGTCCGGTTTCCAAAATCTGGGCGACCTCAGCGCGACCATTCTCGATCATGCAGGCTTTGGCTGTCGTCCCGCCCATATCGAACGAAATGACATCACCATACCCCGCGAGCCGCCCGAACAGCGCAGTCGCGAGGCCGCCGCCTGCCGGGCCGCTTTCGAGAAGCCGGATCGGGAAGGCGCGCGCTACTTCGGGCGATACGAGCCCGCCTGCCGAGTGCATTAGCCGCAGCGTGCCGGAAAATTTCCGCGCCTTGAGTTCACGCTCGAGCCGATGGAGATAATGATGCATTAGCGGCTGAACGTAAGCATTCGCGGCTGTAGTGATAAAGCGCTGATATTCTGAGATTTCTGGCACAACTTCGCTCGACAGCGATATCGCGAGGTCAGGAAAGGCACGCCGCAAGGCGGCGCCGGCCGCTCGCTCGTGCGCGGGGTTGCGATAGCTATTGAGAAACGCCACCGCGATCGCCTCGCAGCCCGCTTCGACGAGCCGCGTCGCCTGCGCGACCACCTCGTCCGTATGTACCGGCAAAATAACGACACCGTCGCGATCGATCCGCTCGACAACTTCAAGGCGCAAGTCGCGGGAGACCAACGGGTCGGGAAAGGGAAGAAAAAGGTCATAGATGTCGTACCGCTGTTCGGTCGCCATCTCGAGCAAGTCACGGAATCCATGCGTTGTGATCAGCCCCAGGCGCGCACCCTTGCGTTCGATCATCGCGTTCGTCACCAACGTCGTGCCGTGAACAATGTCGCCTACTTCGGCCAGCGCGATTCCGGCCATCGCAGTGATGTCGTCCAGCCCGGCAAGCGCGGCCTGTGATGGATCGTGCGGTGTCGTCAGCCGCTTATGCAGACGAACGGATCGCGTTACGCGGTCGTAGAGAATAAAGTCCGTGAAGGTGCCACCAATGTCGAACCCGATACGCCAACGCTCGGTCATGAATATCTCCGGGAACTTATCCGGCCATCAGTCCCTGACGAGACGATAGGTCTTGCTGACGATCTTCCAGCCATCTCGCGTTTTCGCGAAGGTAAAGATGTCCTCATAAATATCTTTTCCCCACCCATTTACGTCGACGACAGCATTGGCGATACTGCCGGAGACGTAGAGCAAGCGGACAGCGTACGTGATATCGGGATAAGCCTGACTATCGTCCACGAATGAGAACATCCCCTCCATCTTGGAGATATCGTTTCCACTCGTCATCACCGCGTCCGTCGCGAAGGACGAACGCATGCCCTTGCTCGACCCCAGACGAGGACCTTCGACATAGTCGGCAATCAAACCAAGAATAATGTCCCTATCACAAATAATTTTCTCGGTTTTTTTCATATCCAGCCCTAATCGATGCATCACACTTATACAGATATCATTGCCTCTCGGGCCTTATATATTCAGGTAATTTACGACAGAATAGGAATATATACTTTACCATTTCGGTATGTATCTGCAGAAATTTCTTGTCATTGGCGTGGGCGTTCAGCCGAGAACCGCTTTGGTTTCCAGATAATCGTAAAATCCGTGCTCGCCACCTTCGCGCCCGTTGCCGCTGCGCTTATAGCCGCCGAACGGCGCCGATTGATCGAAGGCCGCGCCGTTGATCTGCACCTGCCCTGCACGCAGTTGCGATGCTACTGCGCGGGCCGCTGCGCTGTCGGTACTGTTCACATAAGCGGCGAGGCCGTATTCGCTGTCGTTGGCGATCGCCACAGCGTCCCCGATATCGTCATAAGCGATGATGGACAGGACCGGCCCGAAGATCTCCTCGCGCGCGATGACCATCTCGTTCGTGACGTCGGCGAAGACGGTGGGCCGAATGTAATAGCCGCGCGTCAGCCCGTCGGGCAGGCCGAGCCCCCCAGCAACCAGGCGTGCGTGCTCGTCGATTCCGGCTCGAATTAAACGCTGGATCTTTTCGTACTGCGCGCGCGACGAAACGGGGCCGATCGCTACATCCTCCAGCGGATCGCCAACGGCGACCGTTGCCGCCGTCGCTGCGGCAATGCGTATCGCGTCATCGAGGCGCCGACGTGGTACCAGCATGCGTGAAGGCGCGTTGCAGGACTGACCCGAATTGTAGCATTGCTGCATCACCCCACGCCGAACGGCATCGTCCAACCCATCGTCATCGAAAATGATGTTGGGGCTCTTGCCTCCCAGCTCCTGCAATACGCGTTTCACCGTCGCCGCCGCGCTCGCGGCGATGGCAGTGCCCGCGCGCGTCGATCCGGTGAACGATACAAGGTCGACGTCGGGATGTGCGCTCAGCGCGCTCCCCGTTTCCGGGCCATCGCCCTGGACAAGGTTGAATACACCGGCCGGAACTCCAGCCTCATCCATAACTTCGGCCAGTATCTGCGCCGAGGTCGGAGTGATCTCGGACGGCTTGAGTATCATCGTGCAGCCTGTCGCCAGCGCGGGTGCGACCTTGCAAAGGACCTGGTTGAGCGGCCAGTTCCAGGGTGTGATCATGGCGCATACGCCGATCGGTTCGCGCACCAACTCATAGCCGTCGCGCACTTCGGAGAAGGAAAAACGTTCCAACACGCGGCGGGTGATGCCGATATGGTTGAATCCGGCCTGTACTTGCGAATTGCGCGCCATCGTTATCGGCGCCCCCATCTCTTCCGTTATCGCGCGCGCGAAATCCTCGCGCCGCCGTACGAATGCCGCCTCGACACGTTCGAGCAACGCAAGGCGGTCCTCGCGCGTGCTGCGCGAGAACGTCTCGAACGCCGCGCGCGCCGCCGCGACGGCACGATCCACATCAGCCGCATTGCCCATGGTGAGACGAGCGACAGCCTCGCCGGTCGCAGGGTTTTCGACCTCCATCGTGCGTGTGCCGAAAGGCACCACCCACCGGCCGTTTACATAAAAGCTCGAGATCTCGCGCATCATCGCTCCCGTATTTTGAAAGGACGCCCTGTCGGGCTCATGTCGGGCTCAGGCCAGGCTCTTTCCCTCGGTTTCGGGGAGGAACAGCGCGAGGATCGCGGCGACCGCCATGAAACTATTGATCATGGTCGTGGTTGCGGTGAATGAGGCGCCTTGCGCCACCAGCACGCCTACCACCGAGGGCGCCAGCACGTTTGCGACGCGCTGCGATAATATGGCGGAGGCATAGCCCGTCATGCGCATGCTGGTGGGGTAGATCTCCCCAATCCAGGTATCCCACACGCCCCAGGCACCAAGACTGAAGAATGCTAGCGCGAAATTCGCTGCGTAGACGACGGTCAAAGATGCGGCTGCGGCGAAGGCGTAACCGGCGAGCACCGCTGCGACGATATAGAAGATAACGGTCTTCTTTCGCCCAATTCTCGAGGTCAGATACGCGGCGGTCATGTATCCCGGAAACATGCACAGGGCCGAGATGGCAATGAAGTCGTAGCTTTCCGGCAGGCTCAACCCGCGCGCCTGAAGCAAAGTGGGAAGCCAAGTCTGCAGCCCCCAATAGCCCCACGAAAAGGTGAAATTGATAACGACCTGGAGCAACGACAGCCGTCGAAACCGTCGGGAGAAAAGTTGCCGCCATGCCTTGCGGCTCACCGGTTCGACGGTGAGCCGTGTCGCTTCGGGGATTTGTACCGCTCCACCGCTCAGTCGGGCGATTACGCGCCGCGCCTCATGCTGCCGCCCGGACCCCACCAACCAATAGGGTGACTCAGGTACCAGCCACGCGACGACAAACAGCCACAGCGAAACGAGGCTGCTTGCCGCCAGAACCCAGCGCCAGCCCCACGGCATGAGCCAAATCGTAATTCCCAGCGCGCACAACATACCCAGCGGCCAGCCCGAGGCGAGATATACGGTGAGTGCCCCGCGCCATCGCACGGGCAGTAGTTCTTCGTAATACGGAAAGGTCACGACCAGCATTCCCGCTGCCACTAGACCCGAAGCAAGCCGCAGCGCGTATAGGCTCCAGTAATCGGGCGCTACCGCACTCAGGAGCGAGACGACGGCATAGAGGCCGAGGCTCCATAGAATTGTCCTCTTGCGGCCGATCCGGTCACTGACGGTTCCCCAGACCATCGAACCGATACCCATGCCGAGGAAAATCGCGCCGATCAGATTGCCGATGGCCAGCGCGTCAAGCGACATTTCGCGGGCGATCTGTGGCGCTGTGTAGACGATGATCATCATCTCCCAGGCCTCGATGGCGAAGATGACGAACAATGTGACGCACGACTTCAGATGCTCGATCGTAAGCGGCAGATCGTCGAACACCCGCCCTATCGGTAAGATCGTTTCATCGGCTTCGGTCGGAGGTACCACACAGCTTTTGTGCATCGGTCCACTCGCCCTCTAGTTCCCGGTTCCTTGCCGCACGGCGTCGCCTCGGCCGTACCGACGTCGAGCGCGAGAGTTTCAGAACCGATAGGATGCCTGCAATCCCACCGTGCGCGGCCGGAAAGAATTGATCGTGTAGATCGCTTGGCCACGGATACGGTTCAGACCGATCTCCGGATGCGAATTGAACATGTTATTCGCGAACAGCGACAGGTCGATCTCGGAGAACCTCACACCGATCCTGGCATTGACCAGATTGGTTGCGCCCGTGGGCTCCAGCATCGGGTCGTAGCTAGAGGAAAGTGGATTGGTCTGGCCGAACCGGCCAAAGCGCGAATCGTACATGTAATCGCCGCGAATATAAGCGTCGGCGCTGCCTGAGATCGGTACTTCATATTGAGCGTTGACCGCTACGTTCCATGGCGCACCGCTCCCTGGGATCGTCGCACCCTTGGGATTGATGATGACGTTGTTCAGTTGAACGTCGTCGGTAAGGATGGCGTTCTTGTAACCAACGGTGACCGTGAGGTTGAGCGCATCGACTGGTTCGATACCTAATTGGAGATCGAAGCCCGTGCTCTTAGCGCCCGTTCCGTTGGTCACGAACGACAGACCACAACTCGAGAGTCCCACGTTGGTCTGCACATTCGACCAGCGGATCTGGTAAACGCTGGCATCGACGTGCAGCCGACCGTCGAATAAGCTGCTCTTGGCGCCCGCTTCATAGCTCCACACCGTATCCGACTTATACGTCTCGGGTGACTGGCCGTCCGTGTAGCCTAACCCAATCAGTTGATCGCGGCAGGTCTGCGCGACGCGCGCCTGAGCGCCACCGGTGCGATATCCTTTGGCGATATTGGCGTAGAACAGATTGTTCGAGTCGGCCTGGAACGACAAGCCGAACTTCGGCGTCAGGGGTTTCTCGCGCGATCGCGCGACACCGCCGGGATAAGCGATCGCAAACGGCCCCTCGCCCGGCGCATACTCTCCCACGACGACCGGAACGCACGGCGCGCCGCCGGGCACACCCGTTCGGGGTTCGCAAGGACGACCTTGTGGCTGGTTCAAGTTGGTGTTCGGTCCGTAATAGGACGAGACGAAGTTGATAGTGCTGTCGGCCCAACGAAGGCCGACGGTCGCTGTCAACTGTTCGGTGATCTTGTAATCGACTTGGCCGAAAACCGAGAACTGCTTGGTCCGGGTGAATAGATCAGCATAATATGTTGTCCCGTCGGGACGTTGCACATCGCCATAGAAGTTCGTGAATGCGCTGTAGCCCGGGCCGAAGGGCGCGCCGTCGGTCGTGGCGGTACGCAGCGTGTCGAGCCCGGCCACGAAGTTCGGCCGGTTCCATTGCAGCGCTCTCTGGTCGTTGTGCGAATAGAAGGCGCCCACAACCCAGCGCAGGGGCGTATCCGAATCTGCAGATTGAGCGCGTAGTTCTTGGGTGAAGATCTTTTGCTTATTCTTGAACAGACCATAAGCGTAATCACCGGGAGCCGGCACCGCGTAAGTGGTGAACAGACTCATGTAATTGACCGTATAATCAGTATTGCTGTCGTTCTTGCGCGTTAGATAGGACGTCGTCGAAACGATCCGAACCGGACCAGTTTCCCAGTCGATGTTGAGCGAAGGTAGGATGAACCGGTCCTTGCCGCCGGTCGCCTTCGGCGCACCCGGCAACGGCGTGTGCTTGTCATCCACCGTGGCGGTGAACAAGGGCTGGCTGAAATCGCCGCGAGATATGTCGGAGGTTGCCGTCCAGATAAGATCCTGATCACCGATCGTGCGCTGCTCGTAATGGATCGAGGGCGTGATATCGAGGCCGGGCGTCGGTTGCCAGCGCAGCGCCATGCGTGCCGAGCTGGTTTCCGACCAGTTGGCGTCGGCGCGTCCGATGCCGGTCGGCGCGAATGCAAGCGAATCTTTGGGACCGAGCACGCCCGTTTTGTCCCGCACCTGAAAATCACCGATGACGCGATCGATCCAGCCCCCGTCACGCCGAAAATAGCCGCTCGCGCGGAATGCCAGCGCGTCGGAGATGATCGGCCCACCGAGCGCAAGTCCGATCTCGTAGCTCTCGCTGCCTTGATCGGTTGTGGAAATCTCCGTCCGGGCGTAGCCGCTATACTGCGAGAGGTTCGGCGTCGGCGTAATGAAGCGAACGGCCCCGCCCTGTGCGCTGTCGCCGAACAGTGTGCCCTGTGGCCCCTTGAGCACCTCGACGCGCTCGAGATCGAAGATCGCCGGAACGAAAACCGCTGAAGCGAACCCGAGCGTTCGCATCTGAATGGGCGTATCGTCGATATAGATCGCCGTCGTCGCGGCTCCCACGGGCGAGGAGATGCCACGCACCGAAATCGCGTTGGCGCCGTAGATGTCTTTGGAGAAATTGAGACCAGGCGTCGCCACCGCCAGATCGGCGAAGTTGCGAATGCCCTGCTGGTCGAGCCGCTCGTTCGAGAACGCCTCGACAGCCAGCGGCACCTTGCTCAGCGATTGGGAGGAGCGCGTCGCAGTCACGACGATATCGCTGTCGCTCCGCCCGGCGGGCTGTTCGTCCGCATCCTGCGCAAGAGCCGGCGACGCTGCAGCCAGGCCGAGCAGTATCGTCGAACCGAGTAATGCCCTGCGCACGCTTGAACATCTCGTTCCGCGGCGCTGTGGATTAAAACCGACCATCGTCACCCTCCCCTCGCCCGTAGGCGCTCCCGGCTTCGTCGGCTCGGGCGACGCCTTTCGGTCATCATTCGATCTCACGATCGTGTCGCACAGATTTGCACATCCACTCGATCCATCAATAACAATTGAGTCATATACTGATGCTATTAGCGGAAATATTCATTGGAAAATACATGAAGTTATATCGATACTATCTGTCAACGACCCCAGATAACCTCCGGAGCCTAGATCTTATCAGCTAATTTACTTTAGAATCGCAGCTCTTTTTCAACTACTGCACTAGCATCGGCTTGCGCCCTAGACACAGCTCGAGGCTTGCATCCGAAATCGACATAGAGGTCGAGTTGGTCGCGGTAATGCCGATCAGCGGTTCCATCGGGCGCGATGAACCCGCTTTGGCCCGGCGGCACGACGTCGCACATTTCGACCTTGCCGTTGCGAAAAACGTAGAGCGCATTCATCGAGCCACGCTTCTGGTCCGGCTCGTACTCGATCCGCTCTTGTGGACCGGCCCAGCGCGCACCTCCCGCGGGGCCGTTCGTCCATATCTTCGAGTTGGCCTTCGCGCGCCACAACCCGGGTTCTGCACCGTACGTTTCGCGCAAGGCCGATGCGGCCTCCGCCAGTGTCTGGCGAATGAAGGCTGCCTTATCTTCCCCGTGCAAGAAATCGTAGGCAACAGGCGGCGTGCGCGTCTTGCTGTCACTCAAAACAAAATGCAGGATCTTCGGGCCGAGTTGCTGCCAGCCTGCGCCACAATTCAGAGCAGAGAGAGAATCCTCGCATCCGCCGAGATATTTGGCAGGAATATCGCGCGAGAAAAAGCGCGTCAGCGCCTTTTCTATCCACACATAGTAAGCAGTCGCCCCGACCGGATAGAGGCCCGATCTGGCGGGATCCTCCTCCTGGCC
>SMFF01000229.1_pt1 | contig 10076 bp, 12 predicted proteins | sample 2456181 | NCBI WGS metagenome assembly SMFF01 (sample SAMN10132611, study PRJNA489261) | soil metagenome | isolation source: day120 antibiotic-loamy sand soil ammended with raw manure from dairy cow... | place: USA | collected 2015-04-01
AGATGGAGGCTACTCCTGGCTCGTTCTCGCCGGTCGCGGCCATCAGCGAAGGTGGTGACCCGGCCCAGATCCCGGCGGTCCAGGAGGGCAGGGTGCGCGTGCAGGACGAGGGGTCTCAGCTAGCTGCGCTCGCATTGACCCGCGCCCGCGACATTGTTGCGGGTGAGCGCTGGCTTGATCTCTGTGCCGGGCCGGGAGGTAAGGCGGCGCTCCTGGCCGCAGAAGCGGTGACTGCAGGGGCCACGCTGGTCGCCAACGAAGTGGTCCCCGCTCGCGCGGGTCTCGTGCGAAATGCACTCGCGGTGTTCCCTGAACCGCCAGAGGTGCTCGTTCAGGATGGCACCACCATCGGCGACTCGCACCGCGAAGAATTCGACCGTGTGCTCATCGATGCTCCGTGCACTGGTCTGGGAGCTTTGCGTCGCCGACCAGAGGCGCGCTGGCGCAAGCAGCCGAAGGATGTGCCCCAGCTGGCATCCCTGCAGCGGCAGCTTCTCGCGTCCGGTCTGTCGGCATTGAAGCCGGGTGGTCTGCTTGCCTATGTCACCTGTTCCCCCCACCTCGCCGAGACGCGACTGGTCGTCGAGGATGCTCTGAAGGCAGCTGGCGGCACGGTCACGGTCGTCGACGCTGCCGCGGTCCTCGCGTCCGTCACGCGGCAGCCGCTCGACCTGGGCGACAGCCCGCTGGGCGTTCAGCTCTGGCCTCACCGGCACGGCACAGATGCGATGTTCATCTGCCTGCTGCAGAAGGCCGACTGAACTGGCGAGTGCGCCAGGCCCGCCGTATAGCAGGCCCGTTGGATACCAGCCCCGCTGGATAGGCTGGAGACATGACCGTGCGCATCAACCCCAGCATCCTTTCTGCTGACTTCGTCAACCTCGAGCGGGAACTGGGAACGATCGCTTCGGCAGATCTCGTGCATGTCGACGTCATGGACAACCACTTCGTACCCAACCTCACGTTCGGTCCGCAGATGGTCGGCAGGATTCAGGATGTTTCGACGCTGCCACTCGACGTGCATCTCATGATCTCCGACGCGGATCGCTGGGCGCCGGGGTACGCGGAACTCGGCGTCTTCTCAGTCACCTTCCACGCGGAAGCTGCCTCCGACCCTGTTGCCCTGGCACGCAAGCTTCGGCAGATCGGTGCACGGGCGGGGATCGCGGTGAAGCCTGGCACTCCGATCGACCCCTACCTCGAGCTGCTGACAGAGTTCGATCAGCTCTTGGTCATGACGGTGGAGCCCGGATTCGGAGGCCAGTCGTTCATGACCGACATGATGCCCAAGCTGCGACTAGCCAGAGCGGCTGTCGACAAGTCGGGCCTCGATGTGTGGTTGCAGGTTGACGGCGGAATCAATCACGACACGATTGCCGTGGCGGCCGAGGCGGGAGCCAGCACCTTTGTCGCGGGCTCGAGCGTATTCGGCTCGCCGGACCGCGCAGCCCAGATCGATGTTCTCCGTCGCGCGGCCGCTGCGCACTCGCACTGAGGCCCGTTCTGCTGAAACAGATCGTTTCGCTGCACCGGGCCGTCGGCGGGATGGTTGAATGAACGGATGACTGAATTCAACAAGACCAAGCCCGAGATCGACTTCTACGACGGCGAGGCTCCCACGGAGCTTGTGGTCACAGACATTGAGGTCGGCAGCGGGGCGGAGGCAACACCCGGTGCGACCGTCGAGGTGCACTATCTCGGTGTCGATCTGGAGTCTGGCGAGGAGTTCGACTCCTCGTGGAGCCGCGGTGAGCCGATCAACTTTCCGCTCGGCAGTCTGATCGCGGGCTGGCAGCAAGGTATCCCCGGCATGAAAGTCGGAGGCCGGCGGCAACTGGTGTGCCCACCCCACCTCGCCTATGGCCCTGCCGGTGGTGGTCACCAGCTTTCCGGTCGTACTCTCATCTTCGTCATCGACCTGCTCGGCACAGTGGAGCAGTAGCCAAGACATAGCCACGCGCATACCCATTAGCCTTAGTAGCGTGAAGACGTTCGACGATCTGTTCGAGGAGCTGGAGCTGAAGGCCCAGACCCGCCCGGCCGGCTCAGGCACGGTGGCGCAATTGGATGCGGGAGTGCACGCGATCGGAAAGAAGATCGTCGAAGAGGCAGCCGAGGTCTGGATGGCAGCCGAGTACCAGTCGAACGATGAGACGGCGGCGGAGATCTCCCAGCTGCTGTACCACCTGCAGGTCATGATGCTGGCGAAAGGGCTGGCTCCGGCGGACATCTACCGACATCTGTGATGCAGGCCACGCCGTCCTTGACGACGATGCGGATGTCCACCCACAGGCAGTCACTCCTCCGACAGAAAGTCCACCATGCTTCGCATTGCAGTTCCCAATAAGGGTTCCCTCGCTGACACGGCCGCTGAGATGCTCCACGAGGCCGGCTATGCAGGGCGCCGCGACCCGCGTGCCCTCACGGTCGCCGACCCACAGAACGACGTCGAGTTCTTCTACCTCCGCCCTCGCGATATCGCGACCTATGTGGGTTCTGGGGCGCTTGACGTGGGAATCACGGGTCGCGACCTGCTCCTCGACTCCGGCTCAGACGCGGTTGAGGCCGCTGACCTGGATTTCGCCGAGTCGACGTTCCGGTTTGCTGGCCCGCCGCACCAGTTCGCGGAGCTGGTCGACCTCCAGGGGGTTCGGGTCGCGACGAGTTACCCGGGGTTGGTGAAGCAGTTTCTGGCGAAAAGCTGTGTCACCGCCGAGCTGGTTAAGCTGGACGGCGCGGTCGAGTCCGCCGTCAAGTTGGGAGTCGCGGACGCGGTTGCCGATGTCGTGTCGACGGGGTCGACTCTCCGCGCGCAGGGTCTGGAAATTTTCGGTCCGGTGATCCTCCAGTCAACAGCCGTGCTCATCAGTGCGCCACAGCGACCAGACGGACTACAGACGCTTCAGCGGCGGCTCCACGGTGTGCTGGTTGCGCGCAGGTACGTGATGATGGACTACGACCTGCCCGCCACTCTGGTTGACGAGGCGGCTCGAATCACCCCCGGCCTGGAGTCGCCGACGATCTCGCCGCTGCGCGACACCGATTGGGTCGCCGTGCGCTCAATGGTGAAACGCGCCGGCATGAATGGCGTGATGGATGAACTGTACGAGTTGGGCGCTCGTGCCATCCTGGTGAGTCCGATTCACGCCGCAAGAATCTGATCATGAGCGTTGCAGTTCGAGTAATCCCGTGCCTGGACGTTGCAGCAGGCAGGGTGGTCAAGGGCGTCAACTTTCTCAACCTTCGTGATGCCGGAGATCCGGTTGAGCTGGCGCGTACCTACTACGAGCAGGGCGCGGATGAGATCACCTTCCTGGACGTGACGGCGACTGTCGATAACCGAGCTACCACCTATGACATCGTGAGCGCGACCGCCGAGCAGGTGTTCATCCCGCTGACGGTGGGAGGTGGCGTTCGCTCCGCCGATGACGTCTCCCGGCTTCAGGCGGCCGGGGCAGACAAGGTCGGCGTCAACAGCGCCGCAATATCCCGACCAGATCTCCTGTCTGAGATCGCAGACCGCTTCGGTTCCCAGGCGCTGGTGCTCTCACTCGACCTGAAGCGTTCAGCTGACACGCCTTCCGGGTTCGTGGTTACTACCCACGGAGGTCGTACTGAGACTGAACTCGACGGCATCGAGTGGGCACGCGAGGCGATCGAACGAGGTGCAGGCGAGTTGTTGGTGAACTCGATCGATGCAGACGGTACGCGTAATGGCTTCGATCTTGAACTGGTGGCGGCCATGCACGAGATCAGCACGGTTCCGCTGATTGCCAGCGGTGGGGCCGGCGCTCTCGAACACTTCCCACCCGCGATCAGGGCTGGCGCGGATGCCGTACTCGCCGCATCCGTCTTCCACAATGCCCAGTTCACAGTTGGTGACGTCAAGAAGGAACTGGCTGCAGCTGGCCTGACCGTGAGAGGTGTCCCGGATGAAGCCTGAAGACCTGAAGGCTGCGCTGGAACGTGCCGCATTCAACCGTGATGGCCTCTTGCCTGCCATTATCCAGGAGGCCGAATCGAAGCGCGTGCTCATGCTCGGCTGGATGGATGCGGAGGCGATGCGTCGCACCTTCACAGAGGGCCTGGTCACTTTCTGGTCGCGTTCGCGTCAGGAATACTGGCGCAAGGGTGACACCTCGGGGCACCGACTGCAGGTGCAGTATGCGGAACTCGACTGCGACGCTGACACACTGCTGGTGCAGGTCGAGGCACTCGCAGCGGCCTGCCACACGGGCGCGCACTCCTGCTTCGACGTCGATCCTCTGTACTTCACTCACCGGTGGGAGCACCCATGACCTCCACTACCAGGCAGCAATTCGACTCACTCCTGGCCGACCACCGCGTCGTTCCCGTGATCACACAGCTCTTCGCTGACAGTGAGACCCCTGTCGGGATCTACCGCAAACTCGCCGACGGAAGGCCGGGCACGTTCCTGCTTGAGTCGGCGGAGCAGGGCGGAATTTGGTCCCGCTACTCGTTCATCGGCGTCGCGTCGTTCGGTGTCCTCACGCAGGATGGTGATCGGGCACGCTGGATCGACTACGGTCTGAGCGGAGCGCGGGCCTTCGGCGGGCCGGTGCCCGATGGCCCCCTGGATGCGGTTTCTGCGCTGCACACCCGCTGGGCAACGCCAAGTGTTGAAGGCCACCCTCCGCTGACGGGTGGTCTCGTTGGCTTCATCGGCTGGGAGGCTGTTCGTCAGATCGAACGGCTCCCGGATGCCCCTCCGCCAGACTACGATTTTCCGGGCCAGGGGCTCAGTTTTGCTTCTGAAGTCGTCGTCGTCGATCACCGCACGGGTTCCGTCCTGCTGGTGGCCACCGTACTCAACGATGGTGTTCTGGGCGCAGACGAACTGTGGGCGGATGCGACGGAGCGCCTGGCGTCGCTGCAGGAGCGACTGTCTGTACCAGCTGAGGCCTGGTTGGCAGACGTCGACTTCGGCACGGCCCCGGAACCGCGGCATCGCACAGAGAAAGCCGACTTCTTGGCGGCAGTGGAGCGCTCGCGCCAATACATCCACGACGGAGATGTCTTCCAGGTGGTGATTTCTCAGCGATTTGACCACGACGTGACCGCGGATCCCCTCGACGTCTATCGGGTGCTGCGAGCGTTGAACCCGAGTCCGTACATGTACCTGCTCGCGTTCGAGAATCGCGAGGGCCTACCAACCTGGGTGGTGGGCGCGTCCCCCGAGGCACTGGTAAAAGTGCAGGGTGATCGTGTCTACAGCCACCCCATCGCCGGGTCGCGCCCGCGCGGTGATACCCCAGACCAGGACCTGGCCCTTGCTGACGGCTTGCTGGCTGACCCGAAGGAGCGCGCGGAGCACCTCATGCTCGTCGATCTGGCCAGGAACGACCTGCAGAAGGTGTGTCGTGCCGGAACTGTCAAGGTCACCGAGTTCATGCAGGTCGAGCGGTTCAGCCACATCATGCACCTGGTCTCAAGCGTCGAGGGCGATCTCGACCCTCAGCGCACGCCACTCGACGTATTCACGGCCACGTTCCCGGCCGGAACGCTTTCGGGCGCGCCCAAGCCGCGCGCACTGCAGTTGATTGACGAATTGGAACCGACGCAGCGCGGTCTCTACGGTGGAGTCGTCGGCTACTTCGACTTCGCCGGGAATCTTGACCTGGCAATCGCCATCCGAACGGCTACCATTTCTGACGGCGTGGCCAGGGTGCAGGCGGGGGCTGGCGTGGTTGCTGAATCAGACCCCGAGTCTGAGTTCGTCGAGTCGCAGAACAAGGCCGCCGCGCCGCTGCGGGCCATTGCCATCGCCAACGCCATCAGGCGGGTGAGGTGAGGCCGTGTCCACGTCTTCACGTCGGCTGAAGCCGATCAGCCTTCTTGTGGGCCTCGCACTGGGAGGCGCGACCCTGCTCACTTGGACAATGCCGTGGTTTGTTGTGTACCTCACGGCGGGCGTCACGGGCCAGGAAGCGATCGAGGTTCCGGGCGACATCGCCGCTCCTGCCTTGGCCGCGCTCGGCCTCGCCGGTCTCGCACTTGTCGCGGCATTGGCCATAGCCGGGCCACTGTTTCGCGTCGTGCTCGGAGTGCTCGAAGTCGGTATCGGTGTCTGTGTCTTCCTGTCTGCGTGGGGTGCGATTTCGAATCCCGTCACTGCGGCCGCTCCTCTGGTGAGCGAAACAACCGGTATCTCAGGCGCCGAGTCGGTGCGAACACTCATCGAATCGGCCACTGCCACCGCATGGCCTGCAACAGCATGCGCCCTGGGAGCGGCGACGGTCATGTTCGGGGTGTTCCTCACGGCCACCGCCAGCCGATGGCCGACCAAGGCGAATCGCTATCAGGCGGTACACCTGGAATCCGCCGATGAACCACGCACTGCCGTCTCCGACTGGGACTCGCTGAGCGACGGCGACGACCCCACGTCACGATAGACTCATCCCTCAGAACCAACACCCTGTGAAGGAGCCCCCATGAGCGAAGACATCTCAGACCCGGGACACGGAAACTCGCCCGCCGCCTGGACTGCGGTGATCGTCATTCTGATCGCGTTCGTCGTCGGTACGGTGGCATTCTGGCTCGATGCCCCTGCCGTCGTGATGGGGGCTGCCGGCCTTGCTGTGGTGGGCCTGCTAATCGGGTGGGGCATGGCTCGTGCCGGTTACGGTGTGGGTGGCTCGCGCATCGCGCCTCAGGAACACGCCACCACGACAGACCGCTGACTCGATCATCGTGCTTACCGAGCTGGTAGCCGGGGCGCTCGAAGATGCCTCTGAACGACGGGCGCAGCGAAGCCTCGCAGAGGTAGAGCGGGCAGCTGCGGCAGCTAACCCTGCACTTGATGTGCACGGCGCACTCGCCCCGGCGAGCAACGTGAAGATAATTGCGGAGGTCAAGCGGGCGAGCCCATCACGGGGGTCGCTGGCTGAGATCCCAGACCCTGCGTCGTTGGCCGTCTCGTACGAGACGGGAGGTGCCAGCGCCATCAGCGTGCTCACAGAGGAACGCCGGTTCAAGGGCTCCCTGGCAGACCTTGAGGCCGTACGCGATGCCGTCTCGATTCCTGTGCTGCGCAAGGACTTCATCGCAGACCCGTACCAGGTGCTCGAAGCCCGCGCTGCGGGAGCCGACATCGTTCTCCTCATCGTCGCTGCACTTGACGACAAGAAGTTGCGCAGCCTGTACGAGCTGATCTCGCAACTGGGTATGACTGCGCTCGTCGAGTCCCACAGCGCCGAAGAGTTGACGCGTGCCCTTGACCTGGGCGCCGGCCTGGTGGGGGTCAACGCACGCAACCTGAGCACCTTCGAGCTCAACCAGAATCTCTTCGGCGAGCTAGCCGACCGCATCCCATCCGGCGTCATCCGGGTGGCAGAGTCGGCTGTCGCATCAGTCGCCGACGTTGCTCACTACCGGCAGGCTGGGGCAGACGTGGTACTTGTTGGAGAAGCCCTGGTCACCGGCGGCGACCCCATCGAAACACTCACAGAATTCTTGGCCGTCTGATGGCACTTCGCGACGAGCTCGGACCATACTTCGGCGAATATGGCGGGCGCTTCGTTCCTGAGTCCCTGATTGCCGCGCTCGATGAGTTGGATACCGCCTATCAGCTCGCCAGAGCAGATCTTGCGTTCCAAACCGAACTATCCAGGCTCCATTCCACCTACACGGGTCGCCCTTCGCTCATCACCGAGGTTCCCCGCTTCGCGGAGCACGCGGGCGGAGCACGGATCATCCTCAAGCGCGAGGACCTCAACCATACGGGTTCGCACAAGATCAACAACGTGCTGGGGCAGGCACTGCTCACGCAGCGCATCGGCAAAACCCGCCTGATTGCCGAGACCGGTGCGGGCCAGCACGGTGTGGCGACGGCCACGGCGGCGGCGCTGTTCGGCCTTGACTGCGTCATCTACATGGGTGAGGTCGACACCGAACGCCAGGCACTGAACGTTGCGAGGATGCGCCTGCTGGGCGCCGAGGTCATTCCGGTGAAAAACGGTTCGCGCACCCTCAAGGATGCGATCAACGAGGCGATGCGCGACTGGGTTACCAATGTGGAAACCACCAACTACATCTTTGGAACGGTTGCCGGCCCGCATCCGTTCCCCGCCATGGTTCGAGATTTCCAGAAGATAATCGGCGAGGAGGCCAGGGAGCAGGTTCTCTCGCTCACCAGTCGCCTTCCCGATGCGGTCACTGCCTGCGTGGGCGGTGGCTCCAATGCCATGGGGATCTTCCACGCCTTCCTCGACGACCCCTCGGTTGCCCTGTACGGCTATGAGGCAGCTGGAGAGGGGATCGACACCCCTCGGCACGCCGCCACCATCACGAAGGGACGCCCTGGCGTGCTGCACGGCGCTCGAAGCTACCTGCTGCAGGATGAAGACGGCCAGACGATTGAATCCCACTCGATTTCGGCGGGTCTCGACTATCCCGGCATCGGCCCGGAGCATGCCTGGTTGGCCGACTCGCGTCGTGCCACCTACCTGCCGGTGACGGATGCGGCGGCGATGGAGGCCATGCGCCTCCTTTCTCGAACAGAGGGAATCATCCCGGCCATCGAGTCCGCACACGCCCTCGCGGGCACGCTTGAGTTGGGAAAGACTCTCGGTGCGGAGTCGACCATTCTGGTCAACCTGAGTGGCCGGGGAGACAAAGACATGGAAACCGCGGGCGAGTATTTTGACATTCTGGATGCCGGCGCATGACCCCAGCAACCACCCCTGAGCCCAGTAGGGTCGCTCAGGCCATCGCCCATCGAAAGAGCACCGGTCGCGGTGCCCTGATCGGTTATCTGCCGGTCGGTTTTCCCGACCTCTCCACCAGCGTCGAGGCCGCGGTAGCGCTTGCCGAGAACGGTGTGGATGTCATTGAGCTCGGCGTGCCATACTCCGACCCGGTGATGGACGGTCCGGTGATCCAGGCAGCAACACTCACCGCACTCACCGGCGGATTCAAACTCGCTCAGGTATTTGATGCAGTGAGCGCCATCACCAGTCGCGTGCCCGTTCCTGTGGTGCTCATGACCTACTGGAACCCGGTGACCCAGTACGGTGTCGACCGATTCGCCGACGACCTCAAGGCGTCGGGAGGCGCGGGGCTCATCACCCCCGACCTGATTCCTGACGAGGGTGCCGAGTGGATTGCTGCAGCGAAGCGCACCGGCCTGGACCGCATCTTCCTGGCCGCACCGTCATCGACCGATGCGCGATTGAAGCAAGCCATCGACAGCAGCCGCGGGTTCGTCTACACCGTGTCCACCATGGGCATCACGGGTGCTCGCACCGATGTCGATGCCGCCGCCAGAACGCTCGTGGCTCGGCTGAAAGCGCTCGGCGACGTGAACGCTTGCGTTGGCCTGGGTATCTCCACGGCAGACCAGGTGCGCGAGGTGCTCGATTATGCAGACGGGGCGATAGTAGGCTCAGCGCTCGTCAGCGCCCTGTCTGACGGGGGGGTTTCGAAGCTGGCGACAGTAACCGCGGCACTGGCCCAGGGCACGCGTTCCTGACATCCGTTCTCGACCAACTAGGCTGTTCTCGCAGTTCTTCGTCAGTCTCTGATACGCACCCCAACGAAAGGCGACCGGTTCTTTGTTGCCCCTGAGCATTCCCAGCCCGAACTTCGACTGGCAGTCATTCAATCTCGGCCACTGGTTGCGCGACCTCGGGCTGGACCTTCCACTTCTCGACAACTTCGAGATCCGTACCTATGCCCTGTGCATCCTCATCGGTATCTTCGTTGCCGCGATCATGACCAACCGAAGACTGGTTCGCCGTGGAGCAGAGCCATGGGTGGTTCTCGACATCTCCATTTGGGCCGTGATCTTCGGAATCGTCGGCGCGCGCATCTTCCATGTGCTCACGCACCCTGATGATTACTTCTTCCCGGGCGCAAACCTGATGAAAACGCTCTATATCTGGGAGGGCGGAATCGCAATCTTCGGTGCCCTGCTGGGCGGCGCCGTTGGCGCCTACATCGGCTGCCGCCTGACCGGAGTGCGCTTCTGGAGCTTTGCCGATGCGCTGGCACCGGGCATCCTGCTGGCTCAGGCTTTCGGCCGGTTCGGCAACTGGTTCAACCACGAGCTGTTCGGT
>SMFF01001091.1_pt1 | contig 10062 bp, 9 predicted proteins | sample 2456181 | NCBI WGS metagenome assembly SMFF01 (sample SAMN10132611, study PRJNA489261) | soil metagenome | isolation source: day120 antibiotic-loamy sand soil ammended with raw manure from dairy cow... | place: USA | collected 2015-04-01
GATAACGACACGAAGGTGCGGGCCCCGTATGACGCGATGGCGCTCGCCGAGCGGGTGTGCCCATCCACGGCGCCGTAGGTGGGCACAATGCCCAGTGACGGTGGCGATTGGGCCCGGCAAACTCGATTCAATCGACCTTCGATTCACTACCGTCGGAAGGACACAGATGTCTGCCACCTCCCCAGCGCTGAATGACTTCATTCGCGACTACCTCGCTGCCCTCGCCGCACGTGACGTCGCCTACGTGCGCGAAAACTCGATCGAGGATGGAGAAGCCGGCTACTCCGGTTTCCACACTGGCGGTGTTCCGGTCGACTGGAGCATCCAGTCCACCGTCGATGTGCTTGCGCCGCTGTCGCCGGCTCGCCTCGTGAAGTCTGCGCCGACAGGCTGGGTGATCGGGGATGTGGCCTGGTTCACCGACTTTCCCCATGGTGTACTTCCGAACGGTCAGGTGCTTGACGACTTCGTTCGCCTGACCGTCATCGCCCGTCGTGTTGACGGTGATCGTTGGAAGGTTGCCCACTGGCACATCTCAGAGCAGGTCTCGCGCGACCTCGACCCGAACGCTCCCGCCGGTGCGTGAGCTCGTTCTTGCCTGAGCATCGTGACGCCTGAACGCAGCCGCGGGTGTTGGGTCACCCTGCGTGACCCTGTGGTTGCTGCTCGGGTGGCGGCGGGTGGTTTCGACTGGGTGTGTGTCGATCGCCAGCATGCGGCGATCGACGAACGGGCCCTCGCCGAGATCGCACGCGCGACTGCGAGTTCCACGGCAGCGCTTCACGTGCGTGTGCGGTCGAACTCTGTTGCTGAAATCGGCTTTGCTGTCGATGTCGGCGCGAGAGTGGTTATCGTTCCGATGGTCGATTCCGCTGCGGGGGCCCGCCAGGCTGCCCTTTCCGCTTTCTACCCCCCGGAGGGCCAACGCAGTTGGGGGCAGCTGTCGGCAACGTGGTCTGATGTTGTGCCGGCTGCCGAAGCCAATGCACGTACCGGTGTGTGGGCGATGATCGAGACGCCCGCGGGATTGGAGAACTGCCGTGAGATCGCGGCGACACCGGGTATCAGCGGTCTCTTTGTCGGCCCGTTCGACCTGTCGCTCGGTCTGGGGATGTCGCGTGACGAACTGTTGGCGATGAGGGGCTCAGGCAGCCCTCTTGCCCGTATCGTTGACGCTGCTCGGAGTGCGGGCATCGCGGCCGGTGCATACGCAGGTGACCTGTCTCTTGCAGACGCGCTCTCCGGCGCGGGCTTCACAGACCTGGCGATCACGACAGACATCGGCCTGCTTGACGATGCCATTGCACGAGCGGTCGCGACCGACTAGTTACGGCGCCAGTCGGAGCGCCACCTGCACGGCCAGGCGATCCGCCGGATCGTCGAGGTCGAGGGGCAGCAGTTCGCGAATGCGGGTGAGGCGTTGCAGCACCGTGTTGCGGTGTATGTGCAGCCTGGAGGCGGTCTCTGAGGCATTCGACTCCACGTCGAGATAGGTGCTGAGGGTTGCGATGAGGTGACCATCGGCATCGGACGAGCGCAGCGGCTCGACGATGTCGATGATGGCTTCCCGCGCGCTGCCGTTGGGCAGCCAGGAATGGAGCAGCCGGTTGGCGGTCATGCTTGCCGACCGCTGAACGACTGAACTGCCCTGCTCAGATTCTGCGAAGGCGAGCGCCAGCCGGGCCCCTGCGATCGACTGGGCGATGCCGCGTACGCCTTCGCGAGGTTCCCCGACACCCGCGCGCAACCGAACCCCGGGAAACGCCGCCTTGACGTCGTCGAGTGCCAGCCGTACACGGTGCGCAAGCTCGGCATCCTCTTCAGGCTTCGGCAGTGATGCGCGGGTTAGCCATAAGACGAAGGTCTGGTCGCGTCGCACCGGTCTCGCGTCGATTCCATGAGCTCGCAGGGCGGAGGTGAGTGACTGCGCCAGGCTCGCGACAGGCAGGTCGGCGAATGAACGCGCCGCGCTCACCTCCACCGCCGTGTGCCAGCCGAACAACTGCCATCCGACGACCGTCGCATTCTCGACATCCGATACCGCGAGTTCGTCTGGTCCTTGCAAGATCTGGTCAAGTAGTGCCGCGATCTGGCGATTGTCGCGCTCGTGGTCGAGTGAGCTGAAGGCGAGGCTGGTCGAGAGCGCCATCGAGGTGATGCGCATCGCGGTGAACACGTGGCTGGCGCGGGAGTCGAGGCCGCTCGGAACCTGCACCACCAGCCAGAACGGCGGGGGCTCGGGTGCGAGGGGGAAGGCGGGGGTCACGAGCAGACGTCTGCCGGGCAGTGATGAGTCGAGCACCATGTCCCGTGTTCCTTGGCCCGCCTGGCCGAGCTGAGTGGCGAGTCGCTCGGTTGGCTCGAGGTCGGCGCCGACGATGGTGGTTCCGTCGGGGCCGATCAATGAGGCTGGGTGTCCGAGATCGTCGGTCAGTCGCGAGATTATTTCGCCGAAGTCCGCCGCCGGTCGGGTCATGGTTTCGCTGACCGTGCGAATCAGGTCTGCACCTACGAGGCTGGGGTTGCGCACCAAGTGTTCGATGCGTGACAGCAGGCGCAGTGGATCCAGGCGTGGTTCCCGCCATAACACGATGCGAAACTGCGCGGCCAGGCGGGCAGCCGACATGGGCACAGTACTCGGGCCCGCGTCGATGACAATGCAGCTGATGCGCACTGCTGCTGCCCGACGCAGCATCAGCTCCAGGCTGATGTCCCCGCTCGTGGCGACATGCGGGGGCACGATGATCAGGGAGTTTGGTCTCTGCTGGTCGATCTCTTCGGCGGTCGAGATAATTCCTGCGCTGTGTACCAGGCGGTCGAGGGCGTCGGGTGAGCCTTCGAGGATGCTGCGGGCCTCATCTCCGGCGAAGGTTTCGACAATCGCTCGTACGCTCAGTGCGGTGCCCCCTATGGGCATGGGGTAAGGCTCGAGCGTAGGCATAGTGCTTAACCATCGCAGATCTATAGACAGGTTGCACAGTGACCAACTCGCGGACTCTCTACAGCCTGTAATTACAGGCATCGGGGCCGAAACTGCGGGGTTCACCTCCTCACGGGCTCCCGAAGGCTTGCCAACTTCAGAGGAACTCGGAGGACAATGTGCGACTCATCAGCGTGAACAGTGGGAAGGTTCGAACGCAGACCATCGACGGTGCGCAGGTGCAGACGGCATATGTGAAGTCGAGGATCCCCACGCCCTGGGGTATCGCCGAAAGCGGCATCATCGGCAACGAGATTGCGGCGCATACCGATCACCTCTACGCGTTCGACCACGCCAGCTATTCCTATTGGGCGAACCGCCTGGAGATGGATCGATCCGCGTGGGCTGACGGATTCTTTGCCGAGAACCTGACCCTGGAAACGCTCGACGCCGCTGCACTTCGGGTGGGTGACAGGTTGACGTTGGGCGAATCGACGCTGGTCGTCGCGGGGCCCCGCGTGCCGTGCTGGAAGTTGTCGTGGCGCATGGGCTTGCCAAAGACTTTCATCCGGGACTTCAGGCTGTCGGGGCACTCCGGGGTCTATCTCGGAGTCATCGAGCCGGGAGCGGTTGCTGAGGGTGATGAGTTGCAGCTTGTGCAGTCCGATCCGGGGAGTCCCACTGTGCTGGAGTTGGCGCTCCTGTGTGACCCGGACGGCGAGATCAGCGACCTGGAAGCCGAGGTGGTGCAGCGAGCCCTGGCCTGTGAGAGCTTGAGCCAGACCGTACGAATGATGCTCACGCTCAAGCAGGCCAATGTCGCGCGGGTACGTGGGCAGAACAATGCTGCGTGGCGGGGGTGGAAGGAGTTCGTTGTCGATGATCCGGTGCAGGAGAGCGCGGGCGTTCATTCCTTTGCCTTTCGCTCGGCCGATGGCGAAGAGTTGGCGGCATTCGAGGCAGGGCAACACGTGGCCGTGCAGTTGCACACGCCTGATGAGTCGGCTTTCGTGCGCACCTGGAGTCTCTCTGAGTACAGTGCTTCTCCGTCGCGCTATCGGATTACGGTGCGGGCTCGACCAGATAGTCGGGGCGTGCCGGCTTTGCTTGATGCCGCCTATGGGCGGGTTCCGTCCGGTGATCCTGATTGCTGCGGGGGTTGGTATCAGTCCGCTGATGGCGATGGTGCACGCTCACGTGAGTCGCGGTGCGAGCGCGCCGCCGCTGTGGTTGTTCTACGGTTTTCGCGGAAGCGAAGATGTGCCGTTCCGTGCTGAGCTCAACGCGCTCGCTGGCGAGCGGGAAGATTTTCGGCTGTTCGAGTTCGACTCGTCCGCGGGTTCCGCCACGTCTGGCCGCATCGACGCTGCCGCGGTGATCCATGCGCTCGACGACAACTACATCCGCATCCCGTCTGGTCGTCTCGAGGCCCCCTGGTTCGAGGCTGATTTCTATATCTGCGGCCCGGATGATTTCAACCGGTCTATGCGTGAGGGGCTCGTTGCAGCCGGCGCGAACGCGCATCAGGTGTTCTCGGAAGACTTCTTCCGTCCGGTCGAGCTACAGCCGGGGGCCGTGCGCCGAGAGAACGCTCGAGTTCGCTTCAAGGCGTCGGGTGTCGACGTGGATTGGATCGCCGGCGAGAGCAAGTCTCTGCTCGAGACGGGTGAGGACAGCGACCTCAGCCTTCCGTCGTATTGTCGCAGTGGCAGCTGCAATACCTGCAGCGCAAAGGTGTTGTTCGGAAGCGTTTCTGGGGCGGTAGTCGACTCCGGTGACGGCTCCCAGATTGCGATGCTGTGTTCGAGCTTTCCGAACTCCGACGAGGTGTGGTTGGAGGCCTGACTGCGGTCCCACTTCTCATCGCGTGTGCATAGTGCTTAATCAGCGCAGATTAATGGAGACTCTGCACAGTGACCGCCGTCGATACACCCTGCATGCTGACATGACGGGCAGAGAGGGCCGGGCAATGCGAATCACTGAGCACGACATCGACGCGATGGCGTTGGGTGCCTTCGTGCTCGGAAGTGGTGGTGCAGGCGACCCCTATCTGACTACCCAAATGCTGAGAAACCAGCTGTCGGGCGGACGCCACCTCGATATCGTCGGGCTCGACGAGTTAGCCCCCGAGTTCGAAGTCGCGCCGCTCGCTATGGTCGGATCGCCGCACGCTCTCTCAGAGAAGCTGCTCAGCACATCAGACATTCACACCCTGTTCTTCGCCGAGGGGCTTCGTGATCGCACCCCCGATGCCGTCATGCCCTACGAGCTTGCTGGCCTGAATGCGCTGTACCCACTTGCGGCAGCTGCACAGTTGGGTGTTCCGGTGCTCGATGCCGATTTCACCGGCCGGGGTTTCTCCAGCCTCGACACCACAATGCTGGGTATCAGTGGCGCGCAGCTGGCCGAGCACATCATCTGTGACAGCCGAGGCCGCACCGTCACGCTGCGCACTACCGGCGACATCTCCCTCGAAAGCCTCATCCGGCCCATGGCCGAGACGATGGGCTGGTTGGTAGGCCTCAGCACCGCATCACTGCGTCGCGACTTTCTGACTGCGCACTCTCTGGGAGGCACGGTCAGCGACTGCCTGGCGATCGGCCGGATGTTTGGCACCTTCGCCGAGCAGACACTCGACTCGGTCGAAGATACGCTTGCCACCGCGGGCGGACGACTGCTGGGCAGCGGGCGCGTCGTCGAACGAGTCTCCTTTCCCGAACGCTTGGGGCCGCGAGCATCCGTGGCCATCGAACCCGACCAGCCGGGAGCAGCGCTGCTGAGAATCGAGCAACGCAACGAGTTTCACCTTGTGGTGCGCGACGGCGAGATTCTCGCCTCGGTTCCCGACATCATCACGGTCGTCGACCGTGACACCTGGACGCCGCTGTCGAGCGAAGAGGTCTCCGCACAGCGTGACGTCCATGTCATCGCGCTTCCCGCGCACGACCGGTGGCTGGAGCCGACCGCCCTGGCTGCCGTCGACCCGCGGGCGTTCGGCTACGGCGTCGACTATGCGAGCATCTCCGGGCTGCGGTCGAGGGGCAAGGCATGACGGGCAGCATTGACCGGGCAGGGTACGGCGCCGTGCGCCTGGGCGTGTCGACGTCGCGCAATGGCGTGCAGGCAGTCGCCATCAACGACTCCGGAAATATCATCTCCGCGAATGCGGTCAACCGCTCGGCCTCGCTTGCCGATTCAGTGGCCACCGCACTGGCCCCTCTGCTCGAGCAGGTCGACGCGAGCACCGTGAGCAGTGTCGCGCTGGCGACATCCTGGCTCGAAGAGCAGACCCACACGAGAAGTACCCACGCCCGCGTCGGCGTGCTTCGCATTGGCCTGACGTCGACCGGTGCGCCGCCGCTCTCGGGGTGGCCGGCCGCCCTCGCCGCCCAGCTCGATGGCCCACGAGTCATCGTGGCGGGTGGGGCCGACGTTGATGGCAGACCACTCGCCGACCTCGACCTCGACGCGATTGACAGTTTCGCGCGGCAGTGCCAGGGCCTTGTGGATGCGGTGGCGATCTCATCTGTCTTCTCGCCACTCACGGCGGAGCATGAGCTTGCTGCGGCCGAACGACTGGCGGCGGTACTCGGGTCGGTTCCGATCACCCTCAGCCACACCGTCGGTGGCTTCGGGCTACTCGAGCGCGAGAACGCAGCGATTCTCAACGCCAGCCTCAGGCACCTGGGCTCCGAACTGGTTTCGGATGCCCGTCGCGGTCTTGATCGCGCCGGGATCACCGCTGAGCTGTACCTGGCCCAGAACGACGGAACCCTGCTCAGTGCAGAGGCGGCGGCCGTCATGCCGGTGCGGGTGTTCGACTCCCGGCTTGCGACGGCGGCAAACGGTGCCGCCCTGGGCGCAGGCGTCAGCGATGCCATCGTCATCGATTTCGATGATGAGTTGCCACGGGCATCCGTGGTTCAGGGCAACAGTGTCGCGTTGGAAAGTGACCGATCGTCGCTGGCGGGGGTGCGCGTCATCCAGTATCTTCCTCGCGGCTTCGACCTGCCCCGCAGTTCCAACCCGGTGGACCGCCTGCGCCAGCACGCGCGCAATGCGCCCCTCCTCGCAGTTGGCGACCTTGCCGGTCGTGGAGCGGAGGATGGCCCACCGTTCGGCGCCACGGTGCCGGAGCACGCAGAGTTCGCCTCGGCGATCGGCGCCGCCACCGCCGACGTATCTGCTTCTGTCTCCGGCTTCATCGATTCCGACGATGACCGCGACAACCTGCTGGAACAGAACAGGCAGCGGGCGGTGGAGGAGGCGATTCTCGCGGGGGCGCACCCGTCGTTCACACGCGTTACCGCCGTGGACGAAACCCCGATCTCCCACATGGTCGGCGAACCACGCCGATTGGTAGTTATTGCGGCGGGTCCGCCCTTCAGCTTCGCCGACGAGGCGACACAGGTCCACAACAGCACACAGCAAAACAACGAAAGGAAAGCACCATGAAGAAAAGAATCCTCACCGGCGCCGCCATGCTTGGTGTCGCCGCCCTGGCCCTCACCGGGTGTGCAGCCGAAGAAGGCAGCACCGGCGGTGGCGAAGATCGCCCCATGGTCTGGTACGCCGACGTGATGGACGCCAACCCGGTCGCGACCGCCGTAACCCAGGGCATCTACGCCACACTGCAGGAGAACGGCATCGACATGACCCGCTCTCTGGCGATCGACGCCACTGCCGGGGCGATCGACCTCTCGGTTCAGGTGCAGGGACTGACGCGCGCCGTGGCCGCCGATGTCGACGCGATCGCATACTTCGTGCTCGACCCGACCTCTGGCGAGCCGCAGATCAACGACGCACTGGCGGCCGACATCCCAGTATTCGCGGTAATGGGCCAGCCCGGCTTCGAGGTCAACGCCTTCCAGCAGATGGATGACGAGGGCCAGGGTTATGCCGCAGCGAAGTATCTCGCCGAGAGTCTCCCTGCCGGTTCGAAGGTGACCATCATCAGTGGCCCGCCCACCCCGAACGTCAACGCACTCGACAAGGGTGCGATGCGAGCCTTCGAAGAGTCGGGTCTCACGATTGTCGGCGACATTGAACAGCAGCGAAACCTTGACGACAACGCTGACGGCGGCAAGAAGGTGATGCAGGGCATCCTGCAGAGCCACCCTGACATCGCCGGCGTTTTCGCAATGAACGATGACACGGCCATTGGCGCGATTGCCGCGGCGAAGCAGGCAGACAAGCAGGTGCTGTTCACGAGCCGCAATGGCACGGCTGATGGCATTGGTGCAGTGAAGTCCGGTGACCTGTTGGCGACCTGCGACATCCAGCCCATCCAGGTCGGAATGGCGATCGGTCAGGCGATCGCTGATCACCTCAACGGTGTCAAGGAGTACTCGGGCACAGAGCTGCTCGATGGCCCCGCCAGTGACAACTGCCTGATCACCCAGGACAACGCGGATGACTGGAAGCCTTACGAGGAGCAGGTCCAGTACACAGATATCCCGCTGGGCTAGGTGAATGATGACGACGCTGGCATCGCTTACAGACGTAACTGTTGAATACCCCGGGCTGAAGGCCCTCGACGGAGTCTCGCTCTCCGTTGCGCCCGGGGATGTTCTCGCGATCGTGGGTGCGAACGGGTCGGGTAAGACGACCCTGCTCAACGTGCTCACGGGCCAGCGTCGACCGAGCTCGGGGAGCGTCACTGTGCGCGGCGAGGAAGTTCGCTTCGCCCGCCCAGCTGACGCCCTCGAGCTCGGTATCACCCTTGTGCCGCAGGAACCGCTTCGCCCGCCCCGCTGACGCCCTCGATCTCGGAATCACCCTCGTTCCACAGGAGCCGCTGATGGCGACAACGCTCCCCGCCTGGGAGAACCTGCTGTTGGGTTCACGCGGCCTCGTTGACCGAGCGCCGAACCGCGAGGAACGAGATGCGGCGAAGCAACGCGTGCGGGGAATCCTTCCCCACATTGACCCCGACCATCATGTGGGGGAGATGCGCAAGGCAGACCGAGCTGTGCTGGGGCTCGGCCGGGCCATGTACACGGAGCCGAAGTTGCTCGCGCTCGACGAGCCGACAGCCGTGCTCGGTGAGCAGGGCTGTCGGTGGAGGAGATCGTTGACACTCTCGCAGCCGGTCGCGGAGTCAACACCGAGCACGCTTCGAACGCTACGGATGCCGGTGCCGTCGCAGAACTCGGGGTTCCCGTACTTGAGGTCACCACCGACCGCTCCCTGTCGGGGCTCGAGGTGGACGAGCTCACCGTGCGTGCTGGCGAGATCGTCGGAATCGTCGGGATGGCGGGAAGCGGGCGGTCCCGGCTGTGCAAGCTTGTTGCGAGCGTCGCCGGCAAGCCGAAGGGCGTGACCTTCTTTGGCGAGGAGCTTCCGGCCTCTGCTCGCGACAGTCGCCGCCGTGGCATCGCCTACATTCCGGAGGACCGCCTGGGCGAGGGGATCTTCCCCGCACTGTCGGTGGCCAAGAACATCGAGCTCGGTGACCTGGTGCGCCGGTCACTCGCAAGTTTGTGGAAGCCATCGCCCTCGGCTTCGAGGGTGTCAGAGGTCATCGAGCGATTCGGCATCAAGACCCCGTCGCACCGGGTCGAGGTCACCGCGCTGAGCGGAGGCAACGCTCAGCGGGTTGTCGTTGCTCGTGAACTCATGAACGAGCCACAGCTCGTGGTAGCAGACGAGCCAACGCAGGGCGTCGACCGCACCGGCCGCGCTGCAATTCATGCCCTGCTTCGCGACTACGCGAAGCGCGGCGGGGCAGTACTGGCAGTGAGCTCCGAGTTCGAAGAACTGCAAGAGCTCGCTGACCGCCTGTACGTCATAGTCGACGGCCGCATCGTCAGCGAGGTACCCGCCGACATGTCCTATTCCCGGCTTCTTGCGCTCGCCTCCGGCCTGCCCGATTCGAGCCCGACACTTCACGAGGAGATCTAGTGACTACTACACAACCCGAAACCGGGTCGACGAGGGCGAGGGGTGGGACGCTGGTGCCGTTCCTGCGCGCACACGCCACCGACCTGGTACTGCCGGTGGCCCTTCTGGCCCTCATCATCTTCGGCATCACCATGTTCCCGTCGTTCCGTTCGCCGGCCACCTTCATCAACATCGTGATGTTCTCGTCGGTGCTGCTGATTGTCGCGGTGGGAGAAACGTTTGTGGTCATCGGGCGCGGC
>SMFF01000544.1_pt1 | contig 10047 bp, 8 predicted proteins | sample 2456181 | NCBI WGS metagenome assembly SMFF01 (sample SAMN10132611, study PRJNA489261) | soil metagenome | isolation source: day120 antibiotic-loamy sand soil ammended with raw manure from dairy cow... | place: USA | collected 2015-04-01
TCAGATTGGCCAGTCAGTACGCAACGATGGTCCGCAGTCGCATCTGTCCAAGGCCGGTACGCCGACCATGGGCGGCGCACTGATTTTGATGGCTATCACCATCAGCACTTTGCTGTGGTCCGACCTGAGCAATCTGTACGTCTGGGTAGTGCTGGGTGTGACTATCAGTTTCGGTGCTATCGGCTGGGTGGATGACTACCGCAAGGTGGTCGAAAAGGATTCACGCGGATTGCCGTCACGCTGGAAATACTTCTGGCAATCGGTGTTTGGCCTGGCCGCTGCTGTGGTGCTGTATATGGCGGCCGATACGCCAGCGCAGACCACGCTGATCCTGCCGTTTATCAAAAGCGTGGAATTCCAGCTGGGTGCATTCTTTATCGTCTTGACCTACTTCGTCATCGTCGGCGCCAGTAACGCGGTCAACCTGACCGATGGCCTGGATGGTCTGGCCATTCTGCCCACGGTAATGGTCGGTGGAGCGCTTGGGGTGTTTGCTTACCTGTCGGGTAATGCGCAGTTTTCCCAGTATCTGTTGATTCCTTACGTGGAAGGCACCGGTGAGCTGCTGATCTTCTGCGGCGCACTGATCGGTGCGGGGTTGGGCTTTCTCTGGTTCAACACCTACCCGGCGCAAGTATTTATGGGCGATGTGGGCGCGTTGGCGCTGGGCGCTGCGCTCGGAGTGATCGCGGTCATTGTGCGTCAGGAAATAGTGCTGTTCATCATGGGTGGCATCTTCGTGGTCGAGACGCTGTCGGTGATAGTGCAGGTTGCCTCGTTCAAGCTGACCGGTCGCCGGGTGTTTCGTATGGCGCCTATTCATCACCATTTCGAATTAAAAGGCTGGCCCGAACCGCGGGTCATTGTGCGTTTCTGGATTATCACCACGATTTTGGTGTTGATCGGATTGTCTTCACTGAAGCTGCGCTGAGGAAAACAGGGTGTCATTGATCAATACAGACAAGCAACGGATCATCGTTGGATTGGGAGCTACCGGGTTATCGGTGGCTCGGTATCTGTCCGCGCGCGATGTGCCGTTTGCCGTCTGTGATACCCGTGCTAACCCACCTGGACTGGCTCAGCTTAAGCGCTTCGCACCCATGACGGATATCTATCTGGGTGAGCTGGATGTTGAACTGCTGTGCAGCGCCGGTGAGCTGGTGGTTAATCCCGGAATAGCCTTGGCCACTCCGGCGATCAAGGCTGCGCAGGATGCAGGCGTTAGTGTGGTCGGTGATATTGAATTGTTTGCCCGCGAGGCCGACGCCCCCATAGTTGCTATCACTGGCTCCAACGCTAAAAGTACAGTCACCACGCTGCTGGGTGACATGGCGGCGCGCGCTGGCATACAGGCTGGTGTGGGCGGCAATATCGGCACCCCGGCACTGGATTTACTGGATCAGAAAGCCAAACTATATGTGCTGGAACTTTCTAGTTTCCAACTGGAAACCACTAACAGGCTAAACGCTGAAGTCGCAGTGATCCTTAACATCAGCGAAGACCATATGGATCGCTACAACGATCTTGACGGTTACTGCAGCGCCAAACAGCGGGTCTTCCAAGGTGCACGACAACTGGTGGTGAATCGTGACGATCCCCGTGCACAACCGCCTGCCGAGTTGGATCTGCCGTTTTGGAGCTTTGGCTTGTCGCAGTCCGATAGCCGTGGTTTTGGTCTGATCGAACACGCTGGCAGCCAATGGCTGGCGCTGGGCGCAAAACCGCTGCTGGCGGTCAGTGAGCTCAAGGTACGTGGCACGCACAATCAGGTTAATGCTCTGGCTGCCTTGGCGCTGGGTCATGCGGTGGGTCTGCCAATGGCTGCGATGCTAGCGGCGCTGCGCGATTTCACTGGCTTGCCACATCGTTGCCAGTGGGTGGGGCAGCATGCTGGCGTGGATTATTACGACGATTCCAAAGCCACTAATGTGGGCGCGGCACTGGCGGCTATCGAGGGCTTTGGCGCTGAACTGTCGGGCCAGCAAGTCTTAATCGCAGGTGGTGATGGCAAAGGCGCAAATTTTTCTGCACTGGTTGCTCCGGTCCGTGAACATTGCCGGTCGGTCATTCTGCTGGGTCGCGATGCTGAGCGTTTAGAGCAAGTACTTGCCGGAAAAGTGCCAACCCAGCGTGTTGCAACTCTGGAAGAGGCAGTTATCGCCGCGGCCAGTACTGCTCAGCCAGGCGACCTAGTACTGCTGTCACCGGCGTGCGCCAGTCTGGATATGTTCCGCAACTTTGAAGAGCGCGGCCGCCTGTTTGCCGAAGCGGTAGGGAGGTTGCCAGCATGATGTTCACCGATGCTATCCAGCGCTCTCTGGCGCCGCTGTTTGGCGAACGCCGCTTCGATATGGATCTGCCGCTGTTGGTGGGTGGGCTGGCATTGTTAGCACTGGGTCTGGTGATGGTGACCTCAGCCTCCATGGAGGTGGCGGCCAACTCCTTCGGTAATCCGCTGCACTATATGCATAGGCAACTGGTGTATGTGCTGATCGGACTGACAGCGCTGGTGGTGACTTTGGCGGTGCCTGTGGCGATGTGGGAGCAGTTTCGGTTTGTGCTGTTATTTCTGGGCTTTGCACTACTGATTGCGGTGCTGATCCCCGGTATTGGTCGTGAGGTCAACGGTAGCTGGCGCTGGATTGCCGTAGGGCCGATCAACGTGCAGCCTTCGGAGCTGGCCAAGTTGTTTTCCGTAGTGTTTCTTGCCGGCTATCTGGTGCATCGTCAGGATGAGGTCAAGGAAGGCTGGGTCGGTTTTATCAAGCCCTTTATGGTGCTGGCGCCTATAGCTTTCCTGCTGATTATCGAGCCGGACTTTGGCGCTACCGTGGTACTGATGGGTGCAGCGACCGGGATGATGTTCCTCGGTGGCGTCGGCCTGTTCCGTTTTGCCTTGCTGTTCGGTGCCATCGGCGGCAGCGCTGCGCTGCTGGTAGTGTCAGAACCTTATCGTATGCAGCGCCTGACCAGTTTCCTGAATCCCTGGAATGATCCCTACGGCACTGGCTACCAGCTGACTCAGGCATTGATCGCTTTTGGTCGCGGTGAATGGTTGGGTACCGGGCTGGGCAACAGTATCCAGAAGCAGTTTTATTTACCCGAAGCGCACACCGACTTCGTGTTTTCGGTATTAGCCGAAGAGCTGGGGCTGATTGGCGCGCTGGCGGCTTTTGCGCTGCTGCTCTTCGTTGCTGCGCGGGCTTTGTATGTGGGGCTTTGGGCTGAAAAGGCCGGGCGTCTGTTTTCTGCTTATCTGGCTTATGGATTGGCGATCATGTGGTGCGGTCAGATCCTGATTAACGTCGGAGTGAACAGCGGGCTGTTGCCGACCAAGGGGCTGACGCTGCCATTTCTCAGCTATGGTGGCAGCTCGCTGGTGGTGTGTTGTATCAGTCTGGGATTGCTGCTGCGGATTGACTGGGAGCGGCGTCAGGCGTTGCGGGAGGCTGCCCATGGCCAATAAAATTCTGGTTATGGCTGGTGGCACCGGCGGGCATTCGATATTCAGGGCCTGCGCGGCAAAGGCAAGGCGGGCCTGCTGAAAGCACCGATTCGGTTGCTACGTGCACTCTGGCAGTCCCTAGCCGTAGTTCGTCAGTTGCAGCCGGTATGCGTGCTCGGCGCCGGTGGTTACGTGACAGGTCCTGGTGGTCTAGCCGCCTGGCTCAAGCGGATCCCGCTAGTTATTCACGAACAAAACGCTGTCGTTGGCACCACCAACCGGTTGCTGGCGCGGCTGGCGGTACGGCGTTGTGAAGGCTTTGATAACAGCTTTGCGGCCGATGCCAAAAGACGCAGTACCGGTAACCCGGTGCGTCCAGAAATTTTCGAAGTGCCGGTGCTGGATTGGGATGGCGTTCGCCCAGCTCGGCTGCTGGTGCTTGGCGGAAGTTTGGGCGCGCAACCGCTGAATCTGTTGTTACCCCAGGCACTGGCCGAACTTCCCGCGCAGCAGCGGCCCGAAGTGCGTCACCAGTGTGGCAAGCAGAACTTGGAGGCAACTACTCAGGCCTATGCCAGTGCCGGGGTTGCGGCCCAGGTGCTGCCGTTTATTGCCGATATGGCTGAGGCTTATGCCTGGGCTGATCTGGTGGTATGCCGCGCTGGTGCGCTGACCATTGCAGAGCTGGCCGCTGCAGGCCGACCAGCATTACTGATTCCATTGCCCCACGCGATTGATGATCACCAGACTGCTAATGCACGTTATTTGGCCGATCGCCAAGGCGCCGAATTATTGCCGCAAAGGGCACTCACCGCCGCCAGTTTGGCGCAGCGGTTATCCACCTTGCTTACTCAACCGGAGATTTTACGACTGATGGCAGAACATGCCCGCAACCAGGCCAAACCTAATGCAACAGCGGATGTGGTCCGCGCCTGTCTGGAGGTCGCCCGTGATCGCTAAAGCCGGTACCAAGGCCACCTTTAGTCTGCCAGCAATGCGCCGCATTCAGCGCATTCACTTTGTCGGCATCGGCGGTGCAGGCATGTGCGGGATTGCCGAGGTGTTGCTGAATCTTGGTTACGAGGTATCAGGCTCTGACCTGAAGCGTTCGGCTGTCACCGCACGTCTGGAAAGCTTCGGAGCACGGATCGAGATCGGCCATCGCCCGGAAAATCTGCGTGATGCTGATGTGCTGGTAGTCTCCAGTGCGGTTAATCAGCAGAACCCGGAGGTTGCTGCGGCTATGCAGCAGCGCATCCCGGTGGTACCCAGGGCTGAGATGCTGGCCGAGCTGATGCGTTATCGCCACGGTATCGCGGTTGCCGGCACCCATGGCAAAACCACCACCACTAGTCTGGTTGCCTCGGTATTGGCGGCGGAAGGGCTGAGCCCGACCTTTGTGATTGGTGGTCGGCTGACCAGCGCTGGCACCAATGCCCAGCTGGGTGAAAGTCGTTACCTGGTCGCTGAGGCCGATGAAAGCGATGCGTCCTTCCTGCATTTACAGCCGATGACCGCGATAGTCACCAATATCGATTTTGACCACATGGCTACCTATGAGGGAGATTTCAATCGCCTCAAACGGACTTTTGTGGATTTCCTGCATAACCTGCCGTTTTACGGTTTGGCGGTCATGTGTATTGATGATCCGGTGGTGCGCTCAATTCTTCCGCAGATTAACCGGCAGATTATTACCTACGGTCAGTCCGAGGATGCGGATATCCGCGCAGTAGATATCGAACAGAAGGGCATGCAAACCCACTTCACTGTACTGCGTGAAAACCGTCAGCCACTGCGCGTGTTCGTCAATATGCCCGGTGTGCATAACGTACTTAATGCCCTGGCGACCATTGCGGTGACCGCCGATGAAGGCGTCAGCGATGAGGCAATTATCCAGGGTCTGACCACCTTTGAAGGGGTCGGTCGCCGGTTCCAGGTGCATGGTCATTTCCCGCTGGGTGAGCCGGGGGAAGGGGACGTGATGCTGGTGGACGACTACGGCCACCATCCGAGCGAAGTTGCTGCGGTCATTAAAGCGGTGCGTGGCGGTTGGCCAGAGCGCCGGTTGGTGATGGTCTATCAACCTCACCGCTATTCGCGTACCCGTGACTTGTATGAAGACTTTGTTCAGGTGTTAGGCGAGACCAATGTCTTGTTATTGATGGAAGTATTCCCCGCCGGTGAAGAGCCAGTGCCGGGTGCGGACAGCAAGCACCTGTGCCGCAGCATCCGGTTGCGTGGTCAGATTGACCCGCTGTATGTGGAGCGCGATGCCGACTTGATGCCCTTACTTAAGGCGGTGCTGCAGCCTGGCGATCTGTTGCTGACCCAAGGTGCCGGTGATATCGGCGGCCTGGCGCCCCAGCTGGCAGAGGCACTTACGGCACTACATGCAGCACGAACGGGAGGGCAAGTCTGATGATTGATGTTCAGGCCTTTGGCCGGGTGGCTGTGTTGTACGGTGGTTTGTCCGCAGAGCGCGAAGTATCGCTGAACTCGGGTGCGGCGGTTCTGGCTGCACTGCAGGCGGCGGGTGTCGATGCTTACGGCATTGATGTAGGCGAAGATCTGGCTGCGCGGCTGCTCAGTGATCGCCCTGATCGCGTATTTATCGCCTTGCACGGCCGCGGTGGTGAGGATGGCAGCCTGCAGGGCATGCTGGAGTATCTGCGCCTGCCCTATACCGGCAGTGGCGTAATGGCTTCGGCGCTGGCCATGGACAAGCTGCGCACCAAACAGGTATGGCAGAGTCTGGGTCTGCCAACCCCGGCCTATGCCGTGCTGCGTGCTGAAGACGAGTGTGCCGGTGTGGTCGAGCGGCTGGGCACGCCACTGATCAGCAAGCCGATCCATGAGGGTTCGAGTATCGGCATGGCGCGGGTGGATTCGCTGGCCGGCCTGCAACAAGCCTGGCAGGAAGCCCGTCAGTATGACGACGTGGTGCTAGTGGAGCAGTGGATCACTGGCGCCGAGTTCACTGTGGCCATTCTGAACGGCCAGGTGCTGCCGGCGATCCGTCTGAGTACGCCACATACTTTTTACGATTACGAGGCTAAGTACCTGGCATCGGACACCATCTATCAATGCCCTTGCGGCCTGTCGCCAGAGCGCGAAGCCGAGCTGGCTGAGCTGTGCCTGCAGGCCTTCAATGCAGTGGGCTGCCATGGCTGGGGGCGGGTGGATGTGATGCAGGACGCCGATGGCAATTTTTACCTGCTGGAGGTCAACACCTCGCCGGGTATGACCGACCATAGCTTAGTGCCGATGGCTGCGAAGGCCGCTGGTATGAGCTTTACCGACCTGGTGCTGGCGATTCTCGCCAGTGCCAGATACTGAGGACTAACCATGTTGGGGCTGATGATTCGAGACCAGCACTCCGGACGCATGGCAGGGCGACGTAACACGCCTAGCCGCGGTGCGGTGCGCGTGACTCCACGAGCCCCACGCACTTGGCCGCAGTTTAGCTGGGCGTCCCTACAAGTGGCTGGTGCCCGGTTGCAACACTTGCTGTGGCCATTGTTGCTGGTCGCATTAGGTATGGGATTGTATGAGTTGAGCACCCGGTTACAGCCGCTGGCGAATCGTCCGATCAGTCTGATCAGTGTGGAAGGCGATCTGCAATATATTGATCGCGACTCGGTGCAAGAAACCATTGCTCCTTACTTGGATCAGAGCCTGCTGAATCTGGATCTCGAAGCACTGCGCAGCGATCTGGCCGCCATGCCCTGGGTAGCTAATGCAGCGGTCACGCGGATCTGGCCTGATCAGCTGGTAATTACTTTAGATGAGCATCTGCCGGTGGCTCGTTGGGGCGAATCGCAGTTGCTGAACAGTGCCGGACGCGCTTTCTCTCCCGAGCTGAGCAATCGCTTCGAGGGGTTGCCGCAACTCAATGGTCCGGAGCGCGCCAAGAGCCGGGTCATGCAGACCTATCAGCAATTTAACCGACAGTTGCGGCCCTATGGGCACCGCGTGGCGCGTCTGGAAATGCGCGATCGGGGCAGTTGGTTTCTGACCACCCGTGAGGGTATTGAGATATTGCTGGGCCGGGACGACGTAGTAGACAAGATGCAGCGCTTTCTGACCATCGACCAATTGATGTTGTCCGAACGCCGCGAACTTATAGAGCGAATTGATTTGCGCTACAGCAATGGCATGGCAGTGGCATGGCGTGAGCCTGCAACGGTTTCAACGGGGAGTAATCAGTAATCATGGCAAGCAAGCAGGGTAGCAGGATGATCGTCGGGCTGGATATCGGCACCTCCAAGGTGGTCGCACTGGTTGGCGAGATAGGTGCAGACGGCCAACTGGAGATTGTCGGCATTGGCTCGCATCCATCGCGTGGCATGAAAAAAGGCGTAGTGGTGAATATCGAGTCCACGGTGCAGTCGATTCAGCGCGCTATTGAAGAAGCGGAACTGATGGCAGGCTGCCAGATTCACTCGGTGTTGGCCGGTATTGCCGGTAGCCATATCCGCAGCCTGAACTCCCACGGCATTGTGGCGATTCGTGAAGGCGAAGTGGTGCAAGCAGATATTGAACGTGTGCTGGACGCTGCTCAGGCAGTGGCCATCCCGGCTGATCAGAAGGTGCTGCACATCCTGCCGCAGGAATATGTGATTGATAATCAGGAAGGCGTGCGCGAGCCGCGCGGCATGTCCGGCGTACGACTGGAAGCCAAAGTGCACCTGGTGACCTGTGCGATGAACGCCGTGCAGAACATCGATAAGTGCATCCGTCGTTGTGGTCTGGAAGTGGAAGACATCATTCTCGAGCAGCTGGCTTCCAGCTACTCGGTGCTCACCGAAGACGAAAAAGAGCTGGGCGTCTGCATGGTTGACATCGGTGGCGGCACTACTGACATCGCTATCTTCACCGAAGGTGCGATTCGCCACACGGCAGTGATCCCTATTGCTGGCGATCAGGTCACCAACGATATTGCCATGGCGCTGCGCACCCCGACCCAGTACGCCGAAGAAATAAAAATCCGCTACGCCTGCGCGCTGGCCAAGCTGGCTGGTCCTGAAGAAACCATCAAAGTTCCCAGTGTTGGCGAGCGTCCGCCCCGTGATCTGTCCCGTCAGGCGTTGGCTGAAGTCGTTGAACCACGCTATGACGAGCTGTTCACCCTGATTCAGGCTGAGCTGCGCCGCTCCGGTTTCGAAGACATGATCCCCGCCGGCATAGTGCTGACCGGCGGCACCGCCAAGATGGAAGGCGCAGTCGAACTGGCTGAAGAGATATTCCATATGCCGGTGCGCCTCGGCATACCGCAGGAGTTTAAAGGGCTGGCTGACGTGGTGCGTGATCCGATTTACGCCACCGGCGTCGGTCTGTTGCATTACGGCATGAAACAGCATGCCGAAGGTAATCACAGTCATCTGGAGCAGCATCGGGAATCACCGCTGGTACGGGTAAAGCGTTGGTTCAAGGGGAATTTTTAACAGACCCGCCAAAGCGGGCACCCGGGCCATCCGGGATGGTAGTAACCACGAAACGAGACGTAGCAAACAAAATTAAATGAGTGAAAAACTCTAGGAGATGGGACCATGTTTGAATTAATTGATAACCTCCCGCAGAACGCGGTTATTAAGGTGGTTGGCGTCGGTGGTGGTGGCGGTAATGCCCTCCAGCATATGGTCGTCAACAACGTCGAAGGCGTTGAATTTATCTGCGCCAATACAGATGCGCAGGCGCTGAAAAACATGACCGCGCGCACTGTGTTGCAACTCGGCACTGCGGTCACTAAGGGTCTGGGCGCAGGCGCCAACCCGCTGATCGGTCGCGAAGCTGCTATGGAAGATCGTGAGCGCATCGCTGAAGTGCTACAAGGCGCAGATATGGTATTTATCACTGCGGGCATGGGTGGTGGTACTGGTACTGGTGCAGCACCTATTGTTGCCGAAGTCGCCCGCGAAATGGGTATTCTGACCGTTGCCGTAGTCACCAAACCCTTCCCCTTTGAAGGGCGCAAGCGGATGCAGATTGCCGAAGAGGGCATTCGTGAACTGAGCCAGCATGTTCACTCGCTGATCACTATTCCTCACGAAAAACTGCTGACTGTGCTTGGCAAAGATGCCAGCTTGCTGGCTGCTTTCAGCAAGGCTAACGATGTACTGCTCGGTGCGGTGCAAGGTATTGCTGATCTGATTATGCGTCCAGGTATGATCAACGTCGACTTCGCTGACGTGAAGACGGTGATGAGTGAAATGGGGATGGCAATGATGATATATATATTGGAGGCGCTAGAAACCGACCTGGAAAAATATATAGTCGAACCAATTCAGGAAAATTTGCCCTCATAAAAAATCCCGCCATTGAAAAAGATAGTGTCTTTGAGGATACCGATGCTCTGTTTACCGATGTCAATAATGACGGAAGACCAGATCTGGTCGTGGTTTCCGGAGGGAACATCCCATTTTCCCCGAAAGAACATATGGCGACAAGGATATATCTAAACGAGGGAAATAGCAAGTTTCTGCCCTCCGATCGAAATATTGATAATATTGACAACTCTGCGGTAGTAGTGGCATCCGATTATGACTCCGATGGCGATATAGACCTTTTTATAGGGAGCAGGAGCATTCCCGGAAAATATGGTC
>SMFF01000247.1_pt1 | contig 10036 bp, 10 predicted proteins | sample 2456181 | NCBI WGS metagenome assembly SMFF01 (sample SAMN10132611, study PRJNA489261) | soil metagenome | isolation source: day120 antibiotic-loamy sand soil ammended with raw manure from dairy cow... | place: USA | collected 2015-04-01
CTCCCCCGGAAGCGACCAACTCGCACGATTCTCGGCCCCCAGGTGGGGTCGGAGCCGGATGCGGTGCCCGGTACGCTGGGCGGGTGACGAGCGCCTCCGCATCCGGTTCCGCCGCATCCGAATCGGCCGCATCCTCCTCGGCCGCATCCGAGTCGGCCGGCCACGGCGACGCGAGCTACGCGGCCGCCGGCGTCGACACCGCGGCGGGCGACCGCGCGGTCGAGCTCATGAAGGCATCCGTCGCGCGCACGCACGGACCCGAGGTGCTGGGCGGCGTGGGCGGCTTCGCGGGACTCTTCGACGCATCCGCTCTCACGGGCTACCGGCGACCGCTGCTCGCGACGAGCACCGACGGCGTGGGCACCAAGATCGCGCTCGCGCTCGCCGTCGACAAGCACGACACGATCGGCCAGGACCTCGTGGCGATGGTCGTCGACGACATCGTCGTGGTGGGCGCGAAGCCGCTCTTCATGACCGACTACATCGCGACCGGCAAGGTGCACCCCGAGCGCATCGCGACCCTCGTGGCGGGCGTCGCCCGCGCGTGCGAGGCCACCGGCACCGCGCTCGTGGGCGGCGAGACGGCCGAGCACCCGGGGCTCATGGCGCCCGACGACTACGACATCGCGGGTGCCGCGGTCGGCGTGGTCGAAGCGGATGCCGTGCTCGGTCCCGAGAGGGTGCAGCACGGCGACGTCGTGGTGGCGATCGCGAGCTCGGGCCTGCACAGCAACGGCTTCTCGCTCGTGCGGCACATCCTCGAGAAGCGGGGGCTGGCCTACACCGACGCATCCGACGAGCTGGGTGGCGTCGTGGGCGAGGTGCTGCTCGAGCCCACGCGGCTCTACACCGCGCCCCTGCTCCGCGTGATCGAGCAGCTGCCGGGCAGCATCCACGCCCTCAGCCACGTGACCGGCGGCGGCATCGCCGCGAACCTCGCGCGCGTGCTGCCGAGGGGTGCCTGGGTCGAGCTCGACCGCTCCACGTGGAGCCCGCAGCCCGTGTTCCGCACGCTCGCCGAGTGGGGCGGGCTGCAGCTGGCCGAGACCGAGTCGACCTGGAACCTCGGCGTGGGCTTCTTCGCGATCGTGGCCGCGGATGCCGCGAGCTCGGTCACGCACGCCCTCGAAGCCGCGGGACTGCCGGCGTGGGTCGCCGGGCGGGTCTCCACCGCATCCCACGACCTGACGGGTTTCGAGCAGGGCGCGAAGGGCGTCGACGGCGGAGCCGTGCGCCTCGTGTCGAGCTACGCCGACTGAGCCGTCTTCTTCGTCAAACGCTGCAGCGTTACGCGCACGGCTGCAGATTCACGCGCGGAGCCGCAGGTATTACGGGCACGCGACGGCAAGAGCTACAGCGTTTGACGCGCGGGTCGCACTGGGTCGGGCGCGCGAGACCAAGAGCTACAGCGTTTGCCGCCCGGGTCGCGACGGCATCGGGCCCGCGTGTTCCACGCCGGTCAGGCGGTCTTGACGGTTTCCTCGTCGAGATCGTCGCCGTCGTCGTCACCGTAGGTGTCGGTGTACTCCGGCCACTTGTCGAGGTCCTCCTCGAGGCGCGGGTTGCCCGCGAGTTCGCGCTCGAGCGCGTTGTAGTTGGTGTCCGGGCTGAAGTACTTCAGCTCCCGGGCGACCTTGGTGTGCTTTGCCTTCTGACGGCCGCGCCCCATGCGTGACCCCCTCGTTTCAGAGCTGCTCAAGTTGACGGGAAAAACTCCGGGGAGTCTATCATGCGCGCGCCTTCAGGCCCGGGTCGCGCACCGGATGCCTCACTCGCTCGCGGAGCGTCGGGACGCCTTTCGTGCCCGCCGCTCGGCGAGCTTCGCTGCGGCCGCCTTCGCCGCCCGGGTGGCCTTCTCGTTGACCTTCCGCGCCCCCTCGAACTCGCTGCCGAGCACGGCGAGCCCGCCGAGCGCGACGAGTGTACCGGGGCCCGGGAGGGGCATCAGCACGACGCCCAACGCCACGGTCGCACCGCCGGTCACGCCGACCGCGGTGCGGTAGGCGCGATCCGCGGCCGGTCGGGAGCGGATGCCTTCCCGCGCCCGCCCCGCGGCACGTTTGCTGCTCGCGAAAGCGGCACCCACCATCCGTCCCGCCGCTGAGGCAGCGGACGACGGGGCGCCGGCGAGGTCGTCGGGTTCGGGCATCACGGACATGCCGCCAGGGTAGGGGCGGCGGCTGAAGATCGCCTGCCCGCATCCGAGCGCCGCCGGGTAACGTGGGGCGGGTGACCGAGCGGCCGACCGACACCTCTGTGGTGATCGTCGGTGCCGGTCAGGCGGGTCTGTCGGTGGCGTACTTCCTGCGCCGACTCGGGCTCGACCCGGGCAACGACTTCGTGGTGCTCGATCGCGGGCCGGGCCCCGGGGGCGCCTGGCAGTTCCGCTGGGAGGCGCTGCGACTCGGCTCCGCGCACCGCGTCAACGACCTGCCCGGCATGGACGAGCTCGGCCTCAGCTTCGACACGGCCGACCGCACGCTGCCGGCGCGCGAGGTGATCGCCGACTACTACGGCCGCTATGAGCAGCACTTCGGGCTGAAGGTCGTGCGCCCCGCCGACGTCACACGCGTGAAGGCCACCCTCGACGGCTTCGAGGTGACCTTCGACGACGAGTACGGCGATCAGACCTTCTCCACGCAGATCCTCGTCAACGCGACCGGCACGTGGGGCGCCCCGTTCGTGCCGTGGTATCCGGGCATGAACGAGTTCCAGGGTCGCCAGCTGCACACCGTCGACTACACGGATGCCGAGAGCCTGCGCGGCAACGACGTCGTGATCGTCGGAGGCGGCACGAGCGCGATCGGCTTCCTCATGGAGCTCGAGGGGGTCGCCGGCAGTCTCACGTGGGTCACGCGGCGGCCGCTCGAGTTCCTCGAGGAGCAGGAGCTCAACATCGAGGGCGGCACGCGCGCGGTCGCGCTGCAGGACGCCGCGGCACGCGAGGGGCGGGCGCTGCCGTCGATCGTGTCGACCACGGGGGTGCCGCGCACCCGCCGCATCCAGTCGGCCATCGAGCGCGGACTGCTCACCCCGAAGCCCATGTTCGAGCGCGTCGAGCCCGACGGGGTGCGCTGGGCCGACGGCACGTTCCAGCACGCCGACGTCATCATCTGGGCCACCGGGTTCCGACCCGAACTGCGGCACCTCGCTCCGCTCAAGCTGCGCGAGCAGGCCGGCGGGGTGACCGTCGAGGCGGGCGCGGCGTACCGCAACGCCAACGTGTTCTTCGCGGGGTACGGGCCCACGGCATCCACGATCGGCGCGAATCGCGCGGGCCGCACGATCGCGCGGCAGATCGTGGCGGCGCTCAGCGCGTTGGGCTACTGAGCCCCGAGGCGCCCGGGCCCATCTCCGCGAAAGTACGCACTTTGGGCGCGAACGGGGGACAAATACGCCACAAAGTGCGTACTTTCGCGGACTAGGGGGTGAGCGCCTCGAGCACCACGATCGAGGCGGCCGCCGACCACGCCTGCGGGCGGCACGCGGCCGGGTAGGGCACCGGACGCGGCACCTCGGATACGGCATCGCCGCCGTGCAGTTCGGGCATGCGGTAGTCGAAGGCGGCGGCGGCACGCAGCAGCCCCTCCGAGAGTCGCCGGGCCTCGTCGGGGAAGCCGTCGCGATGCAGCCCGCGGATGGCGATGGCCGTGTCGTGCGCCCAGATGCTTCCGCCGTGATACGAGAGCGGCCAGTAACCCCCTGAGCCGGTTGCCAGGGTGCGGATGCCGTAGCCCGCGTCGAGGCGCGGCGAGACCAGCCGCGCGGCCACGAGTCGCGCCTCCGCGTCATCGAGCAGGCCGGTGCCGAGCAGGTGGCCGATGTTGCTCGTGAGCGAGTCGACCGGGCGCTTCCGGGCGTCGAGTGCGATCGCGGGGTAGCGGCCATCGGCATCCGACACCCAGAACGATGCCCGGAACTGCGCGGCGAGCCGCGCCGCCCACGCGCGCCACTGGGCCGCGTCCTCGCCGAACTCCTCGAGCAGCGCCGCGCCGCGCACCGCCGCCTCATGCGCGTAGGCCTGCACCTCGGCGAGCGCGATGGGCCCCTCGGCGAGCGAGCCGTCGCGCCACTGCACCGAGTCGCCGGAGTCCTTCCAGCCCTGGTTCGAGAGGCCGCGCCCCGACTCGTCGACGTACTCGAGCAGCCCGTCGCCGTCGCTGTCGCCGAAGTCGCGCATCCAGGCGAGCGCGGCGCGCAGGGCCGGCAGCAGCTCGCGCGTCTCGTCGTCGCCGAGTCCGCGCTCGCGGGTGTCGGCGAGCAGGCAGATCCAGAGGGCCGTCGCGTCGACCGTGCCGTAGTAGTGGGGCGGCAGCTCGACGCCCTCGTCGGGCAGCTCGAGCGTGGCCCGTCGCACCTCGTGGATGATCTTGCCGGGCTGTTCGGCGGCCGCGGGCACGCGCTCACGGCCCTGCAGTGCGGCCAGCGTACGCAGCGTGCCGTGCGCGATGCCCGTGCCGAGCGGCAGCAGGAAGCGGGCCGCCCAGATCGAATCGCGCCCGAAGAGCGTGAAGAACCAGGGTGCGCCGGCACCCAGGAACTCGTCGCGCGAACCGACCCGGGTGAGGCGAAGTGCGTCGAGGTCGCCGAGCGACCGCTCGACCCAGCGCTGCAGGCGGTCGTCGGCGCCCGTGAGCTCGGGGCGGCTCCAGGGGGTTGGTGCGGCCGCCGCTGCCACGACCGCGAGCCCGTCGTGCACGTCGAGCGCGAGCGAGCATGAGGCGCTGCCGCGCGCGGGCACCGCGACGCCCCAGGTCACCCGGATGCGGGAGCCGTCGAGCACGATCGTCGCCTCGCGTGCGCGCAGCGTCGCCGACACGGCGGCATCCCCCCAGACGGCTTCGGCATCCGTGAGCTTCGGCTCGACCCCGAGCGAGGGCCTGCCGGTCTTCACGACCTCGACCGGCGTGACCTCGGCGTCGAGCTCGACCGTGAGCTCGACCCGCAGCTCGCGCCCCAGGCGCGACTCGATCGTGAGCTCGTGGTCGACGCCGTCGCCGCGCACGGCGCGGGTCACGACGAGCCGCACGTCCGGGTCGGCGCCCGCATCGTCGAGTCCGCGCAGCAGCGAGACGAAGCGGATGCGGTCGGCCGCGTCTTCGAGGGTCGCGATCGGCTCCGGGGCGGCGCCGTCGACCCGCACGCTCCAGGCGCTCGCGACACGCACATCCGACACGTAGACGCCGTCGATGGGTGCCGTCATCTCGCCGCCGGACCGCGACCATGCCTGGGCGGGCGCGCGCAGCGCGACCGTCGCGTCGTGCAGGAGCGGCTGCCGGCCGGTGGCCTCGTGTGCACGCATCCCGACGACCTTCACTGCTCGTTCCCGCGGTGTGCTGAACCGGACCCGGTTGACAGCCCGGGCTCGCCAGGTAACATAACACCCACAATTTGATCGATCAAACCCCGATTCTCGAATCCGGTTTGGATCGTTCAAGGATCGGGCCAAAGGAGGTCGGTGTGGCACAGCTCCCCACGGTGGAAGACGTCGCGCGCCTGGCCGGCGTCTCGCGGCAGACGGTCTCGAACGTCATCAACACCCCCGAGATCGTGCGCCCCGAGACGCGCGAGCGCGTCGAGACCGCCGTGCGCGAACTCGGCTACCGACCGCACGCATCCGCACGGCGCCTCCGCACCCGCACCAGCTCGACGATCGGCATCCGCCTCGACCCGCTGCCGCGCGGCATCTCGGGCGCGATCCAGGACCGCTTCCTGCACGCGCTCACCGAGCACGCGGCGGAGCGCGGCTTCCGGGTGACGCTGTTCACGGCGCGCGACCCCCAGCACGAGATCGAGCAGTACCGCAGCCTGCGCGACGGCGCCGACGTCGACGCCTTCGTGCTCACCTCGACCGTCTCCGACGACCCGCGCATCGAGTGGCTCGCGCGCGAGCGCATCCCCTTCGTCTCGTTCGGCCGCCCCTGGGGTGCCATGGGAGCCCACGACGTGGGGGATCCCGAACGGCTCTGGGTCGACGTCGACGGCCGCGCTGGAACGGCGCTCGCCACCCAGCACCTCATCGGCCGGGGCCTCCGGCGCATCGGCTTTCTCGGCTGGCCCGAGGGTTCGGGAACGGGCGATGATCGTCGTGCCGGCTGGGGCGAGGCGATGCGTGCCGGATTCCCCGGCATCGCGGATGCCGAACTCGCCGTGCTCTCCTTCGAGACGGTCGAGGCGGTCGCCGCCGCGCGCGTGGCCGTCGAGCGGCACCTGGCCGACGGACTCGAGCTCGAGGCCCTCGTCTGCGTCAGCGACTCGGTCGCGCTCGGCGCCATGATGGCCGTGCGCGAGGCGGGCCGGCCGCACTTCCCCGTCATGGGTTTCGACAACACCCCGGTCGCGCAGGCGGTGGGCCTCTCGAGCGTCGACCAGCGACTCGACGAGGTGGCCACGAGCGTTCTCGACCTGCTGCTCGGCGCGACCGGTCGTCGCGTGCTCCCCCACGGGAGCGGATCCGATCCCCTCGGTCACCGTCTCGTGACCCCCCAGCTTGTCGTGCGCCGGTCGAGTCACCTGGCGCCCGTCGAGGAAGCCGACGGCACCTCGCCCGGCGATCACATCAGAGAAAAGGAAGAGCAATGAGCAAGAAGACGTGGATCGGCGCCATCGCGCTCGCCGCGGCCGCCGCTGTCGTGCTCACCGGATGTTCCGGTGGAGGCGGCGGAAGTGACTCCGGAAACGGCAGCGAGCTCACGATCCTCATCGGGTCGAGCGGACCCGCCGAGACGAAGGCCGTGCAGGACGCCGCCGACACCTGGGCGGCCGACAACGACGCCAAGGTCAAGGTCATCGCCGCCGACGACCTCAACCAGCAACTCAGCCAGGGCTTCGCCGGTGACGACGCGCCCGACCTGTTCTACATGGCCTGGGACCAGTTCGCGAACTACGCGGGCAACGGCTATCTCGACACCTACGCGAAGGACCTGAAGAACGCGAAGGACTTCTACCCCTCGCTCGTGGACACCTTCACCTTCGACGGCGACTTCGTGTGCGCACCGAAGGACTTCTCGACGCTCGGCCTCATCGTGAACACCGACATGTGGGCGGCTGCCGGGCTCACCGACGCCGACGTGCCCACCGACTGGGACAGCCTCGAGGCCGTGGCGAAGAAGCTCACCACGGGTGACACCGTCGGCCTCTCCTTCGGTCTCGAGTACGCCCGCCTCGGCGTGTTCATGAACCAGGCGGGCGGCACGCTCGTCGACAAGGACGGCACGAAGGCCACCGCCGACTCGCCCGAGAACCTCGCGGGTCTCGAGTACGTGCAGAAGCTGCACGACGAGGGCGTGCTGAAGTTCCCGAGCGAGCTCGACGCCGGATGGGGTGGCGAGGCGCTCGGCGCCGGCAAGGCCGCCATGGTCATCGAGGGTCCCTGGATCAAGGGCATCGCATCCGACTACCCCGACACGAAGTGGGCCGCCTACGAGCTGCCTGCCGGGCCCGAGGGGAAGTCGACCTTCACCTTCACGAACTGCTGGGGCATCCCGGCGAACTCCGACACCCGGGATGCTGCGGTGTCGCTCGTGGAGTACCTCACCTCCGACGACCAGCAGCTCGCCTTCGCCGACGCCTTCGGCGTGATCCCGTCGACCGAGTCGGCGGCCGCGAGCTACGCCGAGAAGTACCCCGACTACGCCTCGTTCGTCGCGAGCAACGACTACGCGGTGAGCCCGGTGAACTTCGCCGGCTCGGCGTCGGTCGTGGGCGACTTCAACGCGTCGCTCGAGGGGATGGCGTCGGGGAACGTCGACCTGAAGGGCATCCTGGGCACCTTCCAGGAGCAGCTGCAGGCGGCGCTCGACGAGGCGAACGGCTGAGCCGCCTCGAGCTGATGCGCTGACCGGGAGCACGAGGAGCACGCGATGAGCAGAGGGATCCGCGGGAACGAAGCCCGCTACGGGTGGGCGTTCACCGCCCCCGCGATCCTCATCATCGGCGTGTTCCTCGTGCTCCCGATCCTGCTCGCACTCTGGGTGAGCTTCAGCGACTGGAACGGCCTCGGCTCGCCGCTCGGCAACTCCGAGTTCGTCGGGGGCGTCAACTACGCCAAGGTGCTCGTGGATTCCGGCCTCGCGCAGCGCGACTTCGGCACCTCGATCCGCAACAACCTCTACTACGTGCTGCTCGTGGTGCCGCTGCAGACGGCGCTCGCGCTGTTCCTCGCCGTGCAGGTGAACCGCCGGATGCTGCGCGGCCGCGGCTTCTTCCGCACCGCGTTCTACTTCCCCTCGGTCACGAGCTCGATCGCGATCACGACGATCTTCATCTTCCTGTTCACCTCCTCCGGCGCGGTCAACCAGGTGCTCGGCTGGCTCGGGGTCAACGGCCCCAACTGGTTCGCGGATCCGCGCGGCGTGCTGCACCTGCTGCTCGGCGGCCTCGGAGTCGACGGATCGGGTGCCGCGGCCGCGGGCGGACCGCTCGGTCTCAGCTGGTGGGACTGGTTCGCCGGCCCCTCCGTCGCGATGTGCGTGCTCATCGTGCTGGCGATCTTCACGACATCCGGAACCTTCATGCTGCTGTTCCTCGCGGCGCTGCAGAACGTGGGCGCCGAGATCGAGGAGGCCGCCGCCGTGGACGGCGCGGGCCCGTTCCGCACCTTCTTCTCGGTGACCCTGCCCATGCTCAAGCCCACGCTCTTCACGGTGCTCACCCTCGGGCTGATCGGCACGTGGCAGGTGTTCGACCAGATCTACCTGACCGGCCGCGGGGCGCCCGCGAAGACGCTGCTGACGCCCGCGTTCCTCGCGTACGACACCTCGTTCTCCGACCTCAAGTGGGGCCAGGGCGCGGCGATCTCGTTCATCCTGTTCGGCATCATCGTTGCCCTCACCCTCTTCCAGCGGTGGGTGCTGCGGGATCGGGATGCCGGGCGGGCCGGGCAGCGGCGCGCCGTGCGCGCGGTGGCGCGACTGCGCAAGCAGGCGGCATCCGTGCAGGCGGCGGGTACCGCCGTGCCCCAGGCCGACCGCGCGGACGGAGGCGAACGATGAGCCTCACGGTGCAGGCCGGCCGACGGCGGTGGGCGACGATCGGGCTCGCGCTCAGCTACGTGCTGCTCGTGGCGCTCGCCCTCATCTACATCTATCCGTTCCTGATCTCGATCTCGGGCAGCTTCAAGACGGATGCCGAGGCGACGCAGCAGCCGCTCAGCCTGCTGCCCGCGACGTGGACCTTCGCGGCCTACGAACGGCTCTTCACGAGCGTGCCCCTGCTGCAGTGGGCCGGCAACTCCCTGCTCATCACCGTGATCGTGACCACCGGCCGGGTGTTCTTCGACTCACTGGCCGGCTACGCGCTCTCGCGCCTGCAGTTCCGCGGGCGGGCGGTCGTCTTCGCGTGCCTCGTGGCCGTGATGGCGGTGCCGAACGTCGTGCTGCTCATCCCGCGCTTCCTCATCCTCAAGGAGCTCGGGCTCTACAACTCCTACGCGGGCATGATCGTGCCGATCATGATCGACGCGGCAGGCATCTTCATCATGAAGCAGTTCTTCGAGTCGATCCCGGTGTCGGTCGAGGAGGCGGCGCGCATCGACGGGGCGGGCGTCTTCCGCACCTTCTGGACGATCGTGCTGCCGATGGCGATGCCCGCCCTCGTCACCCTGTTCATCCTGAGCTTCCAGGGATCCTGGAACGGTGGTGTCGCGCAACGATCCCGACCTCAACACGCTCACGACGGGTGTCGCATCCCTCACCTCGGGTCAGCTCGGCTCCGGCAACCAGTACCCGCTGCAGCTCGCCGCGGCGGTGCTCATGTCGATCCCGGTCGCCGTGCTGTTCTTCATCTTCCAACGCCGCATCATGTCCACCTCCGAGGGCGGCGAGAAGGGCTGACCGTCGAGTGTGTGGACCAAACGCTGCAGCGGTCGACCCCACGCGGCAGACATCCGTGGCGCGCGCGGCCGGGCGCTACAGCGTTTGTCACCGGGTGCGTGAGCGGGCGGGCGTCTTCCGCACCTTCTGGACGATCGTGCTGCCGATGGCGATGCCCGCCCTCGTCACCCTGTTCATCCTGAGCTTCCAGGGATCCTGGAACG
>SMFF01000232.1_pt1 | contig 10025 bp, 9 predicted proteins | sample 2456181 | NCBI WGS metagenome assembly SMFF01 (sample SAMN10132611, study PRJNA489261) | soil metagenome | isolation source: day120 antibiotic-loamy sand soil ammended with raw manure from dairy cow... | place: USA | collected 2015-04-01
ATCGTGGCCGCCATCCCCGAGAGCGTCTCCGAGCCCGAGACCTCGGTGATGAGCAGCGCGCCCGCCGAGAGCGTCGAGCCCATGCCGACTCCCGCGAGCACCTGACCCGCGATGATCGCCGCGCGGCTGCGGCGACGAACGCGCGCGACCTCCGACTCCGTGAGTCCCGTCGGTGCGGATGCCGCGGCTGGGCTCACGCGGTGGACTCGTCGCGGTTGAGCGCGGGGTTGCTGAGCGTGCCGATGCCGCTGATCTCGATGTCGACCGACTGGCCGTGCAGGAAGCCGCCCAGTCCCGAGGGCGTGCCCGTCATGATGATGTCGCCCGGCAGCAGGGTCCAGACGTCGGAGATGTAGGCGATGAGCTCGGGCACCTTGTGGATCATGTCGCGCGTGTTGCCGTGCCGGCGCGGCTCGCCGTCGACCCAGGTGCGGATCTCGAGCCCGTCGGGATCGAGCTCCGTCTCGATCCAGGGGCCGATCGGCGCGAAGGTGTCGTAGCCCTTCGCGCGCGCCCATTGCCCGTCGGCGAACATCTGGTCGCGCGCCGAAACGTCGTTGCCGATCGTGTAGCCGAACACGTAGTCGGCCCAGTCCTCGGCCTTCACCTGCTTGGCGATGCGCCCGATCACCACCACGAGCTCGCCCTCGTGCGTGATGCGGCCCTCCACCGGCGGGATGCGGATGGGATCGCCGGGCCCGACGACGGCGGTGTTGGGCTTGAGGAAGATGAGGGGGTTCTCAGGGGCGTCGATGTTGCCGAGATCCTTGCGGTGCTCGGCGTAGTTGAGCCCGACGCAGACGACCTTGGAGCGCGGGATCACCGGTGCGAGCAACCGCGCATCCGCAAGCGGCACCCGCTCACCGGTCGGGGTGAAACCGGCGAACATCGGATCGCCGGCGAGCACGACCAGGTCGTCATCGTCGACGATGCCGAACCGTGGGTCGCCTCCCGTGCTGAAACGTGCGACTCTCACGCTGAGAGCCTAGCCCCGCCCGCCGCTCGGTCTTGTCGCCGTGCGACGGGATACTGGATGCCGTGAACCAGCTGCTCTGGACAGGCCCGGTCGACAGCGACCGCGTTCTCGTGCTCGCCCACGGCGCCGGCGCGCCCATGGACTCACCGTGGATGAACGACATGGCCGCGCTGCTCGCCGACCGCGGCATCCGGGTCGCCCGCTTCGAGTTCGCGTACATGGCCGCGCGGCGTGAGGGCACCCGGCGCCCGAACCCGCGCGCCGAGGCGGTGCTCGACGAGTACCGGGCGATCATCGACCAGCTGCGCGAGCACGCGGATGCGACCCCCGCGATCGGCGGCAAGTCGTTCGGCGGCCGCGTCGCCTCGATGATCGCCGACGAGCTGTACGCGGCGGGCGGCATCCGCGGGCTGGTGTGCCTCGGCTACCCCTTCCACCCGATGGGCAAGCCGGAGCAGTTGCGCACGGCGCACCTCGCCGAGCTCGCGACGCCGACGCTCGTGTGCCAGGGCGAGCGCGACATCATGGGCACGCGCGAGGAGGTCGCGGGCTACGCGCTCTCCCCCGCGATCGACATCTTCTGGTCCCCTGACGGCGACCACGACCTCAAACCGCGCAAGGCATCCGGTCACAGCTTCGCCGACAACCTCGCGGCGGCAGCGGATGCGGTCGCGAGGTGGTGGCCTCTGTGAGTCTCAGCCGTCGAGGCGACGCAGCCAGCCGTGGCGGTCGTCGATGCGGCCGTACTGGATGCCGGTGAGCTCGTCGCGCAGCGAGAGCGAGACGCGGTCGTCGACCTCCGGCATCCGGATGCCGAACGAGGCCGACCTGATCTCCGAGATGGGCGTGATGACCGCCGCCGTGCCGCACGCGAACGCCTCGACGATCTCGCCCGATTCGGCGCCCTCGCGCCATTCGGTGATCGAGACGGGACGCTGCTCGACGGCGTACCCGCGGTCGCGCCCCAGCTGCAGGATCGAGTCGAGCGTGATGCCCTCGAGAATCGAGTCCGAGTCGGGGGTGATGAGGCGCTTGTCGCGGGTGACGAGCACGACGTTCATGCCGCCGAGTTCCTCGAGGTACTCGCCCTGCTGCGCGTCGAGGAACAGCACCTGCTGGCAGCCGTTGTCGTAGGCCTCCTGCTGGGCGACGAGCGATGCTGCGTAGTTTCCGCCGGTCTTCGCCTGCCCCATGCCGCCGTGCCCCGCGCGCGTGTAGTTCGTCGAGAGCCAGATCGCGAGCGGCGTGATCCCGCCCGTGAAGTACGCGCCCGCCGGCGAGGCGATCAGGTAGAAGTTGACCTTCTTGGCCGGGCGCACGCCGAGGAAGGCCTCCTTGGCGAACATGAACGGGCGAAGGTAGAGGCTCTCCTCCTGCTGGGAGGGCACCCAGTCGCCGTCCACCGCGATGAGCTGTTCGAGGGCGTCGAGGAAGTACTCGGTGGGCAGCTCGGGCATCGCGAGGCGCTTCGCCGAGCGCTGCATGCGCGCGGCGTTCTGCTCGGGCCGGAAGGTCCAGATCGAGCCATCCGCGTGGCGGTAGGCCTTCAGCCCCTCGAACACCTCCTGCGCATAGTGCAGCACGGCGGCGGCGGGGTCGAGCTGGATGGGGCCGTACGGCTGCACGCGCGGGCGGTGCCACCCGCCGCGCTCCGACCAGCAGATGTCGACCATGTGGTCGGTGAAGTGTTGCCCGAACCCGGGGTTCTCGAGGATGGCGGCGCGCTCCTCGGGCGTCTTCGCGTTCTCATTGCGGGTCACCTGGAACTGCAGGTCCTGGGTGGCCATGGGGAGGAGGTTCATGGTCATGACTGGCTCGTCTTCCGCTGGGTGTGGATCTATTGTGCCCCGGAAGCGCCTCAGCCGAGTCGGGCGGCGATGGCGCTGCCGATCTCGGCGGTGGTGCGCGGGGTGCTTCCTCGTTCGGCCAGATCGGCGGCGACCGCGGTCTCGACGCGACGGGCCGCATCCGGAAGCCCGAGGTGGTCGAGCAACAGGGCGGTCGAGCCGATGGCGGCCGTGGGATCGGCCTTCTGCTGGCCCGCGATGTCGGGCGCGGATCCGTGAACCGGCTCGAACATGCTGGGGAACGTGCCGTCCGGGTTGATGTTGCCCGAGGCCGCCAGCCCGATGCCGCCGCTGATGGCGCCGGCCAGATCGGTGAGGATGTCGCCGAAGAGATTGTCGGTGACGATGACGTCGAATCTAGCAGGGTCGGTCACGAAGAAGATCGTCGCGGCGTCGACGTGGAGGTAATCCCACGCCACGTCCGGATGATTGGCCGCCTCGGCCTCCACGAGCCGCGCCCACAGCCTCCCCGCGTTGGTGAGCACGTTCGTCTTGTGCACGAGGGTGAGCTTCTTGCGCCGCTTCTCGGCGAGATCGAAGGCGTACCGCACGACGCGTTCCACACCGTACGCGGTGTTGACGCTCACCTCGTTGGCGATCTCATGCGGGGTGCCGGTGCGGATGCTGCCCCCGTTGCCGACGTACGGCCCCTCGGTACCCTCCCGCACCACGACGAAGTCGACCTCGCCGGGGTTCGCGAGCGGACTCTGCACCGTGGGATGCAGCACCGTCGGGCGCAGGTTCACGTAGTGGTCGAAGGCGAAACGCAGCTTGAGCAGCAGCCCGCGCTCGATGATGCCGCCCGCCAGCCGCGGATCGCGGGGGTCGCCGCCGACCGCACCGAGCAGGATCGCGTCATGGCGGGCGAGAGCCGCGAGGTCGTCGTCGTCCAGGATGCGTCCCGTCTCGAGGTAGTGCGCCGCACTGAACGGGTACGCGGTCGTGGTGAGCTGCGCCTCTCCTGCGAGCACGGCATCCAGCACCTTCACCGCCTCGGCTGTGACTTCCGGTCCGATGCCGTCTCCGGCGATCACGGCGAGGTCGATGGTGCGCGTCATACCCCCCAGATTATCGGCCGCCTCATGCCCGCCCGGGCCTCTGCGCGCTGCCTGCGCGCTGCCTGCGCGCGCGGTATAGCGCGTGGCACCGCCCGCGTCAACGGGCTGCCCGGATTCGCGCTCGCTCCCTATGTTCGAATCGGCCCCTTCGAGGGGCCTCGAACCAAGGAGGCCAACATGAGCATCGGGCTCGGCATCTTCCTCTTCGTCGTCGGCGCGATTCTGACGTTCGCGCTGAACGTGCAGACCGACTGGATCGACCTGGATCTCGTCGGCTACCTGCTGATGGGCGCCGGGATCGTCGTCACCATCATCGGTATCGCACTCCTCGTGCGTCGCCGTCAGTCGATCACGACGGTGCGATCCGACGTCGACCCCGCCACCGGTACGCGCGTGGACCAGCGCGCGACGGAGACCGACCCGCTGCCCTAAGGGCAGCCCGGGTCTCGGGCGGCACGTGTCTTTCGGGTGGACACGTGCCGCCTTTTTCGTGCCGACCGCACGGGCCTGCCTGTGTCCGGCTCGCGCCTCAGACTGCGACGATGTCGATCTCGCGCACCTCGTCGGCCTCGATCGCCACGCGCACCCGCTCGAGCACCTCATCCGGCACCGGCGAGTCCACCGTGATGATCGAGAGAGCCTGCCCGCCCGCGCTGCGACGCGCGATCTGCATGCTCGCGATGTTGATGCCGGCCTCGCCGAACTCGCGTCCGTAGATCGCCACGATGCCGGGGCGATCGGCATAGAACATCACGACGTGGTGCTCGGCGATCGGCACCTCGATGTCGTAGCCGTTGAGGCCGATGATCTTCTCGGTCATCTTCGTGCCCGCGAGCGTGCCCGACACCTCCACCGACGTGCCGTCGGACAGCACGCCCCGGAGCGTCGTGGTGTTGCGGTAGTCCTTGCTCTCCTCCGAGACGTTGAGGCTCGAGGCGATGCCGCGTTGCTCCGCGAGCAGCGGCGCGTTGACGTAGGAGACGGCCTCGGTGACGAGGTTGGTGAAGTAGCCCTTGAGCGCCGCGAGCCGGTAGACGCTCACGTCGTAGGCGGCGAGCTCGCCGCGCACATCGATCTCGAGATCGGTGAGAGCCCCGTGGCCCGCGACACCCGCGAGCACCTGGCCGAGCTTCTCGACGAGCGCGATGCCGGGGCGCACGAACGGATCGATGATGCCGCCGGCGACGTTCACGGCATCCGGCACCAACTCGCCCTCGAGGGCGAGCCGCACCGACTTCGCGACCGAGACACCCGCCTTCTCCTGCGCCTCGTTGGTGGATGCGCCGAGGTGCGGCGTGACCACCACGTTGGGCAGGCGGAGCAGGGCCGAGTCGGTCGGCGGTTCCGAGCCGAAGACGTCGAGCCCCGCCCCGGCGATCGTGCCCGCCGCGAGCGCCTCGGCGAGCGCCGCCTCATCGATGAGGCCGCCACGGGCGACGTTCACGATGTAGGCGGTCTTCTTCATGCGAGCCAGCTGCGGCCCGGCGATCATGCCCGTGGTCTCGGGGGTCTTCGGCATGTGGATCGTGATGAAGTCCGACTGCTCGAGCAACTCGTCGAGGCTCACCAGGTGCACGCCGAGTTGCTGTGCGCGGGCCGGGCTCACGTAGGGGTCGTAGGCGATGACCTCGACCCCGAACGCCTGCAGACGCGCCGTGATGAGCGCACCGATGCGGCCGAGGCCGATGATGCCGACCGTCTTCTCGTAGAGCTCGGTGCCGGTGTACGTCGAGCGCTTCCACTCCCCCGCGGCGAGGCTCGCGTGCGCGGCCGGGATGTGCCGGGCAAGGCTCAGGATGTGGCCGATGGTCAGCTCGGCGGCGCTGATGATGTTCGAGGTCGGCGCGTTGACGACCATCACGCCCGCCTCCGTGGCGGCCTTGATGTCGACGTTGTCGAGGCCGACACCGGCGCGCGCCACGACCTTGAGCGCCGGGGCCGCCGCGAGCGCCTCCGCATCGATCTGGGTCGCGGAGCGGATGAGCACCGCGCTCGCGTCGGCGAGCGCCGACAGCAGGGCTGCGCGATCGGTGCCGTCGACGGAGCGGATGTCGAAGTCGGGACCGAGGGCCTCGACCGTGGCGGGAGAGAGTTGTTCGGCGATCAGGACGACCGGCTTTGCCACAGATGTTCCTTCGTGCGGAGGGGCAGCGGCGAACACGCCGCGAGGATGACGCCACGGCTCGCGCGGGCGCGGCACAGGCAGCCTATCGGACGTCGCATACCCGTTTCGGCGCATGACGGCGAGGTGGGGCGTCAGGATCTGTCGCCGGGAACGACGCGTGCGCGACCCCTCGCGATGCCTCAGCCGAACACGTAGAGCGCGAGCGAGGTGGCGGCCGTAGCGGCGAGACCCGCGGCGAAGACGAGCACACGCGTCGAGAGGGTTCGGCGACCACCCAGCACGAGTGCCGCCACATAGAGCAGCGGCGGCGCGACGATGCCCAGCACGAGCGGCACCCACGGCGTGAACTCGGCATACCCCTGCGCCGCGTAGAGCGCGGGAAGCGCGATGAGGTTGCTCGACGCCGTGAACAGGAACCAGCCGTACAGCAGGGCGAACACGGCGGCCACGGCGATACGCCAGCCGAGCGGAGGGATCTCGTCGAGCTGCGGTTCCGGCGCGGTCATTGCATGCTCCCGATCCAGAAGAGGAGCGCGGGCCACGGCACGAGCACGAGCGCACCGGCCAGCAGGCCCAGCATCCGCTTGGTGCCCCGGCGCCGGATGCCGTCGGGGGTGAGGGTCAGCACCGCGGCGAACCACAGGGCGGGTCCCACCATCGCGAGGAACTCGCCGAACTGCCACATGATCTCGCCCAGCAGGTCGAGGCTCGGGTAGATGAGCAGCTGCGCCGAGGAGATCCAGCCGATCGAGAGCGCGAGGTAGACGAGGCCGAACACGACCGTGCCGGCGAGCAGAGCGCGCTCGGCAGGGCTGCGTGCCACATCCGCTTCGGGCAACTCCTCCGGTGCGGCGAGGGCGGATTCGGATGCGGCACCCGCGTCACGCAGTCGGGGTGCGGCCTGGCCGCGCGCGTCGTCGCCCGCCCAGTGCAGGGCCTCGTCGTCGGAATCGTCGACGTACGCATCACCAGGGGGATCGACGTCGCGGGGGCTCACCCGTCCATCCTCACATTTCTTGGGGGGCGGCGGTTTCGAGACGCGGCTCCGCCGCTACTCAACCACCTCATGCCCGCACCGCAGCTGGTTGAGGAGCGACGCGCAGCGGCGCGTCTCGAAACCGGCGTGCCCGCTACGACCCCAGCCGCAGGCGGAACACCTCGGCCAGGTCGTCGTGCAGCGGGTGGCCCTTCTCGATGCCGCAGATGCTGCTCGCGAGCTTGCCCGGGTCGGCGCCCGACGCGAGCTCGGCCTGCAGCTCGACCGCCTCTGGGTCGTCGTCGGGGTCGAAGCGCAGAGCGGCGCCGACCGCGGTCAGCAGGTTCCAGCAGGGCTCGCCGAGCTCCGCGAGCTGCGCCGCGGGGTCGATGAAGCGCTCATGCCGCCCCAGTTTGCGCAGCGGAGCGCGGCCCACGCGCACGCACGTGTCGGGCAGCTCGGGGTTCGTGATGCGGGTGAGCGTCGTCTCGACGTACCCGCTCTGCTCCTCGGGCGTGAAGCCGTGCTTGGCGATGAGCAGGGCGCTCGTCTCGGCGAGCACGGCGCGCACCTCGGCCGCGATCTCGGGCACCTCGAGTGCCTCGGCGATCGTCTCGATGCCGCGCGCGTATCCGAGATAGGCGGTCGCCGCGTGGCTCGTGTTGACGGTGAAGAGCTTGCGCTCGATGTAGGGCTCCAGGTCATCGACCCAATGCACCCCCGCAAGCTCGGGCGTGGCCCCGCCGAATGGGGTGGCATCCACCGCCCACTCCCAGAACGCCTCGAGCGTCACGTCGAGTCCGCCGTGCTGTTCGGGCACGATGCGGTCGATCGCGCAGTTCGCCCAGATCGCGCGGTCCATGGCGCCGCCGAGCTCACGGACGGATGCGGCGAGCAGGTCGGTGCCGCCGATCGCGTTCTCGCACGCGATCACCACGAGCGGCGCGGCATCCGCGGCACGCTTCGCGAGCCCCGCGACGATGAGCGGCGCCACGAACTGCAGGATGCGGGCGCCCACGGCCGTCGTCACGATGTCGGCCTTCGCGATCTCCTCCGCGACGAGCTCCGGATGCTCGCGCGAGTCGATCGCCCGATACCCGTCGACGACCAGGTCGCGGCCGCCCTCGCCGACCTCGTGCACGCGGTAGGACAACTGGGTCTGCAGCGCCCCGATCAGCTCGTCGCTCACATCCGCGAACACGACCTCGTAGCCGCTCTGTCTGAGAAAAGGCGCCACGAACCCGCGCCCGATGTTGCCCGCCCCGAAATGCACCGCCGTCGCCATGAGCCCCATTCAACCCCGGCGCTTCCCGCATGGCCAGCGCTCCGCCTTCCGCGGCCCCGGAAATGGCGCAGCTGCAGGCCCCGCCTGCTACGACGCCGCGTCGGGCACGACGTCGAGGATCGCCGCGAGCTCGGCGCGGGAGCGGATGCCGAGCTTGCGGTAGATGTTGCCGAGGTGGAACTCGACCGTCTTGATGGTCACGAACTGGGCGCGCGCGATCTCACGATTGCGCTCGCCGCGCGCCGCCGCCTCCGCGATGCGGTGCTCGCTGGGGCTCAGCAACCCGACCCGCTCATCGGGCGGCAGGATCTCACCCGGCGCCGTCACGCGCGTCGCGATGGAGCGGGCCTGCAGCGCCAAGGGGCGAGCCCCCTCGCGCACCGCGTAGTGGAACGCCTCGCGCGCATGCCGACGCGCCTGCTCCCGCTGCCCCTTCTCGAGGCTCACCTCGGCGAGGCCGAGCTGGGCCTCCGCCCACTCATGAAAACGGGAGTCGACAAGTTCGAGCGCACGCCGGTAGAGCTGCTCGGCCGACTCGGGCTGCTCGTCGAGGCGCGCGGATGCGATGAGCAGCCGCGCCCGCCCGTGTCGGGAGAGCGAGGGTGGGGCCACCGCGACGGCCTCGCGCAACAGCTCACGGGCGCGTTCGAGATCGCCGCGCGCCGCGTGGGCCTCGGCCAAGGGCAGGCGCCAGTCCTCGCCGAGCATCGGCAGCGCGCTCGGCTCGGACACGACCTGGCTCTCCGCGAAGTCGATCGCCTCATCCGTGGCGCCGGCGGCCACGAGGTGCAGCAGACGCGCGCCCCGCGCGACGCCGACGAACAGCGGCGGTTGCGGACCGCCGTCGAGCGCGGCGACCTCGCCCGCGGCATCCACCTCGCCGGCGCGCAGGTAGCCCTTCACGAGGAAGTACTGCATGGCCGGGAAATAGGTGCGCCAACCGAGTTCGGACGCCCCCCGCGCGGCCTCGAGGTCGGCGAGCCCCGACCGCAGGCGTCCGTAGGGGATGCGGAGGGCGCCGCGCGCGTAGCTCGCGGTGCCGTAGCCCTGCACGCTGCCCGACTCACGGGCATCCGCGATCGCGGCAGACAACCACTGCTCCGCGTCGTCGAACATGCCGTGGATGTTGAGCGCACCCGAGACCACGTAACTGATCGGGTCGTCGGAGCCACCCTCGGGGAAGACGCCGCGCGCCCGGTGGGCGTGCACCTCGCCGCCGGGAAGCCCGGCGAGTCCCCGCGCGAGCGCGACCACCGCGAAGATCGCCCGATCGGCATCGGTGTCGAACTCGGGCGGCTGCGCCTCGAGCTGTGCGATCTCGGCCATGAGCGCGCCCATCGGCTCGCTCGAGAAGGCGAGCTCGTTCGTCGCGATCTTGGCGAGCACGAGCCGTCGCTCCGCATCCGACACGTCGGCCGCGGAGGCGATCGCCGCGCGCGCGGCCGCATACCCCTCGCCCGCAGCCCCGAAATCGCTTGTCATGTAGGCGGCGTCACCGAGCTCGAGGAACCGTTCGGCGCGCAGGCGCGGGTCGTGCACCTCGCGGGCCGCGGCGCGGATGAGGGCGAGGCCGGCTTCCGACTCCCCCGCCATGACGCGCGCGCGGCCCTCGTCGAAGGCCCACTGCGACGCCGCGGTCGAGGTGAGCGCCCCCTCGGCACGGGCCCGTTCGAAGAACCGGGCCGCGATCGCGGGCGTGCCCGCATCGAGTGCGAGGCGCGCGGCCTCGGCGAGGGATGCGGTGCGGCGCGCGTCGCC
>SMFF01000407.1_pt1 | contig 10023 bp, 11 predicted proteins | sample 2456181 | NCBI WGS metagenome assembly SMFF01 (sample SAMN10132611, study PRJNA489261) | soil metagenome | isolation source: day120 antibiotic-loamy sand soil ammended with raw manure from dairy cow... | place: USA | collected 2015-04-01
CAAGATGACGTGCGCCAGCTCATGTGCGAGAGTCTTCACCTGAGCGGCATCGTCCATGTCCTGCCGCACGGCGACGGTGCGCGCGTTGTAGTCGGTGAGCCCGTTCGCGCCGCGGATGAGACCTGCGTGCGCGACGTGCAGCACGGCGAATCCGTGTGCCTGAATGAGATGGGCGAGGCCGTCCCACAGTCCGACGGGCGCTTCGCCTTCGAGCAGCCTGGGGCTGGGCTGCTCGGGGATCGGGTCGCCTGCCGTCTGCGTGACATCCCAGACGTAGGCGGGGCGGAAGCCGACCATCTTCGAACGGACGATCTCACCAGGCCGCGGCTTCTCGTTTCGCTCCAGTCGTCGCCACGATTCGGGATTGAGTGGCGTCGCGGTGGCGAAGCGCGCCGTGACGGGAGCCTGGATCATGTAACCCGCCTGGCCCTTGAGCACCGACCGACCAAGCGAGAGCCACTGCTTGAACCCGGCGACGTAGCTCGGCATCGGCTCGGGCACCCGGCCGGCCTCGAAGGCGGCCACGTGCTGCATCCAGATGAGCAGCGCATTGTTGAACGACCGGGTGCGGAAACGTGCGGCGAACTCGATCGCGCGCGCCCAGTCGGTGCCCGAGACGAGCTGCTCGACCGCACCCGCGAGCTGTTCGTGCAGCGCGTCGATTTTCGCCTCGCGCGCGACGCGTGACTCCTCCCAACTCGTCATCTGGCACACCTCCTGTCGCCTGGTCGGGAGCCGGTGGGCTCTTGTCGATCAGGTGCGCCAGGGTTGCCGAGAGACGGTCGAGGACCTTGGGGTCACGCCGGAGTGGATGTGCCCCTGACGCTGGATGCACTTGGGCCTAACACGAGGTGGGCGGTGCGTCAGGCGGTGCGCTCGATTGCGGCCCAATCCCGGTCAGGCATGTCCATATCCCGAACGCCGGCCGTGCTTCGATACTTGTCGGGGGTGACACCGATGTTGCGCCGGAATGCGTCGACAGCATGACTGCGACTGCGCCAGCCCACCTTGGCGGCCGCCGCCGCGACGGTCATGTTGGTCTCGACCAACAGCCGTGCCATCTCTCGGGCGCGCACCATCGACAGGTAGACCATCGGCGTCTTGCCGAATGCGTTCGAGAACACGCGCGTGAGCTGGCGGCGCGACAGGTGCACCTCTTCTGCGAGATCACCGATTGACCAGTGCCTCGCCGGGTCGGCGTGCAAGGCGCGGCGCGCGGCGAGTGCTTCACTTCGCACTGGGGTGAACTCGCGGTTGCGCGGCAGCGCGGACACTGTGAGTGTGCTCGTCGCGGGCGAGGTGCTGGGAAGTGTCACGCCGAGGAGCGGCGCGACGACGTGCAGCAGCTCGGAGACAAGCGCCTGGGCATGGTAGAACTCGTCCGCCCCGCGCGCCAGGCTGTCGCTCAGGTCGTCGAAGAGCAGGCCGACGTGGTGCGCCGTCTCGGGTGTGGGGCGCACGTAGGTCAGTGGCGGCAGGAATTCGCGCCCCCTCGTGTAGGCGCGCAGCGATTCGCGGTCGTGGCCGATGGGCGCGAGCTGCCAGACCCACAGCTCGAAGAGGTAGTCGGTGTCGATGTAGAGCGTCGAGATTGTGACCGAATGCTCGGGCGTCCCTCCGCAGAGCGTCGCGGTGCGCAGGAACACGAGGTCGCCCTCACTGGCGAACGTCGTGTCGCTCTCCGTCGTGAGGATCGTCGATCCCTCGCGGATGAGCAGCAGCTTCACGCAGTCGAAGGCGACAGGGGGCACCGCCCGTCGGAACTCTCTGGTCTCGACGGCGATCGGCCCGTAGCGGACACTGCCACCGGAGCCGTTGCCCGTGAGCGACGCGTGCCCCATACCCCCATTGTCGCCTGTACTGCGAGTAAAGCAAGGTTTTGTCAAACAGCCAAGCCTTGTTGCAGGAGACCGTAACAGCCGTGATGGAGCGATAAATGTCGTCGCCAGTGTGGGAAGCAGATCTCGCAACGCAAACGCGTTACCTTGGGGCGACAACATCCAAGCTGGCGAGAAGCTCCGCAACGCGGTCCCGTACTTCATCGCGGATGCGGCGCACTTCCTCGATGGGGAGCCCGGCGGGGTCGACCAGGTCCCAGTCCTGGTAGCGCTTGCCGACATCCGCAGCCTGCACCACGTCATCGGTGAGGGGCTTGGGGAATTCTTCGGCCAGGTCGAGGCCGATTTCTGCCATCACGGCCGCGACCGTGGAACTGATTTCGCGGCTTGGGGCCGAGCCTGCGGAACGAACGTGCACACGCCCGCCGCCGAGGTGGTTCGTCAGCACTGCAGCCATCTGGGAGCGGCCCGCGTTCTGCTCGCAGACGAACAGCACTTCAGGAACCGGCGTTTCGATGGCGCCCGTGGCCTGGGCGAGTGCGGTGAGGCGGTCGGTGGCGAACCGGATGGTGCGGGACGCCAGATGAGCGGTGACGGTGGATGTGCGCAGCAACGCCGTGTACGACTCCAGTACGTATCGCTCGACGGTCTCCGCGTTGAAGATCCCGTCGATCGTCAGACCGTGGCCGGGAGGATTTCGCCCAGCAGAGCTTCGATGCGACCCTTGATGTCGTCGCGGATGGGTCGCACCGCGTCGATGCCCTGACCGGCCGGGTCGTCGAGCTCCCAGTCCTCGTAGCGCTTGCCGGGGAAGATCGGGCAGGCATCGCCGCAGCCCATGGTGATGACGACGTCGGACTCCTTCACGGCATCCGTTGTCAACACCTTCGGCACGTTGTTCGCAATGTCGATGCCCTCTTCGGCCATCGCGTCGATCGCGACCGGGTTGATCTGATCTTTGGGCTCGGAGCCGGCGGAGAGCACGTTCACCCGGTCGCCGGCGAGCGCGGCGAGGTAGCCGGCGGCCATCTGCGAGCGGCCCGCGTTGTGGACGCAGACGAAGAGGACGGTGGGCTTCTCAGACACGGCATCTACTTTCTTGTCGACTGGAGCATCGACACACATCGATGTAACAAGTATCAAGGCGTCCGGCCGGGCAGGCAACTTGGCCGAGACGCGTTCACCGAGTGTTCACTTCAGCAGCATCCGCGAGCGCCGGGGTTAATCGAGAACTGCGGCGAGGTCCGGCGTTCTATCTGGGTGGCGACCACAGCAGGTGCATTGATACGGGCTGTCGGTCACAGCGACGCAGCCAGGGATTCGACGATTTGCGCCTGAGTGGGGAGCCCGGCCAGGCCCTGTGGGGTGAAATAGATCCGGCATGCGAGATCGCTTGTGCGCCCGTCGGAAGGGAACAGGTCGGATCCGTTGACCGTGATCGTCGGTGAACCCGCGAACCCGGTTCTGTTCGCGATATCAGGGTCTTCGATGAGTTGATAACTCACTTCAATGTCGTCGCGCCCGAGGGATTTGAGAGCCGAAGTCACGAGAACCCCAGCCTCCCGCCAGTTGGGACAGTCGTCGATGTGGAGCACTTGGATGTCCATAGCCTCCATTGTGCCTCGACGACGATCGACTCAGTTAGCGCTCACCAGAGCAGTTCGTGCGCGGAGGCACCTGCGAACAAGCCACATCGACCCGACCAGGCGGATAGCACTGGCTGCGATCGCAATGACCGCGAGGGCGACGGAAGATTCGACTGAGACGATCGCGCCACGGAACGCGAGGATCGACAGCATGGTCAGGTCACTGAGGATGCAAGCGATGGCGACGGCCACCGCGGCGGAGAGCGCCCGTTCCGTGCTGCCTCGGGGAGCCAGCGGATGAGCGAGCCCGTCGTTGCCATGGCGATAATTGCGGTTCCGATGGCTGCGGCGATCAGCGGTAGCACCGGTATTGCCGCGATCAGGATTCCCCAGTTGCGGAATCAACGGAGCTGGTGCGAAGAGCAAGAACCGCCAGATACCGACGAGGGAGCCGGTGAGCGGGAGCATCCACAAGGTTCGACGGGCCAGCCGCGTGGCAAGTTCTCCTGCGAACGCGGCGGCGACTGTTGTAGGTGACCCAGGTCGTCGACGGCTGCCTGGGCTGCAGCCGGGGCGGCGATGCCGCGCGAGCTGAGACACGAAGTACGGGCGCGTCATCGATGCCGACAGCATCGGACAGGACCTCAGTCGTGCCGTCGCCGATATGCGTCGCCTCGTCAACGCGGAGACCACTGCATAACAAATGCCGGGGGAGTCAGGATCTGGCCCCCACGCTGATTCTCAGAGGAAAGAAGGCCCGCCACATCAAATCACGTGACCGGTACGACGGGCCTTCTCATCGCTCAGCTAGATGCCGCAGAGGCCTCCACCCGCACGCCACCGCGTACGGCATGTCCAATGGCACGGCGGTGGGTGCGGGCAGCGCGAAGTCCATTGCCGATCACGATGACCTCGGCGACCTCGTGCACGAGCACGACCGCGGCCAGCCCGAGCACGCCAGTGATTGCTAGCGGCAACAGCACAACGATGATCGCCAGCGACAGGAGAATGTTCTGGTTGATGATCGCCCGCCCCCGCCGTGCATGCTGGAGCGCTTGCGGGATCAGGCGCAGGTCGTGCCCGGTGAACGCGATATCGGCGGACTCGATCGCGGCATCGGAGCCTGTGGCCCCCATTGCGATTCCGACGGTGGCTCCCGCAAGGGCCGGAGCATCGTTGATGCCGTCACCAATCATCGCTGTCGGCTTTCTTCGCGCGAAGTCCGCCACCAGGCGAGCCTTGTCTGCGGGCCGTAGTTCCGCATGGACGTCACCGATCCCGGCGAGGGTGCCGAGGGCGTTGGCAGTGCGGGTGTTATCGCCCGTGAGCATCGACACCTCTACCCCTTGCCCTGCAAGCGTGGCTACCACCTCGGGCACTTCGGGGCGAAGTTCGTCGCGGATCCCGATAGCTCCGACAAGGATGCCGTCGCGGGTGACAAGGACGCAGGTCTGTCCCGCAGCTTCCATCTCCTGGACCTGAGCGGTCAGCGCTCCCGGGGCGATCCACCGGGGGCTGCCCCCAGTGACGTGGTGTCCGTTGACGGTCCCAGAGACGCCGTGCCCGGCCTCTTCCGACACGTCCTGCGCGGCTGACACCCGCGAGGCGGCGGCGGTGATCGCTGTGGCCAGCGGATGCGTGCTGTGCAGCTCGATCGCCGCGGCCAACCGCAGCACGTCATCCTTCGAGACGCCCTCGCTGGTGACGACGGCCGTGACGGTGGGCTCATTGCGGGTTAGTGTGCCGGTCTTGTCCACGGCGACGTGCCGGATCGTGCCGAGTTGTTCGAACGCCGCGCCGCTCTTGATGATGACGCCGAACTTGCTGGCCGAGCCAATCGCGGATACCACCGTTACCGGCACGGCGATCGCTAATGCGCACGGGGAGGCGGCAACCAACACCACGAGGGCCCGGGTGATCCACAGCTCCGGATCCCCGAACAGGGACCCGAGCACGGCGACGAGGACGGCGAGAACGAGGACGCCGGGTACCAAGGGGCGGGCTATCCGGTCTGCGAGCCGGGCACGGTTGCCCTTCTCCGCCTGTGCCTGCTCCACCAATTCCACAATCGTGGTCAGCGAGTTATCCGTTCCGCCCGCCGTCGCCTCAACCTCCAACACCCCGGTTGTGTTGATAGATCCGGCAAATACCGCATCGCCAGGTTCGACCTCGACGGGGATCGACTCGCCTGTGATCGCGGAGGTGTCCAGACTCGAACGTCCAGTCTTCACGACTCCGTCGGTTGCAACCCGTTCGCCCGGCCGCACCAGAAGAACCTGGCCGACGGCTAAATCCTTCGCCGGGACGTCCACCTGGGTGCCGTTGCGTAGCACCGTTGCGGTCGCTGGCACGAGCTTCAACAAGGCGCGCAGTCCGCCGCGGGCGCGGTCCATCGCCTTGTCCTCCAGAGCCTCGGCGATGGAGTAGAGGAAGGCAAGCGCGGCGGCCTCCTCGACGTAGCCGAGGATCACCGCGCCGATGGCGCTGATAGTCATCAGCAGCGCGATCCCGAGCTTCCGATTCATGACGAGGTTCCGGATCGCGCCCGGCACGAACGTGTACGCACCGAGCAATAGGCCGATCCAGAACACGACGAGCGCCGCAACGGAGAAAGACGACCATTCGAGGATGAGGCCGGTGACGAACGCGATCCCCGAGAAGATCGGGATCAAGACCCCCCAGTCGCGCCACCACGGACGCTCGCTTTCTTCGCTGATGGGTGGGGTGGAGGGGGAGCCCACCGCGCAGCAGTCGGCGCTCACGACACGGCCTCCATGGACGCAGCAGCCTGGGCTTCACAGCAGCCGGGCACTGTGCAGGCCGGGTCGAGGCACGATATCTGCTCATCGACCGCCAGCGTCACTTCCAGCAGTTCCGTTAGGGCGGCCGTGAGATGCGGGTCTGCGATCTCATATCGGGTCTGCCGACCCTCGGGCTCGGCGACCACAATTCCGCAGCCGCGTAGGCAGGTCAGGTGGTTTGATACGTTCGATCGCGTCAGATCCAGCTCCCGCGCCAGCTTCGCCGGATACCCGGGCTTCTCGAGCAAAGATAAGACGATCCTCGACCGCGTTGGATCGGCCATCGCCCGCCCCAACCGGTTCATCACATCGACACGCGCAGCAATAGTCAGCATCGAATGACCATACAGCGCACGGTGACCATTTGGCAAAGCGTGACCTATCTCGCGTTACACGCTGGTCGGCGCAGTGCCGGCTTCTGCGGCGCGGGAGGCGTTGGGCCGCGGGGCGACGGGAAGGGCGAACATGATTGCCCAAAGCGCGACTCCAGCGACGGTGAGGATGTCGCCGAGATTGAAGATGGCAAACCAGTCCACGGCGATGAAGTCGACAACGTGTCCGGACAGGAACCCTCCGTCGCCCCGTGAGAGCCGGTCGGACATGTTGCCCCAGCCTCCCGCCGCCACGATTGCCAGCAACAGCGTGCCCAACGGCCGATGGCCGGCGAGAAGCCGGTAAATGATCCACCCTGTCAGTGCCAGAAGTACGGCGAGAACGCCCAGTGCCATGGTTGGGCCGAACTCCGCACCCAGTCCGAATGCGGCTCCTGGGTTGAACGTCAAGCTCAATGAGACGGTCGGGAGAATAGTAATCTGCTCGCCGTCCGCCAGTTCGCTCAGCGCCCATCGCTTCGTCAACTGGTCGGCGGCGAACCCCGCGGCGAACAGTCCCAGAGCCAGTAGCGTCGTCGTGGCCTTGCGGCGTCCTGGTTGAGCGGTCATTGGGCTACCTGTGCGCCGTAGTTCTTGCACAGAACCACCGCGTCCCCGGTAATTGCGAGCAGCTTCTCCGCCGCCCGTAGCGTGTCAATGACCTCTGGATTTGCGATCGAGTAAACCGAGGATCGCCCTTCTGACCGGACGGACACCAGGGCGCATTCGCGCAGGCAGGCGAGGTGCTGCGAGACCGTCGACTGGGCGAGGCCCAAGTGTTCGGTGAGATCGACGACCTTCCGCTCGCCGGTCATGAGGAGCTGCAGAATCGCTAGACGCGTCGGGTCGGCTAACCCGTGGAAGAGCGCGGCCGCAGGAAGGAGCATCGCACGCTCCGAAACCGTCTCATTCATCGTCATCAGCCGATCATAATCGGTCACGTCAGGGTCTCGATGAGGCGGGGAACGACTCCTGACTCGATGAGGATGAACAAGCCCAAGCCGATGAACACCGCAGGGACCAGCCAGTGTTCGACCTTCTCAAGCGCTTCGGTGACCTTCTCGTGTGTGCCGATCAGGCGGCCGAATGCGCACCAGACTGCAACCAGGATGAGGAACACGAGGACCGTGACGATGGTGTCCTCTGGCGGGATCGTTCGGAAGACAGGGGTGTAGACAGCGATGTTGTCGGCGCCGTTGGCGATCGTTATACCGGCAACGCCGAGAAGGCCACCGGCTCGCAATGCCGCCGCCGTCTCGTCGTCGTCATCGTCATCGCCCCGCCTTCGAATGGCGCGAGCCAATCCCCAGAGCCCGATCGCGAGCGGGATCAGTCCGAGGAAGCCCACCCACTCGTCAGGAACGATGGTGAGGCCCAGGGCCGCGAGGACGCTCACCGCCACCAGTGTGGTGAAGCCTAGGTACTGGCCGAGCACGATTTGCCACGGTCGCGGTCCGCCTCGTGTGGAGGCGAGAAACAGCACCGTGAGCACCACGATGTCGTCGATGTTGGTCGCAGCAAACATGCCAACGGCGGTGAGTATCGTGCTGATCATTCGTCCTCTTCGCATTGAATCAAATTCGTAATTTAGCGATGTTATCGTAATTTACCGATGAATGGTGTTCATCGTGCATTCAGGCGAATTGGGATTGGTGCGTGCGCGCGGACTGCACGGCGGAGCGGGTTGAGTGCCGGGGTGAGTTACGGTCTTGCACAAGTGCTGCATGTTGTTTTAGGCTTACCGAAATTTAGACATTCGGGGTGGCTAAATTTTAGTCCCGGGAGGTGCAAGTTGCGTCGACCAATAGTCGCTTCTCGGCGCTCTTCCGCGCGCCAAATGCTGTTCTTGCTTGGTCCGGCCTTCGTCGCCGCAATCGCCTACGTCGACCCCGGTAACGTCGCAGCGAACCTGACGGCTGGTTCCCGATACGGGTACACCCTGGTGTGGGTGCTGGTGCTTGCGAACCTGATGGCCGGTCTTGTTCAGTACCAGTCGGCCAAGCTGGGCCTGGTCTCCGGAAAGACGCTGCCCGAGCTTCTCGGTGAACGCCTTCGGCGGCGTTCCCGGCTCGCATTCTGGGGTCAAGCGGAGGTCGTGGCCGCCGCCACCGACCTCGCCGAGGTCATTGGCGGCGCCATCGCCTTGAACTTACTTTTCGGCCTGCCCCTCTTTATGGGCGGAGTCATTGTCGGCGTTGTTTCGATGGTGCTGCTGGCGACGCAGAACCGCTATGGGCAGCGCCCGTTCGAGTTTGTCATCATGGCTCTTCTGGCCATCATCACCGTCGGGTTCGTGGCCGGGCTGTTCGTCAACAGCCCAGACGCTCCTTCCATTTTTGCGGGACTTGTCCCGAGGTTTGATGGCGTGGACTCGGTTCTGCTGTCTGCAAGCATGCTAGGCGCCACGGTCATGCCCCACGCGATCTACGTCCACTCCGCTCTGGCGCGCGACCGTCACGGACACGCGATAACTCCACCCGACAGGAAGCGACTTCTCCGCGCGACACGCTTCGACGTGATCGGTGCGCTCGGCCTGGCGGGTTTGGTGAACATCGCGATGTTGCTGCTGGCAGCCACAAATTTGCGCGGCGTCGATAGCACTGACACGATCGACGGCGCACACGGAGCCATAGTGGATGCGTTAGGTCCGGGGATCGGATTTGCGTTTGCGATCGGCCTGTTGGCGTCGGGGCTGGCTTCGACCTCGGTGGGCTGTTATGCCGGTGCGACCATCATGCAGGGGTTGCTGAAGTGGCAGATCCCCATCCTCCTCCGCCGGCTGATCACCCTGATCCCGGCCCTGATCCTGTTGGGGTTCGGTGCGGACCCGACATGGGCACTCGTGATCAGCCAGGTGGTGCTGAGCTTCGGGATTCCCTTCGCTCTCGTGCCGCTCATGCTGCTCACAAACGACCGGGCAGTCATGGGAGCTTCAGCGAATCGTTTAATCGTGAAGCTCGCACTCGGCGTCGTTGTGGGCCTCGTCGTGGCGCTCAACATCGCGCTGATTGTCTTGACGGCGACTACCGCTTCTTGAGGCCACCCCCAAGCTGGTGGTTGGCTTGGGCGTTATCCAGCTGGTCGAAGCATCCGTCATCCGGCTAACGGCGCGTGCGCGTCCGCCGCGTTCGTGACTGCCGCAGAATCTGATCGCCTGTCGAGCTTCTGGGAAACTGGGAATCTCGTATGTATTGCTGAGGTTCGCAGCCGTCCTGCGGTACTGTCGACAAGTTGCGCGGGCTCAGACTCGCCGAATGTGTACCTATCTGTTATGAGTCGGACCAGCCGCCCGAGCTGGTCAAGCGTGTGTTTGAGGAGCCGTCGCCCATGATCGTAGTTATTGCTCCCGCGGAGACCCAGGAAGCCGCGTAGTGGGACAACACCGTAGGCGGCACCGCAAGCGCACCCGGGTTGCTCGTAACGGAAC
>SMFF01000234.1_pt1 | contig 10006 bp, 11 predicted proteins | sample 2456181 | NCBI WGS metagenome assembly SMFF01 (sample SAMN10132611, study PRJNA489261) | soil metagenome | isolation source: day120 antibiotic-loamy sand soil ammended with raw manure from dairy cow... | place: USA | collected 2015-04-01
CATCGTTACTTCTTTGCCTTGCTCTTCGAGGTACTGCCAGCAGTTTCCTTGGTGGAGGCATCGAGGTCAGCAAGGAAACTGTCAACCAGGCTGGCGGCCTTCTTGTCGTCACTCAGCGACTGGCCAATGACACCGGATGCCAGCTCGAGTGCCAGCGTGCCCACCTCGGAGCGCAGCGAGGCAAGCGCCGCCTGGCGCTCCGCCTCGATCTGGGCTGTAGCCGTGGCTGTGATGCGGGCGGCTTCGGCCGACGCTTGTTCCTTGAGCTCGGTGAGAATCTTGGTGCCGTCCGCGCGAGCCTGCTCGCGAATCGTGCCTGCTTCTGCCCGTGCTTCCTTGAGCAGCTCGTTGTACTTCTCAAGCTGCTCAGCGGCCTCAGCCTGGGCATTCTCCGCCCGGGCGATGCCACCCTCGATGACCTCGGCGCGCTCATCCAGCAGCTTCTTGACAGCAGGAAGCACCTTCCACCAGAACACCCCGAGAATCAGGATGAAACAGATGGCAGACCAGAAGATGTCGTAGTCCGGCGGGAACAGGGGGTTCGGCTGGCCCTCTCCCTCTGTCGCAGCCTGGATCAGTGCGTGAAGCATCGAGAATTCCTAAGCAAAGATGTAGTAGGTGGCGATACCGATGAACGCGAGCGCCTCGGTGAAGGCGATACCGATGTACATGAGCACCGTGAGGCGACCCTGCAGTTCGGGCTGGCGAGCGACGGCTTCGACAGTCTTTCCGACGACGATACCGATACCGATACCGGGGCCGATGGCCGCGAGACCGTAACCGACCGTGGCAATGTTGCCAGTCAGTTCAGCGACGTTTGTTACATCCACGTGAGTGTTTCCTTCCGTAATGTGCAGGTTCGGCGGGCGCCGAGCCTCCCTAGTGTTCCTCGAGCACTGCCAGCTGAATGTAGACAGCAGTGAGAAGAGTGAAGATATAGGCCTGCAGGATGATGATCAGCAGTTCGAAGAGCGTGAATGCCAGGCCGAAGGCGAAAGTTCCCACACCGAAGAGTGTGTACCAGCCTCCCGCGGTGAAGATGAAGAACTGGGTGGCGGCGAAGAACAGCACCAGCAGGAGGTGGCCGACCATCATGTTCATCAGAAGACGGAGCGAGAGCGTGATCGGCCTCAGCACGAAGGTCGAGATGAACTCGATCGGCGTCACCAGCACGTACAGTGCCTTCGGCACTCCGGGCGGGAAGAGCGCGTTCTTAATGAAGTTCTTGGGGCTCTGCTTGAACCCGGCGTAGATGAACACCCCGTACGAAATCACCGCGAGCAGGAGTGGGATTCCGAATACGGCCGTTCCGCCGATGTTGAGTCCGGGAATGATTCCGGTCAAGTTCATCCCGAGCACCATAAAGAAGATGGTGGTGAGAATCGGCAGGAACCTGTTACCGATCTTCTCTCCGAGCAGGTCGTGTGCAATGCCGTTGCGAACGAACCCGAGGCCCATCTCGATGAGCGACTGGCCGCGGCCCGGAACCAAACGCATCTTGCGGGTGCCGAGCCAGAAGAGAACACAGATCAGAACGGCGACGAGAACCCGGATGATCATGATCCGGTTCATGGCGAAGATGGTGCCATCGAAAAGCACGATGTCGGGGAAGAATTCCGCGATCGTAGGTGGGTGGAAACCGCCATCCTCGCTACCGCCATCAGTGGCGAACGGAACCAATGCGGTGAGAGCGTTTACTAGCAGCTCTATCTCCAAGTTCGGGGCGTGCGGTCACGCGGCGAGGAAAGGGTGGGGGTGTCCGGAGACCACTCTATCAATAGATTTCGGCCGCCCAGAACAGGTCTCAATGCTCGGTTTCGTCGTTCGCTGGGCCCGGCAATTCGATGTCGCTCACGTACGACATCCGGGACCGCGCGATCACCACGACGTCTACCACGAGCGTGCCAACGACGGCCGCCACGATGCTCAGGAACATCACCATAGTGTCAAGCCATGGCTGGTCTTTGAGGATGAAGATGAGGGCCAGGAAGATGATGAACTTCAGCAGCCAGGCTCCCAGCACAATGCCGAAGAATGCTCCCAGGCTGTAGCGGGACGCCACCAGGATGCTGAGGGCCGTGATCGCGAGGAACACGACAGCCATGGCGGTTCCGATCAGGGCGCTGACGACGCCTACGCTTCCGACAACCAACCCGCCGATCACACCACCGACCACGGCGATGACGACAGCCAGAATCACCCCGTACAGGAGGATCTTTTTCAATACGGGTGCGGCAGTGCTCATGATTTCTCCTCGGTGGGGGCCGGACCGGCCTCTGTGGATGCAGCGTCGAGAGGATCCAGGCGTGCGATTAGCTGGGCATCCGGTTGCGAAGGCTCCGCCAACTGTGCTTCTGTCTCCTGACGCTTACGCTTCGTCATGGGTGCGATAGTGAACCACGCGCTGATGATGAAGCCGACCGCGATGAAGCCGATCGCGACGCCGTTGTGGATGAACGGCACGAACACGAACAACAGGCATCCGATCGCGAATACCGCCGTCCACGAATAGAAGATCAGCACGGCCTGGAAATGCGTGTGGCCCATGTCGAGCAGCCGATGGTGCAGATGCTTTCGATCGGCCGAGAACGGCGACTTGCCTGCGCGCAGGCGACGAGTCACCGCAAGCGAGAAGTCGAGCAGAGGCATGACGAGCACGGCGACCGGGAGCAGCAGCGGGATGAAGGCGGGAAGGAGCTGTCGGGACGACGTGAACGTGATCGGGTCGACAGCTCCGGTAACCGAGATGGCGGCGGCGGCCATCATCAACCCAACAAGGAGGGCACCGGCATCTCCCATGAAGATTTTCGCCGGATGCCAGTTAAGGGGAAGAAAGCCCACACAAGCTCCCACCAGCACGGCGGAGATGAGGGAGGCGACGTTGAAATACTCGGACTCGCCGATTCCGTTGGTGAGGATGTAGCAGTACACGAAGAACACGGTGTTCGCGATAATCGCCACCCCGGCGACGAGCCCGTCCAGTCCGTCGATGAAGTTAACGGCGTTCATCACCAGCACCACCAGGAACACCGTGATGACCAGGCCGATCACAGGCGGCACGACAATGACACCACCAATCGGAACGGTGACGAGCTGCACGCCCTGCCAGGCGAGGATTCCCGCAGCCAGGATCTGGCCGCTGAGCTTGGTGAGCCAGTCGAGGTCCCAGATGTCGTCGGCCACCCCGATCACGACGATGAGCGCTGCAGCGCCGAGGATCGCGAACACCGGCCCAGGGTTGGCGAAGATCACCCGGAACTGTTCGAGCTGGGACGCGACACCGAACGCCACCAGAATTCCGACGAACATGGCGAGTCCCCCGAGCCGCGGCGTCGGCCTGGTGTGCACGTCGCGCTCCCGAATCTTCGGGTAGAGGCGAAAACGGTTACTGAGCTTGAAGATCAGGATGGCGAGAGCGAAGGTCACGACTGCAGAAATGCCGCCGGCGAGCACGTAGAAAATGATCCTCATACAGTGTCCCCGCGGATGACCTCCATAATTGCAGCATCCGGGATGACCCCGCTGCGCACGATCTTCAGCTCGCCACCCTCGCGAAGCAGCCCCGCGGCATCCACAATGGTCGAACCTTCTGCCCCTCCCTCGCCGCCGTCCAGGTACACCGAGACGCTGTCGGCGAGCATGAGCTGGGCGGCCGTGACCGTGTTGGCCGGTCGGGCGCCCGTGGTGTTCGCCGAAGACACGGCCAGCGGGCCCGTCTCAGAGAGCAACTCCAGGGCAACCCGATTGTCTGGCATCCGAAGCGCGACCGTTCCTGCTGTGTCACCCAGATCCCATTGCAGGGTGTCTCGAGCCGGAAGGATGACGGTCAAGCCGCCTGGCCAGAACTTCGCCACGAGGGCGCGCACCAGCTCCGGAACCTCGCTGGCAAGGGCATCCATCGTTGGAATGCCCGGGATCAGCACGGGCGGCGGGGACTGCCTGGTACGCCCCTTGGCGTCGAGCAACCGCTGAACCGCCGCCGGGTTGAACGCGTCTGCGGCGACACCGTAGACGGTGTCGGTTGGCAGCACGACCAACTCCCCGCGACCGATCGCCACCCGGGCCAGCCGCATGCCTGTGAGGAGCTCGTCGGGGTTCGAGCAGTCGTGAATGGTCGCCATATCGGTAGCCATCCTACTTGGCTACCAACATGGCGATCCCCGGTGACGGGCGTCATCACGCGCTCAGCGGCGCCCCGCCTTCCGCCGGAACATCACGGCACCCCACACCACGGCGATGAGCAGTATGAGAAGGCACCAGCCGACCGCCCACCAGGGCTGGGAACCCGCATCCGTTCCCATCAGCATCGCCCTGATGGTCTCGATTACGGGGGTGAGCGGCTGGTATTCGGCCACACCGCGCAACCACACGGGAAGGGTGTCGACCGGAACGAAAGCACTCGACAGGTAGGGCAGGAACAGCAGGATGAAGCCGTAGCCATTGGCTGCCTCCGCGCTGCCCGCGGAGAGCCCGATGGCTGCGAACAGGTAGGTGATTGCCAGGATGTAGAGGGCGACTAGTGCGATCGAGCCGAGCCATTCGAGTGCTGTCGCATCCGGTTGGAAGCCGAGCAGCAGTGCCACGCCGATCACGATGCCGGTGGCGACCAGGTTGCGCACCAGGCTAGCGATGACGTGACCGGTGAGTACCGCCCAGCTGCGAATAGGCATTGTTCGGAAGCGATCCATGATTCCCGTTGCCAGGTCGCCAGCCACATCGACGGCCGTCGACGAAGCACCGAAACCTGCGCAGAGCAGGATGATGCCTGGCACCACGTAGTTGACGTACGCACCACCGATGTCGATTGCGCCTCCGAATACGAAGACGAACATCAGCATGATCATGACGGGCAGCAGGATGGCCATGAGCAGCGCTTCTCCGTTGCGGATGGAGTACCGCAGGCTCCTGACGATGAATGTGGCCTCTTCGGTGCCGAAGCGGAGCCCTCGCGGGTTGTGGGCAATGGTCGTCATGCTGCTGATCCTTTCGAGGGGACGGGTGCGGGGCGGGACTGCGGGGTGGACTCGGTCAGGGCAAGGAAGACGTCGTCGAGACTCGGTCGGCGCAGGGTGACGTTGCCGTCTGCGAACTCGGCGTCGAGCGTCGCGATTGCCTGACGGAGTCCGTGGATGGTGCCGTCAGTTGGAATTTGCTTCAACAGCTCATCCGTCGCGCTCCTGAGTTCCACCACCTCTCCCCCGGTCTGCGACTTGAGCTCTGCGGCCGTTCCCTGTGCGACGATCCGACCGTCCTTCAGCACGCCGATGCGGTCGGCGAGCTGATCGGCCTCTTCGAGGTACTGCGTTGTGAGAAACACGGTCGAACCTTCTTCTCTCAGTGACCGGATCATCTCCCACAGGTCGAGGCGACTGCGAAGATCGAGCCCAGTGGTCGGTTCATCAAGGAAGACGACCGGCGGGGTAACTATCAGGGTGATGGCCAGGTCGAGTCGACGGCGCATCCCACCGGAGTACGTTTTGACACGTTTCCCCGCTGCTGTCGTCAGTCCCAGCTTGTCGAGCAATTCTCTCGAGCGGGATGAAGCCTGGTGGCGTGACAGGCCGAATAGGCGCCCCATCATCCGCAGGTTCTCGTCACCCGTGAGAACTTCGTCGACTGCAGCCGATTGACCCGTGAGGCCGATCATGCCCCGCACCGCCTCGGGGAGCCCGGTCACCGTCATGCCGTAGATAGCGGCGTCCCCGCTGTCTGGCTTCACGAGGGTCGACAGAATGTTGATGAGGGTGGTCTTGCCTGCGCCGTTCGGACCCAGCAGTGCGAATACGGTGCCGGAAGCGACCGTCAGGTCAATGCCGTCAAGCACCTGGTGACCGCCGAATGACTTGCGCAGGCCAGCGATTGAGATTGCCGTGGCCATAGTGTTCTCCTAGAGTTGTATTGCGGATGACATAAACTGTTTATGTCATATAGTTCGTTTAACCTATACACAGTACTTTCCTGCTGTCAACGAGCAGATGGAGTAGGAGCGGTCGTGACCGAGACAACACCGGAAATAGAGCTGCCTCGTGGCGTCGCCCTTGCCTGGGGAGTCGCTGCGCACCCGCAGCGGGGGCCGAAGCGGGAACTGAGCATCGAGGGAATCGTCGACACCGCGATCGCCATCGCAGACGAGAAGGGGCTGGGTGCCGTCTCGATGTCCAGCGTCGCCAGCGCTCTCGGTTTCACCACGATGTCGCTGTACCGCTACGTGAGCGCCAAAGACGACCTGCTGCTCCTGATGCAGGACCAGGCAATCGGCATCCCCTCGCGTGCATCGCTGGATGCCGACAGCTGGCGGGAAGGCCTGCTGATCTGTTACCGCGAGCTGACCGAGATGTACGCTGCGCATCCGTGGATTCTTGACATCGATATCACCGGCATGCCGAGCACCCCGAACAACCTCGTGTGGATGGACTACGGCCTCGCGGTGCTCCGCGATACCGCTCTCACCCAGCCAGAACGGCTGTCCACCGTGCTGGCCGTCACCGGCAACGCCCGCTGGGAGAGTTACATCAACCGAGGATACGATTCACGCGCGGCAGAGACCGGCCTGAGTCCGAGCGAACGAGACATCACCGACGCCCACATTCTGAGCACTCTGGTCACAGCGGAACAATTCCCGTTCCTGCACGAGGTGGTTGAGGCGGGAGCCCTCACCGGCGACGACAACCCGTTCGAATATGGACTCTCGCGGCTGCTCGACGGCGTCGAGCAGTACATCACCGCGGTGAGCGCCGACCCATCCCGACGCACCAGGGATGAACCCGCGCAGCCGGGCAGTGTCTTTCCCAAGGATGAACGTCTGCGGGCAGCCCGGCAGGCTCGCCGAGACGCAGAGGTGCGCTTGCGTGAGGCAGTCCGAAAGGAAGATGAGGCGCTGCGGAAGGCGCGGGAGAAGGAGCAGAAGCGTGAAGAGGCAGAAGCCAGGAAACGCGAGCGCCAGCGCGGTTGAGGCGCAACGTTTCGCCACTGACGCAAGAAACGGCCCTGACAGCCACCGTACGATACAGCCATGAACGCGTACGTCTCTGCCCTCGACCTGTTCTCGATCGGTATCGGGCCATCCAGTTCCCACACCGTCGGGCCGATGCGAGCGGCCCTGCAGTTCGCCCAGAACGTTCGAGACTCCGGCCAACTCGACGCCATCACGCGCGTCACCTGCTCGCTCTATGGATCACTGGGGGCGACGGGGTTGGGCCACGGAACACCGGGCGCCGTGCTCGCCGGCCTTGCCGGATTCCGTCCGGAGACCTGCGACCCCGACGACGTTCGTCATGCCTGGGCCGGACTCGGCGAAGGCGGGGCTCTCCTACTCGCCGGCACCCATCGCATCCCGGTCACCAAAGATGACGTCTCGTTCTTGCCGCGCACCAGGCTGCCATGACATCCCAACGCGCTGACTCTCTCTGCCTGGGGCGAGATGGATGCCCTGCCGCTCTACGAGGAGACCTACTACTCCATTGGTGGTGGCTTCATTCGGCGCGACGGGGACCCCGTCACTACGGAGGCGCCAGTGTCGCAGCCGTACCCGTTCTCGTCCGGCGCTGAATTGCTCGCCCTGTGCCAGCGGACGGGACTGAGCATCAGCGGCATCGCCAGGGCCAACGAAGAGGCCGTCCACGGAGCAAAGAAACTGAATGCGGGGCTGGATGCGATCTGGGCCGCCATGCACACCTGCGTCGAAGCCGGGCTGAACGCCGATGGCACCCTGCCTGGCGGGCTCGGCGTCAAGCGGCGGGCAGCCGCCGTGCGCGCGACCCTGGACCAGTACGACCGGCTTCCCCAGCGAGAGCGAGACACCTCGACGGAATGGCTGCACGCCTTCGCCCTCGCGGTCAACGAGGAGAATGCCGCTGGTGGGCGCGTGGTCACTGCGCCGACTAACGGTGCAGCGGGGATCATCCCTGCCGTCGGGCACTACTACCTCCGGTTCGTTCCAGGGGCGAACGCGGAAGGCATCCGTGATTACTTGTTGACCGCGGTCGCGATCGGATCACTGGCCAAGGCCAACGCGTCGATCTCAGGTGCGGAGGGCGGCTGTCAGGCGGAGGTGGGCTCTGCCTGCGCCATGGCATCCGCCGGGCTGTGCGCCGTGCTCGGCGGAACCCCGGAGCAGATCGAAAACGCAGCCGAGATCGCCATGGAACATCACCTCGGGCTCACCTGTGACCCCGTCGGTGGACTCGTGCAGATTCCGTGCATCGAGAGGAATGCGATCGCATCCTCGACCGCGGTGTCGGCTGCCCGGCTCTCTCTCCACGGTGACGGAACGCACATCGTGTCGCTCGACATGGTCATCGAGACCATGCGCCAGACGGGTGTCGACATGATGACCAAGTACAAGGAAACCAGTGAAGGCGGCCTCGCGGTCAACGTCGTCGAGTGCTGACCCGCTCTGCCTCATCCCAAATGAAGGAAAAAGCCCGTCCTTCGCCCCTGGTCCCCAGTTGAGCCACCTCCCAACGAGGGATTCTCCTTCATTTGGGATCGGTGCGGGGTGCAGCACTCAGCGGAGTGCGGTGGTGGCTCGGTCTCGACCGAGGAGGTCGCGGTGACCCGCTACTGCAGTCCACCCGTCAGCGCGCAGTAGGGCACCAATCTCCGCAGCCTGCATTTCACCGTGTTCGATCACCAGGGTCCCGCCCGAGTGAAGCAGGCGCAGCGCTGTAGTCGACACCTCGCGCACGACATCAAGCCCGTCGACTCCGCCGTACAGGGCGTGCTCCGGGTCGAACAGTCTCACCTCCGGATCGCGTGGAATCGCATCCGCTGGGATGTACGGCGGATTCGAGATGACTACGTCGACAGTGCCGTCGAGTTCGGGAAAGGCATCGGCGAGGTCGCCGAAGGCGAGGTGGGTGTTGGCGGACCCGGTTTCCTCGAAGTTTCGGGAAGCCCAGGCGAAGGCATCCGCCGAATTCTCTGTCGCGTAGACGACCGCGTGCGGCACCTCGGTCGCCAAGGCCAGGGCGATCGCACCGCTGCCGGTGCCCAGGTCGACGGCAATCGGGTTCTGGCCCGCCACAGACTGCAGCGCATCAATGGCAAGCTGCGCCACCTGCTCCGTCTCCGGCCGAGGCACGAAGACCCCGGGACCCACTGCGAGTTCGAGGCTGCGAAACGGTGCTCGCCCCGTAATGTGCTGCAGCGGCTCACGCCTTTCGCGACGGAATACCAGTTCGCGGATGCGCGCAGCATCCGTTTCTGCAACTGTCACCCCCGTCACGGAACCGGCCTGCACCTGCCCCCTGCTGAAACCGAGAGCGTGACCAATCAGGAGTTCAGCGTCGACGTCGGGCGACTCAATTCCAACCCTGCCGAGCCGCTCGATGGCCCACCCACGAACGTCGGCAATCGTTCCTGCGCTCATGAGCCCAGGTCGGCCAGGCGAGCTTCCTCATCGAACTGGATGCACGACTGGATGACGGGCTCGAGCGACCCGTCCATGACGGTATCGAGGTTGTACGCCTTGTAGCCCGTGCGGTGGTCCGCAATGCGGTTCTCCGGAAAGTTGTAGGTGCGGATGCGCTCCGAGCGATCCATGGTGCGGATCTGACTCTTGCGTACATCCGAAGCCGCGGCAGCCTGCTCCTCTTGCTGCTGCGCGAGAATTCGGGCGCGCAGCACGCGCATGCCCGCTTCACGGTTCTGCAGCTGGCTTTTCTCGTTCTGCATGGCGACCACGATTCCGGTGGGGATGTGGGTGATGCGCACGGCGGAGTCGGTCGTGTTGACAGACTGGCCGCCCGGGCCACTTGAGCGGTAGACGTCGATCTTCAGGTCGTTCTGGCTGATCTCGACTTCTTCGGGGGCGTCCGCCTCCGGGAACACCAGCACGCCGGTCGTCGAGGTGTGGATGCGACCCTGTGACTCGGTGGCGGGAACCCGCTGGACCCGGTGCACCCCGCCCTCGTATTTCAGGTGTGCCCACACACCCTGCGATGGGTCTGAAGCGTTCGACTTTATGGCCACCTGTACGTCTTTGTAACCACCGAGGTCGCTCTCT
>SMFF01000236.1_pt1 | contig 9992 bp, 4 predicted proteins | sample 2456181 | NCBI WGS metagenome assembly SMFF01 (sample SAMN10132611, study PRJNA489261) | soil metagenome | isolation source: day120 antibiotic-loamy sand soil ammended with raw manure from dairy cow... | place: USA | collected 2015-04-01
CGCGGTGACGCTCGCGGCGATCACCTCGTGCACCAACACCTCGAACCCCTCGGTCATGGTCGCCGCCGGCCTGCTCGCCAAGAAGGCGCTCGAGAAGGGTCTGACCCGCAAGCCGTGGGTCAAGACCACCCTCGCACCGGGCTCCAAGGTCGTCACCGACTACTACGAGAAGTCCGGCCTCGATAAGGCACTCGAGGGCTTGGACTTCTACACCGTCGGGTACGGCTGCACCGTCTGCATCGGCAACTCGGGTCCGCTCATCGACGAGGTCTCCACTGCGGTCAACGAGCATGACCTCGCGGTGACGGCTGTGCTCTCGGGCAACCGCAACTTCGAGGGTCGCATCAGCCCCGACGTCAAGATGAACTACCTCGCGTCGCCGCCGCTCGTGGTCGCCTACGCCCTGGCCGGATCGATGCACTTCGATTTCGAGACCGACGCGCTCGGCCGCGACCAGGACGGCAACGACGTCTTCCTCAAGGACATCTGGCCTTCGTCCGACGAGGTGCAGGAGGTCATCGACTCCTCGATCTCGCGTGAGCAGTTCATCAAGCAGTACGCCACCGTCTTCGACGGTGACGACCGCTGGCGCAACCTGCCCACCCCCACCGGCCCGATCTTCGAGTGGGACGACGAGTCGACCTACGTGCGGAAGCCCCCGTACTTCGACGGCATGACGATGGAGCTCACGCCGGTCACCGACATCACCGGTGCCCGCGTGATGGCGGCGCTCGGCGACTCGGTCACGACCGACCACATCAGCCCCGCCGGCAACATCAAGTCGGGCACGCCTGCGGCGCAGTACCTGGAGGCGCACGGAGTCGAGCGCAAGGACTTCAACTCCTTCGGCTCGCGACGCGGCAACCACGAGGTCATGATCCGCGGAACCTTCGCCAACATCCGGCTCAAGAACCAGCTCGTGGCGGCGGTCAACGACGGTCAGGTGGTCGAGGGTGGGTACACCCGCGACTTCACTCAGCCGGGCGGCCCGCAGGCCTTCATCTACGACGCGTGCATGAACTACCAGGCGGCGGGCATCCCGCTCGTCGTGTTCGGCGGCAAGGAGTACGGCTCGGGCTCGTCGCGTGACTGGGCGGCTAAGGGCACCTCGCTGCTCGGCGTCAAGGCGGTCATCACCGAGAGCTTCGAGCGCATCCACCGCTCCAACCTCATCGGGATGGGTGTCGTCCCCCTGCAGTTCCCCGAGGGGGAGAGCTGGGAGTCGCTCGGCCTCGACGGAACCGAGATCGTGTCGATCACGGGCCTCGAGGCGCTCAACGACGGTGTCACACCGAAGACGGTGCGCGTCACCGCCGAGCCGAGCGAGTTCTCGCCCGAGGGCAAGCAGACGGTCGAGTTCGACGCGGTCGTGCGCATCGACACCCCCGGTGAGGCGGACTACTACCGCAACGGCGGCATCCTGCAGTACGTGCTGCGCAGTCTTGTCTGAGAGTCACGACAGAACGCCGGCGCAACGCACGCGAGCAGACACCGCAGATCGGAACCTGGAGTTCAGGATGTGCGGCGTAGGGTCGTGGGTATGACGTTGCTCGAGTCGATTCACGGTCCGCGCGACCTCGATCGGCTGAGTCGTGACGAGCTGGCGCAGCTCGCGGGGGAGATCCGTGAGTTCCTGGTGCGCGAGGTCTCCAAGACCGGTGGGCACCTCGGGCCGAACCTGGGCGTCGTCGAGTTGTCGATCGCGCTGCACCGCGTCTTCGACTCGCCACGCGACGCGATCGTGTTCGACACCGGTCACCAGAGCTACGTGCACAAGCTGCTCACCGGCCGACAGGACTTCTCGGCCTTGCGTTCGCGCGGAGGTCTCGCCGGCTACCCCCAGCGCGCGGAGTCGGAGCACGACATCGTCGAGAGCTCGCACGCCTCGAGTTCGCTCAGTTGGGCCGACGGCATCTCGCGCGCCTTCGCGATGACGGGACAAGAGGACCGCCACGTCGTGGCGGTGGTCGGCGACGGCGCGCTCACGGGCGGCATGACGTGGGAGGCGCTCAACAACATCTCCGACGACAACTCGCGTCGCCTCGTGCTCATCGTCAACGACAACGGACGCTCCTACGCGCCCACGATCGGCGGCATGGCGCGCTTCCTCAACACGGTGCGCACGCGCCGGGCCTACCGCTCGCTCTACTTCTCGAGTCGTCGCTTCTTCGACCGGCTGGGTTCGCCCGGGCGAGCCTTCTATCGGGGGATGCGCGGCGCCATCCACGGGTTCCTCTCGCGGTTCACCAACAACCAGGGCCTGTACTCCAACCTCGACATCAAGTACCTCGGCCCCGTCGACGGCCACGACCTGCGCTCTCTCGAGGAGGCGCTGCGGCAGGCGAAGGACTACGACGCGCCGGTGATCGTGCACGTCATCACCCAGAAGGGGCGCGGCTATGAGCCGGCCCTCGCCGATGTCGCCGACCAGTTCCACGCCGTCGGGCAGATCGACCCCGAGACCGGCGAAGCGCTCGATCACCCGAGTAAGCCGTCCTGGACCGCGGTTTTCGCCGACGAGATGCTCGAGCTCGCGACGCACAATCCGCGACTCGTCGGCATCACGGCGGCGATGTTGCGCCCGACGGGTCTGCATCGCTTCGCCGAGCGTTTCCCCGAGCGGGTGTTCGACGTGGGCATCGCCGAGCAGCACGCGGTCACGAGTGCCGCCGGCCTGGCGTTCGGCGGTCTGCATCCGGTGGTGGCGATGTACGCGACCTTCGTCAACCGCGCCTTCGACCAGGTGCTCATGGATGTCGCCCTGCACCGCGCGGGTGTGACCTTCGTGCTCGATCGCGCGGGGGTCACCGGCCCCGACGGGCCGAGTCATCACGGCATGTGGGATCTGTCGATCCTGCAGGTCGTGCCGGGCATCCGCATCGCGGCCCCGCGTGATGCGACGCGCTTGCGCGAAGAGCTCGGCGAAGCGGTCGCGGTCGATGACGGGCCCACCGTGGTGCGCTTCTCGAAGGGCAGCGTCGGCAACGAGTTCGATGCGGTCCGCCGCACCGACGACGGCGTGGACGTGCTGCGGGAGGCCGCCCACCGCGACGTGCTGCTGGTCGCCGTGGGGCCGATGGCGGCCGTTGCCATGCGTGTCGCCGAGCGACTCGCGGCGCAGGGGATCGGAGCGACGGTCGTGGACCCGCGCTGGGTGATCCCGGTTCCGACGAGCATCATCGAGCTCGCACGCGAGCACCGCCTGCTCGTCTCGATCGAGGACGGCGTGCGGGTCGGCGGCGTCGGCACCCGCATCCGTCAAGACCTGCGCGCGGCGGGCGTCGACACTGCGGTCGAGGAACTCGGCCTCGCCGACGAGTTCATCGACCACGCCTCGCGCGACGAGATCCTCGAGGATGCGGGCCTCACCGACCAGCGGATCGCGCGCGACATCGTTGCTCAGGTGCTCGGCACCCGCATTCCGGTGGCACGACCACTTCCCGAGGACGCACGGGAATACGACATCGAGCGGGGTCGTTAGCGTTACTCGTCGGTGCGGCGATGTCAGTCGCTTCCGCTAATGTTGACGCTGTCCACATGACTGGACATCGGGCCCATCCGCCCACCACCACCCCCAACGGAGGAAACGTGACGAATCACGCCGTCGAGACGCCGCCCACGAGCGCACATCTCGACCCCACGATCGCGCGACGCAACCGCGTCGCGATCGTGCTCCTGCTCGCCGCCGTGTTCGTGGTCTTCCTGAACGAGACCACCATGAACGTCGCGATCCCTGAGATCATGGAGGACCTGCGCATCACCCCGAGTCAGGGGCAGTGGCTCACCACCGCCTTCGCGCTCACGATGGCGGTCGTCATCCCGATCACGGGCTTCCTGCTCGAACGCCTCAACACGCGCCCGGTGTTCATCACCGCGATGTCGCTCTTCACGCTCGGTACCTTCATCGCGGCGACCGCGCCCGTATTCGGAGTGCTCATCCTGGGGCGCGTCGTGCAGGCGACCGGTACCGCGATCATGATGCCGCTGCTCATGACCACGGTGCTGACGCTCGTGCCGCTCTCGGATCGCGGGCGGATCATGGGGCGCATCTCGATCGTGATGTCCGTGGCGCCGGCGATCGGGCCCGCCGTATCGGGCCTCATCCTGGAACTCGCGCCCTGGCGCGGTCTCTTCTGGGTGATGCTGCCGATCTCGGCGCTCATGCTGCTCATCGGGATCGCCCGCGTGCCGAATGTCTCGGAGTCGCGTAAGGTGCCGCTGGATGTCGCATCCGTCATCCTGTCGGCGTTCGGGTTCAGCGGCGTCGTCTTCGGCCTCAGCAACCTCGGTCTCTCGGCCGAGGGCAAGGCCATGCTGCCGTCGTGGATCCCGCTCGTGATCGGCGGAATCGCGCTCGCGCTGTTCATCTGGCGTCAGCTCGTGCTGCAGCGCCGCAACCAGGCTCTGCTCGACCTGCGCACGTTCCGCGCGCGCAGCTTCACGGTGTCGATCCTCTTCCTGGTGATCCTCATGGCGGTGCTCTTCGGCGTCGTCATCCTGCTGCCGATCTACCTCGAACAGGGGCTCGGTATCAACACCCTGACGATCGGGCTCACACTGCTGCCGGGTGGTCTGCTCATGGGACTGCTCGGGCCGATCGTCGGGCGCGTGTACGACCGCTTCGGCCCGGCGCCGCTCGTGATCCCCGGCTCGTTCATCATGAGCGCCGCGATCTGGGCGATGACGTTGTTCACCTCGAACACCGAGCTCTGGTACGTGCTGACGACGCACGTCGTGCTGAGCCTCGGGCTCGGATTGCTCTTCACGCCGGTCTTCACGACGGCGACGAATGCACTGCCGCGGCACCTGTACTCGCATGGGTCGGCGACGATCGGAACGATCCAGCAGGTTGCGGGAGCGGCCGGCACCGCGGCGTTCATCGCGTTGCTCGCCGTCGGCACCGCGGCATCCGGGGCCACGAACGCCGAGGTGGCCACGCCGGACCAGCTGATCGGCGGCCTGCACCTCGCGTTCCTCGGCGGAGCATTCCTCTCGCTGCTGGCCGTGGTCGCGGCGTTCTTCGTGCGGCGGCCGGTGGCTCCCGAGATCAGCGACGAGGAGCTCGAGGCTCCGTCGATGCATTGAGCACGTGGCGTGCGGCCTCCGTCCGGGAGGCCGCACCCAGCTTGCGCAGCACCGCGGAAACGTGCACCGAGACCGTCTTGCGGCTGATGTAGAGCTGCTCGGCGATCTGTCCGTTGCTGAGGCCCTCGGCGATGAGATCGAGCACCTGCTGCTCGCGTGGTGTGAGTTCCACCTCGGATCGCGCACGAGCGCTGCGGGGCGCGAGTCCCGCATCCGCTTCGAGTGCATCGCACCAGGCCACGATGAGCTGGGCTCCGATGCCCGCCGCGTCGCCACGCAGTCGTTCGAGAGTCTCTGCGGCGCCGACGCGGTCACCGGTGCGCACCTGCGCGCGCGCGAGCCCGTGGCGGAGCTGGAGGCGCATGAGCGCCATCCCCGCGGGCGATTCGGCCGCCTCGATCGCCCGCCGCCACAACTCCACGTCGTCGCCGGCACCGCTCGGCCCGCCGACCTCTGCCGCGGTGAAGGCCGTCCACATCTCCCGTGTCGGCCACGCATCGCGCTCGATGATGCCGGCGAGTCGTTCGAGATGTTCCGCACCGAGGCCCGGATCCGCTGCTCGTTCGCGACGCCGGGCCACGATGCGCGCCACGACAGGTGCGATGGGAAGCTCCCAGGGCGCCGAGGCGAGCCGCTCACGCTCGAGCAGCTGCCCGGCCCACGCCCAGGCGGTGTCGAGGTCGTCGAGCGCAAGGAAGAGCTCGGCGGCGTCGAGGGCGAGACCGGCCGCGACCTGGTCCTCGAAGTCGGCGATCTGCCGCATGGATCCCTGCCAGCGTTCGAAGAGAGCGCGCGCGCCCGCGGGGTCGCCACGCCAGAGCACCGAGCGCATGCGGGCCCGGCGCAGATAAACGCGGAAGACGACGGGTGGATCGAGGTCCAGCGAGTCCTCGATGAGGGCGTCGGCCCTGTCCCACTCGCCGAGTGCGAAGAGCGGGTCGACCGTGTTGAGCGCGAGGATCGCACCCGAGGTGCGCGCGACTCCCGACGCCTCGGCGATCCGGATGCCATCCAGGGCCACCTGCATCGACTCGGCATGCCGCCCCAGCAGGTGCAGCGAGTCGGAGTAGTTCACGTGATACCGCAGCAGGGGATCGCGATCGTCGCCGGCTTCGCGCAGTGCGAGCGCATAGTCGACCATGCCCTCGTCGATGCGGCCGAGGTGCACGAGGGTTCCGGCCCGGATGTTCGCGGCGATCGATCGGGTGCGCGAGGCATCCGGGGGAGCCAGGCGGATCGCCTCGGTGGCCGCCTCGATCGCCTGATCCGACATGCCGGAGACCATGAACTTGCTCGCGGCCTCGGCGAGGAGCCCGGCGCGCAGGGCCGGTTCTTCCCCCTCGGGCAGCAGCGCGAGCGCCTCCTCGAGCACGGCGAGTGCGTCGGCGTGGCCGTCGAAGGCGAGCATGAGCCCCTTGTTGCGCAGCAACCGCGCTCGGCGGATGCGATCATCGGGGTCGGCTTCGGCGAGGGCTTGGTCAACCGTCGCGAGCGCGCGTCCCATCTCGCCGGCTCCCCGCCAGGACCGCGCCACGCTGTCGAGCAACTCCACGTGCGGCATCCTGGCGGTGGCTTCGGGATCTCTGACGCGATGCCAGAGGCCGAGCGCACGTTCGCCGAGTTGCGCCGCGCTCGCGTAGGCGAACGCCGAGCGGCTGAGTCGCATGCCCTCGACCGAGGTGCGGAAGGCCTGCTCGAGGTCGTGCGCCTCGAGCCAGTGGGCAGACACCAGCACCGATCGCGCGGCGAGTCCGCTCGGGTCGGTCGGTCGGCGCTCCAGAGCCTGGGCGTAGCGTGCGTGCACCTCGGCGCTCTCGCCGGGGAGCAGCTCATCGGCGACGGCCTCTCGCACGAGGGCGTGACGGAAGTCGTAGCCGCGACCGGCGACGACGATGACGCCGGCGTCGATGCCTTCCCGGAGTGCGGCGTCGAGGTCATCCGTCGGCTCGACGACCTCGGCGAGGATCGCGTGATCCACACGGCCGCCTCCTGCCGCGAGGGCGCGCACGATGCGTTGCGTCTCGCGACCGAGGTCTTCGTAGCGGGCGAGCAGCAGCTCGCGCAGCGTCGCCGGGACGGTGCGCTCGTCGCTCCAGTCGGCGAGCTCCTCGACGAAGAAGGGCACCCCCTCGCTGCGTTCGAAGACCGCGCGCGAGCGCTCCGCGCTTGCTTCCGTGCCGATGAGGCCCGTGAGTTGGGCGCGCACCTGAACCGGATCGAGGCGGTCGAGCAGCACCCGCGAGACCCGGCGATTCCGTTCGAGTTCGGCGAGGACGCCCCGCAGCGGATGCCCCCGGCCGACGTCGTCGCTGCGATAGCTGATCACTACCAGCAGTCGACCGGTGCGCAGCATCCGCGCGAGGAAGCGTACGACGTCGAGCGTCGCCGGATCGGCCCAGTGCAGGTCTTCGACCACCACGACGACTTCACGCTCTGCCGAGAGGGTCTCGAGGATGGTCGTGACGACCTCGTCGAGCCGTTCGACGCCGAGACGCTCGTCCCGCTCCGCGGGCGTGCGCGCCTCCACGAGGCCGCGCAGAGTGCCCGCACCCCCCGCGGCGGCCGCGAACACGGCCTCGGTGCCCACGGCATCCACGAGATCGCGCAGCACTCCGATGAGGGGTGCGTAGGGCACGCCGACCGTGCCGAACTCGACGCACTGGCCGCGTGCGACGACGACCGACGCGTCGAGGCTCGCGCAGAGCTCGTCGATCAGCCGGGATTTTCCGATGCCCGCCTCACCGCCGACGACCATCACGCGGGGCGCACCCGTTGCGGCCTCGGCTGCCGCTGCGGTGAGCTCGCGCAGTTCCGTCTCGCGGCCGACCATCGGCGAGGTCGTCTGGATGCGCACGATCCCATCGTGCCATCCGCGTCCGACGGCGTGTGGCGGGTACGCGAGCGCGCTCAGCGGGTCACCGGTTGGGCGCCCAGCACGCGGCGGTGCCGCAGGCGGGACAGGAGGTTCCCGCCTGCGGCATCGTCGCGTGCCGGGGCGTCGTTCTCGAGCGAGCGACGCTCACGGGCGATGCGTGCGCGTTCGGCGGCACGAGCGAACTCGGCCTCGCGGTCGTCGGCGATCCAGCTGCGGTAGGTGCTTCCCAGTTCCATGTCTCCAGCGTCGTGAATGAGGTAGGCCGCCCGGATCGGGAGATATCCCTATTTCCGGACGGCCCATGCCTCAGACGCGGAGTCGGCTACCTCACGCCGCGGATCGGCGGGTGGTGGAAGGTGTCGCCGAAGGCCTTCTCGCTCGCCCCGACGCGGTCGAGGTAGGGCGTGGCACCACCCATCTGGAAGGGCCAGCCGGCACCGAGGATCATGCACAGGTCGATGTCCTCGGGGCCTGCCACGACGCCGTCCTCGAGCATCCGGTGGATCTCGTCGGCCAGACCCACCTGGAGCCGCTCACGCAACTGTTCGGGGCTGAGGGCGACGGCATCCGCGGGCCGGTGTTTCGCGACGATCTCGAGGGCCTTCTTGTCGTACCCCTTGATCTTGCCCTTGGCGTCCTTCTCGAAGATCGCCCCGTACTCGGCGAGCTCGTGCAGGGCGGGACTGTCGAAGAAGCGATCGGGGAAGGCCGTGTGGTGGGTGTCGAGCACATGGGCGCCCACCTTGAGCCCCACGAGATCGAGCAGCACGAACGGGTCCATCGGCAGACCGAACGGGCGTGCCGCCTCGACGACGTCCTCGAACGACGCTCCCTGCTCGACGGCATGCATGGCCTCGCCGAGCACCTTGGCGAGCACCCGGTTGACGACGAAGCCGGGCGTGTCGGTCGTGATCACGGCGTTCTTGCGCAGCTTCGCCGCCGTGACCATGGCGGTCGACAGGGCGACATCCGTGGTCTGCGGCGTCTTCACGACCTCGATGAGCGGCATGACCGCGACGGGGTTGAAGAAGTGGAAACCGACGAGTCGCTCGGGGTTCTTCAGCTTCGCGCCGATCTGCTCGACCGAGAGCGAGGAGGTGTTGGTGGCGAGGATCGCCTCCGGCGAGATGTGCTGCTCGACCTCGGCGAACACCGCCTGCTTGACGCCGAGCTCCTCGAAGACCGCCTCGATGACCCAGTCGCAGTCGGCGAAGTCGGCCTTGTCGGTGGTTCCGGTCACGAGCGCCTTGAGACGATTCGCCTCGTCGGAGACGATGCGGCCCTTGGTGAGCAGCTCATCGATCTCTGCGTGGATGCTCGCCACGCCCTTGTCGACACGTGCCTGGTCGAGGTCGGTGATGACCACGGGCACCTGCAGGCGACGCACGAACAGCAGCGCGAACTGGGTGGCCATGAGGCCCGCGCCGATGACCCCGACCTTGGTGACCGTCTGCGCGAGCTCCTTGTCGGGGGCACCCGCAGGCTTCTTCGCGCGCTTCTGCACGAGGTTGAACGCGTAGATGGATGCGCGGAACTGGTCGCCCGAGATGAGATCGGCGAGCGCCTGATCCTCGGCGAGGAAACCCGTCTTCTTGTCGGTGTTCTTCGCCGCCTTCAGCAGCTCGAGTGCCTTGTAGGGGCTCTTCGCGACCTCGCCGATGCGGCTCTTGAGCGTCTTCTCCGCGATGCCGATCGCGACGTCCCACTTGGCGAGCCGCTCGAGCTTGCCGGGCTGGTTCGGCCGCTTGACCTTCACCTTGCCCGTGAGCACGCCGTCAGCCCAGATGAGCGACTCCTCGAGGAAGTTCGCGGGGCCGAACATGGCATCCGCGATGCCGAGCTCGAAGGCCTGCGGCCCCTTGAGCATCCGGTTGTTCTTGAGCGGGTTCGAGATGATGATCTCGAGCGCGTTCTCGATGCCGACGAGGTTCGGCAGCAACCAGGCGCCTCCCCAACCGGGGATGATGCCGAGGAACACCTCGGGCAGCGCGAGGGCGGGAACCGAGGAGTCGATCGTGCGGTAGTCGGCGTT
>SMFF01000839.1_pt1 | contig 9986 bp, 6 predicted proteins | sample 2456181 | NCBI WGS metagenome assembly SMFF01 (sample SAMN10132611, study PRJNA489261) | soil metagenome | isolation source: day120 antibiotic-loamy sand soil ammended with raw manure from dairy cow... | place: USA | collected 2015-04-01
AAAAGGTACACTCCATCTCTTAGGTTATTAAATACCTTAGTTGGAGGCGGATCAGCAGCAGTTACTCTAACTCCCTCTACCTCTCCTTGCTCTACTATCTCTGCAATTCCACAATCATTCTGAGACGATAGAATATATCTTACCCTTTTATTAGATGAAAATTTTGTCAAAACATATTGTCCTAAAGATACTTCCTCAAAATCAAAGAAAATTTTACTTTTTGGAAATCCTGTATGTAAGGTTGGTGTAGACATAGGTTATTGTAATTGGTCCATTTTAAATTTTAATAAAGACTCTTGAAGATTTGTAGATTGTGTTTCGGCTGAAGCCAGCAACACTGCTATATCAACTATCTCACTGTGAGTTTGTTCAGAAAGTTCACAATCTGATCTTCCGACTAAAGACACTCCTGACGGAAGCTTATATCCTTGGGGACTATGACCTTCAGCAAAATGCATATATTTAGGTCTTCTAACATAAGACAAAAAAACTCTTGTGTTTTTGAAAGTCCCATCATTAAATACCTTTATTCTGTCCCTATAGAACACTCCATTAACTTCTCTCCATTCAAAAGAAGATCTGTCCAATGGACTTTCTTCAAATTCCTCTTCGTGTCTTCTGATATAAAGCTGTCCCTCTTTAATGCAATCCCCTTTTTTCATTTCAACATATCCCTTAAGGAAGAACCAATACTCTTTTGGAAGAGTGATTTGATTGTCCTTAACTGTAAATGTAGTTGGGTAATTGTATATGTCAAAACCTATGTTATCCCTATCTATAGGGTCAACAACAAGCTCTCTAATGTCATCTATAGATCTTTGACTTACCTCAAATCCTAAATGTTGGCTTACTCTAGGTTGGGCTATCATTTTCACAAATAACTTCAAGGCTTCATTAAGAGTCCAATCAACTTCAGGAACCCGAAGATTCCTGTTTTGTTGACTGTCTATCTTATTGAACTTCTTCTTGAAGTCGTAATGCATCTCTTCGATGGTCATTATAAGGTGAAATTTAAGGGATGAAAATTGCCTTCAATCTTGTGCTCTCCGTAGAGCCTGCTTCTGCCCCTAAATATACGCCAAATAACCTAGATTCTCCAGTGTTTCTCTCCACTTTTGGTGTAGCAAATTCAAACACTACTCCGTCGTAATTTTTGCCATTTTCAAACTGATACTTAAGTTTACGAGAAGGAACACCGCAAAGAAGACGTGGATTAAAGTTGAGATCAGTGTAGAAGTTCATATTCTCCCACTCTTCGAGACGAATATCTGCTCCAGCTCCGATTTCAAATCCTAACTGTTGAGTCTCTGTAAATACTCCACCATTAATACCATTGATATTAAATGAAGGAGTAATTCTCACTCCACGAGTAGCTACATAATCAACTTCCAGATCTCTATAATCCACAGCTGGCTGATCTTTCCCCTTAAGTACAAGCTTAAGCTTTGGAGTAAAGTCTTCCGCAGTTTCTCCCATATTTAGATCTTTAGTAGCTTCAATATAGGTGTCCATATCTGTAACAGCTCCAGCTGCTGTCCCTATCACTGCCCAAGCTGCTCCGTCATAGACAGATAGACCTGCTCCTGCTCCAGTTTTAATGTAAAGATCTCCTTTCTCTGGGGAAGCAGGATATGTTCCACTTGAACCAAGTCCAGTAACATCAATTGCAACTTCTGCCTCATAGTAAGGAGAATTAGCCTCATTTACACGATTCGCAAGAATTCGAGTGAATAGATGATTTTGGTAAACAGGCATGCCTTCGCAGTCGCATAGACATTCAAGTTCTTTTGGAGCAACCTCAACAAAATTGTCTCGATTTGTCCAACTCATCCCATTTTGCATATTGATATTCGCTTCATCAATATGTACCATCAAAGATGCAGACTTTAAACAGTCACATCCACATCCTTCTAAAGTAGCTTCCCAAATATTCACTTGAGGGGCTGTATAGTCTTTAGAAAACATGTTTCTCATTTTTGATTTATCTATAGTGTCAAAACTAAGCATAAGTTTTCCTCCAACTCTTGCTGCAAGATAGAACTTCTCAGGAAGAGTGCTATAAACTATAGCTTGTGCAATGCTGGTGTCAGACCCTTCTGGAAAAACTCCAAAGTCCCCCTCAGCTAAGTCTTCAATTTTTGTTGCGTATTTTATAGTTTTGACATTGTAAAGTTGTCGGATATCCGCTAATGTGCTTTCCATAATTATTGTATTTTAGATTTAATATTGATTAGTACTTCTTGATTTTCAGGGTTAGACAAAAATTCTATAACATCTTCTTCGTTAAAACCTAAATTAGACTCAAAGAAAAATATCCCCTGCTTAGTTCTACGCAAAACATTTTTATGTATTGCAGACTTAACCTCAGCTTTAAGACTGATAACTTCGCTCTTGTATCTTAGTAATTCAGATAACTGTCTTGCCATATCCTTATCATTAAGGATGTCTTCAAATCTTACAACTAAGTAATCATCATCTTTATTCTCTGTACTTTCATTCAAAAGAATAAGTATGATTTCCCTCTTTCTTGCAAGAGACATTTTAGAAATATCTCTGAGCAATTTATTACGCTGTTCTAATGTAGATGCCTTAATTTTATTTTCCTCACGTTCATTATAAATATAATGAGTGGCTTCTGGCTTACTTCCTGTAAGCATCTCCTCTTCTGAGTTGTATATGTAATTATTTACAAGTAGGTACTTCCACTTAACAAAGTCTATCAAACTCTTCCCAGGGAAAAGAAACTGAGGAGTATTTTTTAGCTCCGTCTTTATTAAGTGACTTTCCCAAAAGGGATGGGGAACTCCTTGGACATAGTTATCAGAAATATTATAAGGAAACTTTTTTTCCTCAAGATACTTTATATCAGATTCTGCTAACCCCGTAGCATATTTTAATGTTTTGGGGTTAACAAAAGCTGTGATAATATGTGCCTGTGAGAAATACTCTAAATTCTCAGAAAATTTCTTAATATCATTCCGATTGGGAATTGGTCTAATTTCTATTTCAAGCTCTTCATTTACCATCTTAAGACAAATTTATTTTAATATGAATTATTTGTTTTTACCAATTCTCCAGTTACAGTTGGGTCGTCAATCTGAACTCCAATACTGTCAGAGATATCTACTCGGTAGAAGTCTCCAGAATGTTTTGGATTTTTTGAGATTTCTCCACCTGGACCAACACGACCTTCAACAATAGTGGTTCCGTGAACTTTGTTTTTACGAACAAGTTTAATGTTATCCTTAGTGTTAATGGATTGACCATTTCCACCAGTAACATCAAGAATAGTGATTCGTTGAGATTGAAGTGGATATCCAGTCAATCTATCAATATCCCTGTGGATAGACTTATCATCGTTCAATGGATTGTGTATCAATCGGAAAGAACCTCCATTTGGCAAATCATATAAAGTGTATTGATAGCCGGTTCTCAAAGAGTTATTATGAACTCCTCTTGCATCTTTACCATTGAACATAGAACTTTCTCTTACGATAGCTTTTCCACCTGACCATGTATCAAGAGCTTTTGACCACTCTTTCATTCCGTAGTAACCGGATAGGCCAACTACTTCTCCAAGATCACCTGGGCTAATTCTAGAATAAACAATTCTATCCATAAAGGCTTCGATAAGCTCCGCAGATAGGGTTGTATATCTTTCAACATTCCCTCCAAAAGAGATTTGCTGTTCCATTCCAGCTCCAGGGTTGATTGGGTATCCAGAATCTGGGTCATATAAAGGTTGGTCTCCAAGACGAGAATACATAGCGTGCATCACCATCTCTTTGTTCATTCCCATGTGGTACTCAGCCTCTTGCATATCCATCCAAGAACGGTAAACTTTCCCATTCTCATCTTGAAAAGCAATATCAAGAACTGCTTGTGCAGCAAAGTCGGTAACTTTATACTCCTTACGAAGTTTAACAAGAGAGTTTTGATACTCTATGTCAGTATGTCCCTCAATGTAACCTCCACTTTCAGCGGCTTCTCCTCTCATTGTGTAGAAACGTGTCCACTTTGTCCCTGGAGAAAGGTAGTCAGGACGAATAAAATGCTCGTCCCCTTCAGTATAAGTCTTCAAAGTATAAAGAAAACCTCGAGGCTCTTTTGCTTTGTCGGTAACCACTACTACTTGAGACTTATCAGAAGAACCTGGTCCCCAAGTTTCTCCAATAGCTGCCAAATCAACGTCCACCAATACCTTGATTGGTTGACGATATTTTCCAGGGGTCTGTGTTCCAGAACTACGATTTTCTAGGATAGTAATTGGTCGATACCCTTTTACACGCATTTTCCACCCCCAATTAAGGTCGTCAATGAATTTTGTTTTCCCTAGACCAAATAGCCCTTCAAGAACATTCCCAGAGGAAAGGTTCAAGCTGTTTGTCTTAGATGCGAACAAAGTTCTGTGAGCAGGTTCAAATACGGTAGGTTTGAGTGCCATATTTTTACTCCAGTGGTTAAGATCCGTCATTCTTTTTGAATCGAACCTAGCCTTTCTTACTTGAAGTTTATTAATTGTTTGTGCCATAATTTAATTTATTTAGTCATTAAAAAAATCTGATAGTCGTCTTGACTTTTGGTTAACATTCTTATTAGAAGGGAGCTTGTCTTTTCTCCTCATTCCATTTTTTACTTTTTGAGTAACTTTAGTATTTACATTTTCATATACAGCATCGAAATTGAATGTTCCATCCTTATTTCGATTCTTCATTAGAGTTGCAAGTTGCAAGTATGCTTCTTCATTTTGAGGGAGATCATAGTACAACTCTTTTTGCAATTGACTGATGTACCCTCCATTTTGTAATTTGACAACTCTATCATTTACATAATTTGGAATCTCTCTTGCATCATTCTTAGAAAGTTGGACCCCACCTATCTCAGATCTTTCAGAAAGATAAGAGGACATTTTCATTTTTGTCTTCTTAATACCCTCTTTTATTTCTCTGTCTCTTTCTTCTTGCTCCCTATTTAGTTGCTCTAATTTTTTGGCATTTTCCTTCTCCCACTTATTATAGCTTCCTTTCGCAAACATTTTTAGTTTTCCAGAGTCTTTAAGGAATTCTATCTGAGCGTCAATTAACTCCTCATCATTACCTTCCTTAAGCATCATTTCTCTGACAACAAGCTCTTGTCCATCTTCATCTTCCAAGTCCATCCCTTTTGTGATATTCCTAGAAGAACTATTTGACAGATGTTTTATAAACTCGTTAACATCCCCCCCTTTAAGTACAAAACTATTAAGTTGCTTGACTGAATCTGGAAGATCTTCAAAAAGACTTTCAATTCTTGAGGATATAGCTTCTTCAAACTTACTTTCTAAAAAATCCTCAGCATCATTTTCTTCTAGTTCTTCATCTTCATTTCCTTCCCCTTCCTCTTCATCTTCCTCCTCGTCTTCCTCTTCTTCTATATCACTAAAAAAATCTTGAGGGGCTTTCTTTTTCTCTTTATTATCTTTAGTGGGAGAGTCTTTCTTTTCTTCCTCTTCCTCTTCTTCATCTAAGATTTCAGATTCTTCTGGATTTAATACATCATCGTTACTAAGCTCCTTAAAGAAATCTATATCTCCAGATCCCTGTTCCCAACCTTGGAAGTCATCCAAGTTCTCAATTTTAGATTCAGTTATTCTCATTTGTGACAAATTTAATATTAATTATTAATAAATTTCAAGTTTTAATCTTAACTGTATTATATTGTATGTAATAGCTTTAATTCTTATTCGTAGTATTTCTACCACTTGTAGCAATCTTTTTCTCCTCATTTTTCAATTTTTTATCTGCTTGTCTCAGCTTTTCTCCATCTACTAGCTTCTTATGTTCAAACTCTTCACGTTCTAGCTGAGCTTTTGTTTGCTTAATTTGAGTTTCAATGCCTTTTCTTGCGATTTCTAAAAAGTCATTTTCCCCATCTCTATCCTTATCTAAATCAGGATTAAAAGATGCCCCTAATAAAGAAGCTTTTACAATCTCTGTTTGCCTTCTTTCCTCTTCTTTCAGAATTATTTTCTCTTTTTCCATTTCATGTTGCTCTCTTAAGAACTCTCTTGCTTTTTCAGCCTCCTCAGCCATAGCCTGTTGCTGTTCTCTTTGAGCCATACCATCTGCCTCTCTTCTGTTATCTTCTGCAACTCGGAGAGTTTCCTCTGCCTCTAAGATAGTGTCTTGACGTAACACAGCAACAACATCTGAAAGCTCAGCTTTTTGATTTTGCATTGCGGCATGAGCAAGCTGTTCAATGGTATCTTTAATTCTTTGAACTTCTCCTGAATCGGAAACAAATAGTCCAAGTGTACTATTCTCTAAAAGTCCTATATCCAAGGTCATCAACTCTACATCCATATCTCCCAGCATATACATAACTTTCTTTTGCTTCATTCCAGAATAAGCAATCTTAGCTGTCTCAATCAAAGCTGTACACACATTAGCTTTAAAGTGATTATGAAGTTCGTAATATGGATCTAAGAGGTAGCTAGTCTGTATTAAATTTTGTTGTGTATTTCTCACAGCTTCTCCAGGAGCAATTTGTCCTTCAACTTGGTCGGGTATCCCTACACTTCTTCCAGCTTGAAATCTTATAGCTTCCTCCATTTCTGTATAACTTTGAATATTAGAGGCTAGAGACAGGTCCAAAACTTTAGCCATAGTGTTGACATCGTTATATCCAGACCCCTCTTCATTTGGATCAAACCACATGTAAGGAGTTTCCTCAGCAGCTTTTTGCCATTTCTTCATTCCCATTTCTGAGGGAACAGTATTAATATTCAAAAGGACTCTCTTTCCTTTGTCGGCAGCTATCAGCTTCTCTTTTCTGTAGGCTATAGTATTATAGTAATATTGGTAAGGTCTTAACCTGTCCATAGGAGAGGTCGGGACAGAGTTCATATTGTCAAAGTAAATCCCATAGTAGGGCAACTTAGAAGTGTACAGATTATCAAGGTCTTTAAATTGTCCCGGTACTGGACCCATTCTCTTATAGATAGGTTTTGACAATTTGATTTTCCAAGCTTCGTGGACTTCAGGTGGGTACTCCCACTCTATGGCAATATCCCCAAAATCTTTATTGAGCTTGTAGCTCTCATCAACCAACATTTCTTGCCTCTCCCCAGATTCCCCAATGTAAGTTAGAAATCCAACTTTTCTAGGGTGCTTCCAAACTGCATGAAATACTTCTATGTATCTCCTTCCATCATAATCTTTTTGAAGTTCGTCAACAGAAAAGAGATCCCCATCTTCATCTACATTAAAATTGCTTGCGCTCTCATAGACTTCTATAATTTCCTCTTCTGTAAGATCTGGAAAATGGGATATAATATCTGAAGGTGTAAATTTATATCTATATGTTGCCCACTCTCCATCTTCTATAGTCAATAGATCAGGAGACATGTCATGGTTAAATCTTAAATTGTTTATCACTAGAGCCTGAGGTTCATTTTGAAATATGCCCACATACATAACTTCTCTGGCAGCTAAAGCAACATGCTTAAAACACTCATTAAATTTCTTTTTTAAATTTAATTTTTGAGTCAAATAATTTAAAAGGTGCTGACTCATAATTTCCGCAGGGTCTTGGTACTCCCTCTTCATGTATTTTTTAACCTCTTCTGGAGTTCTTGTTGCAAGCTCTTCTTCAATTTTTTGTTGAATTTCTTGTATATCCTCTTGAGTAGGCTCTGTCCCCTCTAAACTTTGAAATTGTCTCATCTCAATTTCCTCTCTTATTGGAGCCATAATTTGGTTGATAACAAACTGCTTCAATTGTCCAAATTCTTCTTGCTCTCTTCTTGTAGTAGCTTCTGGATTAGTTGCCAGTATTTTATATGGAAAAGGTCTCTTCGATTCCATCCCTACAAAAGCTTTTATTTTTGGAGAGGAAATATCTTTATTTTCCATTTTAACTGGAGACTTGTCGTCATCCCCAAAGACTTTGCAAACATGTTTAAGATCCTCTGTGTCTAAAATATTATTGAACAGATCATAGTTTGTCTTCATTCTTTGGTAATAAGTCTTTCCTGTACTGTCTATAATAACCTGAGGATGCTTATCAAATTTGTCAACCTTATCTTTATACCAAGATTTCTTCGACTTTACTCTCTGACTTTTTGAGATAGCAAAACTTTGTCTTTTGTTTTTCATAATTATAATATTTGGTTAAGCATACATCTCATCCATAAGATTCATTAATTCTATAACTTTTTTATTCTTTACTCCAGAGTCATACTCTTTACCTAAAGCTTCTTCCTGTACTTGGAACATACACATAAACAGGGAAGATACAAGGTCAAAATTCCCCTTTCTGTAATATGCAATTAACTCTTCAAGAAGTCTTATAGAGTATATTCTCTCCAGAGCTAATATTGAATTTCCGTGTTCATCGTAATCTACCACTTTTGTAAGCCACTCTTTTACATACCTTTCTCCTGCAAATAGATCAGCCAGCATCTCCGCAATCCGATCCATATCTTCTGGGGTCTCTTTTCTTCCAACATATTCTGCAACAATAACACTGTGATATTGAGTCCCTATATGTACACTCTTATAAACAATAATTCCTGCTAGAGAAGTACCTTGATCTTGTCTAACAGGGTCATATCCAATTTTATAAAGTCCAAAAGGGGTATTAGGAACTGGTTGTTCGTATATTACAACACATCCCCTTAAGTCTGTAGGAAGTTGAGTTAAGCTTGTTATAGGTTGTACCCTTCCTCCAAGGACAGGTACAGCTTTTACTTTCCCATCTTCATAGCTTAATTCAACAGGAGTTCCTTTTGATTGTTGTAAACCTAAAGATTTTACCTTTTGTAATTGTCTTTTTAATTCTACTACTGGGAAGTTATTAAAAGATACAGCTGAGAAAGCTTCGGAGGGATTGAGAGGCTTCTCTTGGAGCCTTTTTTGCATCTCTGTAGAGGTGGCACCATTTTTAATAAGCATTTTTCTTTCGTTGAGCTCTGCATTTTGAGCTGCAACTTGATCGGAATTTCCTTCTTTATCGTAGAAACCAGGAAGGTTGAGGTTTATGGGGTGAAAAAATCCTACTCTTTGAGTTGCACTGTCTTTATCCCAAATATTTAAAAAAGGCAACATTCCAAATGCCTCAGGTCTGGAGAACATATCTGCATAATCCGCAGTACCCCCAGACATATCCCCAGACGTTCCAAACATAGTGAGCATTCCTGTCTTTACCATACCATCCATAACACAGTCTTGAGTGGCAGCATAGGAATCCTTTAAAAGTCCTGGAGTACCAAAAGCTCCAGATTCTTCGAAAAATCCGTCTTCAATATCTTTTCCCCTTGAGGCATCGGCATTATCCTTATAGGTAAGGGCCTGTATCTCTGACATAAATCCTTTTTCAATCTCTACACCATTAATAGTCTCTCTATAACTTGCCCTAATATGGTCCTGCTTATTTATGGAGTCATTGGGCATTGCCCAGCCAGTGTGCTCATTTACAAAAGAAATATTTGCTCTGGCCATTGTGAAGAGACCTTTTGGATATAGGTACTTCTTTTCATAAGCCCCAAACATTGTGTATGAATCTGGTTTTGTGAAGTAGTTACAAGTACCTATTGCAGCCGACTTATAGGAATACCCTTTCCGTCTTGATTTTCCTACAATAAGGTTAAATCCTCCAAGTAAATTTGAGCTTAGTATCTCTTGGTCGTTTACCCCTTTTAATTTCTCATAGAGAGGGATATTAACTTCAAGTTGCAACTTTTTATAAATCTTCTCTGTCTCCCCAATTAACTCTGCCTCTTCGAGAGACAGTATCCTTCTTTCATCTTCTTCCGAAACATTGTGATAAAGAATGCCTTCTTTAGCTATTTGTCTGACCCAGAAATAGTTGTAGTCCCCATCCCAAAAATCTGGAAATGTGGTCTTCTTTCTTGACTTCGCTTTTTCAGCATCTTCAGTAAGTTTTATTTGAAGAAAATTTAAGTAGAAGTAATGTTCCCCTGTAATCTTGGCCCCACCTACACTATA
>SMFF01000238.1_pt1 | contig 9961 bp, 8 predicted proteins | sample 2456181 | NCBI WGS metagenome assembly SMFF01 (sample SAMN10132611, study PRJNA489261) | soil metagenome | isolation source: day120 antibiotic-loamy sand soil ammended with raw manure from dairy cow... | place: USA | collected 2015-04-01
CCCATCCAATGCCACTCCGATATCTGCCTGATGGTGCCGGACTGCTTCCTGCAGGGTCGCGCTATGCGTTGCGCCACACTCGTGATTGATATTGAGGCCGTCGGGATGGATTCCAATCGCCACCACATCGGCACCCAGTTCGTGCAGTACAGGACCGGCAATCTGATACGTGGCGCCGTGGGCGCAATCGACCACGATCCGCAGGCCACGCAGATCGAGGTGATTTGGAAAGGTGCTTTTGCAGAACTCGATATAACGGCCGGCAGCATCGTCGATGCGCCGGGCCCGGCCCAGTGCCTCGGATCCGACGCAACCCACCGGCTGATCTATCTCGGCTTCGATCTGGGCTTCGATTTCGTCGGGCAATTTCATGCCCTGGGCCGAAAAGAACTTGATGCCGTTATCTTGAAAAGGATTATGCGAGGCACTGATGACTATGCCGGCAACCAGCCGTAGGGCGCGCGTAAGGTAAGCGACGGCCGGCGTGGGCACTGGCCCGGCCAGAAGCACATCGATGCCCGCTGCCGACAAGCCGGCTTCCAGTGCGGACTCGAGCATATACCCAGAAATACGCGTGTCTTTGCCGATGATGACTGCCGGCCGACCCCGGCCCGGATACTCGCGTGCGAGCACGCGCCCCGCCGCATAGCCCAGACGCAGCGCAAACGCCGCATTGATGGTGGGTCCGCCCACTTCGCCCCGCACGCCGTCTGTACCGAAATACCTGCGCTCTGTCATAAAAAGTCTCCGTGTTCGATGGCGCGCCAAACCTTGACCGCTTCGGCGGTGGCGCGCACATCGTGCACCCGCACGATGTGCGCACCGCGGGCGATGCCCGCCAGCGCGGCCGCTATGCTGCCGGGTACACGTTCGCTCGGCGTTCCGCCGCTTACGTGGCCTATCATGGATTTGCGCGACACTCCGATCAGCCATGGGCAGCCCAGGCTGTCCATTTCGTCCAGTCGACGCAATAAAAGATAATTTTGTGCAGCCGTCTTGCCAAAGCCGAAGCCAGGGTCGAGAACAATACGGCCGCTGTCGATGCCGCAGGCGCGTATGGCTCTTACCCGGTCATGCAGGAAGGCCTCGACGTCGTGCACCAGATCGCCGTACTGCGGGGCTTGCTGCATGGTTTTGGGTTCGCCCTGCATATGCATCACACAAAGCCCGCAGCCACTGCCGGCGACAGCGTCCAGGGCACCAGGCCGCCTGAACCCATAGATGTCGTTGATCATATCGGCGCCGGCAGCCAATGCGGCACGCATGACCTCGGGCTTGAAGGTATCGATGGACAGGGGAATGTCGGCCGTGCGCAGCGCCTCGATCAGCGGCAAAATGCGTGCGAGTTCGACTTCGGCGGGCACGGGTTCGGCGCCTGGGCGGGTGGACTCACCGCCAATATCAAGGATGTCGGCACCCTGCGCGATCAGCGAGCGCGCGTGCGCGATGGCTGCATCGGCCTCAAGGTGCTGGGCACCATCCGAGAACGAGTCGGGGGTGACATTGACGATGCCCATAATTAATGGGCGCTCGAGATCGAGCTCGAAGCGCCCACAAAGCAAGCCAGGACTCATGATGGAGTACGTTCGGCCTATACAGGTGTTGCCGCGGCACTGCCTCCGGCCGACGTCAGCCCGGTGGGCGGCGTGTGGTCGGACGTGTCGTTACTGGACGATGGTGGCTGCGGTGCCCGTGGCGGACGACCCTCGATGATGTCGTTGATCTGGTCGGCATCGATGGTTTCCCATTCGAGCAGCGCTGCCGTCATGGCTTCGATCTTGTCGCGGTTCTCTTCGATGATTTTGCGAGCCACCTGATATTGCTGATCGATAATGGCGCGGATCTCGTGGTCGACCTTTTGCATGGTCGCTTCGGAAACATGCGTGGTCTTGGTAACGCTGCGACCCAGGAAGACTTCGCCCTCGTTCTCGGCGTAAACCACAGGACCCAAAGAATCGGTCATGCCATAACGCGTGACGATATCGCGCGCAATGGCCGTGGCCCGCTCGAAGTCGTTGGAAGCCCCAGTGGTCATTTGGTTCATGAACACTTCTTCGGCGATACGGCCACCGAACAGGACCGCGATGGTGTTTAGCAGACGGTCTTTGTCCATGCTGTAGCGATCGCCTTCCGGCAATTGCATGGTGACGCCCAACGCGCGGCCACGAGGAATGATGGTGACCTTGTGGACGGGGTCGGTCTTGGGCAGCATGCGCGCCACCAGGGCGTGGCCGGACTCGTGATACGCCGTATTGCGGCGCTCTTCTTCGGGCATGATGAGCGAACGGCGCTCGGCACCCATGATGATCTTGTCTTTGGCTTTTTCGAAGTCGTTCATTTCGACCGTGCGCCCACTGCGGCGTGCGGCGAACAAGGCAGCTTCGTTAACCAGGTTGGCCAGGTCGGCGCCGGAAAAGCCCGGTGTGCCCCGCGCCAGAACCATGGCATCGACGTTGGTGGCCAAGGGCACCTTGCGCATATGGACTTTCAGGATTTGTTCGCGGCCACGAATATCGGGCAGCGACACCACCACCTGACGGTCGAAGCGGCCCGGACGCAACAAGGCGGGATCCAGGACGTCGGGACGGTTGGTGGCGGCGATAACCAGCACACCCTGGCCGGTTTCAAAACCGTCCATTTCGACCAACAACTGGTTAAGCGTTTGTTCGCGTTCGTCGTTGCCACCACCCAGGCCGGCACCCCGCTGACGTCCAACAGCATCGATTTCGTCGATGAAGATGATGCAGGGAGCCTGCTTCTTGGCGTTTTCAAACATGTCGCGAACGCGGGCGGCGCCCACACCCACGAACATTTCAACGAAGTCGGAACCGGAAATGCTGAAAAAAGGCACCTTTGCTTCGCCGGCAATCGCCTTGGCCAGCAAGGTTTTACCGGTACCGGGCGAACCCACCATGAGTACGCCACGCGGGATACGACCGCCCAGACGCTGGAATTTGGTGGGGTCGCGCAGGAAGTCGACGAGCTCTTGCACGTCTTCCTTGGCTTCGTCGCAACCGGCAACGTCAGCAAAAGTAATGTGATTGGTGTTTTCGTCCATCATGCGGGCGCGGGATTTGCCGAAGCTGAATGCCCCGCCCTTGCCGCCGCCTTGCATCTGACGCATGAAGAAGATCCACACGCCGATAAGCAACAGCATGGGGAACCACGATATGAACAGGCTGGTCAGGAAGGATGGCTCTTCGCGGGCCTTGCCGGATACCTGGACGCCGGACTTGACCAGTTCGGGGACCATCCAGAGGTCGCCAGGTGAAGTCAGGCTATAAGGACGGCCGGTGTCGGGCGTAACATATAAGGTGTCGCCCTGAATGTCGACCTTGCTGATACGGCCAGCTTGTGCATCGTTGATGAACTGCGTGTATGTCACGGTTTCGGCCGTGGTCGCGCGCCCGTCGAACTGCTTGAAAACAGTGAACAGGACCAGCGCGATCACCATCCAGATCGCGACCTTGGAAAACGAGTTGTTCAAAGCCAACCTCCTACTTGTAACTTCGGCTTGCCTTACCCCCGCGACAACGGCAGCAGAACAAGTATGTCAATAGAATCATTCTACCTGATAGCAGAATTTCTGTTCAGGAAACGCTAAGCTTTCAACCGTCTTGCGACCAGAAAAGTTTCAGAGGATTTCACCCGTGAGGCTTTAGGCTTGCGTTCGACGACTCGGTGGAAATGTCGCTTGAATAATTCGACGGTCTGGGAGAACCCGCTGCCATGAAATGCCTTGACGATAAGAGCACCGTCGGGGGCCAGGTGATGACAAGCGAAATCGAGCGCCAGATCGCATACGTGCTGAATGCGGGCCGAATCGGCCGAACTCACACCGGATAGATTGGGGGCCATGTCGGAAATCACAAGGTCTACCCTAGCGTCGCCCAGCAATTCTTTTAGCTGGTTCAGTACGGCGTCTTCGCGGAAATCGCCCAACATGAACTCGACGCCCTCGATGGGCTCCATGGGCAGCATGTCCAGCGCAATGATGCGCCCTTTGATAACACCGCCCGGACCGACCAGCCGCTCGCGCGCTATTTGTGACCAACTACCGGGTGCGGAACCGAGATCAACCACAACATCGCCGGGGCGCAACAGTTTTTCGGTGTCGACGATTTCGGACAGTTTGAAGGCGGCACGGGCGCGGTAGCCTTTTTGTTGCGCCATTTTAACGTATGGGTCATTGATATGCTGATGTATCCAGTCTTTGGAGAATTTTTTCTTGGCCATTCCCGTACAATCTCTATATGGCAAAACTTGACTTTACTTCCCAAGAGCGCAGCGCCTTACGCGCCGCCGCCCACCCTTTGCGCCCCGTCGTCCTTATCGGCGATCGTGGGCTGTCGGAATCGGTGCTGAAAGAAATCGACCTTAACCTGAATGCGCATCAATTGATCAAGGTACGCATTGCGGGCGAAGAACGCGACGCGCGCAATGCCATGCTGGAAACCATTTGCGACACACTATCGTGTGGGCTGGTACACCATCTGGGTAAGACGCTTATTCTTTATCGCCCCGACCTTGCTGCCGAACGCGCCAAGGCCGAAGCCGAGTACAGCACCCGTGCCATACGCAAGCCGTCCGAACCGCATACGCCGAAAAAATTAGCGGCAACCGGTGTTACGCGTACGCGGCGTACTGAAAAAGCGAAACGTTCGGCCCAAAAAGCAGAGCAGGCCGAAACCGCCGCGCCTCGCGCCCGCCGTGCGGCGGCTCCGGCTGCAGCGGCCCCGGTACACGGCATACCGCGACGCCCCGGCAGCGCCATGTCTTTACGCGCGGGCGCCCGGCGCAACCTGCGTCCCACCAAACCAAAAGTATAAATGATCAGGCGCCATGCCGCTGGGCATGGCGCCTGTTGTATCTTGTGCCGTAGCGTGGCGCAAGATCAGATATAGCTGACGTTAAGCACTTCGAATTCGCGCACGCCGGCTGGCGCTTGCACCGAGACCACATCGCCCTCGCCCTTGCCTATCAGCGCCCGCGCCACAGGGCTGGAAACGGAAATCATATTGGCGCGGATGTCGGCTTCGACATCGCCCACGATCTGGTATTTGAGGCGTTCGCCCGACTCCAGATCTTCGATCTCAACGGTAGCGCCGAAGACGGCCTTGCCGTCTACATCCAACGCGGCCGGATCAATGATCTGCGCGTTGGACAGGGTACCTTCCAGCTCTTGGATGCGGCCCTCAACGAAGGCCTGGCGCTCGCGGGCAGCGTCGTATTCGGCGTTTTCGGACAGGTCTCCCTGAGCGCGTGCTTCGGCGATGGCGTTAATGACCGAGGGACGTTCCACGGTTTTCAAACGGTGTAGTTCGGCTTGCAGACGCTCAGCGCCGCGTGCTGTCAACGGTATCGCAGACATAATATTCCTGAATCAAAAGTAAAAAGACGCTCGCACAATGGAGCGCCTGATAAAAAGTCGTGCCAGGGGCGGCGACCGCCGCCCGTAGAAGTGAACTAAGCGAACTGCTGGTTTCTTTTAGCTGTGAACAACAGTGGCCAGGCTCAAAATAAAACCCCCGGCCTGGACAGAAACCGGGGATATGGGACTATTGTCGGTAAACTTCGGGCAAATTGCAAGCCCCGCCCTACCGCGCAAGGCGGTATAGCCAATAAAGACGCCCGGCTACTGACCGATAATTATTTTGTAGCAAGGCATGACGATATGCCGCTTGGGCGCCGCTGTCAGATCGCCCGGGCTTTACCGCGCGACCCCATGCGCAGCAGGGCGTACAAGATAATTGCGCCGAAGGTTGCCGTCCCGATGCCGTCTAGCTTGAAAGCACCGAACTGTACGGTAAAGTTACCTGCGCCCAGCACCAGCGTGACGGCCGCAACAATCAGGTTACGGTTATCGCTGAAGTCGACCTGGTTCACCACCCAGATGCGTGCGCCGGCCACGGCAATCAAGCCGAATACCACGATAGACATGCCGCCCAGGACCGGTCCCGGTATGGTCTGGATCAGCGCACCGAATTTTGGCGAAAAGCCCAGCAGTATCGCAATGATGGCGGCAATCACGAATACCAATGTGGAATAAATCCGCGTGACGGTCATGACACCGATATTCTCGGCGTAGGTCGTAACACCGGTGCCACCGACCGCACCAGAGATCATGGTAGCAACGCCGTCGCCAGCGAAAGCGCGGCCCAGATAGACATCCAGGTTCTGTCCGGTCATGGCACTGACCGCCTTGATGTGCCCCAGGTTCTCGGCGACCAGAATAATCGCCACGGGCACAATCACGCTCATGGCGTGTACCTCGAAAACCGGCGCGGCAAACGCCGGCAAACCCACCCATGCTGCCGAGGCAACAGCGCTGAAATCAATCGGCGCGCCCAGACCCATACCGTTGGTCAAAACACCGTAGATCACGCAGGCCAGCAGCAGGCCCACCAGTATCAGCAGGCGTTGGGTGGTGCCACGCGTATAGACCGCAACGCCTCCCACACAAAGGACAGTCATCAGCGCCATCAGCGCGTCAAAGGTCGAACCGCCCATGGCGCCCTTGGCGGCAATGGGCGCGAGATTCAGGCCAATGACGGCAACAATGGCACCGGTCACCACAGGCGGCATCCAATTATTGATCCATTCAGCCGCGCCGCCGGAGCGCGCATTCATCCACCACACCAGCAAGCCGATCAGGGTATAGACGAAGCCACAGGCAATGATGGCCCCCAACGCAACACCGATATTGGCGTTTGCACCCCCGCCCGCGTAACCGGTCACGGCTATGACACCGCCGATGAAAGCAAAGCTGGAGCCCAGGTAACTGGGCACTCGGCCGCCCACGAACAAGAAGAACACCAGGGTGCCCACGCCGGACATCAAGATAGCCACATTGGCATCGAAGCCCATTAGCAGCGGCGCCAAAATGGTCGAACCGAACATGGCCACCACGTGCTGGGCGCCCATGGCCACGTTCTGCGGCCAGGACAACCGTTCGTCCGGTTGCACGACAACGCCGTCTGTGCCGCCTCGCACGAGGCGCCAGCGTGGAAAATAGGTGTTCGACATGGAGGAATTCCCTTTCTTATTAAAATGGGGCGACAGGCCAGGCGAGAGTGTACGGGCGCAGGCCTGCAAGGTGCAACAAGATAGTTACCACCGCCTATACTGAACCATGACTAATGCAACAAGATTCTGGCTGATACGCCACGGAGAAACCCAGTGGAATGCCGAAAGACGGCTGCAAGGCTGGCTGGACATCCCGCTGAACACTGTGGGCCTGGAGCAAGCCCGCCGCGTGTCCAGCCATTTGCAATCGGCCGACTTCGATGTGGACATCGACGTGGTGATCAGCAGCGACCTGGGGCGCGCCTACGAAACGGCCCGGATTGCCGCCGCGCACCTCCCGCTGCCCATCATGCGCGACAAGCAGCTGCGCGAACGCTGCTACGGCATTTACGAGGGCCGGGATTGGGCCATGCTTGAAGGCGAGCAGGTGGGGTCGCACTATGTCAATTTTCGTGATCCTGCCCAAGAAGTCGAAGACGGCGAAACCCTGCCCGAGTTTGCCACGCGCATAGCCCGGGCCTTCGAGCGGCTCGCGCAGGAGCACCCCGGGCGCAATGTACTGGTATTTTCCCATGGCGGCGTGATCGATATTGCCTGGCGCCAGGCTGCGGGCGTCGGACTTTCAGCCCCGCGTAACGGCCCCATCTTGAATGCCAGCATCAATTGCCTGGCTATCGACATTGACCGAAAGTGGCATCTGCTGGATTGGGGCCTGGGCAGTCACCTGCATGCGCCAGCTCTGGACGACGTCCTATAGCGTTTGGGCGATCAACGTGGCGGATGCTGCAACCGCGGCTTGCGTTCCCGCCGTACCGCAAAGTAATCGTACAAAGCGTCGGGCACCAGCCGCAGCAGTTTGGCCACCACGCCCATTTGCCACGGAATGACGGTATATGACACACCGTTTTCAATGGCCTTCACGGCCGCCGCGGCAAATTGCTCAACCGGCATCAGGAAGGGCATCTTGTACGGATTCACGGCCGTCATGGGTGTCCGGATAAACCCGGGCACCAGCGTTACCACTTGCACACCGGTCGGGCCAAGCTCAACCCTCAGGCTTTCGCAGTAAGCGCGCAGCGCTGCCTTGGACGCGCTGTAGGCGCCGGCGCCCGGCAGACCGCGTACAGCGGCAACGCTGCTGATACCGACCAGGCGACCCACACCCCGCTGTTTCATCGACGGTATAAACGGCTCGAAGGTTGCCACGGTGGCGTGCAGGTTGGTGGCGATGATGGCTTCGAAAACCTGAAAGTCATCGGGCTCTTCAGTCAGTGTGCCGGCGCTGATTCCTGCGCTGGCAATCACGATGTCCACCGGCCCGCCCGCCAAGAAGTCACGGGCGGCGGCGTGCAGCGCCGCCCTGTCCCGGACGTCAACTACATAGATTTCATGCTGGCCAGGCAGGCCGGCCTGAATAGCCTGCAGGGCGTCCGCCCGGCGACCCAGCAATCCCAGCTGCGCGCCCTGCGCCGCATAAAAAGAAGCGAGGGCGGCCCCTATGCCGCTGCTCGCTCCGGTGATGAATACGCGCTGGGTCAAGGCGCGCCGCCTTTACTGGGGCGGCAGGGAAGCATGAAGATCCTGCAGGGAATAGACCTTCAGTCCGCCACCATGACGCAGATACTGCAAGCCCTCGACAGCGGCGCGTGCTCCGGCGATCGTGGTGAAGAAGGTAACGCGCGCGGCCAGTGCGTTGGTGCGTATCATGCGCGAGTCGGCAATGGCATTGCGCCGCTCTTCAACGGTGTTGATCACCAGCGCGATCTCGCCGTTCTTGATCATGTCCACAATGTGAGGCCGTCCTTCAGTTACCTTGTTGACCACCTGAACTTCCAACCCGGAAGCCTCGATGGCGGCAGCCGTGCCACGCGTAGCGACAATCTTGAACCCGAGCGCGCTTAAACCGCGCGCCACTTCGACGGCGCGTGGTTTGTCTTGGCCGCGCACACTGATGAAGGCCGTACCTGATTCAGGCAAGGACACGCTGGCCGCAAGCTGCGATTTGACGAAGGCCTCGCCAAAGCTCTCGCCTACGCCCATGACTTCGCCGGTGGACTTCATTTCGGGGCCCAGTATGGTGTCTACGCCCGGGAACTTCACGAAGGGGAAGACAGCCTCCTTGACGGAGTAATAGTGCGGCACCACTTCTTTGCGTATGCCCTGCTCGGCCAGGGTCTTGCCGGCCATGGCGCGTGCGCCGATCTTGGCCAACTGCAAGCCAGTGGCCTTGGACACGTAAGGAACGGTGCGGGACGCACGCGGGTTGACTTCGAGCACGTAGACGTCGCCATCTTGAATGGCAAACTGTACGTTCATCAAGCCCTTTACATTCAGGGCGCGTGCCATGAGTGCCGTCTGGCGCTTAATCTCGGCAATGACCTCGTCGGACAGCGAGTAAGGCGGCAGGCTGCAGGCGGAATCACCCGAGTGCACGCCGGCTTGCTCGATGTGCTCCATGACGCCGCCGATAAAGACGGTTTCGCCATCGGCCACGCAATCGACATCGACCTCGGTGGCATTGTTCAGGAAATGATCCAGCAATACCGGCGAGTCATTGCTGACCTTGACGGCTTCGCGCATGTAGCGCTCGAGATCCTGTTGCTCGTGTACGATTTCCATGGCGCGGCCACCCAGCACATAACTGGGGCGCACAACCAGCGGGTAGCCGATCTCGGCGGCGTGTATCAGGGCCTCGCCTTCGGTACGGGCTGTACGGTTGGGGGGCTGGCGCAAACCCAGCTTGGTCAGCAGCTTCTGGAAGCGCTCGCGATCTTCGGCCACGTCGATGGATTCGGGGCTGGTGCCGATAATGGGCACACCGTTGGCTTCGAGCGCGCGTGCCAGCTTCAGCGGAGTTTGTCCGCCGTACTGCACGATCATGCCTACCGGGTTTTCCTTGTGCACGATCTCGAGCACGTCTTCCAGGGTTAGCGGC
>SMFF01000369.1_pt1 | contig 9906 bp, 9 predicted proteins | sample 2456181 | NCBI WGS metagenome assembly SMFF01 (sample SAMN10132611, study PRJNA489261) | soil metagenome | isolation source: day120 antibiotic-loamy sand soil ammended with raw manure from dairy cow... | place: USA | collected 2015-04-01
CTACCCACCAGCCTGGCCGCTCCCGCCCCACTCTACCTATACGGCTATGGCGCCTATGGTGCCAACATGGACCCTTGGTTTTCCCATGCGCGACTGTCATTACTTGAGCGCGGCTGGGTGTTTGCCATCGCCCACGTGCGCGGCGGAGCTGATATGGGCGAAGCCTGGTACCAACAGGGCAAACTTGAACACAAAAACAACACCTTCAGTGACTTTATCGCCTGTGCCGAGCATCTGCTGGATAACAGCTACACCAGCAACACCCAGTTGGTCATTGGTGGTGGCAGCGCTGGCGGCCTTTTGATTGGTAACGTACTCAATCAACGCCCTGAGCTGTTCGCCGCGGCTATCGCCGATGTACCTTTTGTCGATGTCTGGAACACCATGAACAACCCTGACCTGCCCTTGACCATAGGCGAGTACGAGGAATGGGGCGACCCAAATGATCCGCAGGTAGCCAAGCGAATTAGAGCCTACGCACCCTATGAACAGGTTAGCGCCCAGGCTTATCCGCCGTTGTTTGTCACCGCTGGCTATCACGACATGCGTGTTCAGTACTGGGAGGCAGCCAAGTGGGTGGCCAAACTGCGGCATTACAAAACCAATGACCGACCCATTCTACTGCGCACACAGATGAGCGCTGGCCACGGCGGCGCCAGCGGCCGTTACCAGTCAATGAAGGAGCTGGCCGAGGAGTACAGCTTTCTGTTGGCAATCATGGCAGATGCCTGATCCTACGGCCAAATACTCCTGGCTATTGAAATAGGCAGCGATAGGCACCATCTAGATAAGAACTCTTATTTATCTAAAGGTGCCTCATGACTGATCAGGATGCGGTGCTGGACCCTATCGAGCAGGACCAGGATAACCAGCCGGGAACCGGGCTAGTGCTGCCTAACCAGCGCCTTCCGCAGCAGCTGTATCTATTGACAGACCATCGCCCGGGTGGCTGAAACCCCTCACAACGCACTGGCTTTATTCTGGGTTGACTCACCTCTGCCTGACGGCGAGGAGCTTGATCCTGAGCTGTTACCTAAGACTGGTTGCGCGGTCAAAGTGCATCATGCGGTCCGCGAAGATGGCAAAATCCAGTTTATCGCCCAAGGCCTGACCCGCGTGCATATACGCAAATGGCTCAGTCACAAGCCACCGTACCTGGTTGAAGTCGACTACCCTGAAGCGCCAGTGGACGAGCGTGATGAAGTCCGTGCCTACGCAATGGCGCTGATCAACTCGATCAAGGAGCTGCTGCCGCTCAACCCGCTGTATAGCGAAGAGCTGAAGAACTACCTGCATCGTTTCAACCCTAATCAACCTTCTCCCCTATCGGATTTTGCCGCCGCACTCACCTCGGCCAAGAGCCGCGAGTTGCAGGACGTGCTAGACACCATCCCAGTTCTGCGGCGCATGCAGAAAGTGCTGGTGTTGCTGAAAAAAGAAATTGATGTTGCCAAGTTGCAGGGCGAGATAAGTGCCGAGGTGAACCGCACCATCGGCGAGCAGCAGCGTAAGTTTTTTCTGAAAGAACAGCTAAAGGTTATTCAGAAGGAACTGGGTCTGTCCAAAGATGACCGTACCGCTGATATTGAGCAGTTCAATGAGCGTCTCCAGGGCAAATCACTGCCCGCCCCGGTGCAACAAAAAATCGACGAAGAACTGAATAAACTGTCAATTCTCGAGACCGGCTCGCCAGAATATGCGGTCACTCGTAACTACCTGGACTGGGCCACTGCCATGCCTTGGGGGCTGATGCATGAGGATCAGCTGGATATAAAACAGGCAAGGCGCATTCTCGATCGTGACCATGATGGCCTTGAGGATGTTAAACAACGCATTCTCGAATTCCTCGCTCTGGGCACCTTCAAAGGCTCAGTCGGCGGCTCAATTATTTTACTGGTTGGCCCACCTGGCGTAGGGAAAACCAGCATAGGTCACTCCATCGCAGAAAGCCTTGGTCGCCCTTTGTGCAGGCCTTAAAAGAAGTTAAGGTGATGAACCCAGTGATTATGCTGGATGAGATCGACAAGCTTGGCAGTAGTCATCAAGGCGATCCCGCTTCCGCCCTACTGGAAACCCTTGACCCTGAACAAAACAACCAGTTTCTTGATCACTATCTGGACCTGCGTCTGGATCTGTCCAAAGTATTGTTCGTTTGTACGGCCAACACTCTCGACAGCATTCCTGCTCCCTTACTGGATCGTATGGATGTCATACGGTTATCTGGCTACATCGCTGAAGAGAAGCTGGCGATAGCCAAACATCACCTCTGGCCACGCCAGCTGGAGCGCGCGGGGCTGCGCAAAAGCCAGCTACGTATCACTGATAAAGCGTTGCGCCAGGTCATTGAGGACCACGCCCGTGAGGCGGGCGTGCGTAATTTGGAAAAACAACTGGCTAAAATTGTACGTAAATCAGTAATGAAGCTACTGGAAGATCCAGAGCAAAAACTCAGCATCAAGCCAATCAACCTGCGCGAACTGCTAGGCCCTCCCGCCTTCCGCACAGAAAAAACTCTTAAGGGTATTGGCATAATTACCGGCCTGGCCTGGACCTCTATGGGCGGTGCCACCTTGCCTATTGAAGCCAACCGGGTGCATACCCTGAATCGTGGTTTCAAGCTGACTGGCAAGCTGGGCGAGGTGATGAAAGAGTCGGCAGAGATCGCCTACAGTTATATCTGCGCCAATCTCAAACAGTACAAAGCCGACTCTGCCTTCTTCGATGAGGCCTTCGTCCATATGCATGTGCCCGAAGGTGCAACCCCAAAAGACGGACCCAGTGCCGGAATCACCATGGCCAGCGCCCTGCTTTCACTGGCTCGCCAACAGGCACCCAAGACAGGCATGGCAATGACTGGAGAGATCACCCTTACCGGTCAGGTACTTCCAGTGGGGGGTATTCGCGAGAAAGTAATTGCAGCCCGGCGCCAATCTATTTATGAATTGATTCTGCCCGAGGCCAATCGAGGCGATTACGAGGAACTGCCAGATTATCTTAAGGAGAGCATGACTATTCACTTTGCATCACGCTTTGCTGATGCCGCCAAGGTCTTATTCCCGTAGCCAGAGCTAGCTTTCCAGCCAGACGGCTCTCTCGCCGCCTGGCTGGAAAGCCCTCAGTTATCGCTGAGCTTGCGCTTACTATCCGCAAAATGCTCGGACAACTCATCATCCAGCTCGCCTACCTCCGGGTAGTCGTTGAGATTGGTCTCAAAAGCCTCATCCACTTGATCGTCGACAGCGCGAGCCTGACGGCGTGTACTGCTGGGATCCAAATCGTCCAGCAAGCTCCAATCCGGATCTAAGCTAAAATCATCCTGTTCTAACAAAGCACCCTGCAAACCCTCAACCTCACTCTCTCTGATCGGTTCGGCAACTGACTCTGTATGCTCAGGCAGATAAGCGGGATCGTCCACAGCGGACTGCTCATTGGTGGAAATCAACTGAGCCTTAAGCTCTGCGAGCTGAGCCGCGTCGGCGCCCAGCTGACGCGCTTCTAGCTCCTGCGTAGTAAATGCACTCCTATCACCCAACTGAGCTAACACTGCCAGCTGGCACAAGCGCAAATCCAGGCGCTGCGGCTCGACCCTGATCGCCTTTTCCAGCAATCTACGTGCTTCAGCGTAACGACCATAAGCCAGATACATCTCAGCACCTTCCAGCGCATCCAGACTCCTTCTCGCTGGGAGAGCATTCGCCGATACGGGCAGAACATCAGCGGTCTGAACGTCGTCATTACGGCCACGGCCTAAACGGAAAACAATCACCCCAACAATGACGGCAAGTAATGTCAGCAAGGCTGGCCACCAGCTCAGCATAGAAAACGGCTGCGGCTCGCTCGGCGCCTCCGCCAGTTCTGACAACTGTGGTAGCTCGCTCACTAAGCCTCCAGCTAGCGGTTCATAGTTGCTCACTGGCGCACTCTGCGCACTGTCTTCGGTATTATTCTCCGATGATCCTTGCGCGACGCCAGCACTGGCGGACTCCAGCTCCGCATCGCGAGTTTGGCGTAATATCTCAAGTTCAGCTTGCAGACTGGCAACCTGCCGATCACGGCTATTCAGTTCCTCAAGCAGCTCACTGAAGCTTGACTCGAGAGTCGTCAACCGCTGCTGAAGCTCAGCATTTTCTGGAAAAGGCGCATCCTCCTGCTCAGCAATACGCAGCCGTCCCTTAGCCTCAACAGGGTTGCTAACCGCTGCGGTATCTACCGCTAACGACTTGGTTGGCGAGGCAGTTCCCCTCGCGGGTATCAACTCACCACCCATCTGACCGGTCGTTGGCAATACCAATGACTGGTCTGCGCGCAAACGGTCCATATCGCCATTTACAAAAGCATCAGGATTAAGCGCACGGATGGCTAGCATCTGGCGGCGCACCGGAATCGACGCATCGGTGCGGGTAGCTTTGGCTATGGCCCATAAATTATCACCCGATTGCGATCGATAGTGCAGCGCCTGCGGGTCTGGTTGCAGCTGTGGCAACTCAAGCTGCTGGCGCTCGGCTGGCTGAGTCCGCTGCGATGCAAGCGCTGTGTCACTGTTTTGGACAGCAGTGACCATCGGGATTGCTGTGGCTATTCCGGCGGGCTGATACAGTGGTGGATCCAGCAGTACCGTATATTCACGCAGCAAAGTGCCATGCGGGCGTTTCAATTGGATCAAAAAATTCAGATAAGGCTCAACCACTGGGCCACTGGAGCGCACCTGCACCACCAGATTTTTACCTTGCAGTACCGGTGTAAAACGCAACAACGTCAGAAAGTGTGAGCGATCAATGCCGATCCGGGTAAATTCGCTGGCATCAGCCAGGGAGACGACGATATCACTCGGAGCCAGCCCATCAGTACCATGCAGAACAATAGTCGCATCAAAGGGTTGATGAAGCGCCGAGTTCAGCTGTATTTCTCCCAGCCCTATCCCATGCGCACCGCTAGCGTAAGCTATGGCTACCGAAGCCATACTCACAATTATCTGTCGACGGACATCCATTTCATCTACCTATAAAGTTGTTGGACTTGAAATTTTCTACCCGTGCGCTTAAATTTTAGTCCACATACCACGGCAATTTAAAATAAATAAAAGCATTGTGCCACTATAGCAGTGCGCCGCGTAATTCTCCCATCACCCGCCAATAAAATCACCTTTTTATCACCCTACATATCTTTCGCTATATTTTTGACGCGACTTCCAGCCCCTTTGCAGCCCCACGCTCACCCTGCGCTAGCTCCACAGTTGATGTAAAATGCCGTTTTGCCCAATCAGCCGGACCGTCCATGACCGATATAGACAAGCTATTCGCCGACCCGCTTAAACAAGTGAGCGATTTTGTTTTCGATCACAACGTAGCGCGGGTATTTCCCGACATGATTAAACGTTCGGTACCGGGCTACCCAACTATTGTAGAAAACATTGGCGTTCTGGCCGCCCATTACGCTCAGCCACATACCTTAATATATGACTTGGGATGCTCCCTTGGCGCCGCCACACAGTCCATGCGCCGCCACCTACGTACCGAAGGCTGCCGGATTATTGCTGTCGATAATGCGGACGCTATGGTCGTGCGCTGTCGGGAATATCTGTCAGCACAGAATTCCATGATGGAAGAGCTGGTTCCGGCTGATGTAGTGATTGGCGATCTGCTGAATATTGAGCTGCAACCTTGCTCTGTAGTGGTGCTGAATTTCACCCTGCAGTTCATTGCCCCGCCACAGCGCCTTGAGGTATTAAGCCGCATCCAGCGCGCACTGTTGCCCGGCGGCATCTTGATTCTGTCGGAGAAATTCCGTTTCAGTGACCCGTTCATTCAAAATGGACTGGAGTCAGTGCACTACGCCTTCAAACGCGCCAACGGTTACAGCGACCTGGAAATTTCCCAGAAGCGCAGCGCTATTGAAAACATCATGTTATTGGATACCCAGCAAACTCATCTGCAACGGCTGCAAGAAGCTGGCTTCAGCCAGGCCTACGGCTGGTTTCAGTGTCTCAACTTCGGCTCGATAGTGGCTCACGCGTGATTGATTACACAGCTTTATACCGCGATCTGAACAACACTCCCCTGGCCCATTGGCTGGATAATTTGCCCGCCGCTTTGGCACGCCGCCTGGAAGAGGCCCGCCGGCACGGCGATCTGTCCCGCTGGCAGAACTGCCTGACGCAGTTGCCTGCAGTCTTAGCTAGCAGCCTAGACCTACATGACAGCGTACGCATTGGCACCTCAGAAGATTTATCTGCAACTCAGCATGAGCAGCTAAACAGTGCATTGCAGGGCCTGCACCCTTGGCGCAAGGGACCTTTCGAGTTATTTGGTATCGCCATTGATACGGAATGGCGCTCGGACTGGAAGTGGGACCGGATCGCTCCCCATCTCGAGCTGAGTGGCAAGCGAGTGCTGGATGTGGGTTGTGGCAATGGCTACCACATGTGGCGGATGTGGCAGGCGGGTGCTCAAATGGTTATCGGTGTCGATCCCAACTTGTTATTCATGACGCAATTTGAGGTGATACGTCACTACCTGCCAGAGGCGCCGGTCTGGCAGTTGCCCTTCACCCTGGAAGAATTACCAGAGCCCACAGATGGCTTCGACACTGTGTTTTCCATGGGCGTTCTCTATCACCGCCGCTCGCCACTGGATCACCTGCTACAACTCAAAGCCTGCCTGCGCCCAGGCGGGGAGTTGGTATTGGAGACGCTGGTGATCGAAGGTGATGCTCAACAATGTCTGATTCCTGAGGATCGTTATGCACAAATGCGTAACGTCTGGTTTTTGCCCTCGGTAGCCATGCTTGAGCGCTTCCTGAGACGCAGCGGATTCACCAATGTGCGCTGCGTGGATGTCAATCGCACTAGCCAGGATGAACAGCGCAGCACTGAGTGGATGCGCTTTCAGTCCTTGCCGGACTTTCTCGACCCAGCTAATCCTCAGCTAACCTGCGAAGGCTATCCTGCACCTCTGCGGGCCACGCTGATCGCCATCCGCGCCTGAGGAAAACACTTTACTGGTCGCTTAGCCGAATACCGCCACAGTCTGTCGGCTAATGGCCAGCAATTCACCGTTTTCAGTCCAAGTCATCGCGCTGATATGCCCGTAACCATCGCGGGCATACTCGATCTCAGCTCGGTATTTCAGCCAGCCGGTGTTGCTCAGCTTAGGTTGTGGTTGGATAAACTCGATAGTCCAGGTCAGGGAACTGGCCGGCGCCCGCTCGCTCAAATTCGACAGCACAGCCGGTGGCCAGACATCAACCAAAGCCAGAATATGCGCTTCGTGTATCTCGCCCTGATCCTCGGCAAAACTCATCCAGCCGCCTATTTCGCGTTTTTTGCTACTAGTGCAAGGCAAATCACCCAGCGCCCAACGCACCTTGAAATGCTTGACAAATGTCGGATTCATCCCTTCAACAAAAGGCATCTCGAAGCTTTCTTCGATTGAGGTCATCTCCGCTGCCGGTTCGGCATTGATCTGCACCGATGACTCCCTGGAGCCACCGAAGCTGCCCTGCATCACACACATCACTTCACCGTTTTGCATGGCCATGCCAAGCATCTGGGTAACCGCTCTGCCCTGGCGCAATACTCGTGCCTCAATTTGCATAGGTACATCCGGCGCCACGGGGCCAACAAAGGTAATGGCCAGCGAGCGTACCGGACGTCCCTCGCCCACCTCAGTGCGCATGCCTTCATAAATCAGCGCGGCAACCAGACCACCATAACCAGCGCGACCCTGCGCCCAGCCTTTAGGAAGAGTAACGCTATTGTCTGCGCAATTATTAAAACTCGTAATCAGTTCAGCAAAATTCATCGAATTATCTCATAAATCAAAGTGATGCCATCATATGGCATCCGGCAGATAAGACGACAAACCATCAAGCCGATGAATATTTGCCCATCGCGCCGGAGGCAGTGCGCAGACGGCAGATCCAACCCAGCGCAAACCACCCAGGTGGCAGCTCTGGCCAGATATCATTGCCCAGATCATCCAGCACAAATCCCGGCACACCAGCACGCGCCAGCAACCGTGCATGCCACCAGTCAAGATAGGCGCCAGTGCCCGGTGTATGCTGACTGACTAAAGTGCTGCGCAGCTGCAGCGGCAGCCCTGCGAACAGCAACTGATCAATAGCTGGCAGAATTTTTTGCTCATTGTCCAAGTAAGCTGAACGCGCCGCGGGGGCTACACCCAGCAATCGCGCTAACGACTCCAGCTGAGCAGCGTATTGCCGGTGGCTGTGCAGCGGATCTAAGCGTTGCCGCCAGCCAAGCTCCAGCCGCTCAACCGCTTCGGTCAGGGTTAACGCGCCAGCTGCGCAGGCATCCAGCAAACAGGCCAACAACTGCCGCTCGACTAAAGGTAACGAGCGCAGCAGCAGCGCCAGTTCGGCACTGCTCGACCCCGGCTGTGGCTGCCATTCCAGCAAGTCGCCCTCGGGCAATAACTGTAAGTGCGCACAGCGCTCGCTCCAGCTCTCAGGTAACCACTGCTCACGCAGCAGCAACCAGCGCTCATCGAGCTTGTCTTTCTGGCGGGCGAGCCAACGCCCGATCTGCTGGTATTTAAGGTGCCTGAGTCTGGTCATTGATATCCTTGCTCAGACGCTCCCGAATCCCCTGGATAATGCCCCGGTTGTCTTCCGCCAGCAGTTGCCGGTCGGGCAAAGGCACGGCGCGGCACAGGTCCAGTGTAAAGTGCCCAAGTCGGGCGCTATACAAGCCCACACCAATACCTTGCCCTACTCGCGCGGCCAGCTTTTCCACCACACCCGATAGCAAACTGTCGCTCAATGCACCTATGGCCATTTCCGTGCCGCCTGCCAGCGCAATATTGCGCAGCACATGACGCGCCAACCGCCAACTGCTCAGTTGACTAATGGGCAGCCCAAAACAAATGGCGATGCGCTGCATCATGCGAATGTTACGCCAGACCACCAATAACAGATCAACCGCCACCCAGGGACTGGTCGCCACCAGCAGTCCCGTACCCACCGCATCACGCTGAAGCATCCGCCGCGCCTGAAGATCCAGTGGCTGGTAGAACAGCAGATTCAGCCGTTGGCTGATTTCCCCTGCCTCATGGGAGACATCCAGGTCGGCGCAGGCAGCAGCCAGTCGAGAAGCCAGCGGCGTATCGGCATATAAGCCCTGCAACCGTTGCAGCCAGTCCAGAGCCAGACGCTCGCGAGGATCGGCCAGTGCCGCCTGCATTTCCATGCGCAACTGTTCAAGGTCCGTCAGTCGGGCTCGCTGCTTACGGATATCCCACCAAGCTTTAGCGCCCGTCCCGGCCAGCGTCATACCCAGCAGCCCAAGCAAGATCCCGGCAACCGGCTGCCATTCCCAAGCCGCAATACTCCACTGCCCCCATTCCAGCGCTGCACCAGCCAGCACTGAGAACAACAGCACTCGCCCGAGACGCCGCGGCCAACGACTACCCGAAGGTGCATTTAGCAAGCCGGGCTGAGGCATCTCAGCAGCTAACTGCCGTTCCTGCGCCTGCTGCTCAACACTGCCCAGTATCTGCGTGGATTGCAGCGGTGCTTGATCTGCTGACTCATCCAAAGTTTCCAGAACTCGCGTCTTCTGCCGCTGTTCGCTCATAGTCCATACCCCTCTACTATCCAGCTGAGTAGCTCATCCATCCGATAATGAGGGAATGGCTGATTGCGATGCAATCCGTTGGGTGGCCGCAGCTTTAACAGCTCCGGGCCACTGACCTGTAAGTCCAGTGGCAGATGGCTAGGAATACCGCCGGGTTGATAGCGTACCCAACCGCTTTGCCCCTCCAGCCCCGCCACCAGAGTGTCGCCGTCTTGTCGGGTAGCGCGTACTGCCGCCAGCGGAAAGCCTTTTACCCGAACCCCGCCATGGCGCAAATCGGCCAGGCTATCGGTAAGCAGATCTTCCAGACACTG
>SMFF01000303.1_pt1 | contig 9892 bp, 23 predicted proteins | sample 2456181 | NCBI WGS metagenome assembly SMFF01 (sample SAMN10132611, study PRJNA489261) | soil metagenome | isolation source: day120 antibiotic-loamy sand soil ammended with raw manure from dairy cow... | place: USA | collected 2015-04-01
TGGGTGTGCAGATGCCTTGCATCAATTATCTTTTCACCTATCTTTATTTTCAATGTCATGGTACAAAGGTACGAATAACTTTTTGAATATAAAATTTGAATAATAAAAAACTTTTACTTACCTTTGTAGAGTTGAAAACGAAAGAAGCAAATTATGAAAGAATCTATCACTGAAAAAATAACGAATTTATCAAAATCAATAAATCTTATTTCCTATGTTTCAGGAGGGTTTACGATTATTATTAGCCATGAGGACGAGAAGGTGTTGGAAGACCTGTCTTCTCAGCTGAGAGAGGATTTTGAAAACTCAGAATTGCTGCCCTGTTACTCGCCTCCTGATGAATACGCCACCTCAACAGCAATTATTACCAAAGGAAACACATTTATTATTTTATCGTAATGAGCGGGTTTTTCAATTTTAACGGTCCGTCATTAGTTTACCTAAAAGACAGACTTGACACCCATATTGTAGTTCAAGAACAGAACGTAAAGGCTGTTATACTTAACATGGATTTGTACCCTAATTTTTTGTTTAGGGAGTTCCCTTTAAGACAGAGCGTTTTAAGGGAGTTTAGAACTAATGTTATTGCCAAGGACAACACTGTTCATTTGGTGATAGAAAGAGAAACTGTAACGGAGACAGGCGGCGAGGAATCATTAGCGATACAATACCAGAGGTTTCAAGAGACCTGCAAATTTGTATCGGAAAACGAATCGTCATTACCATACATCACACATTTATAATTTTAAGAAAATGAACGAAAAAGCAGAACTTTACAAAGCAGTTTCCGCGATTGGAAATCTCTTAAGAGAAACCTACTACAAAGACATGGAAGTTAATAAGGAGGGTAAGATCAATATTATCCACAAAAACTCGATCTTTACAACTCCAGAGCTGGAGCAAGTAAAAAGAAAGTTCCTTAAATTAGTAGATGATATTTAAAACTATGGCAGAAAAAAAGACGCCGGATGGGGCCAAGGCCGCTCCAAAGGCGAAGACAAAAAAGGTGGACGAACCGGTGAAAGATGCGCCGACACCAAAAACAGGGACAAAGAAAAAACCTGATCCAAAGAAAAAGGAGGTTGAGGTTGATCTCAAGAAGCCAACTACAAAGAAGGCTTCTCCAAAAAAGAAGGTTCAGCCAAAACCGCAGAAGGTTGAAAAACCTGCTCCGGAACCAGTGGTAGAGAAAAGACTCTCCAAGAGTATGCGTAAAAGACAAGGTAGAAAATAAGTAAAAATGGAAAAAAATCAAAAATTTAGTGGGGTTATCCGCAAGGCGGTTATAACTCCGAAAGGATTCCTGTCCGTGAACAGTGTGGATCACCTGGGAACAGGCGATGACATCATTAACAGGGCCGTCACAAGCAAAACAGAGGGCGTTGTTCATAAAGACCTCCGTAAAGCTTTTAACGTCCTTAGGGGTCACGTTGCGGCTGTTGTGGGCGGCCTTAAGAAGTCAGCAGTTAAGTCATCCTACATCAACTTGAGAGAATGTGAAACTGATCCTGAGCTTTCAGGATACACCGTTACAGGAATAACACTGAACCCAACCGATGATGGAGAGACGGTGAAGATTCACGTGCAAAAGCAGTGCGTTGAGGGCGGTCACATTGAGTTCGTTACCCCAGCGGTAGATTTATACCAGGGTAGTGATTACGAGTTCTCAGGGAATCTATCAGATGACATTTCTGACTGTAAGATTGAGATCGCTCGGTACATGGATGGTAAGTTTGACGATTATGGCCAGATGACTCTCTTCGTTAGCGAAGATGGTGAGATGGTCGAACAAACGGACGAGCCGTTCTAATGAAAAAGTCATTCGTGGCATTTAAGAATAAAAATCGTTTAGACCCTGTTTCAGTTTCTGATTGGAACAGGGCCCTAAGCAGCTTCGAGGATGGATCGAAAATCACCGTTACAGTCGAGAGCTTTGTCCGCAAAAAGTCTTTGGGTCAACTGGGGTTGGTTCACAAACTTTTCTCTTTACTTGCTAGAGACCTGGGTTACCTGCCGCACCAGATCAAAGAGTTCCTAAAAGACGAATATGGGGTTAAAGAAGAAATTATCGATATTGATGGTGACCCTATGGTGGATGAATCTACTGGAGAGATTAGGGTCATCGCCAAGAGCTTGGCAGATTACACAGTAGAGGAAATGACCACATTGATCACTACCGTTTATGAATTTGCTGAGGAAAACGGAATACGACTACCAAAACCAGATGATTTAAGAAACTTTAATATACCGTTGTGAATAATTATTCGATGTACATGGAGATTGCGTGGATCATCTCTAAGCAATCATACTGCAAAAGACGACAAGTTGGGGCTGTATTGGTTTCCCCGGACAAGAAGAATATTTTGGGGTATGGATTCAATGGCACCATAAGTGGATTTCCAAATGTGTGCGAATTGGAAGACGGAACCACAGACAATGAGACGGTTCTTCATGCTGAAACGAATGCGATCATGAAGGTGTCACGTTCCAGCTTGTCAACAAAAGACTCTCACCTGTACGTAACCTTATCACCTTGCGTAGATTGCGCCAAGCTGATCATACAGGCGGGTGTAGCGACCGTAACTTACTCGGAGGAGTATAAGTGCATAAAAGGAATTGCGTTGCTCAGGCGCGCTAATATTGAAGTCATTCAAGAAAAACAATAAGCAAACCAAAATGAAAATACCAGAATTAATAAAAGAATTTCAGGATATGGCAGGAGACCATAAATTTGATCCTGTATTGAGATTGGACTTGATCCAAGAAGAGATAAACGAGCTGATAGCGGCTATTGAAAGCGGAGACCGGGTTGAACAAATTGACGCAATTTGCGATGGGCACTACATTGCTGGAGGAACGGCCAACTTATTGAAGCAACCTTATCCAGACTTTCCAACTTTTGATTTTAAGTCTAAAGCAGATCCGCTTTTGGCCGCTAAAAAACTACTGACTTATGGGGTTTACGCACCGATAGCGGTGTGGACCGGTCTGTCTGACGTGGCCGCCGGCCTTGGCTTCTCTTCTAAAACTTTGAGAGAAGCGTTTAGATTGGTTCACGAAAGCAACATGTCTAAATTTTGCTCTACAGAAGACGAGGCTCAGCATACCGTAGCGATGTACGCAGAAAAAGGAGTTAAGACTGACTACAGAAAAAAAGGAGATAAATGGGTTGTGCTTCGTCACGACGGAAAGGTTTTGAAGTCGATTAATTACAAACCTGTAAACTTGGAGGGATTGGTGTGATAGGAAGGGAGATAATATGTTTTAAATTTAAACTTCCACCGTGGTAACGCGGTTAAATATATCGCAAGGGCAGGAAAGAAGGGCCCATCTAAAGAGGTGGAAGACCTAAAGAAGGCAATGTGGTATCTAGAACGAGAAATTAAAAGAATAAGTAAATGACGATAGACAAGAGAAAAGAGAGGTTTGTTAAGGACCTGTCCGGCATCCATCTGCTGTGCGAACTGATAAAAATATATCATTTAAGTTCGATGGAGGGGACCAGATTCAAGAACCAACGAATAGCAGATAAAGCCGAAAAGATTAAGTCTTTTGCCAACAGCATTCAGAATAAAGAATTAAAAGGATATATCGAGTTCGATCCAAAAAAGGCTGAGTTTATGGAAAACGAGCATTCATTACAATTGTGGAGGATAATGGACTACTTCATGTTTCAGCCCACCGATCAGCTAGAAGAGTTCGCTGACAGCGTAGAGTCCATTGACAGTCTTATATTACAAGCCAGCGATCTGGTAAATCCATCAAAATAAATTATGAAAAATCCAATCACCATAGATATTTATGAGCTGATGAAACTACTGGATAGTTCATACCATAGCTCAACTATTCTTTCGGCCACGATAATGGATAAATTCATTGGGGAGTGGTACGAATGCCTTGACGACAACGAGAGGGAGAGAATATTTTATTACGCCAAAAACACGCTACAGGACAGTGGAGAGGAGATATTTAACAGGTTTCTCGCAAGGTATGATCCAGACAACCAATATAGAGTCACCTGTCAGGATGGAGATAAAAAAGAAGCGAGGGACATGTATCTGTACGAAGATCGTTATTGGGACGGAACAAGGACCTTTGCTCCGGAAGAACTGATTATAAATGTGGAAAAATTAAAACAATAAAATGAGTAGAGCAGGAATGGGGTCTCATCAGTCGGCAAAAATGAAGAACGATGAATGGATAACACCAAGAGAAATTACAGACAGACTTGGCTTGTTTGATTTAGATCCTTGCGCCCCAATAACTCCCCCATGGAAAATAGCAGACGTGTCTTTCGATATAAATGAAAACGGTCTAAAACAAAATTGGTTTGGCAGAGTTTGGCTAAATCCACCGTACGGAAAAGAGTCTGGACAATGGCTTAACAAACTAAAAAATCATGGAAATGGAATTGCCCTTATATTTGCAAGAACAGAGACGAAAAATGTTCTTCGACCATGTGTGGAACGATGCAGATGCGGTTTTGTTTCTCGAAGGAAGACTGTTTTTTCACCACGTTGACGGGACCAGAGCTAAATCAAACTCTGGCGCCCCATCTGTACTAATAGCTTATGGAAACAACAATGTGAACTCGTTAGAAAACTGCAACATCGGGGGAAAATTAATAAAACTAAAACAAGAAAATGGATAAAATCAAACAATTACAGTCTTTGGTTCAAGGAATCGAAGCTGATGCAGAAAAATTCTTTGACAAAGGAAATTCATCTGCCGGAACAAGAGTCAGAAAAGCTATGCAGGAAGTCAAAGTTCTTGCACAGGAAATTAGAAACGCAGTCACAGAAGCTAAAAAACAGTAATTTAACGCCCCCTGAGATATGGGGGCTTAATCAACTAATTATGACAAACCAAGAAGCACACGACCTGCTAGTCGAATACAACGCGTGGCGCAGAGGAAGCGAAACAGAAATGCTAAAGCCTGGAGAGATCGGAGAGGCTATTGACGCAGGGATAAAAGCATTGTCTACACTAAACAGCCTGCTGGCCCACAGGGGCCCTATAGAGGCCGTAGTAGCCACGCTAGAGCACAAGAGAGCAACAGTACAGGGCTTAGGTGGATCTGTAGCAAAACTAAAACACCTTTTAAGAAGCATGTAATGGCACAACCGAGAGATAAACAGTGGTTCGTTGACCGGATTGGAAAACGAGTCTTTAGAGACAGGGTCTCATGCCCTTGTAGTGTATGCGAAAAAATACACCAAGAGGGCCTGATTATACGAGACGAGATTCACGCAGATTACGTTTGGTCAATATCAGCAGAATACGCGTCAGAAGGCGAGGAATTAAACTATAGGGACGAGAAATAATGGCTAAATATCGAAGTAAGCAATGGTTTCTGGACAGAGTCGGAAAACAAATAGTTAGGGACCCGGACTTTGAATCAACACGCCCATTTACCGAAGAGGTGTTTTGCAAAGATTACGCTGAGTGTTTGTTTGAGTCGCAGAACCATGGCGATGAGTGGGAAAGCCCAAACTTCCGCGACTACACGTGGTGGAGAAGGCTTCTTTTCTGGATAGTGAATTTGGCCTTAAAATTGATTTAACATGAAAAACAAAGATAAACAATTTGTTTCAGCCTCCTGTATAGGAGAAAGGTGTAGCATGTGCGACGAGCCTCCTGTAGCCAAGGTTAGTGAGGTTGTCATGTGGGATGACCCAAACAAAATAAGACACCCCTACACCGCCTACGTATGCAGAAAACATTTTAACAAGATATTTCATGGAGGGAGGGATGTCTAACGATGAATAAGTCAAGATTCACACACCTAGCAGAAATCTATGGGATCAGATGTTACTTCAACGAGAATACAGGAGAAGTGCTAGGCACCAATCGGGTTAACGACCTGTTGATAGACATTTTAACGTGGATAGACGTTACCTTTGTAATCAACGACGGATTTTACATTAAAATAATTAAAAAATTATGACACAATTTAAAAATTACAGAAGAAAACAAATAGCAGAACTAAGACCTGTTACAGAAGGGGATATAGAGATGTTCCAAAAAAGAGGTGATATTATACACTTGATGAACTCGGACAATCCTTTAACGGTGTCTATTTCAGATGTAGATAGACAAAATGGATCTCCTAAAATTGGAGACATGATCGCTAGAAACCCAAAGAACCACGATGACCAATGGTTAGTGGCCGAACAGTATTTCAAAGACAATTTTGAGGAGATAACGGACTAACTGTCCACATTATACACCAACGTGGATAGTTAAGTGTCCACATTTGAAAACAAACGCTGTCCTACCCTTCAAACAGCGCAATCAGAGAGCCAGGTATGTCGAGCGCCTGGCTCTTGCTTTTACTAACCATCAGCAAACAAAAATGGCCCCATCATCACGACGAGACCATTCATGTCAAGTAAGAAAAAAGCTCTGCTAAGATACGGAATTATTTGGACCGTCAACAACCTGCTTAAATAAAAGATTGCCAACAACATCTAAATGCTCCATAACAGTAACGCGCACATCAGGATCTCTACACTCCTCATAAAGCGCCTTAACCATCCACTCAAAAGCATGACCCAACGTTAAAGGAATAATCTCCCTATAAGAACCATCAGAATCGCGAGGATTAACAACCCCAGCAAAGGGGCTCCCCTCAAGGCCAGACAAAAAGTTACTCACCAGCTTGTCACGAACATCGTCAATAGGACCGCTAGTCTCGTCAGGAATGTTGAAAACACGAATCATCGGACGACCCTCCGGATCAACGTAAATTTGAATTTTAGATAACATAACAAATAGTTTTTCTGCCGGCTGTATTGCTCACGCATTGAAACAAAGATATGCAATAAAAACAAAACAGGAGCAATCCGAGAAGACGCCCCTGTTTTAAACCTACCAATTATGAAAACCTAAGACAAAGATACAATAAAATCACAAACCAACAACTTTAAAATAAACCACAATTTCGGCAAAAGAACCCTACCTTTACAAACAATGTCTACCATAGGTAAGGCACCCAACAAAGGTCTTTAGCGTTGAACCAGATAATCAACGCTATTTTTATGCCCTACAAGCAACCATAACCCTACAGGTAGGTATAACCATCAAAACAAAGAGAACATTCAGTACAACCAAGATAAGCGCCCTACACAGACACGCATAGACACCACAACCACCCACACAACCACCCCCATCAATCACAAACAACCCCACCCCCCATTCACACAGACCGGGGCCCCTCTAAATGCACAGACGTAAAGAAGAGTAAACACAACGGAAAAACTTCTATACAGGAAGACTCAATAAAGGAAATAAAGATGTTCATAATGTCGACAGACATAATAACCCTAGAAAGGTGTGTAAAAGGGGTCACCCCCACATCCACCCCGGGGTCAATCCTGATCTCGAAGTCACTTTACCCTAGATGGGTACCTTCGTTTTTGGCTTTTGTTGTTGTGTTGTGTTGTGTTGTTCGTTATGCTCGATCGTGTTTGTCTCCAGTGATCAACTCATTGGCGTGTTGTGTTGTGGTCGTGCGTTGTGTTGTTTCTGTTATCAAAGTGCTGCGGCATGATGCTTGTTTTGAAAGTGGTGAACACGGTCAGGCAGAATATTATTCGGCACGGTCTCGAGAAAATACAAAGCATATTCTGTTTTGTTGGATCATATCAGAATATAGTTCTGAATATAACGTTATTCGGCCTATTATCAGTACTATTATTAGCTTGAATAACCCACCAAACCACCAAACCAACCAATCAGCAACCTAAAAACGGCCTAAATGAAGCGTTTACACGGCAAAACACTTTTATTGCTACCTTTGTACTATGGAAAAGAAAAACAACAACAAAACCAATAAGACAAATAAGGCCAATACAAGCGATATAAGCGACGATAAATCGAAAGTGATACCTAGAGTCCAAAAGAAAAAGATCGTGCCTTCAGCGAAGGATAAAGCACCTGTACGGGGAAGTAAGGAGGGTAACACCCCCACCTCATCGCTATCCGTGTTTACTTACTTGCATTTATTACCTTCCTTTTATGCTGTCCGCCTTGTTGGTGGTCTTACCTTTCATCAAGTTGCTTTATTATCTTGCGTTGCTTTACACGATGTTGTTTCTACTAATGTACTTGTTAGGACGTTGTACGGTGATTATAGTGGTGATTGTTTGCGTAAGACCAATTTTGCATTGGATAGGCTTATAATACGTGGGTTGGTTCAGCGTGTTAGTGTTGGTTACTATTCCCTAACGGATAAAGGGAAAGACTTACTATCTGGTAAGACTGTTAAGATTGTTAAGAAGTAAGGGTTTTGGTCTTTGGCCGAAAACGGTCATAATTTCTATTTTGCTTTTGGCGGATTTTCTTTTGCTTTTGTTCCGTTTTGATATGCCTTGTTAAACGCCTGGAAATCGTGTTTTTGAATTTTTTGAGCCTATTACCTTCTATTCTTTTGATTGTCTTGTAAAGATACGAAAAAATTAATCTTATTGCAAATCAATCAGTTAACTATTATTCTTGAAAATAGTTGATGAAATATTTGCATCATATATATATCTTTTCGTACCTTTGTTGTAGACAAATGGGAAAGAATGCGAGATTCTTTTAGTCTACTGACCTACCGATATTAAATAACATTAGATTTTTCTTTCAGTGTAAGCGTGCGAAACTGTTGTGCAGAAGTAAGCGTTTACATTAGACAAACTAAAAGCATTGAATTAATCAAATAGCGCATGCGACCCGATACATTCAGTGTAATGATACAAGTTATTTATTTAGTCAACCGTGAGAGAGCAACGAATGAGTGAATGACTGCAACCCAAATCAAATAGTAGTCCGCTGAATGTGTGAGAAAAACATTCTAAAGGGTGCGAATAGACAAGTAGCATAACTAACCAAGCGAGCAACCGAAGTAGCAAGGGGATTAATCTATCATTGATTTGTGTGATAACCATGCGTCGGGAAAATAAGCGTACATAGGTATATTCCTGTGCTGATGATTTGAATTTAAAATGAAACGCTATGAATATTTTCGAACAACACGAACAACAAGTATTGGAGTATATCAGTACTAACTATCCTGATTGGACACCTGAAAACCTGAATGTAGTGCCTGAAATTTGTGAAGACGGCAGCTATCAGATAGGCACTATCATAATTAAAACAGGCATTAAACTGGATTACTAACCTTAAAAATAAAACGCCATGAAAATCAAAGTTTACATTGAGTACGCCAACGGGTATACGGATAAGGTAGCAACGTTTTATGATGAAGAAACGTATATTTTGTGCTTACCTGAGTTGGAGAAAGAGGCTGAAAAAAACAGAGGAATTGTAACGGAATCAATAACGTATAATTAAAAGGTTATGCAAAAAACATTTAAATATAATTGCGATTTACACGTCGAGCGTTGGAATGATTTTCAGCACGTTGGCACGGTGCATGCTGATACATTAGAAGAGATCAAACGAGAAGCTAAATTATATGTAGCGATGCACGGCTTCTATGTTTTCGGGCATGTTTGGATAACCGAATATTTGAGTACCGAAAAAGAATTGAACATAAAAATTAAAATCTAAAAGCTATGCTAAACATGAGTTATAAAACCATGCTGATGTCGTTCGTTGAGACGTCGCAGATGATCATTTTAAACGGCACTAACAAGAGCCTACAAGAAACAGCCGACTTTATCAAGTCAGGAGATTATACAGTGAGCGAGGTTAAAGAGTTTGATTATGAAAAACAGCGTTTCAAAAAGGTGTCAAAAAACAGTGTCCGTTTGTGGTGTGATCACTGCACGGAATTGGATTTGATTTTAGAGAAACAAAGATTTTAACATTAATACTAAAACATACTATTATGACTACTACATTAAACACTATAAGTATAGAAACAATAACCGACGAACAAATA
>SMFF01000297.1_pt1 | contig 9889 bp, 10 predicted proteins | sample 2456181 | NCBI WGS metagenome assembly SMFF01 (sample SAMN10132611, study PRJNA489261) | soil metagenome | isolation source: day120 antibiotic-loamy sand soil ammended with raw manure from dairy cow... | place: USA | collected 2015-04-01
CCGACCGCCGTGCGCAGCTCCCGCACCGTGTCTTCGGCCTCGGCCGAGTCGGGCGCCACCGCGAGGGTTCCCTGCAACAGCACCTCGCCGTCGCTCACCGTCGGATCGGATGCCGGGGCCCCCGGGAAGAGCGGCTGCACCCCGTCGTCCGTCACCGGCACGCTGCCGCTCGGGGAGTCCTCGCTCGAGACGGCGACCGACTCGATACGGGAGTCGGCGAGCATGAGGTCGGCCACCTCCTGCAGCCGACTCTCGTCGGTGATCACGTACACGGGGCTGCCCGAGCCGCCCGGGAAGTGCTCGCTCAGTAGCTGCTGACCGGTGCGAGCCTCCGAGCCGCCGAGCACGAGCTCGCTCTGCGGCACGCCGTCGGCCTTGAGCTGCAGCACGCCGAGGCTCGCGAGCAGCAGGGCGAGCACCGAGATGATCCAGATCGGTCGTGCGCGCCGCTCGACGAAGCGCGGCACGCGCGCCCAGATGCCGGTCGTGGGTGTCGGGTCGGCGTTCACCTCGGCGGCGTCGTAACGCGGCATGAGCGGCCAGAACGCGACGCGCCCGGCGAGCGCGAGCAGCGCCGGCAGCAGGGTGAGCGCCGCGAGGATGGCGAACACGATGCCGATCGAGGCGATCGGACCGAGTGCCCGGTTCGACTCGAGCTCGCTCAGGAGCAGCATGAGCAGGCCCGCGATCACGGTGCCCCCCGAGGCGAGGATCGGCTCGAGGGATCCCCGGACCGCGGCGCGCGTCGCCTGCGCCCGCGTCTCGTGATGGCGCAGCGCTTCTCGATACCGCGCGATGTAGAGCAGCGAGTAGTCGGTCGCCGCGCCGATCACGAGGATGAACAGGATGCCCTGGGTCTGCCCGCTGAGCGGGAAGACGCCCGCCTTGGCGATCCACCACACCGTCAGGAGCGCCGCGCACAACGCGAAGAGGCTCGTCGAGAGCACGATGAGGGGGAGCAGGGGTGAGCGGTAGACGATCACGAGGATCACGAAGACCGCGAGCAGACCCGGCGGGCCCCGTCACGTACACCTCGGTGCCCGCCGGCGCGAGCTCGGCGAGGTCGGCGCGCAGTCCGTCGATCGTCTCCCCGACGTTCGCCGTCGAGTCGATCGGCACGAAGAGCTGCACGGCCACGCCGTCCTCGGAGGGGATCGCGGGACTCACCTCGCCGACGACTCCGTCGAGCTCGGCGAGTTCGTCTGGCCACGCCTCCAGCTCCTCGAGCTGGGCGTCGCTGAGCGTGCCGTCGCCGAGCACGAGCACGACGGCGGGAATCGCATCCGTGCCGAGGAAGTCCGACAGGCGCTCCTGCACCTGGGTCGCCTCCGCGGTCGTCGGCAGGTAGGCGGTCGGGTCGTTGGAGGAGACCTCGCTCACCTTGCCGAAGTACGGTCCGCCGATCGCCGCGACGGTGAGCCACACCAGCACGAGCAGCGCGGGGATGAGGATGCGCAGCGTGCGTCGAGTGCGGGACGGGGCGGCGTGAGACATGGTTCTCCGTTTCAGGTGGGGCGAGGTCAGCGGACGCCGAGCATGATCGCGATGATGATGAGGGTCGCGGCGAAGCCGGCGAGGTAGTTGACGAGCAGGAAGCGACGCCAGCCGCGGTTCGCGGACGCGGATGCGGCATCCGGCACCGAGCGGAACGGCCAGGCGAGCGCGATGTACGGGGCGGCGAGGATCGCCGAGAGCGTCGCGGGGAACGGGGTGAGCAGCATGAGGAGCCCCGCGGCGGTCCACAGGCCGATCGCGAGGCGCACGGTCGACGCGGCCCCCAGCACCGTCGCGATCGAGGCGATGCCCCCCGCGCGATCCGGCACGATGTCTTGCACGGCACCGAACGCGTGGCTCGCCATGCCCCACAGGAAGAACGCCACGAGCACGATCACCGTGCGGGCATCCCACGCCGCGCCCGCGGCGACGAGACCGTAGACGGCGGGGCTCGTGAAGTGGGTGCTCGAGGTGAGCGAGTCGAGCACCGGCACCTCTTTGAACCGGAGCCCCGGCACCGAGTAGGCGGCGACGGCGAAGAGCGACACGGCGAGCACGGCCCACGATGCGGGCGGGCCGAGCACCACGAGCGCCACCACGAACGGAACGCAGCCGAGGATCGCGGCGAGCAGCACCCGACGATGCGTGCGCGGCGGCAGCAGGGCCCCTTCGCTGCCGCCTTTGCGCGGGTTGACGGCGTCGGAGGCGTAGTCGAACACGTCGTTGATGCCGTACATCGCGAGGTTGTACGGCACGAGGAAGAAGATCGCCCCCACCACGAACAGCGCATCGACACCGCCGCCCGCCAGCAGGTAGGCGGCCCCGAAGGGGTAGGCGGTGTTGACCCAGCTGAGCGGCCGCGAGGCGAGCAGCAAGCGCGGCAGCACCCGGTCACGCCTCGTCACGGCGCCTCCCGCGGGGGATGAGCTGCCAGACGCCCGGGAGGGCGATGGCGAGGGCGAGCGGGTAGGAGAGGTCTTCGATCGGCACGAGCCCGATGCGCAGCCCGGAGATGTGCGCGTCGGCGTAGGCGAACAACCCGGCGGCGATCATGATGTTGTCGAACACGAGGGTCAGCGCGACGAGCACGACCCCGGCGAGCACGGTGGGGCGCAGTGGGATGCCTTCCCCGCGCCGGCGGGCAGCGGCGGCTCCCGCGACGCGCAGCACGATCGCGACCGCGAGCAACCCGGCCACGAGCAGCAGGTAGCTCATCGCGCGCGCTCCCGTCGCGGCAGGCGTTCGAAGATCGCCACGAGGTTCATCGTGAGGTACGTGAGGAACGCGAGGAACAGCGGCTCCTCGAGCGGGAGCTCCGGCCCCAGCAAGATGCCCGTCATGGCCCAGGTCGGCGCGCGCGAGAACACCCCGAGCGCGATGCCCACCACGTCGGCCACGAGCAGCAGGGCGACGCCGATCACGAGCACCCACGCCGCACGGCGCGCGTCCCGCCAGAAGAACAGCCTCCAGCGTCGATCCACGAGCACCATGCACGCGCTCGCGGCCAGCAGGCACAGCAGATAGATCGGGCTCATGCGCGCGCCCCGACCGGCTCGGCGACGGGGGAGGCACTGCGGTCACCGCGCACGCGCTTGAGCACGAGCTCGGCGCTGATGAGGCACATCGGAACGCCGATGCCGGGAATCGTGCTGCCGCCGGCGTGCAGCAGACCTGCGGTGCGCCGGGATGCGTTGGGGGCGCGGAAGAACGCGCTCTGCCGCAGGGTGTGGGCGGGCCCCAATGCGCTCCCGCGCCAGGAGTGCAGCTCGCTCGCGAAGTCGGCGGGCGCCACGGTGCGGCGCACCACGATGCGGTCGGCGAGGTCGTGCGCCCCGGTCCAGGAGGCGATCTGGGCGATGACGCCGTCGACGAATCCCTCGACGCGGGGGTCGCCCGCTCCGTCGATCCCGCCGCGGCCCGTCGTGGTGTCGGCCGCGACCGGCACGAGCACGAACAGGTTCTCGTGATCGGGTGGGGCGACATCCGGATCCGTCTCGCTCGGCTTGCCGATGTAGAGCGAGGGGTTCGTCGGGAAACCGGTGGCGGTCGAGGCCACCGAGGCGAACGCGCCCTCCCAGTCGTCGGCGAGCAGGAGCGTGTGGTGCGCGAGTTGCGGCAGCCGCCCCCGCACGCCGAGCATCGCGAGCACGGCACCGGGACCGGGATCCCGTCGCGCCCACCAGCGCTCGTCGCGCTCGCGGTGGCGTGCGTCGAGCAGCTGCGTGTCGACGTGGTGCAGATCGGCCGTCGTCACGACGAGGTCGGCGAGCTCGGTGCGCAGAATGCCCTCGGCATCCCGATAGCGCACGCCGCGCGCCCGCCCGTCGACGGAGAGGATGCTCGCGACCGTCGCCCGGGTGCGCAGCTCGGCCCCCGCGGCGCGCGCCAACCCCACGAAGCTCTGCACGACGGCGGCGAAGCCGCCCATCGGGTACTTCACGCCGTCGTCGACGTCGAGATGGCTCATGAGGTGGTACATGCCGGGCACCTTGAGCGGCGATCCGCCGAGGAACACCGCGGGGTAGCCGAGCAGACGGCGGAGGCGGTCGTCGCGCGTGTGCGCCCGGATCTCGCCGTCGAGCGAGCGCAGCATCATGCGGCCCAGCCGCGGCAGCCCGCCGAGCACCTCGCGCGCCAGGAACGGCCGTGTCGAATCGAAGGAGCTGTAGAGGAATCGCCGCAGCGCCAGATCGTAGGTGCTGCCCGCCGAGTCGAAGTAGCGCTCGAGGCTCTTCTCCGATGCGGGATCGAGCGCGGTGAGCGCGGCCCGTGCGCGCTCCGAGCCGGCGGGCAGATCGAACGGCGTCGCCTCGCCCTCGAAGTAGGCGCGGTAGCCGGGGTCGAGGGTGCGCAGGTCGAGCTGCTCGGTCATCGAGGTGCCGAGCAGTCGGTAGAAGTGCTCGAACACCTCGGGCATGAGGAACCACGAGGGGCCGGTGTCGAAGCGGAAGCCGCCCTGCTCCCACGACCCGGCACGACCACCGAACGCGTCGTGCGCCTCGAGGAGTGTCACGCGGTGGCCGTCGGCGGCGAGCAGGGCGGCGCTTGCGAGCCCCGAGATGCCGCCGCCCACGACGACGGCGTCGAGCGGCTTCATCGGGCACCGCCCACGGGCAGCAGGCCCCAGCGGGCCGCGAGCGCGAGCTTGACGGGGGTGGGAACCGAGATGCGCCGAGTGGCGAGCTGCTCGGCGGGCGTGCGCTCGATACGCCGCAGCACCTCAGCGAAGAACGCCGTGGCGAGCAGCACCGGGCGGCGGCAGTCGCGGGGCAGCACGCGTGTCGCGGCGTGCGCCGCGTCGAGGTCGGAGCGGATGTCGGCGACGACCGCCGCCTTGCTCGCCTCGGTGAGCCCGTGCTCGCGCAACTCCGGCAGGTAGGAGCGCGAGAGCGCGGCGCGGTCGTGTCCCAGGTCACGCAGGAAGTTGACCTTCTGGAAGGCCGCTCCGAGCCGCGACGCGCCCTCCTCGAGCACGGCAGCGTCATCCGGTGCGGGCGTGCGGCCGGTGAGGAATACTCGCAGGCACATGAGGCCCACGACCTCGGCCGACCCGTGCACGTAGCGGCGGTACTCGGCGTCGTCGAAGGCGACCTCGTCGAGGTCGCGTCGCATCGAGGCGAAGAAGTCGCGGGTGAGCTCGGGCTCCATGCCCGACCGGCGCGCCACGTCGGCGAAGGCGTGCACAACGAGGTTGGCGCTGAAGCCGCTCGCCACGGCGCGCTCGGTGTCGGCCTCGAACTCGTCGAGGGCGCGGCGCTGGGCGGCGGCGTCCAGACCCGCCTCGGCCGCGGTGCCGTCGACGATCTCGTCGGCGACGCGCACGAGGGCGTAGATCGCGCCGATGTCGGCACGGTGGCGCGCCGGGAACATGCGGGTGGCGAGGCCGAAGGAGGTCGAGTAGTTGCGGATGACGGGGGCCGCCGCCCGCCTGGCGGTCGCGGTGTAGAGGCCCAGCGAGGTCTGGCGGCTCATGCGCGGCGCTCCATCGCCTGATCGGCGGCGCGGCAGAGCGTCTGCTCGAGTTCCGTGGGCAGTCCCGCGGATTGGATGAGCCGTACCGCCTGGTCGCGCTCGCGGCGGATCTCGGCCTCGAAGCTCGTGCGGGCACCCGAGGTCTCGAGCGCCTGCCGAAGCGACCCGGCGCCCTCCTCGTCGAGCTCGGGGTCGCCGAAGCCCGAGGCGGCCGCGCGCCACACCTCGGAGTCGCGCGCGAACGCCACGAGCAGGGTCTGCTTGCCCTCGCGCAGGTCGCCGCACGTGCTCTTGCCCGTCTCGCCGGGGTCGCCGAAGACACCCAGCAGGTCGTCTTGCATCTGGAACAGGATGCCGAGCGAGCGCCCGACTGCGCCGAGCCGCTCCTCGATCTCGACCCCGGCATCCGCGAGCACCGCCGCCGCGCGCAGCGGCAGCTCGAGCGAGTAGTGGGCGGTCTTGTCGGCCATCATGTCGCGGATGTCGCCGACGCTCGGTGTCGTGAGCCCGGAGGCGTAGGCCACGTCGGCGAGTTCGCCCGCTGCGGCGCGGAAGATGCTCTCGTCGAGCAGCTCGGCGATGCGGTCGGCGCGTCGACGGTCGAGGTCGGGGAGCACGCCCATGCGCAGCGCCGACATGAGCAGCAGGTCGCCCGCAAGGATGCCGGCGGCCTCGCCCCACCGCGCCGCCTGCTGCTCGCCGAGCCCCGCGGAACGGCCGGCGTTGCGGAAGGCGCCGACGAGGTTCGGGGCGCCGCGGCGCTCGTCGTCGCCGTCGATGATGTCGTCGTGCACGAGCAGGGCGGTGTGCAGAAGCTCGATCGCGACGGCGAGGTGGATGGCGGGTTCGTCATCCGCGTTCGTGAGCTGCGTGTAGCACGACAACAGCAGTCGCGGGCGCACGCGCTTGCCGCCCGAGACGGCCGCGCGCATCTCGTGCCAGAGCTCGGCGTAGTGGGGGGAGTGACGCGTCGCGCGCGCGGCTCCGCGGCTCACGAAGTCGTGCAGGCGGGTCTCCACCTCGCCGAGCGCAGCGGCGGTGCGGGCTTCGGGGGTCACGCGGCGCGGGCCTTCTGGAACAGATCCAGCAGTTCCACCTGCAGCACCATCCACGGGCTGAACGCCCACGGCGTCGTCCGCGCCGACGCTGCGAGCTCGTCCGGATGCACCCAGACGTGCTCCATCACCTCCGTCGGCGATGGCTGCAGCTCGGAGGCGATGCGGGCCGTGTAGACCGGGCATAGCTCATGCTCCACCACTCCGGCCGGATCTGTCGCGCGATAGCGGAAAAGAGGCAACTCGAGGGTGAGGTCGGCCAGCTGCACACCGAGCTCGCGGATGCCGTGCCGGCGCACCGCGTCGGCGACCGGTTCGCCCGGAAGCGGGTGCCCGCAGAAGGAGTTGGTCCACACGCCCGGCCAGGCGCGCTTCGAGAGCGAACGCCTCGTCACGAGCAGTCGGCCGTCGTCGTCGAGCAGGTAGCAGGAGAAGGCGAGGTGCAGCGGGGTGTCGGCGCCGTGCACGGCGTCCTTCGCCACGCGCCCGATCTCGGTGCCGTCGGGCGAGAGCAGTACCACCTCGTCCATGTCAACCTCCGCGGCTCGTGGTCATGTAGCTAGCTAGGAAAGTATTCAACGTAGCTAAATACTGTGCAAGAGGCTAGCGTACTGTTCATGGGCCCGCAACAGACGCCTCCACCCGAGGTGACGATGCGTCTGCACGACCCGCGCGTGGTCGACCGGGCCGGGCGTCTGATGAAGCTGCACGGGATGGACGAGGCCGAACTCGGGCAGATCGTGCGCGTCATGGATGCGATGTTCCGCTGGCGCGAGGCGGAGAAGCGCGTGACCGAGGCATCCCGTCGCTACATGCGGCTCGGCGACAACGACATGAGGGCCCTGCGGCTCGCGATCGTGATGGCGGACCGGAACGAGCACGTCACCGCGCGGGACATCGCCCGGCACCTCGGTATCTCGAGCGCCTCGACCACCAAGCTCCTCGACCGTCTCGAAGCGGGCGGGCACATCCGTCGCACGCCGCATCCGACCGATCGCCGCGCCCTCGCGATCCTGGTCGATCCCGGCACCCGAGCCGCGGCCGAGGCCACCGTCGGGCGGGAGCACGCACGGCGGTTCCGCGTCGCCGCCGCGCTCGCGCCCGAGGAGCGGGAGATCGTCATCCGCTTCCTCGACCAGCTGAGCGACACGACCGAGGGCGAGTGGGGCGAGAGCCCCGCGGACCCCGACGATGGCCCGGATGCCGACCGCGGAGCGTCGACGGAACTGGGAGAGGCCGCCGCCCGCTAGCATCTGGGCATGTCACCGCAACGGCGCGGCGGCATGCCGACGCGGGCCACGCGTCTCAACCACCATCCGGCCCCGCACCCGACACGCGGGCCGGTGAGAGGAATCCCATGAAGATCTGGTCCCTCCACGGCGACGGCAAGTCGGTCGCCCCCGGTGAGGTCGTCGCTCCCTCTGAGCGGCTGAACTGGCCGGCTACGATCGCGATCGGCGTGCAGCACGTCGTCGCCATGTTCGGAGCCACATTCCTGGTGCCGGTGCTCACCGGCTTCCCGGTGCCCACCACCCTGTTGTTCTCGGGCGTCGGAACCCTGCTGTTCCTGATCATCACGCGCAACAAGCTGCCGAGCTACCTCGGATCGTCGTTCGCCTTCATCGCGCCGGTCACGGCCGCGACGGCGAGCGCGGGCATGGGGTCGGCGCTCGCGGGCATCGTGGCCGTCGGCATCCTGCTGGCGATCGTCGGCGTCATCGCGAACGTCACGGGCACCGGCTGGATCGACAAGCTCATGCCGCCCGTCGTGGCCGGGGCGATCGTCGCGCTCATCGGGTTCAACCTCGCGCCCGTCGCGTGGTCGAACTTCGAGCAGGGCCCGCTCGTGGCCGCCATCACCCTCACCGCGGTCGTGCTGTTCAGCGTGCTGTTCCGCGGCTTCCTCGGGCGGATCTCGATCTTCCTGGGCGTCGTCGTGGGCTACATCGCGGCGGCGCTGCTGGGTGAGCTCGACCTCTCCGCCGTCGAGAAGGCCGACTGGATCGGGCTGCCGACCTTCCACCTGGCCGACTTCGCATCCGCGGGCACCTGGTCGGCGATCGCGATGTTCCTGCCGGTCGTGCTCGTGCTCATCGCCGAGAACGTCGGCCACGTGCGCGCCGTCGCGGCCATGACCGACAAGTCGGTCAACGCCTCCACGGGCAAGGCGCTCATCGCCGACGGTGTCGCCACGACGCTCGCCGGTTTCTTCGGCGGATCCGGTACCACCACCTACGGCGAGAACATCGGCGTCATGGCGGCCACCCGCGTGTACTCGACGGCCGCCTACTGGGTGGCCGGTGCCACGGCGATCCTGCTGAGCCTCTCGCCCAAGATCGGTGCGCTGTTCAACTCGATCCCGGCGGGCGTGCTCGGCGGCGTGACCACGGCCCTCTACGGGCTCATCGGCATCATCGGCATCAAGATCTGGGTCGACAACCGCGTGGACTTCTCGCGCCCCGTCAACCAGTACACCGGCGCCGTGGCCCTCGTCATGGCGATCGCCGGCTTCTCGATGAGCTGGGGCGACTTCACCCTCGGCGCGATCGTGCTCGCCACGGCCGCCGCCCTCGTGATCTACCACCTCGGCAACCTCATCGCGCGGGTGCGCAAGACGGGCGCGGACGACGGCGGCCCGATCCCCGCGGTCGGGCAGCTCGGCGGCGACCCGCAGTAGGGCGCAGCACTGCGACCGGGGGTGGGATCGCCGCCCCCGGTCGTACGCTGGGTCGGTGACCGAGCCACATGATCTCGCCGACTTCTGGACCGGATGCCGTGCCCAGTTGCCGCACCTCCCGGAGCAGGTGCCCGAGGCATGGGCGTTCGGTGCGACGCCCGCGCACGCCGATGGGCTGCTCGAGCTCGTGCTGGCCGGGGTGAAGACCGGGACGGCGTCGTCGTTGTGGGATTACGAGCACAGCGGCGAACCCCTGCCCGCCGAGGGCGACTTCAGCATCATCCTCGACGGCTCCGAGGCGCCGCGCGCGGTGATCGAGACCACGAGCATCCGGATCGTGCCGTTCGACGAGGTCGATGCGGAGCACGCCTCTGCGGAAGGCGAAGGCGATCGGACGCTCGGGTACTGGCGCGACGTGCATGAGCGCTTCTGGCGCGAGTACTCGGAGAGTCCCCGGGGCTTCGCCCCCGACATGCCCGTCGTGTGCGAGCGGTTCCGGCTGGTCTATCCCGCCGCTCGGTGACGCCGACGCTCAGGAGACCGCGCCGCGTGTCGCGAGCCGGAGCGCACCGACCAGCAGCAGCGCGCCGCCGAACCAGGCCGCCGCACTCGCGCCGAACACGAGCACGAGCACCACGCCGAGGGCCGCGAGCAGCACCGCGGTGACGGCCGTGGCGGGGCGCGCCGGCGT
>SMFF01002134.1_pt1 | contig 9884 bp, 10 predicted proteins | sample 2456181 | NCBI WGS metagenome assembly SMFF01 (sample SAMN10132611, study PRJNA489261) | soil metagenome | isolation source: day120 antibiotic-loamy sand soil ammended with raw manure from dairy cow... | place: USA | collected 2015-04-01
GTCGCCGCGATGGGACAGTTCAGAAGGAGGGTGAGCCCAATTACTGTGCCGATACCGATGTCATAGAACAACGAAGTGACCGTGAAGGCGAGGGCCGCCAGCACGAGGCCGAGCAGCAGCCCTGTTCGCACCTCCTTCGACGCGACCCGCAAAATGTCGCGCATTCCGACGTCACCGAGAGCGAGCGCTCGCGTGATGGTGGTGGCCGCCTGCGATCCCGTATTGCCACCGATGCCGATGAGCAGCGGGATGAACAGAGCCAGGGTGACCTGCTGCGACAGGGTGGCCTCGAACAACTCCAACACCTGCACGGTCAGCACCGCCGACACCGCCAGGACGAGCAGCCAGATGATGCGGGCCTTCGCGACGCCGCGCACGGACGTCAGCAGATAAGGACGACGCAGCGGTTCGCTCGCTCCGGCTCGAGCCTGGTCCTCAGCGACGGCGTGCTTATCGATGAGTGCGGCATCCGCGATCGGGAACGACCCAACAAGGCGGTTCTCCCGATCGACCACCGGCACTAGGAGGTCGCCGTGGTCGAGGCTGCGACGGGCAATCCTCTCAACGTCGTCCTCGGTGCGGGCGCTTGCCGGGTCGGCATCCATGAAGGACGTCACCGGCTCGTCCGAGTCGTGCCTCATAAGCTCTAGCAGGTCGATGATGCCGACAAGGATGCGTCCCTCTGTGAGCACAGGAATGGCCGCATACCCCTCCACCCCACCGTCGGCGGCACGCACCCGACGCAGCACATCACCGACCGTGTCATCGACGGAAGCATGAAGCGGCTCCGGCGACATGTGGCGCCCTACCGAACCCGGTCGGTAGCCGAGCAAAGCCATCACGGAGTCCAATTGCTGCGGGTCGAGGGAGGCGAACATCCGCTTCGCGACCTTCGCCGGCAACTCGTCGAACAGTCGGGCCTGCTCATCCGGGTCAAGAGTCATGATCAGTTCGGCAAACTCAGCATGGCCGAGAGTCTCAACCAGGCCGGCCTGGGCAGCGGTGTCGAGCACATCGAACACGGCAATGGCCGAGTCCTTGTCAAGCAAGCGAAATACGAGAGCCGCTTCTGCGGACGGCAGCGACCCAATCGCGGCGACTATCTCCCTCACCGACAGCGACTCCATCGTCTGTGACAACTCGGCCAACAAGCGACGTTGAATAAGCGACCGGATCTTGTCAAGGTCGACTACGGCAGGCATGGTTGGACCTCCGAATACGGCGTAAGGACTCACGATGTCGCCCCAGTCAGGCGGCCGCATCGAAGCGTGGAGTCGCGCCTCGCTAACAGAATCGACGTCGAGGGAGTCGGCGGAGACGGAGGGATTTGAACCCTCGGTCCCCAAAAAGGGGACTCCACCTTAGCAGGGTGGTGCACTAGGCCGGACTATGCGACGTCTCCAGTAACTCGACAATCATAGCCAAAGGATTCCGATACGACGATTCGCGCGAGGGGAACCCGTCAGTTTGCGTTCGAGCAGGTGTAGTCGCCAGCCGACTGCCCCTCGATGCCATCCAGGACCTCGGGCGCGGGGTCTGGCGCCGCGGTGTCGGAGGGAGCCGTCGCATCCGGGGCCGGGGTGGCGTCGGGCGTGGGGGTCGGAGCATCCGGATTCTTGACCGCACCGACGCCCACACTGTCCTCCGCCAGCGCGAAGGGCTCGTCAGCCCGAATCTTCGCGAACAGGGCCTCTGCGCGCGCGTTGTCAGGCACCACCCGGTTGACGTTCGCACCGGAACCGTAGAACGACGGATACTGAACGAAGAGCACGCGCGAGAGGTCCATGCCCTGTAAAACACGCGCCATCGAGATCATGGTGTTCGCGTTCTTGAGGCTATTCGACAGCGTCATCGACTGGGTTGCCACAGTGGCGATTCGATACAGCGCAGCCGGGTCGCCCAGCGTGCCCTCGTCTTGCACCTTGCGCACCAGGGCAGACATGAACACCTGCTGGTTGCTGATGCGACCCAGGTCACTACCGTCGCCGACACCGTGCCTGGTGCGCAGGAATCCGAGCGCATCGCGCCCCTTCAGCGTGTACTCGCCAGCGCGCGGCAAGTTGAGGCCATCGGCACGGCGGTCGATGACCGGGCCGTTCGTGCACACCGTGACACCGCCGACGGCGTTCGACATCGCCACCACGCCCTTGAACGTGATCACCCCGGCGAACGGGATCTCGAGCCCAGTCAGCTGCTCAACCGTGAGCACGGTGCACGGCAGCCCGCCGTAGCTCATCGAGTTGTTGATCGGCATGCCCGACATCGCAGAATAGCTTCCGTTGCCGTCAGCACGCGGACACGACGGAATGGGAACGATCAGGTCACGCGGGATGCTGACCGCCACAATGTTTTTCTGGTCCTGCGACACGTGCAGCAGGATGGTCACGTCGTTGCGCACGCCCTGCCTGCCCGGGCAATACGAGTACTCGCACTCGTCACTGCCCACCAGAAGCACGTTGAAGCCACCCTCGAACGAACCAAGGTCCGGCGGCGGGCCATCGGTCTCGCCGACCAGGGCGACGCTGTCGATGTTCGCCTGAAATTGGCCGAGGGCCACCGCTGCCACGGTCACGGCACTCACCACGAGAACGGCGACGGATGCTGCGAGCAGCTTGAGAATTCCGCCCCACACCGTGGACTGGTGCTGGCGACCGTGGCGGGCGATCACAGTCACGGGCTCGCTCGCACGACGCTCACTCAATCCGGTGGGTCCCCTCGAAAGTCAGGTGCCGCAAATCGACACTAACGGCACCTGTAACTGTGAAGCACCAAGCTGAAAGCATGCTCCACGGGGCAGTCGTCCTAGTTAGACTTCGAGCAGGTGTGATCGGCGGCGGACTGTCCGAGCACGCCGGTGAGCAGCGGCGCTTTGCCCTTCGGCGGAGCCGGAGTCTCCTCGCCATCAACCGCACCAGTCGGCTCGGGTGCTGACGGCGCATTCTTGTCGAGCACGGAACCACGCCCCGTGTTGCCCTCCACCAGCGTGAACGGCTTGTCTGCGCGAATCATGGAGAAAAGTTCATCGGCCTTGCCCTTGATGGGCGCCACCTTGCCCGAGTACACGCCGCCGACCCCGGTGGTGCTGGGGTACTGCACGAACTTGACCTGATCGAGGTCTATCTTGCGCAGTACGCTCGCCATGGCTAAGTGGAGAGCTGCATGCTCTGGCTGGCCACAGTCGCCAGGCGGAACAGCGCGGCCGGGTTCGTCAGCACGTCCTCAGATTTCACCTTGCGCACCAGCGACGACAGGTACACCTGCTGGTTGCTGATGCGACCCAGGTCGCTCCCATCGCCCACGCCGTAGCGGGTGCGGAGAAATCCGAGCGCCTGCTTGCCCTGAACGGAATAGGTGCCGGCCTTTGGAAGGTTGATGCCGTTCGCCCTGCGGTCGACGATCGGACCGTTCACGCACACGTCAACGCCACCGACCGCAGTCGACATCTTGACGACGCCCCCGAAGGTGACCTTTGCCGCATACGGGATCTCAAGGCCAGTGAGTGTCTCCACCGTCTTCACGGTGCAGGCCAGGCCGCCGTACGACAGTGTCACGTTCATCGGCTGTGCCGACATGGCACCGTAGTAGCCACCACCCTTGCGCGGGCACGAAGGGATCGGCACCACCATGTCGCGGGGGAAGCTGACCGCGGTGACATGGGTTTGGTCTTGGGACACGTGCACGAGCATCGTCACGTCGTTGAGTTCGGAATACCCGGCGCGCACGTCACTACCTACGATCAGGATGTTGAATCCACCCTCAAACGAGCCCAGGTCGGGCGGCGGGGCGCCCTCTACTTCGCCTTCGAGGGCGACCGCCTCGATGTCGCCCTCAATCTGCGACAACGCGACCGCCGCGACCCCGACAACACTGACCAGGAGCACCACGACCATGCTCGCGACAACCTTGAGGATCGCGCCGACAGGGTTGCGCTTGCGCAGCCGACCATGACGGGCAATCGGCACCACAGGCTTGCGTGCGCGCACACTCCCCATCAGTTCCCCTTCGACATCGAACCGTCACGTATCCTCAGATACCTTATTACGACGGCGGCCGCCATCCGCGGAGGGCGTGGGATTCGAACCCACGAGACATTTCTGCCCACCAGTTTTCAAGACTGGCTCCATCGGCCGCTCGGACAGCCCTCCCAGGGTCTAGACCCAATGGGTGATTCTAACGGATGGGATGCCTCGGCAGTGCTCGGCCGGGTTCGGCACGCTCACCCGCGCTTGTGGCCGGTTTCGACTAGCTCAACCCGCGGAGGCAGACTTAAGCGGCGGGGAGGGCGTCGAGCACGGGCACGAGGCCGTCGCTCCAGACATCCGCCGTCACCTCGGTGGCGACCGCCTTCAGTTCGTCGGGCGCCTGACCCATGGCGACCGCACGACCCTGCACGCCTGCCCACTCGAACATCTCGATGTCGTTACGGCCATCACCCACCGCGAGCACGCGGTCGCGGGGAACGTCGAGTATCCCGCGCACCCGCTCCAACGCGGTTCCCTTATTCACGCCCTCCGGCGCGATATCGAGCCAGGCCGTCCAGCCGATCGCGTAGCTGACATGGTGCAGCCCCAGCGACTCGATGAGCCTCAGAAACTCCTCCGGCTCATGGTCGGGTGACACCACCACCACGCGGGTGACCGGCGTGCGCGCCAGCTCGCCGAAGCCCACCATCCTGGCGTTATCGAGGTTCCAGTCCTGCATGCCCTCGGTGTAGAAGCGGAAACCCGTCGCATCCTCCACCATGAACCTGCCCGTGGGCAGTCCGTCTTTGATGCGGTCGAGCACGGGCCCCGGGTCGAACGTCTCCACCAGTTCCCGGCGATACCCGTGCTCTCCGGCGGGGTCGCGTTTGAGCGTGATGGCACCGTTGGCACAGACCACATACTCGGGGGTCAGCTCGAGCGAGGTGAGGATCGGATGGGTCATCTCCCATGACCTGCCCGTCGCCAAAGTCACGAGGTGCCCGGCGTCGGCCGCCCGCCGAACCGCCTCGACAACCTCATCGGCGAGCGTGCCATCTTCGTGGATGACGGTTCCGTCGATATCGAGGGCGACGAGCCATCGCCCGGTCAACGCGACACCGGCTCAATCAGTTCAAGCCCGCCCAGATAGGGCTGAAGTGCCTTCGGTACCCTCACCGAACCATCCGCCTGCTGATGGGTTTCGAGTATGGCCACCAACCAGCGCGTGGTCGCCAGGGTGCCGTTCAGGGTGGCCACCGGAGCCGTCTTGCCCGACTCGGTACGCGACCGGATGTCGAGCCGACGGGCTTGGTAGGTGGTGCAGTTACTCGTGCTGGTGAGCTCGCGGTAGGTGCCCTGCGTTGGCACCCACGCCTCGATGTCGAACTTGCGGGCCGCACTCGATCCGAGGTCGCCCGCGGCCACGTCGATCACGCGATAGCTGAGCTCGCAGGCCTGCAGCATGTCTTCCTGCCAGGCCACGAGTCGGTCGTGCTCTGCCTCCGCGTTCTCGGGCAGCGTGTAGCTGAACATCTCCAGCTTGTTGAACTGGTGCACGCGCAGGATGCCCCGGTTGTCTTTACCTGCGGCCCCCGCCTCCCTGCGGTAGCAGGTCGACCATCCCGCGTAGCGGAGCGGCCCGGCGGAGAGGTCGAGGATCTCGTCGGAGCGTCAGGTAGAGATCATCAGCCGGAAGGTAGTAGACCTCGTCGGAGTGCTCACCCAGAAAGCCGGTGCCCTGCATGATCTCCGGGCGCACCAAAGTGGGCGTGATGAGCGGCGTGAAACCTTCTTTGAGCGCCTTTTCGAGCGCCAGGTTCATCAAGGCGATCTCAAGTCGGGCGCCGATACCCGTGAGGAAGTAGAAGCGGCTACCCGAGATCTTGGTGCCGCGGGCGATGTCAATCGCGCGGAGCAGCTCGCCTAGCTCCACATGATCACGCGGCTCGAAATCGAACCGGGCCTTCTCCCCTACCTCGCGCAGGGTGACGAAGTTCTCCTCACCGCCGGCCGGGACACCCTCGATGATTGGGTTGGCGATGTCGCCGACTATCCGCTGGAACTCGGCCTCGGCATCCGTCGCCGCCTGCGCGAGCTGCTTCACGCGGCCCGCAAGTTCCTGCGCCCGGGCCAAAAGTGCCTGCTTTTCGTCGCCCTTCGCCTGGGCGACCTCCTTGCCGAGAGCCTTCTGCGACGCTCGCAGGGACTCCGATTCTGAGATCGCGGCACGACGGCGCACATCGGCGTCGATCGCCTGATCAACCAGCTCTGGCGAGTCGCCACGAGCACGCTGAGAGTCTTTGACGGTGTCTGGGTGCTCACGGAGCAGTTGCGGGTCAATCACCCTCCCAGTCTATTCGGCGGCATCTGAACGAACGCGGACCTCCCATTCCGGAGCAGATGACGTACCGTAGGTCGCGTGACACCCCCCAAACCGCAGGCCGCCGTGGTCTACAACCCCATCAACGTGGAATTGGCTGCACTCAAGAAGGCAGTGGCAGCCGCAGAGAAGAAGGCCGGCTGGAAGCGCTCGCTCTGGCTCGAGACCAGCGAAGAAGACCCGGGCGGTGGCCCGGCGAAAGAGGCCGTCGCCAAGGGTGCGAGCCTCGTCATCGCCGCGGGTGGCGACGGCACAGTACGCGCCGCCGCCGAAGAACTCCGGGGAACCGATGTGGCGATCGCCCTGCTGCCATCCGGAACAGGCAACCTACTCGCGCGCAACCTCGACCTGCCCCTCGACAACATTGCCGACGCCGTCGACATCGGGTCATGGCGGGTGTCGGCCTCGACGCCCAGATGATCGCCAACACCAACCCGGAGTTGAAGAAGAAGGTCGGATGGCTGGCCTACGTCGACGCCATCGCCCGCTCCCTGCGCCGCAACCACCGCATCCGGTTGCGGTACACGGTCGACGGCTCCCCCATCCAAACCATGACCGCCCACACCGTGCTGGTCGGCAACTGCGGAGCATTGCCGGGCAACATTCTGCTTCTGCCAGATGCCAAGATCGACGACGGCATCTTCGACCTGGTCGCACTGCGCCCCAAGGGCCTTATCGGCTGGATTCAGATCTGGGTGAAGATCGTGTGGGAGAACGGCGTGCTGCGCCGCAGCGCGGTAGGCCGCAAGTTGATGAGCTTCACCAAGGAGGTGCGCACCCTTCGTTACCTCACGGGGCGCAGTTTCGTCGCCAGGTTCAGCCGTGCGGAGGAGTACGAGCTCGACGGCGACTCGTTCGGCAAGGCCGTGGCCATCCGGGTTCTCGTCGAGCCGCTCGCCCTCAAGGTGCGGGTGCCCGCGGGCGATTAGCCTTCGCGGATGCCGCGCTGATTGCGAGCGCGGCGGAACGCCGCAGCGTGCCAGAACAGCAGCCCGCCGATGATCACCAGCCCTGCCGTCACGAACGCCGGCGACATTACCCAGAAGAACTGACGGACGGCCATCTGCTCCTGCGAGATATACCCGGGATTCTGTTCGGTGAATGACTGAAACGCCACCCAGCTTGCACCCACCACCAGCGCGGGGCCGAACAACCAGAGCAGCACGATGAACGGGTTCACCACCCGAACGCGGGCACCCGGTGCCGGGTCATCACCCAGCACTTCTACCGTGACCGCCGGGCCCACAAAGGCGCCACCCGGTTGTGGTGCCCCGACAGCCGGAACGGGCGCCGCGGGAGGAGGCAACCCCACGCTCGGCGCGGGTGCCGAAACCGCAGATGCAGGCTGGCGTTTCGACGGAACAGCCGTACCGCCCTCATACCCGCGCTGAAAGACCGGGTCGTACCTCGGGTCGATGTTCTTCGACATGCCTATACCTCCGGCTCGCCCGCGATGAGCCCCCGCAGCCAGTCGCGCGCCTCGATGAACGCTGCATCCCGGTACTGCGGGCTCACCTCGACAGCCTGCCCATCGGCGCGCGGGTACGAACCCAGGAATGTGACGCGCGGGCTGAAGCGCTTCAGGCCCAGTAGCGCATCCGCCACCCGCTCGTCACGGATGTGCCCGTCGAGGTCGATCACGAACCGGTACCGTCCGATCGCGTCACCGATCGGCCGCGACTCCAGAGACGACATGTTGACCCCTCGAGTGGCGAACTGCTCGAGCATGTCGAGCAGGCGCCCGGCACGATCATCCGGAAGTTCCACGATGATGCTGGTCTTGTCTGCGCCGGTCGCTTCTGGCGCCGGACCCGAGCGTCCGACCAGCAGAAAGCGGGTCATCGCATTGGGGTTGTCGCCGATGTTCTCCGCCAGCACGTTCAGGTCGTGGTGCGCGGTAATGCCGGGTGGGGCGATTGCGGCATCCGCGATTCCCGACTCGAACAGCTCCGCAGCGGCGGCAACGTTGGATGTCGCCGGGATGTGCCCGTGGTTCGGGATGGTGCGCTCCAGCCATCCGTGGCATTGCGCATATGCGACCGGATGCGCGTTGACCACCTTCACCTCTGCCAGCGTCGTTCCCGGCCTGGCAACCAGTACGAAGTTCACGTGCACCACGTACTCGCCCAGGATGCGCAGGTTCCGGATGGCGGCCAGCGCATCCTGCGTCGCACTCACCCCGCCCTCGATCGAGTTCTCGATGGCGATCATGGCGGCAAGGCTGCGGCCGCTGACCACGTCATCGAGCGCTTCACCGACGTTGTTGACCGCGTGCCACGGCTTGCCCGCGGCCTCAGGAACCTGCGCCAGCGCGGCCTCTGTGAAAGTGCCCGCAGGGCCCAGGTAACTGTAGGTCTCATGGGCACTCATGGAAGTGAGTCTATTTGTACGACAAGGTTAAGGAATGAACGCACGTGCAGGCCAGCCCGCCCAGCCATCCGACCTCGTCGACACCGCCGAACTGATCACGGCCTACCACCAGCTGAAGCCCGACCCGTCGGTGCCGGAGCAGCGGGTGGTCTTCGGTACGTCCGGTCACCGTGGGTCATCGCTCGACGCCGCGTTCAACGAGATGCACATTGCCGCGACCACTCAGGCGATCGTCGAGTACAGGCTGCGTGAAGGTGTGACCGGTCCGCTATTCATGGGCCGGGACACTCACGCTCTCAGCCATCCGGCCGAGACCACCGCGCTCGAAGTGCTCGTCGGCAACAAGGTCGATGTGCGCGTCGATGAGTTCAGCGACTTCGTGCCGACCCCCGCGCTCAGCCGCGCCATCCTGAGCCACAACCGCACAGGCGCACACAGTTCCAAGCCGTCGGGACCGGGCCTGGCCGACGGTATCGTCATCACACCCAGCCACAACCCGCCGCGGGACGGCGGCTTCAAGTACAATCCGCCGCACGGCGGCCCCGCCGACTCCGATGCGACCGGTTGGATCGCCGAACGGGCCAACGAACTCATGGCGAACGGCAACCGCGACGTGCGGATGGCGGAGCCGAGCGCAGTGGGCACCTACGATTTTCGCGGGAACTACGTGGAGGACCTGGCCGGAATCATCGACCTGGACGCCATCAGGAAGGCGGGCATCCACATCGGAGCCGACCCGCTCGGCGGGGCAAGCGTCGGCTACTGGAAGGCGATCGCCGAGCGCTACGACCTCGACCTCACCGTCGTCAACCCGCGCGTCGATCCGCAGTGGGCGTTCATGACGCTCGACTGGGACGGAAAGATTCGGATGGATCCGTCATCACCCTCGGCCATGGCATCCGTTCTCGCCCACAAGGACGACTACGACATCCTCACCGGCAACGACGCGGACGCTGATAGGCACGGCATCGTCACCCCGGATGGCGGCCTGATGAACCCCAACCACTTCCTGGCCGTCGCCATCCAGTACCTGTACACGCACCGCCCAGGCTGGCGAGCGGACGCGGCAGTCGGCAAGACCCTCGTGTCGTCGACCATGATCGACCGGGTCGCCGCTTCTCTCGGCCGCGAGCTGGTGGAGGTGCCGGTGGGCTTCAAGTGGTTCGTGCCCG
>SMFF01000471.1_pt1 | contig 9861 bp, 10 predicted proteins | sample 2456181 | NCBI WGS metagenome assembly SMFF01 (sample SAMN10132611, study PRJNA489261) | soil metagenome | isolation source: day120 antibiotic-loamy sand soil ammended with raw manure from dairy cow... | place: USA | collected 2015-04-01
AGGGTCGCCAGCTGTCCGCCTGCCGTGTCGTGCGTGTGCAGGTGGATGGGCAGGTCAAATCGATCGCGCAGGGCACGCACCAGGCGATCAGCGGCGCCGGCCCGCAGCAGGCCTGCCATGTCCTTGATCGCGAGAATATGTGCGCCGGCATCCACGATCTTTTCAGCGAGCCGCAGGTAGTAGTCGAGCGTGTACAGCTTCTCGCCTGGGTCGAGCAGGTCTCCCGTGTAGCAGAGCGCCACCTCGGCGATGGTGCTTCCGGTCTCGAGCACGGCGTCAATGGCCGGCCGCATCTGGGAAACGTCATTGAGCGCGTCAAAGATACGGAAGATGTCCACACCCGTAGCTGCCGCCTCCCGCACGAAGGCGTCAGTTACGACGGTGGGGTATGGGGTGTAACCCACCGTATTGCGCCCACGCAACAGCATCTGGATGGCGATGTTGGGCACGGCTTCGCGCAGCGCTGCCAGGCGGTTCCAGGGATCCTCCCCCAGAAAACGCAGGGCGACGTCGTAGGTGGCCCCACCCCACGCCTCGATCGACAGGAGCTCCGGCGTGAGCCGGGCCACGTGGGGTCCGACCTGCACGAGGTCGTGGGTGCGTACCCGGGTGGCGAGCAACGACTGATGGGCGTCTCGGAAGGTGGTGTCAGTTACAGCCAGGGCCGTCTGGGAGCGCAGGGCAGCCGAGAAACCCTCTGGTCCCAGTTTCTGCAGTCGCTGGCGCGAACCCGCAGGAGCCTCCTGGTCGAGGTCGCACTCCGGTAGCTTGACTGCCGGGTTCCCCAGCCCCGGCCGCGACCCGTTCGGCTGGTTCACCGTGACATCGGCGAGCCAGTTCAGGATGCGCGTGCCTCGGTCCTTCGACGGGTGGGAGTGCATCAAGCCGGGCCGGTCGTCGATGAACGACGTACTGAGATCACCCGCGATGAACGAAGGGTCTTCCACCAGCGCCTGGAGGAACGGGATGTTGGTCGACACTCCGCGGATGCGGAACTCGGCCAGACCACGGCGTGCCCGGGCGACGGCAGCCGCGAAGTCGTGCCCGCGGCAGGTCATCTTCACGAGCATCGAGTCGAAGTGAGGGTTGATCTCGGAACCGGGCGAAACAGTTCCGCCATCCAGTCGGATGCCACCACCACCCGGAGAGCGATACGTGGTGATCTTTCCGGTGTCAGGGCGGAAGTTCTGCGTCGGGTCTTCCGTGGTGATGCGGCACTGCATGGCAGAACCGTGCAGGGCGATCTTCTGCTGCACGAGCCCGAGCTGCTCCAGTGTCATCCCCGAGGCGATGCACATCTGTGCCTGCACCAGGTCGACATCCGTCACTTCCTCGGTGACGGTGTGCTCGACCTGGATGCGCGGGTTCATCTCGATGAACACGTGCTGCCCCGCGCGCTCCCCCACCGTGTCGAGCAGAAACTCGACGGTTCCTGCATTCACGTAACCGATTGAGCGGGCAAAGGCTATCGCGTCGCGATACAGAGCCTGACGGGTCGACTCGTCGAGGTGGGGTGCCGGTGCGATCTCCACGACTTTCTGGTTGCGCCGTTGTACCGAGCAGTCACGCTCGAACAAGTGCACGGTTTCCCCCGTGCCGTCTGCCAGAATCTGAACCTCGATGTGGCGGGGTCGCAGCACGGCCTGCTCCAGAAACATAGTCGAGTCGCCGAAGGCGCTGTCGGCCTCGTGCATCGCCTCCTCAAGTGCGCCGCGCAACTCGCCAGGGGTGTCGACCCGGCGCATGCCGCGTCCGCCGCCACCTGCCACGGCCTTGGCGAACACCGGGAATCCGATCTCGTCCGCGCCACCGATCAGCTCGTCAATGTCGGTGGACGCGGGCGTCGACTTCAGGACGGGCACCCCGGCCGAGGCGGCGTGCTCCTTTGCCGTCACCTTGTTCCCCGCCATCTGGAGCACCTCAGAACCCGGCCCGATGAAGGTGATGCCCGCCTCAGCAGCCGCCTCGGCGAGTTCCGGATTCTCAGACAGGAAGCCGTAGCCGGGGTAGATCGCATCCGCCCCGCACTCCACAGCGACGCGGATGATCTCCGACACGCTCAGGTAGGCCCGGACCGGGTGCCCTCGCTCCCCGATCAGGTACGACTCGTCTGCCTTCAGGCGGTGTAGCGAGTGGCGATCCTCATAGGGATAGACGGCAACCGTCCTCGCGCCCAACTCGAACGCTGCCCGGAATGCGCGGATGGCGATTTCGCCACGGTTGGCAACGAGGATCTTGGTGAACATGGGGTCAATAGTGAAGGTATGGTTTCTTGTTGTGCATGTACTCAGCGTGAGCTCCCTCAAGGGAGGAGTCGGGAAGACCACTGTCACGCTCGGCCTCGCCTCCGCGGCCTTCGCCAGAGGGTTGCGCACCCTGGTCGTCGACCTTGACCCGCAATCGGACGTGTCGACAGGCATGGACATCACGGTTGCCGGCCACCTCAACGTGTCGGATGTGCTCGCCTCCCCCAAGGAGAAGGTCGTTCGCGCAGCAATAGCTCCGAGCGGCTGGACGAAGGGGCGACCCGGCAAGATCGACGTCATGATCGGCAGTCCCTCCGCCATCAACTTCGACGGCCCGCACCCGAGCATCCGCGACATCTGGAAGCTCGAAGAGGCTCTCGCCCACGTTGAAGCCGACTACGACCTCGTGCTGATCGACTGCGCCCCCTCGCTCAACGCGCTCACGCGTACGGCCTGGGCAGCCAGCGACCGAGTCACGGTGATCACCGAACCAGGCCTCTTCTCTGTCGCCGCCGCCGACCGCGCCCTCCGTGCCATAGAAGAGATCCGCCGCGGACTTTCGCCCCGACTGCAACCGCTCGGCATCATCGTCAACCGGGCGCGCGTTCAATCGCTGGAGCACCAGTTCCGCATCAAGGAACTGCGCGACATGTTCGGCCCGCTCGTGCTCAACCCGCAACTGCCGGAGCGCACCTCGCTGCAACAGGCACAGGGAGCAGCTAAGCCGCTGCACATCTGGCCAGGAGAGGGCGCACAGGAGATGGCGCGAAACTTCGACCAGATCCTCGACCGCATCATGCGCACGGGGGGCATCACGCCACCGGGCGCACCGGTTGCGGAGACTCGCTCGAACTAAGACGCGCGGGTGGCGCGGCGAGCTGCCAGCTCGTCCATCGCATCCGGTTGCTGGGAATCCAGCTCAACCAGGCTCGACTCGACCTCGCGCAAGACTTTGCCGACGGCAATCCCGAAAACTCCCTGCCCGCGGCTGACCAGATCGATGACCTCATCGTTCGAGGTGCACAGGTAGACACTCGCCCCATCGCTCATCAGCGTGGTTTGGGCCAGATCATTGACGCCGGCTTCGCGCAACTGGTTGACGGCCGTGCGGATCTGCTGCAACGAGATGCCCGTGTCGAGTAGCCGCTTCACCAGCTTGAGCACCAGGATGTCGCGAAAACCGTACAAGCGCTGCGAACCCGAACCTGCAGCACCGCGAACAGTCGGTTCGACAAGTTCCGTGCGGGCCCAATAGTCCAGCTGGCGGTAGGTGATCCCGGCCGCACGCGCGGCAACGGCTCCCCGGTAACCCGAGCGATCATCGAGGTCGGGAAGGCCGTCCGTGAACAGGAGTCCCAGGTCGTAACGGGACTCCTCGTTACGGCTGATCGGTTCACTCATGTGCTGCGCCTTCCACATTCCTGGGCGGTGTGCTCCGCCTGCGCCAGACGCCCGTCCCTGAACCATACCTGCAATTCAAGTCTCAATGTCTGGTTGATACTTTCGTCTTGTTACAAGGTAGGGGGCGAATGCCTCCACGAGCGACATTGCGGCACCCAGTCGCGGCGTGTCGTCCAGGGAAATCCCCAGGACCGTTTCTGGTGCACCCCAGCTTAGGGCTCGAGTCGCGAAAGTGCAGAGCGAATCAGGCTGCCTCGCACAATCTCGAGCTGACCGGCGATCTCGCGCGCGAGTTCACTTGCCTTAGCGCGACTGGACGCGTCTTTCCTGCGAGCTACCGGGATGAGCGCACTCTCAATGAGGCCCAGTTCCCGTTCGGCAGCGGCCCGGAACCCCCTCAGGTGGCGAGGCTCGATACCCGACCGCTGCAGTTCCACCAGGGCGCGCAAGACCATGAGGGCATCATCACCGTACACATCGACTGCAAGCAGCAACGACGACGAGACTGCGTCATTCAACAACTGCGGCGTCGCCCCGGCTTCACGAATCAGCTCTTCCCTGCTGAAGCGCCGCTCACCCGAAAGCATCGACGGGGCCGCAAGCGATGCCGCACCAGGAAGCTCAGGCTTCCTGCCCGCATCGAGATCGTCCAGATAGCCCCGGATGACCTTGAGGGGCAGATAGTGATCGCGCTGCATGGTGAGCACAAAGCGCAATCGTTCCAGATCTGCGGGAGAAAACTTGCGGTATCCAGACTCCGTGCGAGCCGGGCTGATCAGCCGACGCTCCTCCAGAAATCGCAACTTTGACGGCGTGAGGTCGGGAAACTCTGACGTGAGTCGCGCCAGAACCTGCCCGATGCTCAGCAGACTCGGACCATGAGACCCGCGCTCCTGTGCTGCTGCGCGGGGCACTACTCGCTCGCCTGGGGGGCAAGGTCGTGACGCGACGCGTAGAAGGTCAGCCGAAATTTGCCGACCTGCACCTCCGCACCATCAGACAGCATGGCCGACTCAATGCGAACCCCGTCGTAGTATGTGCCGTTCAGCGAGCCGAGATCCCTGATCTCGAACGCCGTACCGTGCCGCAGGAACTCAGTGTGCCGACGGGAGACGGTCACATCGTCGAGAAAAATATCGGCATCCGGATGCCTGCCGGCCGTGGTCACATCCGCGTCGAGAAGGAAACGGGCGCCCGTGTTGGGGCCACGGCGAACCACCAGCAGCGCAGAACCGGAAGGCAGAGCCCTCAGGGCGTCCTGCTCCTCGGCGGAAAGCTCGCCACCCAGCGCAGCAAAGTGCTGCTCGAAGTCCTTGCTGTGGTGTGCGGTCGTATCGGTGAGACGAGAGTCTGCCGGGTGTGCGCCATCCCGATTATCGGAACCTGACATCGCGAACCTCCCAAGCTGCTGTTAGCGTCCCAGCGTATCGGATTCCCCCGCCTGTTCGGATAGCCCATTTTTAATCATCCGGGCCGCCTGCCTCAAATAGAGCACCCCGACCCACCAATAGAGGAACGCTCCCCAGAGCGCGAACGCCCATCCCACGGGGTCGGCAAGCCAATCAATTGCCGGGAAGGCCTGTGCGAGCATCAGGACGGGCATGGCCCAGAACAGGCAGGCCGTCGCCAGCTTTCCCAGGTGGTGAACCGGAATTGTTCCCCTCCCGTGCCGGGCGAGCACCACAGCAAGCACCAGGAGGGTGAGGTCGCGGGCAACAATCACCCCGAAAAGCCACCACGGCACAATCTCCCGGCTCGCCAGGCCGATGAGCGTCGCAAAGATGAACAGCCGATCTGCTGCCGGGTCTAGCACCTGCCCCAGGCGCGTCACCTGGTTGAGTCGCCGCGCGAGAACACCGTCGAGGTAGTCGGTGACACTCGAAACGACCAGGACCACGAGTGCCGAGAGGTCGTAGCCGTCTATCACCAACACCAGAAAGACGGGAACGAGCGCCAGCCGGATCAGGCTCAGCACGTTGGGAATCGTGAAGACACGGTCGCTGACCTCTATCGGGCGCTCACGGGGTAGAGGGGCGGTGTCGTCCACGACCGCAGTCTACTGACAGGCGTACACCGGCCGCTCCCATCGCCGCTTCTCTGGTCGCCCGCTCCGCCCCGACAGGCCGCGACACGCGCCAGACTGTGCCGACACGCGCCATGATGTGCACGTGTGGCGCAAGCCAGAGTACGGTCGAAGACATGTCGTGCATACGTTTCAACACTCCGGCTCAGCGGCAAGCCATGCGCGAAATGGCTCCAGCCATCATCACCGCAGAAGAAGCCGCCGCCCTGCATCCGGCACCGCCTGTCACCGAAAGCAAGATTCGGCGCCTGCGCATCCTGGCCCAGGACGCCAACCCCAAGATTCGCGAAAGCGCGGCCAGCAGTTATCACACCCCTGCGGATGTCTTTGCTGCCTTGGCGACAGACCCTGACGTGGGCGTGCGCGGCTGCGTAGCCCGAAACGAGTACACCCCCTGCGACGTATTGCGCTCCCTCGCTGACGACGAATCGGAGCAGGTGAGGGGATGGCTGGCCGTGAACTACTTCGTTCCGGCAGACGTCATGGACAGGCTGGCCGACGATCCCAGTGACACTGTGCGTGCACTGGTGAGGTGGAAGGGTTCCCTCGTCGACGCGTAGCACGTTCCCAGTGCAGAGTTCATACACTTCAACGATGGGTCGACACACGCGATCGGTGCGCTGAATGCGCAGGGTCTTCGGTGTCGCACGGGTAGTGATGGCAATAATCGGTGCCATCGCGCTCGCCGGAGACTTCAACTATTCGCTCGGCTCCAACCCGTTGGCCATCGGCAACTTCTTCAGCTACTTCACGGTGCAGAGCGCGGTGATCGCCGTCGTGGTGTTCCTGATCGGCGCGTGGTACGGCCTGCGCGACCAGGAGGATCCGCTCTGGTTCGACATGGTCAGGGTGCTTGCGACCGTATGGATCATCGTCTCCGGGATCGTGTTCGCATTCATCCTCGCCGAAGGCTCACTACGAGGAATCCCGGTCTGGGCACCGTGGTCGAGCCTGCTGATGCATTTCTGGATTCCCGCCTACGGTCTCATCGACTGGCTGGTCGCCCCCGGGCGATCAGTGCCGTGGAGAACCGTCGGGGTCGTGTTGGTGTTCCCGCTGGTCTGGGTTATGTACACCATGGGACGCGGCTCACTCGTCTACTGGTACCCCTACTTTTTTCTGGACCCCACCCTGGTCGAGTTCCCGTTTGAGTTCGGCCTGTACCTGGTCGCCATCATCGTCATTTTCACAGCCGTCACCGCCGCCCTCGTCGCGGTCAGTCGGTGGGTGCACTCTCGACAAGGGCGGGGTCGATAAACGGCTCCAGGGAGGCGAGAGCGGCCTCAAGGAGCTCGGCGTCGCTCGATTCCGAGAGGCGATCTGCCGTGTCACCCCCGTAAAGCGCGACCAGGATCGGTTCTCCCGTGAGCGGCAGGAGGTTGAGCCAGAGCGGAAAATCTGTCGAGACATCCATGACGTCCAGGCGTGTCGCGGTTGTCGACCAGAACGGTTGCTCGAAGCGGAGCACCAGCTTCTCCTGCCTGCCGACTCCGAGAACATCGATCGCACCGCGGTGAGAGAACGGTAGAGGGGGCGAGAACTCGATGGAGCCCGACTTCAGTACCCCGAGAGGTACGGTCACGATCACACGATCGGCAGACAGAGAATCACCCCGCGCCAGGCGCAGGCTGACGCCCCGCTGGGTCGTGGTGACTGACGCCACGGTGCTGGACGGCAGCACGTCGATGTCGTGGAGAGCATCAGTCACGAGTGTTTGATAGCCACCGACAACCAGGCGACGATCGCCCTGTTCCTCCCCGTCAGGAACTGTGGCATACCAGGCTGACAGGTCATCCGGTTCGGCCGCGTGGGCCGCGACCAAATCTGCCTTCAGGTAGTGCGCGAGGCGCTGCGCATCAGAGATGCCGCCCTCGCCCGCTGCACCGTCGACATCCGATGCTCCAGAATCACGAAGTGCCTGTCTCAGCGACACGTCGCTGCTCTGCGCAGCGGCCCACTCGATCGCGGACTCGATCGCGTCGCGCCCCACGGACGACTCCTCGATCTGAACGCCCGTCCTCGTGCGAAATTCGGGGCGAAGCGGCGCCTGCACGAGTTCGACACCCAGCATCTCGAGCTCAGCGGCGATCGTCGCGCCCGGCGTCTGCACGATGGCGGCGCCCAGCTCGATCGGGAAAGGCCAGTCGTCGTCGCTGTGCGACAGGATGCGTCCGCCGGCTCGTTCCCGGCCTTCCACCACGACGACCTGGAAACCCTCATCGCTCAGACGCCTGGCTGCACTTGCGCCAGCGATACCCGCGCCGACTACCGTGATCCGCTCCCCCGGCTCTGCAACTTCGGCCACCGCGATCGCGGCTCGCAGCCCCGACTCCCGTGCCCCGTAGACGGTACCCGGGTCCTCCTCAGACACCGCCTCGCCCGCGAAGAACAAGCGGTCGGCGACCGGCTCGCGCAGTGTGGCGCGGTCGCGCGGATCCGAACCAACCGCCTCATAGCTGAACGCCCCATAGCTGAACGGGTCCTGCGTCCAGTTGGTGCGTTGGAACGCCACCGGGGAGGGAACCTGCGACGGAACCACGGGAACCGTGGGGGTCGGAGTTGGCGTGGGTGATTCCGGCGTGCAGGCCGACACAGCCAGAAGGGAGACCCCGGTCACCGAGCCGATCAAAAATGTTCGCCGCTTCATGCTCATCCCGCTGGTCACTGTAGCCGCCGGGGGTGCGATAAGCCAGTGACCAGACAGCCAGTGACGACACAGCCGCGAGAACGCGACGACGATGACACCCCCGCGCTGTTCTAGGCTCCAGGCATGGAATCGGGTGGCGTGCGCGTCGACAGCTGGATTTGGGCGGTGCGCGTCTACGCCACCCGCTCACAGGCGACAGCAAGCTGCCGTGCGGGCCACGTGCGCGTCAACGACGATCGCGCAAAGGCCGCTCAGATCGTGCGCATCGGTGACGAGGTGCGCGTGCGCAAGGCGGGCTTCGATCGCATCCTGGTGGTGAAGGAACTCATCACCAAGCGCGTGAGCGCACCCCGAGCCGCCACCGCATACACCGATCTCACTCCCCCGCCTCCGCCCCGAACTGAGATGGCCATTGCACCACGGAGGGACCGAGGGGCAGGAAGACCCACCAAGCGAGAGCGTCGCGACATCGACCGTTTACGCGGGCGCTGACCCTGCCGCTCGGTCGCCTGGTGCGATCAGGAAACCATGGGCATCCGTGCCGGGAAGACGTGGGGGTGGTTGCCCGCCATTGTCTCCAGAACCCGAATCACCTGGCGGCTGTAGCCGAACTCGTTGTCGTACCAGACGTAGAGGATCAGGTTCTTACCCGAACTGATGGTGGCGAGTCCGTCGACAATGCCGGCCCTGCTTGACCCAACGAAGTCGCTCGAAACAATCTCGGCCGAATCGACGTAGTCGATCTGCTGGCGAAGAATCGAGTTCAGTGACAGCTCGCGCAGGTACCTGTTCACTTCATCTTTGGTGGTCTCCCTGGCCAGGTTGAGGTTCAGGATGGCCATCGACACGTTGGGGGTGGGAACGCGAATGGCGTTGCCCGTGAGCTTGCCTGCGAGTTCCGGCAGCGCCTTGGCGACAGCCTTGGCTGCACCCGTCTCGGTGATCACCATGTTGAGCGCGGCCGACCGGCCCCGGCGGTCGCCCTTGTGAAAGTTGTCGATGAGGTTCCGATGGCCTTGAGAACCGGGGTGATGGCGTTGGTGGTGCATGACGCGGCAGAGAGGATGCGGTCGTCATCCGTGATCGTGTCGTGGTTGATGCCGTGCACGATGTTCTTCAGCGCGCCCTTGCCCGGGGCAGTCAGGAGCACGCGGGAGACACCGGGGCGGGCGAGATGCTGTGACAGCCCCTCCTCATCGCGCCACCGACCGGTGTTGTCCACGACGATCGCGCCTGCGATGCCGTACTCGGTGTAGTCGACCTCGGATGGATCGTTCGAGTAGATCACCTGGATGAGGGTTCCGTTGGCCAGGATGGTGTTGTTCTGCTCGTCGACCGAGATGGTGCCCTCGAATGCGCCATGCACGGAGTCGCGACGAAGCAGGCTGGCACGCTTGACCAGGTCGTTCTCAGAGCCCTTGCGCACGACAACCGCGCGCAGTCGCAGTCCGTCGCCGTTGCCGGCGTGCTCGACGCCGTGCAGG
>SMFF01000278.1_pt1 | contig 9851 bp, 9 predicted proteins | sample 2456181 | NCBI WGS metagenome assembly SMFF01 (sample SAMN10132611, study PRJNA489261) | soil metagenome | isolation source: day120 antibiotic-loamy sand soil ammended with raw manure from dairy cow... | place: USA | collected 2015-04-01
CGAGTTCGCCCAGCCGGCGCACCATTTCAGGCTGCGACAGGTCCGGCACGAGGCCAACTTCCGCCGCTCTGAGCGCGCCGCGGCCGCTCGCCGGATGGATCGCCACGTCGTCGTAGAGGCACAGGTCCGAATAGGGCGTGGGGCCGAGCACCCGTTGCGAATGGCGCGAGATCAGATAGCGGCCACCGGCGCCGATCAGGCCGCAAAAGACCAGCGCCACCCCCACCTGGAGGCGCGACACTGTCCCGCCGATCTTGGTGACGTAAAAGCCGAAGAAGAACAGCGCGGCTGTGATCAGGAACGCGGCGCCCGCACTGGCGATGCTCTCCCCCAGCCGGTGCGCAGTCGCCGGGTTGTGCGCACCGGTCTGCAGCGCGGCTAGAAAGTAAACCGGAACCGCGCAGACAAGCGCGGCAAATACGATCTGCGGATCGAACGAGCCATTGCGAATTAGCGAAGCGAGTACGAGCGCCGCAAAACAGGCGAATACATCCGAGGCCAGCAGAAGCACGGCAATCGCACGCCGCTGCGGCTTGATCCGGCGCAGGGCGGTAAGTCGTTCGGGAAAATCGCGGTTCAATGCCGTCGGGTACAGATCCGCAGCATCGTGCAGCGGCTCGTCCAGCATCGAGCTCAGTTCGGCTTGCGGCCCATCCATTATCGTGCGCGCTCCCGACCCCCACGTTTGCGCCAAGGTTATCAGACGCACGAAGTAGCAAATCGTTCCCGTCGACCGCTAACAGGCATCTGCTGGCGATTTAAGACCGTGTGGTGGCGAATTGGATGAGCCGGGCTGGCGCGGCGACGGGTTGTTCAACCACGCGCGTGGGCAATGCAGTTCTCATAGCATCCGATCATCTCGAGAGCGATCTTGGGCCAAGCGTAGCGGCCCGCATAGGACATAGCGGCAGCGGAGCGGCGAACCGCCTCTTGCTCGGGGAGGGCAAGTGCCCGGGCGATCACTTCATGAAAATCGCTGAAGTCGTGCTCCATCGGCAGGGCGATGCCGTCGCGCACCAACTCGGGCAGGTTGCACTGCGCCGTGATGATCGGAATGCAGCCGTGCTGGATCGCCTCGAGGACCGCCATCGGCAGGCCTTCGCTGAGCGAGGGGAGGATGAAATAGCGCGCGCCGAAAAGCGCCGCCGTCTTCGCCGCGCCATGAAGCGGGCCGACGAATTCGACGTTTGCCGCACTCCCGGCCGCCCGGCGGACAGCCGCTTCATAAGCAGGATCGCCCCAACCGGCGACGGTAAGGCACGGGCCATGCGGCGGGATCGCTTCGCGCCAGGCGCGGATCAACTCGAGGACCTGTTTCTTCTCGTGCAACCGGCCGAGGAACAGGGCACCGCTTCTCGCGCTATCGCTCTTGCCGGGCAAGGACTCAGGCACTCCGTTGGGTACCACGAACGTGCGCGGGGCTGCGGACGGCATGAATTCGCCGATCGCTTCCTGCTCGGAATGGTTGAGTGCGTGGATATGAGCCCGGCGCATCAGCGGCCGTTCGAACAGTGCGGCATGCACGCGTTTTACCAGCGGGCGCCGGTCGAGAATCCAGGGATCGAGCATCCCGCGCGGCGAGACGATAGTGGGAATGCCGCGAAGCACCGCCGCCCGGCCGTATACCGAGTTGGCCGACCAGATCCCGTGCACGTGTACGAGATCGAAGCGTTCCCGAAGCAGGTCCGTGAACACCCCTGGCCGCAAGCCGTAGATACCGGCTGCCGGATGCGGGCGGATCGGAACAGGCTCCCAGATGGGCTTGTCGTCGGTGAAATGGGCATCCGCCGCTCCCGCCACTTCGATCTGTACACCGTGGCCGGCGAGAGCCTTGGCCAGTCCCGAAACCGAGTTGTAAAGCCCGCCTGCGGACCGCGTCAGGAAGCTGGTGATGAAGAGGATCTTCATTTTCGCAGCAGTTATCTCGATCTGCCGGTCAATGTGGCCCGCGGGGACGGCCTCGGTTGATGCGCGGTCCGCTGCAATCTCGAGCCGCGCGAGGCAATCCAGCCGATCATGTATCGCGCCAGCATCAAGACATAGAAAAATCGGAGCGAATTGCGGAGCGGATATTGCGAAGCGTAGATCAAACCAATCAAAAACGAACCGAGCAGCAGGGCATGCCACAATCGCCCATATCGTAGAGAAGAATTGACGCAATATCCGCTAAAGAACAGAACCACCCAGAGATACAAGTAGAACGGTATGCCAAATGCCCATGCTTCACCGAATGCATTGAAAGGCATAGCGAAGGATATGCGTTGCTCGTTCAGGTCTTTGACTGCCTGAAAACCGTCGATCAGATTGATCGTAGGCATGATCGAGAGGATTTTGAAGTCGACCCCGTAGGCGTGCGGTATCGCTAGCTCGATCGATCCCGACGTCACCAGCAGCCCCATCGATATGTTCGCGATTGCCGGGAGAATGAACGTCGCGTTCGCCAACGTCGCCTCAAGATATTCGGGCACGTATCCAAGGCCCAGGTAGTTATGAGAACGCGCTTCGAGCGAATAGCCGAGCAGGACGATAGCCAGCACTGCGCAGATCGTTGCGGTAAACTTTTTCTCGGTCAGATACAGACATGCTCCGGCCGCGACCATGTACACCGCCGTGATGCGGCTGCCGCTGGCCAACCCGAGAAGAAAACCGATGGAAATCGGTACGGTTGAAAGAAGGGCGATGTACCGCCACCGATTCATCCAGGCGAATATCGCGGTTCCGATCAAGGCGAGGGTCACGAAGTTGAGCGTGCTGGCCATCAGCTTGCCGATGGGATCGAGGCGGTAGATATCCTGAAGGTCTTTGATCGAACCGTAGCCGCGATACGACCACACCGTGTCCCATCCGACCTTCGACCAGACGTAGATACCGGCGAAGGTCGCATAGAGTAGCAAGGCAACGGCGAAAGCCGGGGACACGGTAATGCCTACGTTGGATCGGTTCATCGGGGCGAGATGACGCCTCCCGTAGAACGCCATGAAACCGGACAAAGCGAGCAGCAGTAACGCGGTCACGACATGACCGGTGAACAGACCATTATCCGAACTCGCTACCCGCTGCAGCGATTTGAGTTCGACAAGATCGCTGTCCCCGGTGACAAGCAGATACGTGAGGCAGTTGGTGCCGCAAAAAGCGGCCACCATTCGGCCGGAGAGCGCGGCCCGTCCGGGATAGAACGCAAGCATCAATGAAAGCGCGATGACGATCGGCAGGATCATGGCTGGCGCCTATGGAGGGAAATCTGAAGAGGCGTCATCGGCTATCGCTCTCCTGCGCGTATGCTCCGGCCCGAAGATCGACCGCGTGCTGCAGTATCTTCTTCATCTGCGGTTCGGCCAAAGTGCCGTTGCGAAATACCCTGCGGTGTCCTGCCGCGGCAATTCGCTCAAGCCGTTGGGGATCGGCCAGCAATGCGATGCATTTAGCCGCGCATTCCTCAGCGGAGTCGAAGAGTATCGCCTCTTCGTCTTCCGCGTACATCTCCAGGTGGTCCGTTGTCCGCTCACCACAGAGCAAGCGGCCGATCGCCGGAATTTCGCTCGAGCGAGAGGTATGTAGATCTTCGTTGCCTTTCGACAGCAAGGCGAGCCCGATTTTCGCGCCCGCGATGGCCTTCGCATATTCATCGCCGTTCAGCGGGCCGAGCGTAACGTGTGGGGCGAGCGCCGGATACTCCGGTGCCTTGTGCCAACGTGGCCCGAAAATCCGCAATGGAACGCCCAGCTCGATAAGCCGCAGCAGGAAGGGGCCGCGTTCTGGCATCCATGTGCCAATGAAGGAAACCTCCGAACCATATTTCGCCATATCCGCTTCGCTCAGCACGACCGGCCTGGCGGTGAGCTCGTCCGCCGGATGGCAGATTTGCAGTACCGCCCGCGCGCCGTGGCGATAGGCTGGCGCGACCGACGATCGGCGTGGCACTACGAAAAGATCGTATTCGGGCAGGGCTTTCAAAAGGAGGCGCCAACGATTTCCGTCGCGAGCGACGAAGGGATTGTCTTGATTGAAGCAAACGACCGTGGGTGCGATGCGTTTCAACTTCCGCACCAGCCGAGGCCCGATCAGCCCGCCGACGTCCACAAAAGCGGCATCGAATTTCTGCTTTCTCGCTTTTCGCAGGACATAACGGTCGATGATCGGCTCAAGGCCCCATCCTGCGTGATGGAACCACCACCAGTCGATAACCTTCCAGTCCGGAAGCGCCTTACGGGGATCGACTACAAGAACGTCGTGCCCCAGCCGGCGGAAGGCGTCCGAGCGAGTTACGACCGTGCCGATGCCGCTGCTCATTCCTAGGTAAAGGATCTTCAAGTTGGATCCTCGGGCAAAGGCATGGCGCGACCGCGAGTGAATGACGCTTTGAAGGATGCGCGGACGAATGCGAAATCGGCGGCTGTGGGAACGAACGACAGGGCGATGCCGGTCTCGCGACGGTAGAGCCAGATCGAGAGCACGAGTCGCAACGCCGCGCTGGCGAGCAGAACCCATGCGAGGTCGACCGCGGGGTTCGATTTGCCGACCAGCGGCAGTCCGGCAAAGAACACCGCCAGCGATGCGGCCTGGCGGTAGAAGGCCAGATGCGGGCGGCCGGTGGTGGTGAATTTTTGCGCGATGAACCAGCTCATTCCGCCCAGCGTGCCTTCGAACGCGAGGATCGCGAATACCGGAACCGCGCCGGTGAACTCTGCGCCGAATAGCAACGGGATTGCCACGATGCCAAACGCTCCGGTGGCTGCGGTAGCGAACAGGACCGGCCACAGCGCCAGCCGGAAGATCGCCCCGATTACGTTGTCGAGTTGGGCGTCGTGGCCGAACCCCGCAAAGCGGGCGTAGACCGAATAGGACGCCGATTGCCATGCGAAACCCAGCACGCGGGAGAGACCGTATGCGACCGCGTAGATGCCGAGGACCGCACTCGTGGTGTGGTAGGTGAGAAAGATCTTGTCGGCATAACTCGTAATCACGCCCAAAATCGCGATTGCGTAAAAGCCGGCCGCTTGGCTTGCGAGCCGAGCCGCCGGAAGTCGTTCCTCGTTGGCGTCGTCCGCCCTAACCGGTTCGGCTACGCGCGATTGCTGCAACATCGGGACAATCGATACGATCGCGCCAGCGATCAAGCCGATGACTGCCGCCTCGGCGGTTCCCTTATCCGCCCACCATGCCGAGGCAAAGAGCATGATGGCGACCACCGGGGCAATGAGCCGCGCGAGATTGAAAGCGACGAGATCGCGGCGACCCTGGGCCAAGGCCAGGAAGAACGATTGCACGGCGCTCGCGACGCAAATCAGCAGGAACAGGCTGAGGCCAATGGCAACCTCGATCACGTTCCACAAGGCCAGCGTCAGCGTTGCCGACGCAATCACCACGACCCCAATGGCCGCCGGATAAAACAAACCGGATAGCCGACGGCGGCGCGCGAAATAGACACTCGCCTGCGCCAGCCCGAATTGGGCGACCGCGGCAATCGTGCTCGAAAAGGCGATGACCGAAGTGAGTTCGCCTCGGCCTGCCGGACCAAGCAGCCGCGCGTAGACGATATTGGTGGCGAAGGTTACGAGCGCCAGCGCGAGAGTCGCTGCGAGCGTGGTGGCGAATTCCCGCATCTACGAATGGCTTTCGAGCACGTCGCGCGGCAGGTCGTTCATCGACCGCACGAGCGCCACCTGCGGATAATGATCGCGGATAGACGCGTCGAATATCGCCGGTATTTTGAAATAGTTGCTGGGAAAGAGATAGACGCGCTTGCCGGTGAGAGCCCCTGCGATCGCCACGTGGAGCCGGTCGGTGACCACGACGGCAAAGGGACGTACCGCGCCGAACACGATTTCCGGGTCGGACCACTCGTCGCCTTCCGCCGACACATCGCGATTGTGCTCTGGCGGGCGTATCGCGCGTTCGCTTTCGGTGTCGTCGCGGATGAACCATCCGGTTCCGCTGCCCGGCACTTGCGGCGGGTCTAGGAAGAACGCCGTATCGTGGCAAAAGCTGGCTTCGGGAAGAAACGCCTGGCTCTGCGCGCGATCGCGCACGAACAGCAGTGCGCGTGAGCGAATTCGGTCTGGCACCGGCGTCGCATAAGTACCCGGCATCACCGTCATTTGCGCAAAGCTATCTGCCAGCAACTCTACCACGGTGGGTTTGCGTCCGTGCGGAATCCAGTATCCCCCGCCGCAATAAATCACGTGGCGATAGTCGCGGGCCAGCTTGCGCAAGGTGAGGCGATCTTTCTCGAACAACGGCTTTCCGGCGAGCATCTCGCGAGCGTAAGCCCGACGTACCAGAATGCGCCGGATATCGGCCACGTCGGTTCCGCGGACAACGCGGTGTTCGAATCCGTAATGCGTGAGGAAGGCCTTGGCGCCGGCCAGGATCAGGGCATCGCCGAGGTTGCCGTGGTTGGAGATCAGCAGCACGGGCTCGCCACCGGTCCTCGCCCCGATCAGCTCGGCCATCTGACCGAATTCCAGGGCATTCCGCAGCGTCATCCACAGGTCTCCGCGGCGGGCGGTGCGCTATCGCTTTCCAAAGGTCAAGAAACGTGGGTGCCGCTTGCGATGCTCCGCTCTTGCCAGCAGGTGACCAGTGATCCTACCGGAAAGGCATGAGCGATATCCTTCCCGGCGGCACGTTCGGTTCCGGTCGCCGCACGCGCAGTTTCACCTGGGGTAACATCGCGCGGCGCGCGGCGTGGCGGGTGTGTTGGCTGCTGCTGTGCGCCTGGAACCCGCCGCAGTTTTACGGATGGAGGCGGCTAGTCCTGAACCTCTGGGGGGCGAAGATCGCCAAAGGCGCGCGCGTCTATCCCTCGGCGCACATCTGGTATCCGGCCAACCTCGAGATGGGACAGGGCGCCGTGCTGGGGTGGAGGGTCCATTGCTATTGCATGGATCGCGTCGTGCTGGAGCCGTTCGCCGAGGTCGCCCAGTTCGTGCACCTCGTCACCGGCACGCATGATTTCGACAGCGAAACGTTCCAGCTGCGCACTCGCCCGATCCGGGTTTGCTCGCATGCGTGGCTGGCGTCGTCGTCGTTCGTCGGCCCAGGCGTTACCGTAGGTGAGGGCGCGGTGCTTGGGGCGCGGGGCGTGGCGATGAAAGACCTCGAACCATGGACGGTCTATGCCGGCAACCCCGCCGCCGAAGTCCGCAAACGAAAGAATTTCGCATGACCGCCGGCTCCACGCCCAGACGAATTTTTCTCACCGGCGGGTCCGGCTTCATCGGCGGTGAGGTGGTGAAACTGCTGCAGGCGAGGGGCGACGAAGTCCGCAACTTCGACATCGCCGCGCCGCACTTTCCGGAACAGCGCGATGCCTGGGTCGGAGGCGACGTGCGTGATGGCGAGGGGCTGGCTCGCGAAATCGCGCGGTTCGGTCCGCATGTCGTGCTGCATCTTGCGAGCGATATCGATGTCGCCAAGACCGATATCGCGGAATTCACCACGACGATTGGTGGCACCGCCAATGTTCTCGCCGCGCTCGGCGGGGCGCCGAGCCTGCGCAAGTTCGTCCACGTCTCCACGCAGTTCGCGGTGCGGCCGGGCATCGAGCCTCCCGACGAGCGTTTCCTCGATCCTTACACCGTCTACGGCGAGGCCAAGGCCGAAACGGAGCGCATGGTCTGGGCAGCGGGTCTGCAAGTCCCTTGGCTGATCCTGCGGCCGACGATCATCTGGGGGCCGCATCATCCGAGCTTCGCGGAGCAGATCTTCCGCCACATCGCGAGCGGCGCCTACCTCCACCCGCGAGCACGCGAGCCGATCATGCGCGCATTCGGTTACGTGCGGAACGTGGCTCAGCAGATCGTTTGCCTGATCGACCTGCCGCCGGATGCGACCTCGCGCAAAGTGTTCTATCTGGGTGACGGAACCATCGACTACGATCGCTGGGCGGATGCGTTCTCGACGGCGCTGGCAGGCCGACGGGCGCGCCGCATTCCGGCCTGGTTGCTTATGCTGCTCGGCAAGGGCGGGGATGTTGCCAAGGCACTCGGCCTGCCGGCACCGATCGATTCCGGACGGGCGTTCCGCATGACGACCTCGAGCCGGATCGACCTCGATCAGACCCATGCGATGACCGGCACTCCGGAAGTGCCGTTCGATACCGGCGTGGCCGAAACGATCGCGTGGCTACGGGGCCTCAATACCCCATCAGCTTGAGCACTTCCTCGCGGCTGCGATGGTCGGTGCGGAACAGGCCCATGACGTGGCTGGTGACCATGGTGACGCCCGGGGTTCGCACGCCGCGCGCGGTCATGCATGCGTGGCTTGCCTCGATCACTACCGCGACGCCGCGCGGCTCGAGCCCCTCCTGGATGCACTGCGCGACCTGTGCGGTGAGCCGCTCCTGGATCTGCAGCCGGCGGGCGAACCCGTGGAGCACGCGGGCAAGCTTGGAAATGCCGACAACGCGCTTGTCGGGCAGGTAAGCGATCGCCGCCTTGCCAATGATCGGCGCCAGGTGATGCTCGCAGTGGGACTGGAACGGGATGTCCTTCAACAGCACGATCTCGTCGTAGCCGCCGACTTCCTCGAACACCCGCTTGAGGTGGATCGCGGGATCCTCGCCATAGCCGACGCAGTATTCCTTCCACGCCCGCGCCACGCGCTGCGGAGTGTCTTGCAGCCCTTCGCGCGAGGGGTCGTCACCGGCCCAGCGGATCAGCGTGCGGATCGCGTCCTGCACATTCTCGGGCACCGGCGGCTTGCCTGTCGGCACGTCTTCGTCAGGCCCTTCCAGGCTGCTCATCCTTCGTCTTCCCCTGCGGCGGTCGAGGCGCCATAGGCGGTGCTGCCGGGAAATGCCATGTCGAGGTTATTCCTTGGCGTCTTCCATAGGTTCGGGCGTGACTTCCGCCGCCTCGCATTCGGCCGCCTTGCGCCGTTCGAACACGGTCCGCATATGCGCCTCGTCGTCGGCGGTAAGGTACTTGGCGAAATCCGGGAAATGCTCGTCCTCCTCCTCTTCGATGTGGTGGAGGTAGCGGTGGCGCAAATGGCCGAACTTCTCGTCCCACTCGGACGACGCGATGTCGGTGGCAGCGAGATCGTTGAGCGCGACTTCGATTTCGTGGTGCTCGGCCACCGAGTGGCGTGTTTCGTCGGTCGTCTCGGGCTTGCGCATCATCGTTGAGTAGAGCGCCTGCTCCTCGGCCGAGGGATGGCTCGTCTTCACTCGTTCGTTCGATCCGGGCGATGAGGTCGCGGTGCAAGTCGTGATCCTGGATCAGGCGGTCGAAGATATCGGCGGTGCCGGTCATGGGGTCCTCGCGATCGGGGGTTTGCCGAAAGAACAGGCGAGCGACAGCGCGGTTCCACTCCGAGCTGGCGACGACGATTTGGACAAATAATTTTCCTACACGAACCATTATGGTTAGTTGGGTCGCCGACTCACGATTGGAGATCGGCCATGACTCACGATTTTGCCGCACGGCGCCTCACATTGGAGAACCGCCTGACCACGCGACGGCTGGCGACGATCGAAACGCTGGCGCGAGGGATCGCGGAGCACTTGCCCAAGGGGCTGCCAACACTCTCAGCCTCACCGCCCACGATCGCCACACCCACTACCGCAAGTGCGATCGCCGGCGGCAAGCTCTATGGCTTCGGCGCGACCAGCCCCGCCACCGATTACCGCCATCGGTACGCGCTCTACGGTGGCCAATGGCGCTATCGCGGCACGGTCTACCCGCAGAACCTGCAGATGGGCTGCTGGCAGTGCCACTTCGGCAACGGCACCGATGCCACCGGTGGCGAGTTCGAGCAGCAATCCGGTTGCGTGCGCTTCACCACCTGGGCCGACCAGATCGAAGTCTGGCACGGCGAGCTCAACGGCTGGCGCATGAAGGTGAACG
>SMFF01000243.1_pt1 | contig 9781 bp, 9 predicted proteins | sample 2456181 | NCBI WGS metagenome assembly SMFF01 (sample SAMN10132611, study PRJNA489261) | soil metagenome | isolation source: day120 antibiotic-loamy sand soil ammended with raw manure from dairy cow... | place: USA | collected 2015-04-01
GCCATCTACGCGCACTCCGCCCTCACGCGCGACCGCTTCGGCGGTGTTCCGGAGGGGCCGTACCGCGAGCTCGTGCTGCGGGCGACCCGCATCGACGTGACGATCGCCCTGGCCATCGCGGGCACAGTGAATCTCGTGATCCTGCTGCTCGCGGCGGCGACCCTTCCGGGTGTCGCGGGCACCGACACGCTCGAGGGGGCGCATGCGGCGATCGGTGCCGCCCTGGGGCCGGTCGTGGCGACTCTCTTCGCGGTGGGGCTGTTGGCATCCGGGCTCGCGTCGACCTCCGTGGGCGCCTACGCCGGCGCCGAGATCATGCAGGGGCTGCTGCGGGTGCGGGTGCCGCTGCTCGTACGGCGGCTTGTGACGCTCGTGCCGGCGCTGCTGCTGCTCGTGGTCGGCGCGCCACCCACCCTGTCGCTCGTGTTGAGTCAGGTGGTGCTGTCGTTCGGCATCCCGTTCGCCCTCGTTCCGCTCGTGGCGCTCACGACGCGGCGCGAGCTCATGGGGGATGCCGCCAACCGGCCGTGGACGACGGTGCTCGCCGCGGTCGCCGCGGGGCTGCTGATCGTGCTCAACGTGACCCTGCTGGCGCTGCTCGCCACGGGGGCGTGACCGGCGGCGTCCCATCTCCATGGTCAGCTGCACCGCCGATACGGCGCGCCCGGCATCAGCGACGATCGGCCATGTAGCTGGGACGCGAAGCGGGGGTCAGTCGTCGAGCACGTCGGGGTCGAGCACGACCTCGGCCTCGCTCAGCGGCGGCTCACCCGAGGCGCGGGCGCGACGGGCCTTCACCACGCCTTGGATGTAGTGGTACACGGTCGGGATCACCGCAAGCGCGATCGCGCACAGCAGGATCACGTCGATGTACTCGGTGACGAAGTCGGCGAGGGGCGGGATGTAGCCGAGCAGGAAGCCCGCGAAGGTGAGGCCCGCGCCCCAGATGAGCGCCCCGACCGCGTTGTAGAGCGAGTAGCGCTTGTAGTTCATGTGCGCGACGCCTGCCGCGACGGGCGCGAAGGTGCGCACGATCGGCACGAAGCGCGCGATCACGATCGCGAGCGCTCCCCAGCGCTCGAAGAACTTGTTGGTGCGGATGACGTTCTCCCGGGAGAACAGCCCGCTCTCGCGCTTCTCGAAGATGCGCGGTCCGGCCTTGTGTCCGATGAGATAGCCGACCTCACCGCCGAGGAACGCCGCGACCGAGATCGCGAGACACACCCACCAGATCGGGATCTGGATGCCGGTGCCCGACTCGGTCATGGTTCCGGTGAAGCTCAGCAGGCCGGTGATGATGAGCAGGGTGTCGCCCGGCAGGATGAAGCCGACCAGTAGCCCGGTCTCGGCGAACACGATGAGGCATACCACGAGCAGTGCCCACGGGCCGGCGTTCACGATGATCTCGTGCGGGTCGAGCCATGGGATCAGCCCCATGGGGGCGGCGGCGATGAACGCGAGGGCGGCGGTGGTGAAAGGCACGCAGAGATCTCCTGGTACGTCGGTCGCGGGAGCGATCGGCGGTCGGGTGGCGCGTTCAGCGTAGCCGCTGGCGAGTCGCCGTACCTGGGGGTTGGCCCCCGGATTGCAGGGGGGTGGACACGGATGGTGCGGGAGGCGGGGCTCGTCCCCACCGCCCCTCCACCTGCCGCTGCGCGACACGCGGAGCCTCTGGCGGCGTGGGCCCACCCAAGGGTTCTCGCGCTCTGCCCGACAGCACGATGTGTGCACGCCCACGGGGCGCACACACATCGTGCGGGAGGCGGGGCTCGAACCCGCATGCCGTGAGGCACAGGAACCTAAATCCTGCGTGTCTACCGTTCCACCACTCCCGCGGGCCGCAACAGTCTATGTCCCGGCTCGCGGCACGAGACCGTGTAGCCCTCCGAAATGTGACACCCGAGCGCATCACATATCGGAGGGCTACGTGGTCTTAAGGGTGAGAGCGAACGGAGAGATCATGCGCAGGATTCTCATCATCGGTGGCGGCTACGCCGGTTTCTACACCGCCTGGCAGCTCGAGAAGAAGCTGCGGCCCGACGAGGCCGAGATCACGATCGTCGAGCCGCGGTCGTACATGACATACCAGCCCTTCCTGCCCGAGGTGGTTGCCGGCTCCGTCGAGGCGCGACACGTGGCCATCTCGTTGCGCAGCAACCTGCGGCGCACGACGATCGTGCCGGGCCGCGTGACGTCGATCACGCATGCCGACAAGCACGTGCAGGTCGAGATGCCCGATGGTCCGCCGCGCACCCTCGAGTACGACATCATCGTCGTCACTGCGGGCGCCGTCACCCGCACCTTCCCGATCGAGGGTCTCGCCGAGAACGCGATCGGGCTGAAGACGGTCGAAGAGGCGGTCGCCGTGCGCGATCGGCTGCTGACCTCGGTGGAACGCGCGGCAGCGCTGCCGGACGGCCCGGAGCGTCGTCGCCTGCTGACCTTCACCGTGGTCGGCGGAGGGTTCTCGGGCGTCGAGATCTTCGGCGAGATGCTCGCGCTCGCCACCGCGCTGTTGAAGTCCTACCCCGAGCTGTCGTTCTCCGAGCTGAGCTTCCACCTCATCGAGGCGAACACCCGGATACTGCCGGAGGTGACCGACAAGCCGGGCGAGTGGGTCGTCAAGCACCTCACGCAACGCGGCGCCCACATCCATCTCGGCACGCAGCTGGTGTCGGCGAAAGACGGTCACGTCGTCTTGTCGACCGGCGAAGAGTACGACACCAACGTCCTCGTCTGGGCGGCGGGCAACGCGGCCAACCCCGTGGTCGCGAGCCAGACCGATCTGCCGATCGACCCGCGCGGCCTGATCCTCACCCGGGCCGACCTGCGGATCGGCACCGACACGATGATCGTCGAGGATGCCTGGGCGGCGGGCGACAACGCGTTCGTTCCCGATCTCGCCGTCGGTGAGGGCGCCCGCGCGGTGCCCAACGCCCAGCACGCCGTGCGGCAGGCGAAGCGGCTCGCGAAGAACCTCGCCGCTGTGCTTCGCGGGGATCGCCCGGTCGCCTACCTGCACCACAGCCTCGGCACGGTTGCCACGCTGGGCCTCGGCTACGGCATCTTCCAGTACCGCCGCATCGTCATCAAGGGGGTGCTGGCGTGGCTCATGCACCGCGGCTACCACGTGCTCGCGGTGCCCACCTGGCAGCGCAAGGCGCGCGTGCTCGCGCTCTGGATCGTCGCGTTCCTGTTCGGCCGCGACATCATCGCGCTGCCGTACGTGCAGCAGCCTCGCGCCGCGTTCCTCGCTGCGATCCCGGCGCCCGTGCCGCGGCCGGCAGCTCTGCCACCGGCCGAGCACGCGGCCGCTGCGGAGGCCCAGTCCATCGAGGAGGCCCCGTCCATCGAGGAGGTGCGCCGTGCCGGTTAACCGGAGGCGACGCGCCTCGCTCGTCGACACCGCATCCCGAGCCCTCACCGAGCGCACGACCTTGGGTCGCCGACTCGTGGCGATGAGAGCCGAGCTGCGTTCGCGCCGGGTGCCGCTGCACTGGACCCACGTGTTCGGCGTGGTCACCATGGCCGGCCTCGCCGTGCTGTTCGTGACGGGCGTCATCCTGATGTTCGCCTACGACCCCTCGAGCGAGCTCGCCCGCTACGACGGACCGTACGTGCCGCTGCACGGTGCCGAGGCGTCGGGCGCGTTCATCTCGGTGATGCGGCTCTCGTTCGAGGTGCCGGGCGGCTTGCTGCTGCGTCAGCTGCACCACTGGGCGGGCCTGCTGGTGCCCGTATCGATCATGCTGCAGCTGCTCGTGAGCTTCTTCACGGGGGCGTTCCGGCGGCCGCGTCGTGCGAACTGGGTGCTGCTGTTCCTGCTGTTCATCGTGACGCTCGCCGGGGGATGGAGCGGATACGCGCTTCCCGACGACATGCTCTCGGGTTCGGGGCTGCGGATCGTCGAGGGCATCGTTCTGGGCATCCCGGTGATCGGAACCTGGCTTGCGTCGCTGCTCTTCGGCGGGGCGTTCCCGGGAGCCATCATCGAGAACCTCTACGGCATCCACGTGCTGATCGTGCCCGCCGCCCTGTTGCTGATCGTGGTGGTGCGCGCGTGGCGCGCGTACCGCATCCAGCCGCCCCAGTTCGCGGGCACCAGCCGGCGCGAGGACAACATCGTCGGCGTGCCGCTCGCCACGGCGGCGACGCGCGCGGGTGGGGTGTTCGCGGTGGTCACCGCGGCGCTGTTCGTGGTCGCCTCCGCCGTGACCGTCGGCCCGATCTGGGTGTACGGCCCCTCCGACCCGGGCAACGCGGGCGCCGGAAGCCAGCCCGACTGGTACACGGGGTTCCTCGACGGTGCCCTGCGGCTGGTGCCCCCGGGGTGGGAGTTCGAGTGGATGGGGCGCACCGTCACGCTCGCGGTGCTCGTGCCGCTCGCGGTGGTGGGTGTGTTCCTGCTCGTCGTCGCTGCGTACCCCTTCCTCGAGGAGTGGATCACGGGCGACAGGGGGGAGCACCACATCCTCGACCGGCCCCGCAACGTAGCTTCGCGCACGGGCGTCGGCGTCGCGGGCATCGTCTTCTACGCGGCGCTCTGGGGCGCAGCGAGTGCCGACCTCATCGCGGTGGCGTTCCACGTGGGTCTGGAGGCGGTGATCACGACCTTCCAGGTGACCCTGATCGTCGGTCCGGTGATCGGGTTCGCGGTCGCCCGGCGGATCGCTCTGGCGCTGCAGAAGAAGGATCTCGAGCTCGTCGTGCACGGTTACGAGACCGGGCGCATCGTGCGACTGCCCGGCGGCAGGTACGTCGAGCTGCACGCGGGGCTCGACGAGGATGAACGGGCGCGACTCGCACATCGCGCGGTGCGGCCGATCGCTCCGCGACCCGACGAGGCGGGGCGGCTGACCCGGCTCGAGAGGGTGCGCGGCGCGCTCGCGGAGAGGTTCTTCGCCGACCGCGTGGAGGTGCCCGAGCGGGCTGCGGAGGCGGCGGGTGCCATCGCGGGGGCGCCGCACGATGACGCTGAGCCTGCCGGGGGTCGCCCCCTGTCGCGAGTGGACGGAGCGGCATGATGTCGGTGCTCGTCAAGCGGGATGCGCAGCTGCGCGAGTCGGGCGTCGTCTCGAGCGCCTGGGGCCGCGCGTGGGAGTGGGTGACGCGGCCGCTGCACTACGGTGCGGTGCGTCGGCTGCGCCTCGCGGCGCAGCGGGGCGATGGTCCGCTGCTCGCCTCGCTGCTCGCCCGCGGCGTCGCGCTCGTCGTGCAGTCGACGCAGGGCGAGACGGAGCGGGTGATGGTCGTGCGCGGCTCCCGTGAGGTGGTCGCGGTTCTGCAGCACGGCATGACGACGCCGCAAGGCGTGATCGCCGAGGAGCGGTCGGTGAACGGCCAGGCGGGCATCGTCGTCAGCTCGGGGGAGCGCGCATCCGCGATCCTGACGCTCGACTTCACGGGCCGGCTCGTCAGCCTCATCTGGGTGCGGCTGGATCCGCATCTGCTCAAGCACTGGAACGTGATGTAGCCGCGCGCCTGTGGACAACTTGCGCGGCGCACCACGGCATCCGGGCATCATGTGCGGGTGACGAGCGCGATCGGGGTCATCGCCGAGCAGGTGCGGCAGCGCGTGCGGCGTGAGGGCGTCGACCTGCACGGCGACCGCGAGCTCGCCGCCCGCTACGTGCGCGACGAGGTGCAGCGCTACGCCGAGCTCGCGCTGGGTGGCTCGGTGCCGCTGCTCGACGACGAGCAGCACGTCGCCCGGCAGGTGGTGGCCGCGCTCACGGGGCTCGGCCCGCTGCAGCCGTATCTCGAGGACCCGAGCGTCGAGGAGCTGTGGATCAACGCCCCCGACCGCATCTTCGTCGCGCGCGACGGCGTCACGGAACGGGTTCCGGTCGCGCTCACCGACACCGAGGTGCGCGAGCTGCTGGAGCGGATGCTGCACCGCACGGGGCGGCGCATCGACCTCAGTTCTCCCTTCGTCGACGCCTCGTTGCCCGACGGCTCCCGCCTGCACGCGGTGATCCCGGATGTCGCACGCGGTCACGTGTCGATCAACATCCGGCGGTTCCGCACCGGTATGCGGCGTCTCGAGGATCTCGTCGCGCTGGGCTCGCTCACGAGCCAGGCGGCCGGCTTCCTGCACCTCGCGGTGCGTAGCGGCCACAACATCCTCGTCACCGGGCCGACCCACAGCGGCAAGACGACGCTGCTGGGCGCGCTGCTCGGCTCGTGCCGCCCCGAGGAGCGCATCGTGACGGTCGAGGAGACCTTCGAGCTCGCCGTCGACGCGCTCGACCACGTGGCGATGCAGTGCAGGCAACCGAGTCTCGAGGGCACCGGGGAGATCAGCCTGCGACGCCTCATCAAGGAGTCGCTGCGCATGCGGCCCGACCGGCTCGTCGTGGGGGAGGTGCGTGAGGCCGAGGCGCTCGACCTGCTGATCGCCCTGAATTCGGGCATGCCCGGCATGTGCTCGCTGCACGCCAACAGCGCCCACGACGCACTCGTGAAGCTGTGCACGCTGCCGCTGCTCGCCGGACGCAATATCGACGTATCGTTCGTGACGCCCACCGTCGCCTCGGCGATCGACCTCGTCGTGCATGCCGAGCTGGGCGCCGACGGGCGCCGACGGATCGTCGAGATCGTCGCGCCCACCGGGCGCGTCGTCGGCGGCGCAGTGGAATCTGTCGCCCTCTTCACGCGAGCGGGAGATGCACTCGTCGCGACGGGGGAGCTGCCTCCGCGGATGGGGGCGTTCGAGCGAGCCGGCCTGGATCCGGTCGCGATCCTGCGCGAGGCGGGTCCGGCATCCGGCGCCGCGATGGAGCCCGCGATGCTCATCGGAACCCGCGCATGATCGCGGCTGCGTGGGGTCTCGTGCTCGGCATCGGGCTCGTACTCTCGGCATCGCCCTGGCTGTGGCCGCGTGCGATGGAGCGCGCAGCAGCCCGGCGTCGCGGCCCGATCACCTGGCTCGGGGAGCTCGTGCGGCAGGCCGGAATGGCACGCGTCTCGGTCGCGACGGTCGTCGTCGTGGCCGCGGCGCTCGCGTTCGCCGCGACCGCGGTGGTGCTCGCCCTGGTACCCGTGGTCGCTCTTGCCGTCGCCGCGGGCCTCGGGGTGGGCACCCTGCCGTTCGCCCTGATCGCGGCGCGGGCGCGGGCACGGCGTCGCGCGATGCGGGCCGTCTGGCCCGACGCGGTCGACCACCTCGTGGCCGGGCTGCGCTCGGGGCAGGCGCTGCCGGATGCACTCGCCGCGCTCGGCGAGAGCGGTCCCGTGCCGCTGCGGGTCGCGTTCGTCTCGTTCGCATCCGACCTCGGAGCGACCGGGCAGCTCGTGCTGGCACTCGAGGCGCTGAAACAGCGCCTGGCCGACCCCGTCGCCGACCGGGTGATCGAGACCTTGCGGGTGGCACGCGAGGTCGGCGGCACCGAGCTGCCGTCTGTGCTGCGGGCACTCGCGTCGCACTTGCGATCGGATGCCGCCCTGCGTTCCGAGGTCGAAGCGCGGCAGAGCTGGGTCGTGAGCGCGGCCCGACTCGGGGTGGCAGCACCGTGGCTCGTGCTGCTGCTGCTCGCGGCGCGCCCCGAGGCCGTGCGCGCCTACAACTCGCCGGCGGGGGTCACGCTGCTCGTGGTCGGCTTCGCGGTGACGGTCGTCGCCTACCGCATCATGATCGCCGTCGGACGCCTGCCCGAAGAACGGCGGTGGTTCGCGTGAGCCCGACGCTCGCCATGGCGGCCGCGCTCGGGGTGCTGCTGGGGCTCGGGCTCTGGACCCTCGTCGCGCTGCTTCCGCGGATCGGCGCGGGCCGGTTGACGGAGCGGATCGCGCCGTACGTGCTCGATGTCTCCTCCGAGGCACGTGAACTGCGCGCACGCAGGGGCGGAGAGCCCGGATCGCTCATCGCGGAGCTGCTCGCACCGTTCCTGCAGCGGGTGGGGAGCGGTGTGACCGCCCTCCTCGGCGGCGATGCGACGGTCGAGCGGCGCCTCAGGCAGTCCGGCTCGGCGATCACCGTCGCGGCCTTCCGAGCGCGCCAACTGCTCTGGGCGGCGGGCGGCGCGGCTCTCGGGATCCTCGCGGCGCTCGTGCTCGCGAGGTCGGCCGCTGTGTCGCCGCCCGTCATGGTGGTGCTCGCGGTGGCGGCCGCGGCATCCGGTCTCCTGTTGCCCGAGCAACTGCTGGCTCGCCGCGCGCGTGCCCGCCTGCGCCGGATCGCCGACGAACTGCCGACCGTTCTGGAGTTCCTGAGCCTCGCGCTCGCGGCGGGCGAGACGGTGCGCGATGCGCTGCGCCGCGTCGCGCGCATCGGCTCGGGTGATCTCGCCGCGGAACTCGGGCACGTGATGACCGATGTCGAGGTGGGCGTGCCCCTGACCGATGCACTGCAACGTTGCGCCTCGACCCTCGAGCTGCCGGCCCTCAGCCGCGTGGTCGAGCAGCTCGTGACGGCGCTCGACCGCGGCAGCCCGCTCGTCGAGGTGCTACGGGCTCAGGCGCAGGACTCCCGTGACGACGCGAAGCGTCAACTGATCGAGTCCGCGGGGCGCAAGGAAGTCGCGATGCTCGTACCGCTGGTCTTCCTCATCCTGCCCGTCACGGTCGTGTTCGCGCTGTTCCCGGCGACTCTTGTGCTCGAACTCGGGTTCTGAGGTATTTTCGTCGCATGAGCCCCGTGGCGCCGCCGCCGCCACCAGCGCCGCACTCGCCGCAGGCGGCTCAGCGCCGAGACCCCGTGCGCGCGACAATCGCCTGGGTCTCGACATTGATTGGCGTCGCATACCTGGTGGCGCTCATCACACAGGCGCTGATCTCGAGGACGACCGGAATCTTCGTGAACCTGATCGGTGGTGCTTTCGTCTTCGGGATCGTCGCAGCGACAGCCGGATGTGCGCTCGTTGCGATCGGGGCTGGCGCGCGTCCCCGCACCCGGCGCGATGTCGTCTTCGCGGGCGTGATGGGCGCGCTTGCCGGGTTAGCCCCGATCGCGATTGTCGTGTTCATGCGGTTGTCTGCACATACCTGCACCGTTGTGAACGTCCTCGGCCTCCCGTGGGCCGAGCCGTGGCGTGAGATCGCCCACGTCACGGCTGGTCTGATCTGGCTCGCCTCCACGGTGTTGCTCATCGTCGCCGTCAATCGTCCGCGCTTGCGGCGCGCGGGGGTGCTCATGTGGAAATGGAGCGGCATCATCGCCGTTCCGACAATGCTGCTGTTCTTCTTCATGGTCTACGGCGACCCCATCGCCGGTTGCACGCCGACGTAGCCGACCTGCAGAGTCAGGCGGGGCTCAGCAGGATCGCGAGCCCCGCGAGCGTCATACCGCTCAGGTTCAGCACGATGCCGACCCGGATGCAGACGACTTTCTGCTTGTAGGCCTCGGCGAGGCGGAACCCCAGCACGGGGCAGCCCGCCCAGACGAGCGCGGCCAGGCCGAGCGCCGCCGCGACCGCCCCGAGCCAGAACCCGAGCTCGGCCAGCGGCGGCAGGCCGAGCGGGCGCCAGCCGCTCGCGAGCAGTGGGCCGAGACCGATTGCGGGCGCCAACGCGGCGGCCGCGAGCCAGATGGTGCCGGTGCGGATGATGCGTTGCGTCTCCAGCGCGGGGGACTCCATATCGAGAGAACGTACGTCGAGAAGTTCGCTCATCGCTCCACCATGCACCCCGCCGTGCGCGTCGTCCACCCGCTTGCGAATCGTGCGAGTTGGTCGTTATGGGCCCGCGAATCGACCAACTGGCACGATTTTCGGGCCTGTGGATAGTTTCTGCGGCGCCGGGGCGCGCGGTGCCACCCTTGCCCGCATGACGACGCGTGGCATCC